>Ga0184612_10001708_pt1 | contig 10647 bp, 11 predicted proteins | sample PLM3_60_coex_FD_133163 | JGI IMG/M metagenome (GOLD analysis project Ga0184612, IMG submission 133163) | Groundwater sediment microbial communities from an aquifer in East River, Colorado, USA - PLM3_60_coex | ecosystem: Environmental > Terrestrial > Soil > Riparian zone | place: USA: East...
TGGCACTGGCCGATACCCTCCGAAAGAAAGGGGTAAGCGTTCGGGTGATGTTACACCATCCGGTCATGCTAGACGTTACCCTTCCTCCAGGCTTCGATAAAAAAATTGAGTTCATACTTAGCGATCTCAAAGCGGTTGCAAAAAATGTAATCTGGCTGAATCTTTCAGCGAATGGGTTGACAGAAAATGAGCTGGATTTCTTGCCGCTGATGACTAATCTTGAAAAATTGAGGCTTGAAAAAAATCCCATTGGCGATGGTGTCTGCAATCAACTTACGGGGTTACATCACCTGGAGGCTGTTAATCTGAATGAAACTAAAATTACCAATGCCTGCATGAAAAAACTAGAACAGATGCCGGCTCTCAAGCGCGTTTACAGTTGGAAAACAAGCGTTGATTAAAATCAACCTTGGTGGGAAAGTCCGGAAGTCCGAAAGACGGTAACACACTTCACTTAATCAGCAATCGCCTGGTAAACTGACACTTTGAAAATACCGTCAATCTCCGAATGCGACCCCCACATTTGTCTGTATAACAGCACTACCATCTTTTCTTTTGGGTCTACCCAGTAGTTTGTGGAAAACGCGCCGCCCCACGTAAACGTGCCTTCCTGATTAGGCAACTTGCTGCTACCTTTTTCAGTAACAATTCCAAAACCCAAACCGAACTTTTCGTCACCATTGCCCAAACTTAGTTCACCAATCTGGTTCATAGTCATCATGCGAACGGAGTTTCGGCTAAGTATCCTTTGTCCGTTATAGGTGCCGCCATTCAACAGCATCTGGAGGAATACGCCATAATCATAGATCGTGGATGATAGACCCCCTCCTCCGCTGAAATACGTTTTCACCCGTAGCGGATAATTCATGGCAAGACCTTTTGTACCAAAGGCATATGCTTCCTTGTTAAGATGACCCAGGGAATCTTCGATGAAGAAGTTTACTAATCTGCCTGCTTTTTCTTTAGGGACATTGAAATAAGTGTCGTTCATTCCCAGCGGAATGAAAATGCGCTTGAGAAAAAATTCATCTAACGTCATTCCTGACCATATTTCTACAAGCCGTCCAAGTAAGTCTGTGTTTAGTCCGTACGTCCACTTCTCACCCGGATTGTGCATCAATGGCAATTTGCCAAGTCGCATCATGGCATCGGACAACTTGTCGTCGTGAACATCCAGCCCGGCTGTAATATTGTTTTTTGCATAGATTGAATTGGCTTCCTTGCTCCCTATCGTGGCGTATCCGATACCTGAGGTATGCGTGAGAAGGTCACGAATGGTAACGTCTCGCTTCGCCGGAACTGTTGTGTAGGAACTATCCTTGTCGTTGAATTTATCCAACAACGTAGCCTTTTCGAATGTGGGTATATATTTTGAAACGGCGTCATCTAAAAGAAACTTTCCCTCCTCGTACAGCATCATTACAGCGACACTGGTGATCGCCTTGGTCTGTGAAGCGATCCTGAAGATCCCGTCCTTTGCAAGTTGCGTTTTTGCGTCGACGTCGTTATATCCGAAGGATTTATAATATCCAATTTTCCCGTTTCGGATTATCAGCACTGTGGCGCCATTCATCCATCCTCTGTCCACCCATGATTTCATGTTGACGTCGATCCGCTTCAATCGCTCGGCTGAAAAGCCGGCTGCCTCAGGAGCCGTCGTCGCGATAAGTTTCTGGGCATGCGAGGCTGTGGACAGGCATAGTAAAATGCATAAAGAGTAAATAGTAAATCCCATAGTGGTTTAGGAGTTGAGCTTCGAGGTTAATTTACTGAATCCGCTGTGGTTTCCACTGAGGGTATTCACTTTTTTCAGCCCCGAAATATCCAGGACAACGAAACCCCCAGATTATCCCAATGCATCCGGGATTACCAATACCGGCTCAAAAGAATGTCAAGAATTGAATGATTTGCGGCCGGTGAGGAACGATTGAGCCCGTAGCTTCACATTTGATTATTAACGCCATATCCGATGTTTAGATTTTCTCTACTGCTTTCCGTGGTCTTACTCACTTCCTGCGCTCCAAAACACACCTACTACTTCGCGTCTTCTGGCGCTGGTCAGAGCGGCCATTCTTCATCAGAAAAAAGTGAATCGATAAGCAAATTGCCCAGGAATGATTTATCCGCAAACCGCGAGATGCTAATCTATGACAGGGAGAGAATTGCTATCGATACGGGCATAGTTTCAAATGATTCCTTGCTACGGAAAAAATCTGATCCCCCGCCCGACTCTCTAAGTGAAAGACATGCAAGGAAGAAGATCTACCTGGATAAAAGGAAAGCCTATATCGAAGCAAAAAAAACTCTCGTTGACACAAAAAAGAAAAGGGACGGATTTGCTATAGTTGGTGCAATCCTCTTCACGGTGGGAGTTCTTAGCATAATGCATCCCGTGACAGCCCTTGTTTTTGGAAGTTTGGGGCTCATCGCGAGTATACTTGGCCTCAAAAGCAGGATATGGGGCCTGTCCCTAGGCGTCATTATCGCTACAGGAGCAGTTCTTGTTTTGTATTTATACTACACCCTACTCCTTGGCCCACCGGGGGGCTAAATCATATAAATTTTATACGAATCGCCAATCTCAGGTTGCTGACAGATAAGTGCTAACATCCGGAAGATTCGTGGCATTAGTAAAGAGACGCATTTTGTTCCTTTATATATGTGCCAACTACGTCTCACATGAACACTCTGTCCGCCCGAACTATACTTATTATCTTTATCTGCACCTGTGTGCTTGCACCTTATGCCAGTTCGTACGGACAGACGGGCAGCAAAAAGGTCAAAGTTTACATGGCGAGTATATCCACTATCGCTCAGAAAAAACGAATAAAGGGTGTTTTGGAGGAAGTACGCGACTCATCTGTACTTGTTTTCACTGCAAAAGAACGGATAAGAATACCTGCATCGTCTATTCAGGAAATCAAAATAAAACGGAAGGGCGCGATTGGAAGAGGAGCACTTGCGGGTGGACTAACAGGATTTGGCCTGGGATTGATCATCGGACTTGCCAGCGGAGATGATAAATGTGATCCAAACTCCTGGTGCATTATGCCAATGACTGCCGAAGAAAAGGGACTTGCGGCCGGTACGGCACTTGGAATTAGCGGAGCTGTACTTGGGATAATCATTGGATCGGTGAGCAGAGCCGAAAAAATCGCTATCAATGGGGATCAGAAAGTTTTTCACGACCACGTCCTTACAATGAGGACATATGCCCTGCCGAAGTGACCAATATGTTTCCAAACATTATTTCAACCTTCAGTAAAAATAGAAAACTAAACTATGATCAGATTTTTGATTGCATCTTAATTTACTCATGCTGGGATCGTTGTAATGAATGGATAAATGTTAGCATCCGATGGATTCGTGGTTAAGTTCAAAAGACGCATTTTGTTACTTTATCCCGTACTTATCCCGGCCCATATGAACACTCTGCCCACCCGAACGATACTTATTATCTGCATCTATATACTTGCGTCTTACGCCAGTTCGTACGGACAGAGCAACAAGAAACTCAAAGTTTACACGGCAAATATATCCACCCTTCAGGGTGAAAGAATAAAAGGCGTCCTGGATGAAGTGCGCGACTCATCTTTGTTTGTTCTAACTGCAAACCAGCGCACGAAAATACCTGCGTCAGCTATTCAAGACATCAAAATAAAGCGCAAGGGGGCGGTTGGAAGAGGTGCCCTTTTGGGTGGATTAACGGGATTTGGTCTGGGAGCGATACTGGGGTTGGCCGATGGAGACGAAGAATGCCCTCCGGGTCCCTGGACCTGCACATCAACATTGAGCGCAGAAGGAAAAGCACTTGGAATGGGAATTGTGTTTGGAGTTGGCGGAGCGGTGACTGGATTAATCGTTGGATCACTAAGCAGGAGGCAGTTAGTCACTATCAACGGCGACCAGGGGAGTTTCAAAGGAAACCTGGAGACAATGAAAAAATATGCCATACAAAGTAACTTGAAATAGGGGGATTATCATTTGCCGTGGATATTTGTCAGTATTTGAAATGTTTCTTTTGTAGACAAACACTGAATATTCTCATCTTCCGCTACAATCGATTCTACCCAATAGTTATGCGAAACGTTTTAGTCGTGGTTGTAGTTATGCTGATCGTTGCCTGTTCAGCGCCAAAGTCCATCTATTATTTTAATGAGTCAAACAATCTAAAAACAGAGGCCAGAACTCCCTTGATCATAGAATCCACTAAAGGATTCGATTCCGAGGGGATGTTAACACTGGCTGATGACAATTCACTGACCGCAAGCGTTGGTAACGAAAAGTATCGGTATACAACCGTGCGCCTGGATACCGGAAAAGTTCCAGGCGATTCCTTACGAAAGAAACCAAATCGCCGTCTCACAAAAGAAGAGTATAAAAAGGCTTACCAAGAGAAACAACAGATTTACGAAGAAAGAAAAAGAGCCTACGAAGAGAAGGATGCGGCCTACAAGGAAATGAGGGAAGTCCGCGCTGCTAACAAAGACAAACGTAAAGACATATTTACCGTTCTGGGCGCAATCCTGATATCTGTCGCTGTTGTTAGTCTCCTTCTTGGTTTCGCGACGTCGACACTGGGCGTCCTTGCTCTGATAGTGGGTATCCCTGGGGTGGTCTTTAGTCTAATTGGCCTTAAAAGCAGAATATGGGGAATGTCAGTGGCTTTCCTAATAATCGCAGCAGTCGTAGCATCAATGTATCTAGCTTTCGCGGTCGTGTATGGTTACCCAACTTAACGTGCGTCAGAAATGTAGTGAAAGCTGATGTTGTTTATGATCTGCCTGCGGCTTAACGCTCTTTATATGATCCACATTCCGGATATGATAAAGTTTGGTTTCCTTGTCGCGTGGAGCTATGATGATCTGCGTACTTCCAGCTACCGGATAAAACATTCCCTTGACAATCTTCGGCGTGTTGTTATGCTTCGAAAGATGCGACAGGAACAGATGGGTCATGAACAGTGGCCTGTGGGTTGTGAACAATTGCATAGCTTGTTTATTGGACAAATGGCCTGTGTCACTGCTTATCCGGTTCTTTAAGGCACGTGGATAACCTCCATGTTCCAGCATGCTTTCATCGTAGTTAGCTTCCAAAAATGCGGCGTGGCACTGTTTGAAATGATGGATCACATTTTCGCAGGGAATCCCGATGTCCGTAAAGATTCCCACGTTCACGGTGTCGCTCGATACCATGAAGCTGTGGGGATCGAAGGCGTCGTGGAATTTTGGAAAGGCGGTGACGGTAAGACTTCCAAAACGGAAAGGTTCGTTTGCACGAAAAGTGAAAATCCGGTCCTCCTTAATTATTATGTTTCCGTTTCGTAAAGTTTCTGGCGTTATATAGATCGGAAGCTTGTGCTTCTTGGCAAGCGTAGCAACCCCATGTATGTGGTCACCGTGCTCATGAGAAACGACTACGCCCTTTACGATCTTCATGGAAAGCCCCAGCCGTTTCATCCTTTTTTCAATTTCGCGACACGAGATACCGCCATCGATCAATACGGCTTCTGCCTGATTGCCGATATAATAGCAGTTACCATTGCTACCCGAATTAAGCGAGGCTACAAACAGGGACATATTAGGGCTGGTGAGATTTCTCCACAAAATAAATGGTCAGGGTCTATCAAGCAAAGAAGAAACGGCAAAATGAGCGATTAAATCTCAATGTCGTCCAGGCACAGAATTTGGTCCGTTAAAAGTGTAATATTTCCCATTAAACCCAACGCGAAATGAACCCTGTAGATCTGATCGCAACCTCCGAAGTATCAATTAATGCACCCGTCGCCACGGTTTGGGATGCTCTGGTGAATCCTGAAATCATCAAGAAATATATGTTTGGGACAACTGTGGTTTCAGATTGGCAGGAAGGAAGTAAAATAACGTGGAAGGGAGTTTGGAACGGGAAGGCGTATGAGGACAAGGGCGTGATCAAACAACTGTTACCGAACTCAAGAATACAATATACTCACTTCAGTCCGCTGGCAGGGCTTCCGGACAAGCCCGAAAATTATCACACGGTCACAATTGAATTAACAGATAAAACCAATAAAACCGATGTTCGGTTGACCCAGGATAATAACGAAACGGAGGAAGCAAAAAAACACTCAGAAAAAAACTGGTCGGTGATGCTCGACGGACTCAAGAAACTTTTAGAGGAGAAGAAATAGCGTGTGTGTTTGCCACATAAAATCTGACCTAATAACCAAATTGGAAAACAGCTGAAAAAACGGAGGATAGGTGCTTTAGGCCGCCCTGGTAGATTTCAATTTTGTTGGTTGAAATCTTAAGATTTACGATATTGTGTATATATCGTTGTTTGTATTTTTTTAATGAATCGGCGCGCCACCATGATGGCGGATTTATCAATGTAGGACCGGCCGGTCTAATCGTAAATTCCTAAAAAAATCCACGACGAGTTTCAGAACATATTTTACAAAAATATGGCAGGAACGTTTTCACAAGTGTATGTTCAGGTTGTCTTTGCCGTTAGAGGCCGACGGGCCGCAATTGACAAGGCATGGAAGGATGAATTATATAGATACATTGCTGGAATCATAAAAGAAAAGGGGCAGAAATCCATTATAGTCAATGGCATGCCGGACCACGTTCATTTGTTCATTGGCCAAAAGCCGTCAATAGCTCTTTCCGACCTTGTCAGGGATGTCAAAAATAATTCGTCAAAGTTTATCAATGAAAGGAATTGGCTAAACGATAAGTTTTCGTGGCAAGAGGGATTTGGTGCGTTTTCATATTCTCAATCTCAGATAAAAAGTGTTTATGACTACATCTTAAGTCAGGAGGAGCATCATAAACAGAAGACATTTAAAGATGAATATATTGAGCTTTTGAAAAGGTTTGCGATTGAATACAATGAAAAATATTTGTTTGAATGGTGGAATGAAAATACGTTATGAAACGCGGTACCAGGGATGAAACCGAGGTGTAATGGTTTGTTTGAAATAAATTATGCCCCAATGTCTCATACATTCTTGCATGTTATGGTTCAAACGAAAAACAAACGTTCCTTTTCTGTCTGGAGCAATTCTTTCGATCGGTGGACGAAATAATTTCACCCCTTCGGGGTTCACGATGCCAGATCTGTGGTAGTATGATTGTGGATAATGTGTTCACGAATCCCGAAGGGATGGCATTATTCTAGCCGGCGTGAAACCGGCGAGCATTGCAAATCCCGAAGGGATGATATTATTTCACAAACATTCCCAGATGCACGGAATCATCGATGCCATGTACAAAGCTTTGTTTTTTGTCTGGTATTGCACAAGTTTATTCCGACGTTGCTTTTTTAGCGGAGAGGTGCGCGGAGTTGCTTCGTTAATGTGAGACCTAATGGTTAGGCTCTGCGCGCATTCCGTCTGCGTTTCTCTGCTTGCCAGCCGAAGCCCCGACGCGTCGGGGCTCCGGCTGGCGCTTAAAACCTTCGGGGCACTTCTTTCCCAATCTCATATGCACTAACAAAAAAGGCCGCCATCTAAAGGCAGCCCAATGTTTGATCAGCCGACCTTTTTCGCCAGCTTGCTTTTCCAGTACCCGTAAGCAAAATAGTAACACAACCCGAACGCCATCCATCCGAAGAATACCATCCAGCTACGCGCGGGAATTTCGATCATCAGATACATGCAACACAACATTCCTAGAACGGGAATCAGGGAAAATTTTCGCAAGAATGTGTAGATGGTAATTACAGATGTGAGAATGATAAATATCAAAAACAAAATCTCCTGATGCGATTCGTGGGTAAGATTAGTCACCGATCCGATCAGCCTTCCGCGAAATCCATAAATAAAAACGATAAAAAGTATCGGTACAATCCACTGACCATTGATGTACGGTAGAGTGAATCTTTTTTCTACTGACTTTTCTTTTGCAGGCAACACTAACACTCCCCCGCATACAATAGCAAACGCAAAAAGAGTTCCAATACTGGTGAGATCAGTCATCAATGCACTTTCAACAAATAAAGATGGAATTGCTACGATAATACCGGTGATAATTGTTGCATAGCCGGGAGTGTGAAATCTAGGGTGGATCTTCCCGAATCTTTTAGGCATAAGTCCGTCGCGGCTCATGCTCATCCAGATCCGTGGCTGGCCAATTTGAAATACGATGAGCACGCTTGTGGCAGCAACGACTGCGCTGACAGAAACAAAGAAGCCTACCCTGGAAAGATCTATTTTTTCAAAAACGTAAGCTAACGGATCAGCTACTGTATCAAATTCCGAGTAGTTCACCATCCCGGTAATTACCAGCGTAACAACTACATAGATTACGGTACAAATGATAAGCGAATAAATCATACCACGCGGTAAGTCCCGTTGTGGATTAGCGCACTCTTCTGCAGTAGTGGAAATCGCATCAAATCCGATATAAGCAAAGAACACAGCAGACACTCCTTTTAATACACCGGTGAAGCTGTTTGGCAAGAAAGGAGTCCAGTTGTCCGGATTGATATAAAATACCCCGATTCCCACCACTATCGCCAGCACTACGAGTTTTAGCCCGACCATGAAGTTTGCGCTTGAGCGGCTTTCCTTGATCCCTACGTATGCCAGTATGGTGACCAGCACGATAATGACAAAGGCCGGAATATTGCAGATGAATTTATAACCACCTATGAGTGGAGCCGTTGCCCAAGCCATGTGTTCGGCGGGAATACCCGAAGCAATCGCGGATTCATATAGATATTTTGCGGTGCTTGGATCAGTCGCCAGCCAGGGTGGCAGGTGAATGCCAACACCTTCGAGTAAATTCACAAAATAGCTGCTCCATGAAATGGATACCACCACGTTTCCGATAGCATATTCGAGGATCAGCGCCCAGCCAATGACCCAGGCAACGACCTCTCCGAAGGTTACATAAGAATAGGTATATGCGCTTCCGGCAACAGGTACCCTGGAAGCAAATTCGGCGTAACAAAGAGCGGTAAATCCGCAGGTTACAGCCGTAATAAGAAAGAGGAAAACAACACCTGGTCCACCATCATAGGCCGCCTGTCCGATTGTCGAAAATATGCCGGCGCCTATTACGGCCGCTATTCCCATCGAAGTAAGGTCCCGAACCCCCAATACTTTCTTCAGTTCCGGTGACTGATGACCATCACTTGCACCCTGGTTTACGTCATTCAGAACGGTTGAAAGAGGCTTCTTTCGAAAAAGGGAATTCGACATTTAATTAGATTTAGGAGGGTCAAAATAGTTGATTTTTTTGACTTAAATTAGGCCCTCAATCTTTGTATATTTTTTAAACGCGATTTATCTGATTTTTTAATGCATCTATCGAAGGAGGAGAATGACCATGGCGATCAGAGCCATCTGGGCCCCAAAATAAATATCACTGCCGAGGAGCTGAACTTGCTTCCATTAAAGGCATTTAGTGGAAAAGTCAGTCTTATCACAGAACCGGCCAAATTATCATCCGTAGTACGCGAGATCGAAAAGCACGATGTGGTCGGGTTTGATACAGAAACACGGCCAAGTTTTAAAAGGGGACAAACCTATAAAGTAGCACTTCTTCAGTTGGCCATTCCGAACAAGGTTTTTCTTATTCGCATCCATCAAACCGGGTTGCCGGAAGAGATCGCATCCATTTTCGAAAACCCTGATATTATTAAGGCTGGTGTTGCCATACACGACGATATCCAAGCCTTGCAAAAAATCAATCGCTTTCAGCCTGTTTCATTTATTGAATTATCGACAATGGCGAAAGCGTCGGGCCTTCAGGTAGAAAGCGTAAAAAAACTTGCGGGGCTGTTGCTGGGATTCAGAATTTCCAAAAGTGCACAAACTTCAAACTGGGAGGCACCTGCACTAACTGAAAAGCAGTTGGAATACGCCGCGACGGACGCCTGGGTCTGTTTGGAAATTTATCAGCACCTTAAGCGCAATTACTTTCACGTCAAGGCGTAACTACCTTCGATAAACAAACTACCTCATGAGTGTCAAAATCCTCGAAAAGAAAACGCTGTCCGAAAACTGGTACAAATTATATAAGTTCACCTATTCCATTACCAACAAGCACGGCAAAGAACTCATTCAAAGCAGGGAAGCGTACGACCGTGGAAATGGCGCTACTATTCTATTATATAACAAGCAGCAACACACGGTAATCCTTACAAAACAATTCCGATTGCCGACGCTTGTGAATGGCAATGAAAGCGGTATGTTGATTGAGGCCTGTGCGGGACTGCTTGATCTTGATAATCCAGAGGAATGTATCCGAAGAGAAACGGAGGAAGAAACCGGATACAGGGTGGATCATGTGAGAAAGATATTTGACGTATACATGTCCCCTGGATCGGTAACTGAAATTCTTTACTTTTTTGTTGGTGAGTATACCGCAGCTCAGAAAGTCAATGAAGGGGGAGGAGTGGATGAAGATGAAAACATCGAGGTTCTCGAATTGGATTTTGATAAGGCTTACGGAATGATTGGATCAGAAATCCGCGATGCTAAAACTATTATTTTACTTCAGTATGCGAGGTTGAATAACCTTTTGTAGAGTGTAAATGCATTTCACGCAAAGAGCGCCAAGATAGCGCGCAAAGCACGCTAAGACGAATAGCTTAAATATAGTTGACGATTCGGGTACTTCGCGCCTTTGGTACGCCACGAGGCGTGTGTATATACAA
>Ga0184612_10001710_pt1 | contig 10640 bp, 8 predicted proteins | sample PLM3_60_coex_FD_133163 | JGI IMG/M metagenome (GOLD analysis project Ga0184612, IMG submission 133163) | Groundwater sediment microbial communities from an aquifer in East River, Colorado, USA - PLM3_60_coex | ecosystem: Environmental > Terrestrial > Soil > Riparian zone | place: USA: East...
AGTCGGCCTGGTGATGCTTGCGCTGCAAGGCGTCTCCGAGGTGATCAAGCGCATCGCGGCGCTGCAGAACCTCTTGACGATCGACGCGAAATACGAGAGGCCGACCCAATGATCACGCTGGAAGTGATGCCGCCGCTCATGTTCGGCGGGCTGGTTCTAGCGATGCTGATCGGCTTCCCGGTGGCCTTCACGCTTGCCGCGGTCGGACTTTCGTTCGGCTTCCTGTCGATCTATCTCGGCCTTTTCGACATGAACTTTCTGCAGGCCATTCCGGGCCGCATATTCGGCAGCGTGCTTTCGAATGAGCTGCTGCTCGCGATTCCCTTTTTCACGTTCATGGGTGCGATCCTGGAACGATGCGGACTTGCGGAAGACATGCTGGATTCGATGGGCCAGCTCTTTGGACGGATCCGCGGCGGCCTCGGTTATTCCGTCATCATCGTCGGCTTCATCCTTGGAGCCATCACCGGTACGGTGGCGGCGCAAGTTATCGCCATGGCTATGATCTCGATGCCAGTGATGATCCGCTACGGTTACAATATGCGCTACATCACCGGCGTGCTGGCGGCGTCAGGTACGATCACGCAGCTGGTGCCGCCGTCGCTCGTGCTCATCGTGATGGCCGACCAGCTCGGCAAGTCGGTCGGCGACATGTACCTGGGGGCGTGGGGACCTTCGGTGTTCCAGATCATGCTGTTCGCCGGCTACACCTTCGTGCTCGGCCTCATCAAACCCGACCACGTGCCGGCGGTGCCAAAGGACGCTCTAACGCTTAGGGGCTGGCCGCTCTGGCGCAAATGCCTGCTTGGCATCATCCCCTCAGCGGTGCTGATCTTCGTCGTGCTCGGCACCATGATGTTGGGTCTGGCGACCCCGACCGAAGCCGGCGCCATGGGCGCGGTCGGCGCGATCGTGCTTGCCGCCATCCATCACAAGGAGTTCAGCGCCACAGGCAACAGGGTTCTCATCGCCGGCATCATCGCAGCGGGCATTGGAACGATCATTTTGATCCTCTACAGCAAGAACCTCTACTTCAAGCTTGCATTCGCCGTCACCTACATCGGCATTATCTGGACTTGCCTCGAGGCCGTCCGCATTCCCGACCTGCGAAATCTGATCAAGCAGGGCTATGAGACGACCATGCGCATCACCTGCATGGTGGTGTTCATCCTGATCGGCTCGACCTGCTTCTCGGTGGTGTTCCTCGGCGTCTCCGGCGGCGTGTGGCTGGAGCATATGTTGACGTCACTGCCCGGCGGCGTCTGGGGCTTCCTGATCTTCATCAACGTCTTCATCTTCTTCCTGGCGTTCTTCCTCGATTTCTTCGAGATCGCCTTCATCATCCTGCCGATGGTCGCCCCGATCGCGCAGAAGATCCTGACGCCGATCGTCGGCGCGGATGCGGCGCTGATCTGGTTCGGCGTCATGCTCTGCGTCAACATGCAGACCTCGTTCCTGCATCCGCCGTTCGGGTTTGCGTTGTTCTATCTGCGCGGCGTTGCGCCCAAAGAGGTCAAGAGCTCCGATATCTACTGGGGCGCCGTCCCCTGGATCGGGTTGCAGATTATCATGGTCGTGCTCGTGATCGCGTTCCCGGTCACGGTAACCGCCCTGCTCGACAAGCCGCTGAACGTCGATCTGGACAAGGTCAGGATCGTGATTCCCGAGATCGAACTGCCTCCGCCGCTGGATTTCGGTCCGCCGCCGAAACAATAGCGGGTCTTGTTGCCCCAAATGAAAACCCCGGGGCTTCCGCTCCGGGGTTTTGTTTGTCGAGCTTCGTACGACGCGATCAGCCTTGACGCGATCAGCCTTGCGGATTGCGCGCCATGAAGCTGTCGTAACCGAGCTCCGCGACCTGGAACCACTGGTATCCGTTGGCCGTGAAAGTGTTCATCGACTCCAGGACTTTCTTGAAGTTCGGATTGGTTGCCGCCGTTTCGCTGTACAATTCCTTGGTGGCCTTGAGGCAGGCCTGCATGATCGGCGGCGAAAAGGCATGCAGCTTGGTACCGCCGGCGAGCAATTTTTTCAGCGCCTGTGGATTGCTCTGATCGTACTTCGCCATCATCCAGCTGTTGGCAGACTGACCAGCCTGCTCGATAACGCTTTGATAGTACTTCGGCAGCGAGTTCCATTTCTCCAGGTTGACAAGGCCCAGCAGCATCGGGCCGCCCTCCCACCATCCGGGATAATAATAGTGCGGCGCGACTTTGTTGAAGCCAAGCTTCTCATCGTCATAGGGACCGACCCATTCAGCAGCGTCGATGGTACCTTTTTCAAGCGCAGGGTAGATGTCGCCACCGGCAAGCTGCTGCGGCACGACTCCTATTTTTTGCATCACGCGCCCGGCAAAACCGCCGATGCGCATCTTGAGCCCCTTCATATCGTCGACGGTGTTGATTTCCTTGCGAAACCAGCCGCCCATCTGGCAGCCGGTATTGCCCGCGAGAAACGACGTGACGTTGTAGCCCTTGTAGAATTCATTGAGGAGATCCCTGCCGCCGCCCAGCATGTACCAGGCCTGATTGAGGCGCTGGTTGGGTCCGAATGGCACTGCCGTACCAAAGGCAAAAGTCGGATCCTTGCCGAAGTAATAGTAGGAGGCCGTATGTCCCATCTCGACGGTACCGTTTTGCACGGCATCAAGGACTTGCAGCCCCGGAACGATTTCGCCGCCCGCAAAGGCCTGAATCTGGAACTTGTTGTCGGTGGCTTCGGCAACGAGTTTGACCATCAACTCGACGCCGCCCCACAGCGTGTCGAGCGATTTCGGCCAGCTCGCCGTCAAACGCCACTTGAGTTCCGGCATCGACTGCGCGATCGCCGGCGCTGCCAGGGTTGCTGCGCCCGCAGCGCCTATACCGGTGACTTTAAGAAAATCTCTTCGCTTCATGGAATCCTGCCCTTGTGGTTGTGTCACTGTTAGCCTTCTTGTTGAGGCTTGCCGCCAGCATGGAACATCCGGTTCCGGATTTCCATGGCGAACTGCGCTGTCGCAACGAAAAAAGCCCGGCCTCCTTGCGGACACCGGGCCTTTTTCAGGTGCATAAGGATTGATCAGCCGCGGGTGCGCGAGCGGATCATGAAGCTGTCATAGGTATATTCGGCAACCTGCCACCACAGATACTGATCGGAGCGATAGGCCTGCATCGCATCGATCGACTTCTTGAAGTCGGGGTTCTTCGCGGAGATTTCAGCCCACAACTCGTTGGTTGCCTTCAGGCAGGCTTCCAGTACTTCGTTGGTGAAGGGACGAAGCTGTGTGCCGCCGGCGACCAGACGTTTCAGCGCAGCGGGGTTCTGCATATCGTAGCGCGCGGCCATCCAGCTGTTGGCGTTCGCCGCGGCATTTGTGAGAACGGCCTGATAGTTCTTCGGAAGCGAATTCCACTTTTCGAGATTACAGAAAGCGTGAATCATCGGGCCGCCTTCCCAGAAACCTGGATAATAATAATACTTGGCGACCTTCTGGAAACCGAGCTTCTCGTCGTCATACGGCCCGACCCATTCGGCTGCGTCGATAGTGCCCTTCTCGAGTGCCGGATAGATGTCGCCGCCTGCGAGCTGCTGCGGCACCACGCCGACCTTTTGCAGCACCTGGCCGGCAATGCCGCCGATACGAAACTTCAGTCCCGAGAGATCGGCGACCGTCTTGATCTCCTTGCGGAACCAACCGCCCATCTGGGTGCCGGTATTGCCGCAGGGAAAACCGATCACGCCGGTTTTCTTGAAGAACTCATTGCCCAACTCCATGCCGCCACCTTGATACCACCAGGAGTTCTGCTGGCGCGCATTGAGGCCGAACGGCACCGACGCGTAGATCGCGAAGGTCGGATCCTTGCCAACGTAGTAGTACGAGACGGTATGGCTCATCTCGACGGTACCGTTGGAGGTTGCGTCAAGCGCCTGCAAACCCGGAACGACTTCACCGGCGCCAAAGACCTGAATCTGAAATTTGTTGTCCGTCATTTCGGCGACGTACTTCGAAAGCTCCGCAGCACCGCCGTAAATCGTGTCGAGCGACTTCGGGAAGCTCGACGTCAACCGCCATTTGATCTCAGGTGAGGATTGCGCGATCGCCGGCGAGGCCACCGCGGCCACCGCCGCGCCGGTTGCCGACACTTTCAAAAAATCACGACGCTTCATTCAGGCATCTCCTTATTGGGGCGTTTCCCAGATTTCCTGGAGCACGTCTTTCGGCGAGGCGATTCGCGTCGGCCGAAGGTGCTCTGGCGGGGGCGCTTTAACACGGAAGTTCGGTGGCGAAAACGCAACAAAGGCATGACAGCACTGATTAAACGAAAGTCGCATGCGCCGCGGAAATCAGCTCAGGCCGCAGCGATAACGCCCTGGAGCTGGTCGCGGACCTTCGCGCCGATCGCGCGGTAGATCGCCGCGTGCGGGCCATCGGGCTCGCTCTCCACGACGGGTGTCCCGGAGTCCGACGCGACGCGAATCGACATGTGCAGCGGAACCTCGCCCAAAAACGGCACGGCAAGCCGCTCCGCCTCGTGCCGCGCTCCGCCGTGACCGAAGATGTCCGAACGCGTACCGCAATGCGGGCACTGGAAATAGCTCATGTTCTCGACAATGCCGAGAACCGGCACATTGACCTTCTTGAACATCGCGAGCCCACGCCGCGCATCGATCAGGGATAGATCCTGCGGCGTCGAAATAATGATCGCACCCTTCAGCGGCACGTTCTGCGCCAGCGTCAGTTGCGCGTCGCCGGTACCGGGAGGCATATCAACCACCAGGATATCCAGCGTGCCCCACGCGACATCCCGCAGCATCTGGGTGATGGCCGACATCACCATCGGCCCGCGCCAGATCATCGCGGTTTCCTCTTCGACCAGAAAACCGATCGACATGATCGCAAGACCGAACCGCACAATCGGAATCATTTTCTTATCGTCGTTGAGCTGCGGCTTCTCGCGAATGCCGGTCAATCGCGGTACCGACGGCCCATAAATGTCGGCGTCGAGCAAACCGACGCGCAAACCGAGATCGCGCAGGCCCAACGCCAGATTGAGCGCCGTCGTCGACTTGCCGACACCGCCCTTGCCGGACGCCACCGCAATCACTGCGGCAATCCCCGGAATTTCCGACTGTTTCGACATCGGCGACACCGGACTTTGCGGCGGCCGATGCGACGAGACGTGCGGCACACCTTGCGCGTGCCGGTGCGGCGGCGGTGGGGCCGCGGAGCCCGGCTTCCGTTCGGCGGTGAGTGCGATCATGGCGACGGTGACGCCGGGAATGGCGCGCACGGCCGCTTCCGCCTGGGCGCGAACGCTTTCCCAGGCGCGAGCCTCTGCGGCATCGACATTGATCGAAAAGAACACTTTGCCGTCAGTGACCGTGATCGCCGACAACACATCGGCATTGGTCAAGGCAACGCCGCGCGGCGACGCCACCTTGGCCAGCGTATCGAGAACCTGTTGCTGCGTTACGCTCACGGCGCATCTCCTGCCTATGTTCGGATGCGACCCATAGAGCGGTCCCACTCAAAAGACTACCTGCTCCCAACGTCATCCAGGCGCTCGATGGGCGCTGATGTTCCGCCCTGCTCCTTGGCGGCCTCGTAATTCAGTTCGATCATGACTCCATTGGGGTCATCGACGAAGATCTGCCAGAGGTCGCCGCCCGGAACCTGTCGCGAGTCAAATTCCATCCCTTTGGACTCCAACCGCTGCTTCATGCCGGCAAAACCCCGGCTGGCGAAGGCGACGTGATGGACGACGCCGGAATCCGGCTTTTGCGGCTCGTCGGTCTTGGAAATGTCGACCAGATGCACCACCGGCTTGCCCTCGCTGTACATCCATGCCCCGGGGAAGGCAAAGTTCGGCCGGGCGCCCTTCTCCAGGCCGAGGATATCCTCGTAGAACCGGACCGTGTCGGCGAGCTTGCGGGTCCGGATATTGAAATGGTCGAGCACGCCTACGCTCACGCTCATGCGATGTCACTCCCTTTTTCTTGAAATCCCTGATCTCGGAGGCTCAGCCTAGCAAAACCAGCCTCGTCCGCCAAACGGAGGCGGTTGCCCTTCATGGCGCAGGGTTTATTGTGTCCGTTCCACATCTTCAGCGGAACCTGTTTCGAGCGCCGAACCAGCCCGCCGCCCCTCTTCAGAACACGGTCCGGCTCCTCCAATGCCGGCAAAAAACCAAGGTTGGACACATGGCTAAAGTCGCTTTTCTCGGTCTCGGCGTGATGGGTTTCCCCATGGCAGGACATCTGGTGAAAAAAGGTGGTCACGAGGTCACGGTATTCAACCGGACGGCCGCCAAAGCCAAGGCATGGGCCGAAAAATTCGGCGGCAAGACCGCCGCGACGCCGAAGGCTGCCGCGGAAGGCCAGGATTTCGTCATGGCCTGCGTCGGCAACGATAACGACCTCCGTGCGATCACGATTGGCGCCGATGGCGCGTTCGCGGGCATGAAGAAAGGCGCAACCTTTGTCGATCACACCACCGCGTCGGCCGAAATCGCGCGCGAGCTTGACGCGGAAGCCACCAAACTCGGCTTCAAGTTTGTGGATGCGCCGGTTTCGGGCGGGCAAGCCGGCGCGGAAAACGGCGTCTTGACGGTGATGTGCGGGGGAACCGAAGACGCCTATGCGGGCGCCGAGCCGGTGATCGCGGCCTACGCCAGAATGTGCAAGCGGCTCGGGCCCGCAGGCTCGGGCCAACTGACCAAGATGGTCAACCAGATCTGCATTGCCGGACTGGTCCAGGGTCTTTCGGAAGGCATTCATTTCGCAAAAAAGGCAGGGTTGGACATCAACGCCGTCATCGACACCATCTCGAAAGGCGCCGCGCAATCCTGGCAGATGGAGAACCGTTACAAGACCATGAACGAGGGCAAATTCGATTTCGGCTTTGCGGTGGAATGGATGCGCAAGGATCTGTCGATTTGTCTTGCCGAAGCGCGGCGCAATGGGGCGAGCCTCCCGGTCACCGCTCTGGTCGACGCGTTCTATTCCGAGGTCGAGAAGATGGGCGGCAAGCGCTGGGACACTTCCAGCCTGCTGGCGCGGCTGGAGCGCTGACCTCAAGAGCCTGACTCGAAATGCAGCCAATAGAATAGGCGCCTTTGGCGAACTCGTCATGCCCGGGCAGAAGTGCGAAGCGCGTCTTCGCGCTAGATGTCCCGGGCATCCACGTCCTAACAGGCTAGCTAGGCTTTCAGAAGGAACTGCCGACACAAGAATTTAAACGATGGAAGGGCGACAAGTACAAGCCGATCAAATTAAAAACCCGTGCAGGGAATCAGGCACAGGGAGTGCAGGAAGGCCATCACACTAGCGTGCCTGAAAACCACGAATCGATCAGGAAAAGCGTGCTGGAAAAACCGCACAAACGGACGCTAGAAGGCGTGCAGGAAAACAGGCACAGAACTAGTTACCATATCACCGCCAACGCCTACGCCTTGTTGAACCAATAATGATACCGGATTGATTGCGTCATAGGGGCGACCCCGATCCAAAGTCGTCAGAACAAAAATTGCGATGGCGCAATCCATGATGGCTCGGCCAAACAGGGTCGGTTGGCCGCGCCCGATCGTTCGAAACTCCTGCGGCACGGTCAACCCGAAAATGCAATAACAACAGCTACTATTTAAGCTTGCGTCCGCAAAGCTGTGGGTTTAGCCTATTATCTGCACGTCCAGCGTTGGGGGATACCCCTATGAGGATGCGGACACTCGCTGCCGCAGCCCTGCTCGCGTTGACGAGCTTGCCGGCAGCCGCCCAGGATCGTACCACCTACAGCGAGGGCTCCCGCCCACGAGTTCTGATCAACTGGCGATCGTTCGAAGCGAACGGTTTCCCGGCGGCCTGGAAAGACCCAATTACCAATGTGGTGATCAACGCCTATACGCGCCTAAACCTTGTGCTCGGCGTCGACGTCCGTCCGCAATTCTTCGGCGACACCGACAAGGTCGATGCAGGTTCCGGTGAGATCGTCATTTCGGCCAACGAGAAGCATGCCTGCGCCGACAACCGCCTGGCGTCGACGTTCGGCTTTTTCCCGGACCGCCTGATCATCATCATCCACGCCAAGAATGCCTGCGACCTCACCCCGTGGAACTGGACGCCGTTCTGGCCCAATCCAGGAGAAATAAGTCTGCATGCCGTGATGATGCACGAATTGCAGCACACGATCGGCCTCGATCACAGTAGCGCGACCAAAAACATCATGGGCGGCTACGCCTGGACCTCGCATTACGGCCCGTGGTCCGGCGACATTACGGATATCCGCGCGATCTATCGCCTGCGCACTGACGATCGTTTGCGCCAACTCGCTACTTACAACGGCGGAACGAGTTGGTCGACGCTGACCAACGATATCACGAGCTTCGGCAGCACCTTCGCCCGCACGACCAACAAGATCGCGGCCGCCGGCAACATTAGTACGGGCGACTACGTCGTCGGCTGGACCACGCCTGGCAATAATCTCACGTGGATTCGCGGCGACGGTGTCTCGTTCGATCCGGCAAACTGGTTTCTCTACAGCGTGCATCCGCGACCGCGTTACGGCACCGCCATGGTGTCGGACCACCGTGGTACATGGATGTGGGTCATGGTCGATGGGCGCAACGACGACAACCGCGTGCGCGTTATACGGTCGCGCGACAATGCGGCGAGCTGGGCCTATACGAGCTTTCCCGCGGCTACGACCGCCGCGACCCCGGGCATCGCCACGACGGTGATCGGCGGAAGGCGCGCGTGGATAGTGCTGTGGGTCAACTACGACGAGTCGAGTCAGAACGAGACCGGCTACATTTACGCCGCCGTTTCATTCGACGAGGGCGACTCGTGGTCGGCACCGCATCGCGTCGATGGCTTCTACCGTGTGCATGACGGCGTCTCGATCGAGGCCAATGACGCGGCCCAGTGCTGGTATAGTTTCGTCTGGGCAGGCGAGAAGGGCATATGGGATTATGGACAGAACAAGCTGCGGACGCGCGCCTGCACGATCTCGCCCGCCGGCATCGTGACTGCGGGCGCGGTGTGCATCCAGTCACAGCACAGCCGGGTCGCGCCCGACTTGGCCTGGCACACCGATACCGGCACGTTCGTTCAGGGATTCCGCGAGCAGAATTTTGCCACCTCGCTCGACTCGATGCGTATGGGCGCGGGTGGCTGTCCAGCCGGCTTCCTGCACATCGGCGGCAGTACCAGCCACGTTGGGCCCGGCATGGCTCCGAACCCAGGGTGGTCGACGCCGGCCGGCAGCGAGATCGTAATGTGGTTTGCCCGGGAGTAATGTGCCGGAGGGAAAACTGATGACGTGTGGTGCTCACTTTCCCCGTTCCACGTTCGCGTTCGCCCTAGCGGTTTTTGGATTGTCGATTCCCGACCAACAAGTACGGGCACATTATCTGGCCCCGTCAGATCCTCCCGGCTTTAACATCCTGCTAAGAGCCGAACCGATCGTCGTCCTCGCCAGGGTCGACGACATGGTGGGCACCAGCAAGAAGGCGTTCGAAGCCATCCCGGGAGACATCGATCGCGCGCCGGCCTTCAGCGAGGAATACCACCACTATCGGCTGCGCACGGCGAGACTGCTCAAGGGCAAGCTGCCCGACACGTTCGACGTGCGCGTGATCAGCGGCAGCCGAAACCATGTCTTGCTCGACCGAGCGCGGGGTCAGGAGATGCTGCTGGTGCTGGCGCCCGATTCCAGCTTGGACCCGCAGGGCCGGCCGCGCGAGACATTCCTGGTCACCCATGGCGCCGCCTACGTTGTGCGCGACGGCCAGTTCCAGGTCGTCGGCGAACGCGGACCGGAGATCTGGTCACTCGAGCGTGCGGCCGACGTCGTCGGCCGGTTCGAGCGGGAACGCGATCAGCAACGCGCCGACTCTCCGGAGCCCCGGGACGCGGCGGTCGCGGTCTTTTCCGGCGAGGACCAACCCGACCGCGCCGAGCCGGCCCCCCCGGAGGCGCCTAAGCTGCGAAAAGGCGAAGCGTTGCCGGCGGACGTATTGGCGAAGGCGGCGCCCAAGGCCATCGAGAGCGCCGGCGGTGACCCGAAATTGGATCGAACGCCCCCCACTCATATTCGTCCGCAAACGCCCGAGAGAAGAAGCGAAATACAATTGGACGGACCCTTGGAATTTCGGCCAAGGCGGGTGCCCAAGGGCGATGTCGGCAGTCATGCCTGTCTGAGCGGAAGTTACACCTATCCCTATCAGACAGCCGGAATCACCGGCCGCGAAGTCTGGCTATGCTGCATCCCGGTGGACGAGATTCTCAGAGAGTCGTTTCACTGCGCAGGCGGCACTCTTCCGCGGCCCTTCGGCAGCCCCGAATACATAAAGATTCGCTACTGCAGCCTGTTGCATCCGACCGCGTCGGAGCCGACATATATTCCGGTTTGCATTCCCGCTCCGCTGCAGGCGCCCGGCCTGGATACACGGCACTAGCTAGCAGCGAGAAAGACGTGGATGGCCGGGACATAGGCGAGCGGAAGCGACGCCGTCCTTCGGACGGCTATGCCTGGCCATGACGAAAAAGCGAATCCGTTTCAAGCTGTTAGAGAGCATTGAAAATGCTCGCTGCATTTTCAGTCAGGAGCCCGCCGAACCGGTTAATTTAACCCCCGATTAACGAGATTTTTTAGCCCTTTAAGG
>Ga0184612_10001712_pt1 | contig 10630 bp, 7 predicted proteins | sample PLM3_60_coex_FD_133163 | JGI IMG/M metagenome (GOLD analysis project Ga0184612, IMG submission 133163) | Groundwater sediment microbial communities from an aquifer in East River, Colorado, USA - PLM3_60_coex | ecosystem: Environmental > Terrestrial > Soil > Riparian zone | place: USA: East...
AGTCGTTGCGCACGACCGACGAGGCGCCGGTGCGGGAGATCCGCCGGCTCCTGCCCGACCGTCCGGTCGTCGGCGTCGACGTCGGCTGCGGGACCGGGAGATACTCCAAGCTCCTGCGCGCCCGGCTGCCCGAAGGGTCGCTGCTCGTCGCGAGCGACGTCTCGCCGGCCATGCTGGCCGAGGTCAGCGCCGGCAACCGGGGCCCGGCCCCGGTGGTGCCGCTGCGCTCGACCGCCGAGGAGCTGCCGCTGCGCAGCGGCAGTCTCGACGTGGTCACCTCGTTCAACTCGGTGCACCACTTCGACCTCGGCCGCTTCCTGGCCGGCACCGTCCGCGTGCTGCGGTCGGACGGCCTGCTCTTCGTCTACAGCCGCACCCCGGAGCAGAACGCGCGCACGATCTGGGGCCGCTACTTCCCCGGCTTCGCCGAACGCGAGCAGCGCCTGCACAGCGAGCGGGCGCTCCGGGCCGCCGTCCGCCAGACCAGGGGCCTCGTGGTCGTCGGCACGCGCACCTTCCGCCACGCCCGCACGAGCACGCGCGAGCGGCTCCGGGCCCAGGCCGAGGGGCGCCACTACTCGACGTTCTCCCTCTACGCGCCCAGCGAGCTGCCGGCGGCGATCGAGCAGTTCCTCGTCCGCCTCCCTGGCAGCGAGGTCTCCTGGGTGGACGAGCACCTCCTCGTGGTCGCCCGCCGTGGCCGCGACGCCCGTCGCCGCGCGTCGTCCTCCTCGCTGAGCGGGCGGGAGCCGCGGATCAGGGCATGATCCCCGTCTGACGGGACGGGGGGCGTGGACCCTTGCCGGACCCGGCGGCGCGCTCGGCGGCGGTGTCGTCCTCGCCGAACTCGGCGCCCAGCCGCCGGTCGGGCACCACGGCGTGGTAGCGGCCGAACTCGTGCAGGCCGACCGACTCGGCCACCTTCGCCGAGGCGTAGTTGTCCTCGGCGTGGTTGTAGAGGACCGCGCGGCCTTCGGCGAGCACGGCGCGGGCGGCGGCCGCGACGACGGCGCGGGCCAGGCCGCGGCCGCGGGCCACCTCCGCCGTCCCCACCGCGATCTCCCGGAGCCGGTCGTCGTAGCGCTTGAGCACGGCGGTGGACAGCACCCGGCCGTCCTCGAGCACGACCCAGGCCTCCCCGCTGAAATGCCCGTGGACCCACTCCGGCAGGCGTGGGTCGCTGGTGTCGAGCGTGGTGACCGGGACCGCCGGCGGGGGGATGGCCACGCCGGTCCGGGCGACGCCCGAGAACATGTGCCCGGGCAGCTCACCCGCGACCGCCTCGAGCGAGCGCCGGATGGTGGCCGGACCTCGCAGGTGGTCGGAGAGGAGCCGGGCGGCGTCGGGCGCGACCGCCACCACCGCCCCGCCGTCGCGGGTGAACGCACGCACCGGCAGGCTCGGGTGGGGGACCTCGGCCACCGCGATCTCGCCAGGGACGAGGCGCTCCATGGGCAACCGGAAACGGTCGGCGAGCACGGCCATGACCACGGCCTCGTTGTCGACGGATGCGAGCATGGAGCAAGCGTAGCGGTCGCAGACGGTCGCAGACAGACCCGCGTCCCAGCTCCCCGCCGCCGGGAACCCCGCGCACGGCCGCGCCGTCTACCCAGGTGGAGGTCTGGCAGCCATGATCCGCCTCGGCCCACCGGCGATGCCGGCCCGGCCCGTGCGCCGCCGCTGCGCCCGCGCGCCCCGGCTCTCCCCGTCCGCGGGGCGGGTCCGGGCCGGTGCGGGCCGGTTTGCTACGATCCGGCCCATGGCCACTCTGCCTCCCGCCGATGCGGGCCAGGGAGCGCCGCCCGGGGCCGTCTCCGGCGCCGGCTACCTGGCCCGGGGCGTGCGCGTGTTCCTCGGCACCCCCGGCGTCTGGCTCCTCGGGCTCGTCCCCGTCCTGATCGCCGCCCTGCTCGTGCTCGCCCTGCTCGTCTTGCTGGTGGCCAACCTCGACGCGGTCACGACCTGGCTCACCCCGTTCGCCGACCGCTGGTCGGCGGGGGCTCGCACCGCGTTCCGGGATGCCGTCGGCATCGCCGTCGTGCTGGCCGCGGTGCTGCTCGCCGTGCTGTCGTTCGCGACCCTCGCCAACATGATCGGGCAGCCCTTCTTCGAACGGATCTCCGACCGGGTGGAGCGGGACCTCGGCGACCCGCCGCCCGGGATCGACCAACCCTGGTGGCGGACCCTGCCCCGGGCCACCGTCGAGTCGCTGGTGCTGTTCGCGCTCATCCTCGGCGTCAACCTCCCGCTGTTCGTGCTCGGCCTCACCCCGGTGCTCGGCCAGACCCTGGTCCCGGCGGTCCAGGCGGTCGTCTCGGGCTACCTGCTCTCGGTCGAGCTGCTGGCGATCCCGCTCGAACGGCGCGGGCTGCACCTGCGCGGGCGCCTGCGCTTCGCCTGGTCGCACCGCGGCCCGGTGACCGGCTTCGGGGTGGCGGCGCTCCTGCTGTTCCTGGTGCCGCTCGCCAACGTCGTGGCCATGCCGGGTGCCGTCGTCGGCGGGACCCTGCTGGTCCGGCGGCTGACCGGTGCCCGCGACCGCTGACCGGGGGCGGCCGCGACGCCGCGTGTCGGCCGCGGGCGGTATCCTGCCCGCCGGGGGAGCAGCCTGGACGAGGGTGGGGAGGCGCGAGCGTGCGGGTCGGGGTGCTGGGAGCGACGGGCCGGATGGGCCAGGCGACCTGCCGGGCGGTCCTGGCCGCTGACGACCTGCAGCTCGTCGCGGTGGTGGCCCGCGCGACCGGAGTGGGGCATGAGCTGCGCGCGGTCGTGCCCGAGGCACCACCCGACCTCGCGGTCGGCCAGGACCTGTCCGACCTGCTCAGCGCCGAGGTCGACGTGGTGGTGGACTTCTCCGCCGCCGACGCCACCATGGCGGCGGCCCGGGCGCTGCTGCCCGAGGGGATCCACCTCGTCTCGGGCACGACCGGCCTGCCGGACGGGGCCATGGAGGAGCTCGCCGGCCTGGCCGGCGGCGACGGCGGCAACGCCGTCTGGGCGCCGAACTTCGCCCTCGGCGCGGTGCTCGCCATGCACTTCGCGACCATCGCGGCCCGCTTCTACCCGGGCGAGGTCATCGAGCAGCACCACGCGGCCAAGGCGGACGCGCCCTCGGGCACGGCCATCCGCACCGCCCGCGCCATCGCCGTCGTGCGGGGGGGCGGGGGGGCGGCCGGGCCGGGCCGGGAGCTGGTCCCCGGTGCGCGCGGGGCCGAGGTCGACGGGGTGCGGGTCCACTCGGTGCGCCTGCCCGGCCTGGTCGCCCACCAGGAGGTGGTGTTCGGCGGCCAGGGCGAGCTGCTGACCGTGCGCCACGACTCGCTCGACCGGGCCTCGTTCATGCCCGGCGTGCTGCTCGCGGTCCGCGAGGTGCCGGTCAGGCAGGGTCTCACCGTGGGCCTGGAACCCCTGCTGGAGCTCACATGACCCCGGGCGTGACGGCCGGGAGGCCGACCTGGTGGGTCGAGGAGTTCGACGACGGCGAGCGGGCCCGGCTGGCGCCGTGGTTCACCAACCTCGACGGGCCGGTGTTCGCGCTGCGCAACCTGCCCGAGACGGTCAAGGGAGCGCTGTTCGCCCGCTACTCCCGCACCGGCAAGAGCCTGCGCCGCCTGTTCCTCGACGAGTTCGCCGACGACGTCGCGGAGGCACGCCTCGGCGGGGAGCTGGGGCCGGTGACCGGGGAGCGGCGGGCCGCAGCGCTCTACCAGCGGGTGTTCGACGAGTACGGCGACGACTCGGTGGCCCAGCTCGGGGGCGCCCACGTCGCCTGCGAGCAGGCCTCCAACCTGCTCACCAAGGTGCTCGAGTGGGGCCGGCTGGCGGCCTACCTCGAGCAGTCGACCCGCTACGTCGCCTACGACGACCGCCCGGGTGGCCGCTGGCGCTACCACCTGGACCCGGAGGTGGCCGCCGACGCCGAGCTCGGCCCCGAGTACCGCCGGGTGCTCGACGGGCTGTTCGAGGCCTACGCGGGGCTGGTCCCCGCGCTGGTCGCGCACCTCGGCCGGGTCGTGCCCCACGAGGCAGGCAGCAGCGAGGCGGCCTGGCGCCGGGCGGTGCGGGCCAGGGCGCTCGACGCCCTGCGCGGCCTGCTCCCGGCGGCGACCACCTCGAACCTCGGCATCTACGCGACCGGCCAGGCGTACGAGGCGCTGCTGCTGCGCCTGGCGGCCCACCCGCTGCCGGAGGCGCGCACCTACGGCGAGCTGCTCCTTGCCGAGCTGCGCAAGGTCATCCCGGCCTTCCTGGTCCGGGTCGACCGGGACGACCGGGGGGTGGCCTGGTCACGCTACCTGGCCCAGACCGCGGAGGAGACCGCCAGGGTGGTCGAGGAGGTGCTCGGCAGCGCCGACCCGGGCGAGGAAGGGCCGTCGGTCCGCCTGACCGAGTTCGACCCGGCCGGTGAAGACAAGGTGCTCGCCGCCGTCGCCTACCCGCACGCGCGCGCGGGCGAGGCCGAGGTGGCCGCCCGGGTCGCGCGGCTCGCCGCGGGCGACCGGGCACGCCTGCTCGCCGCCTACGTCGGCGAGCGGGAGAACCGGCGCCACAAGCCGGGGCGGGCGTTCGAGCGGGCCGTCTACACCTTCGACGTGGTGGCCGACTACGGGGCCTTCCGCGACCTGCAGCGCCACCGGCTCTGCACGATCGTCTGGCAGCCGCTCACCCCCTCGCTCGGCTACGAGGTCCCGCCCGACGTCGAGGCCGCTGGCCAGGGCGACCGCTTCCGGGCCGCGATGGCGGCCTCGGCCGGCCTCTACCAGGCACTCGCGCCCCGCTTCCCGGCGCAGGCGGCCTATGCCGTCAGCCTGGCGCACCGGGTCCGCTTCGCCATCACCCTGAACGCCCGGGAGCTGCTGCACCTGGCCGAGCTCCGCTCCGCGCCCCAGGGCCACCCCGCCTACCGGGCGGTGGCCCAGGCGATGCACCGCCTGGTGGCAGAAGAGGCCGGCCACCACGCGCTTGCCGGCGCGATGCGCTTCGTCGTCCACGACGAGGTCGGCCTCGGCCGGCTCGCCGCGGAGCGGCGCCTCGAGGCGAGGCGGGCGCTCGCGCCGTAACGGGCCGACCGGCCCCACCGTCGGGCTGGGGCGCCGGACCTGGAAGGTCGGGCGTGTTGCGATTCGTTCACGATCGCCTGTCGAACCCGACGTTACCGTCCTAACGGACAGCTCGGATCGCCGAGATGACCGGATCGACCAGGTCAGCTATTTGTATGGGGTTTTTCGGCGTCCTAGCATGCTGGCGGCCTGTCCCCGAGGGTTGGACCCCAAACGGTATGCAAGCTCGCTCCGATCGCTCCTCGTCGCACGGCGGCAACGCGGCCACCGGCTTGCTGTTCGTGGGCGCCGTCATGGTGGTGCTGTTCGGAGGCGGGCTCGGGGCCGTGGTCGCGATCGGGCCCGACCAGCCGGAGCCCGCCGTCCGCGCGACCGCCTCGCAGGTCAGCGCCAAGGTGGCCGCGGAACGGACCGGCGGCGCGGCAGCCGCCCGCCAGGCGGTGGAGCGCCGGCTGGCCGAGATCGTGAGGCTCCGCGACGCGGCCCTCAGCCGGCGGGACCCCGCGCCGCTCGACCGGATCTACGCGCCCGGGAGCGTCAACCGCCGGATCGACCGGGCCTCGATCGCCCAGCTGCGGCGGCGGCACGTGCGCTGGCTCGGGCTCTCCACCTCGGTCCAGATCGTGGAGGCGAGCCGGGCGGGTACGCGCCAGTGGACGATCCTGGCCACCACCGCCTGCAGGCCAGCCCGGCTCGTGACCGAGGCTGGCCGGCAGGTGGAGACCAGGCCGGCCCGCCGCCAGCTGCTGCGCTTCAGCTTGGTCCTCCCGCCGGGCGGCGACGAGTGGATGCTGCTCCGCATCGCGCCCGCACAGCGCGCCGGCTGACGGGCTAGCGCCCGGCCTGGAGGTCGGGCAGCAGGGCGGGCAGCACGTCGCGCACCGAGAGGATGCCGAGGAGCTGCCCGCCCTCGTAGACCACGAGGTGGCGGATGCGGCGTCGGGCCATCTCGCCGGCCGCTTCGATCAGGTCCCAGTCGGGCCCGACGGTGACGACGTCGCCGGTCATGATGTCCTGCACCGGGGTCTCGTCCGGCTCCGCCCCGGTGGCGACCGCGTTCAGGACGTCACGCTCGGTCAAGATCCCGACCAGCTGCTCCACGTCCTGCACGACGGCCGAGCCGACCCCGTGCTTGGCCATCACCCTGGTGGCCTCGCGGAGCGTGTGCCCGGGCCCGACCGCCACCACCGCGCTGCTCGCGACATCCCGAACCTTCACAGTGCCGCCTCCTTCGTGCATTCGTGATTTAGGTGACGACAACCCTAAAGGTCCGCGCACGCCCGGTCGAGTAGGTCCTGCTGCTCCTGCTGGTGGAGGGTGGGGCTGCCGGCCGCGGGTGCGGCCCCCTCGGCGCGGGTGACGCCGACGAGGTCGAGGCCGCACTCCCGCTCGGCGCGCATGCGCAGGTAGCACCAGGCGCCCATGTTCTCGGGCTCCTCCTGGACCCACCAGACCTGGTCCGCCTTCCCGTAGGCGTCCAGCCGCTCGCGGAGCTGCGCGGCGGGGAACGGGTAGAACTGCTCGATCCGCAGCAGCGCGAGCTGCTCCAGGCGCCTGTCCTTGCGCCGCTTGGCCAGGTCGTAGTAGACCTTGCCGCTGCACAGCAGGACCCGGCGCACCCCCTCCGGGTCGGGACCGCCGCGGTCGGGCAGGACCTCCTGGAAGCGCCCGCTGGTCAGGTCCGCGGCGGTCGACCGGGCGGCCGTGAGCCGCAGCAGCGACTTCGGGGTCAGCACCACCAGCGGCTTGCGGGTGGCGCGAAGGGTCTGGCGGCGCAGCAGGTGGAAGTACTGGGCGGGGGTGGAGGGCACCGTCACCTGGAGGTTGTCCTCTGCCGCGAGCTGCAGGAACCGCTCGAGGCGCGCGCTCGAGTGCTCCGGGCCCTGGCCCTCGAAGCCGTGGGGGAGGAGCAGCACCAGGCGCGCCTGCTGCCCCCACTTGTCCTCGGCCGCCGCGATGAACTGGTCGACGATGATCTGGGCGCCGTTGACGAAGTCGCCGAACTGCGCCTCCCAGAGCACCAGCGCGTCGGGGCTGGCCACCGAGTAGCCGTACTCGAAGCCCATGGCGGCGAACTCGCTGAGCAGGCTGTCGTAGACGAAGAAGCGGCCCTGGTCGGGGGCGAGGTTGGCGAGTGGCACATACAGCTCGCCGTTCTCCTGGTCCACCAGCACCGAGTGGCGCTGGCTGAAGGTGCCCCTGCGGCTGTCCTGGCCCGACAGGCGGATCGTGCGCCCGTCGAGCAGCAGGGAGCCGTAGGCGAGGGCCTCTCCGAGCGACCAGTCGATCGCGTCCCTGTCGAGCGCCGCGCTGCGGTCGGCCAGCCACTTCGTGAGCTTGGGGTGGACGTTGAAGGAGTCCGGGACGTGGGTCAGTCCGGCCGCGACGCGGTCCAGCCGCTCGCGCTCCACCGCGGTCTCGACCGGCGGATCCTCCGCCATCGAGACGGGCCTGGCCAGCTCGACCTGGGGCACCTGGCTGTCGGTGTGGGTGTCGTCGAACGCCTGCTGCAGCCGCGAGCGGAAGTCCTCGAGCGCGCGCTCGGCGTCGTCCAGCGACAGGTCGCCCCGGTTGACCAGCGACTCGGTGTAGAGCTTGCGGACCGGCGGGCGCCCCTTGATGCGTGCGTACATGAGCGGCTGGGTGAACGCCGGCTCGTCGCCTTCGTTGTGGCCGAAACGCCGGTAGCACCACATGTCGACGACCACGTCCTTCTTGAACGCCTGGCGGTAGGCGAAGGCCAGGCGGGCCACGCGCACACAGGCCTCGGGGTCGTCGCCGTTCACGTGGAAGATCGGCGCCTGGATCATCTTGGCCACGTCGGTGGCGTAGGTGCTCGAGCGGCCGTAGTCCGGGCTGGTGGTGAAGCCGAGCTGGTTGTTGACGATGAGGTGCACCGTGCCGCCGGTGCGGTAGCCGCTGAGCTGGGAGAGGTTGAGCGTCTCGGCCACCACGCCCTGGCCGGCGAAGGCGGCGTCGCCGTGGATCAGCAGCGGCAGCACCGGCGCCTCCTCGGCCCGGTCGAGCAGGTCCTGCCTGGCCCTGGCGATGCCCTCGACCACCGGGTTGACCGCCTCCAGGTGGCTCGGGTTGGAGGCCAGCTCGACGACCACCTCCCGGCCCGAGCGGGCCTGGTGCTTGCCGATCGCGCCGAGGTGGTACTTGACGTCGCCGGAACCCTGGGTGAGGGCCGGGTCGAGGTGCCCCTCGAACTCGTGGAAGATCTCGCCGTAGCTCTTGCCGACGGTGTTGGCGAGGACGTTGAGCCGCCCGCGGTGGCTCATGCCCATGACCACGCGCTCCTGCCCCGCGTCGGCGGAGGCGTCGAGGATCGCGTCCAGCATCGGGATCAGGCTCTCGCCCCCTTCGAGGCTGAACCGCTTGTGCCCCACGTACTTGTTGTGCAGGAAGCGCTCGAACGCCTCCGCCTCGTTCAGCTTGTGCAGGATCTGGAGCTGGTCCTCCCTGGGCAACGGCGGCTGGGGGACCTCGACCCGCTCCTGGATCCACTGCTTCTCTCCCGGATGGGAGATGTGCATGTACTCGTAGGTGGCGGTGCGGCAGTAGGCGTCGCGCAGGGTCCGCAGGATCTCGCGAAGCGGCAGCTCGCGGTCGCGGGTCAGCCCGCCGGTGACGAAGTAGCGGTCGAGGTCCCAGATGGACAGGCCGAAGCTTGCCGGGTCCAGCTCGAAGTGCATCGAGGGCGGCTTGACCTCGAGCGGGTCGAGGTCGGCGATCAGGTGGCCGCGCACCCGGTACATGTTGATGAGCTGCAGCACCCGGGCCTGCTTCTCGATCGCGGCAAGCGAGTCGTGGCCGGGATGGGTGTCGAGGTGCCACTGCACCGCCACGTAGGGCACGCCCATGTCGGCGAACAGCTGGTCGTAGAAATGGTCCTCGCCGAGCAGCAGGTCGTGCAGCTTGGCGAGGAACTCGCCGCTCTCGGCGCCCTGGATGACCCGGTGGTCGTAGGTCGAGGTGATCGTGATGACCTTGCCGACGCCCATCTCGGCCAGCGCCTTCTGGTCGGCGCCCTGGTACTCGGCCGGGTAGGCGATCGAGCCGACGCCGACGATGGCCGCCTGGCCGGCCATCAGGCGCGGCACCGACAGCACGGTGCCGATCATGCCCGGGTTGGTGATCGTCACCGTGGTGCCCGCGAAGTCCTGGACCGTGATCGTGTTGCTCTTGACCTTCTTGATGAGCTCCTCGTAGGCGCGAACGAAGCTGGCGAAGTCGAGGGTGTCCGCCTGCTTGACGTTCGGCACCAGCAGGGTGCGGCCGCCGTCGGGGCGCTTGACGTCGACCGCCAGGCCGAGGTTGAGATGCTCGGGACGGACCACGTTGGGCTTGCCGTCGACCTCCCGGTAGACCGAGGTCATGGCGGGCACGGCGGCGAGCGCCTTCACCACCGCCCAGCCGATCAGGTGGGTGAAGCTCACCTTGCCGCCTCGGTGGCGGCGCAGGTGGCCGTTGAGCACGTTGCGGTTGACCTCGAGGAGCTTGGCCGGGATGGTGCGCACCGAGGTGGCTGTGGGCACCGCCCGGCTCGCCTCCATCGCCTCGACGATCCGCGCGGCGGCGCCCCGCAGGGGGACCACGTCGGCTGCGGCCTTGCCGTTGCCCTTGGCGGCGTCGGCAGGCTTGCTCTTGGCGGCCCCGGCCCCGGCTTGCCTGGCGACCCTGGCCTCGCCCCTGTCCGGCGCCTCGGCCTGCTCCTTGGGTTGCGGTCCGGCTCGCTCGGGCGCTGCCGCCTTGGCCTGCCCTCCTGGCCGGGCCTGCTCCTCCGCGTCCGCCGGCTCGGCCGGACGCTCACGGGTCACGGTCGGGGCGGCCTCGCCGACCGCCGTCGCGGCCTCGCCGTCGTCCTCCTCCGGGTCGTTGTCGGTGAAGAACTCCTGCCAGGCCTCGCTCACCGACTCGGGGTTGTCCAGGTACTGCCGGTAGATCTCGTCGATCAGCCCGACGTTGGGGCCGAACTCCGCCCGATCGAACCATCCCATCAGCCTTGCACCACCCTTGGCATCGGGTCCGCAGCGCATCGCGGTGACGGCCCGCTGCCGCCGTCACCAGAGGCTCCTGCGCCCAGTTTGCCACGCCCGTCGCCGCCTCTGGCAGCCAGCATTGCCGCATCTGACGTGGACAAACCGGCGCGGTTGGGCGCGGTGGACGCGCCGGCGTGCTTGTCGCGGCCCGGGTCTAGCATGCGGGAGGAAGATGACCCGTCCTTCAGGAAGGCCGGCGGCGCGATGGACCAGCAGGCAGCACGCCACGACGACCAGGCGGCGGGGGCGCTGCGGCACTTCTCGCCGCTGGCCCGGGCCTGGTTCGCGAGCGCCTTCGCAGCGCCGACCGCGGCCCAGTCCGGGGCGTGGGAGGCGATCGCGGCCGGCCGGGACGTGCTGGTCGTCGCCCCGACCGGGTCCGGCAAGACCCTGGCCGCCTTCCTGTCCGCGATCGACCGCCTGGCCCGGCCGCCTGCAGCGCGCGAGCCCCGCCCGCCCGCGGCGCGCGGGGCCGCCGGCGCGGCCCGGGAGGCCGGGGAGCGGCTGCGGGTCCTCTACGTGTCG
>Ga0184612_10001713_pt1 | contig 10628 bp, 8 predicted proteins | sample PLM3_60_coex_FD_133163 | JGI IMG/M metagenome (GOLD analysis project Ga0184612, IMG submission 133163) | Groundwater sediment microbial communities from an aquifer in East River, Colorado, USA - PLM3_60_coex | ecosystem: Environmental > Terrestrial > Soil > Riparian zone | place: USA: East...
ATAGCTGTAGATCGGTCTGGAACACCACTGGCCCTTACCCCGGAATTCGCCAGCAATCCCAACGCGATGTTTGTGTTGTGGAAAGATCATACGGGCACGAATGAGGCCGCGGAAATAAATGAACACGCTAAAAAATTTGATATCAACTACCTCCAGTTTGTGGGAGGTATATATTCATCCGAATGGTTCTGGGCGAAGCTGCTTCATGTATTGCGCGAAGATGAGAGTGTAAGGAGAGCTTGTTATTCCTGGGTTGAGCATTGTGATTGGATACCTTTTTTGCTGACAGGCGGAACGGATGCGCACCAAATGAAACGCGGTGTATGCTCTGCCGGTCATAAGGCACTATGGGCCCGCGAATTTGGCGGACTTCCACCGGATAATTTTTTTAGTTCCCTCGATCCCATTTTGAAAGGTTATACTTCACGGTTATTTACGGACACGTATACTGCCGACCAATCAGCAGGCAGACTTAGCCCTGAATGGGCCACGCGCTTGGGTCTTTCGGCAGAAGTCGTTATTGGAATTGGCGCATTTGATGCACATATGGGTGCCGTTGGCGGTCAAATTGAACCCGGTTTCCTCAGCAAGGTGATGGGAACCTCCACATGTGACATGATGGTTGCCCCCAAAGATGAATTAAATGGCAAGTTGGTTCATGGTATCTGCGGGCAAGTGGACGGATCCGTTATCCCCGGGATGATCGGACTGGAAGCCGGCCAGTCAGCGTTCGGCGATACCTATGCGTGGTTCAAAAATCTGTTAGCGTGGCCGCTGGAAAATTTACTTGCTCAATCCACACTTATTTCCGCCGACCTGGCCGACAAGTTAAAAAATGAATTGCTTCAAAAGATCATACCTGTTCTTACATCGCATGCCCAAGCGCTTCCATTAAGTGAAAGCGATGAGCTTGCTATAGACTGGCTTAATGGAAGAAGGACACCGGATGCCGATCAGTTGCTAAAAGGTGCGATGACAGGCCTGAGCCTGGGAAGTGAAGCTCCCCACATTTTCAAGGCATGGGTAGAGGCGACTTGTTTTGGAGCTAAAGCAATTGTTGACAGATTTAACGACGAGGGAGTTCCGGTAAAGGGATTAATAGGATTAGGGGGTGTTGCCCGCAAATCGCCATATATCATGCAGGTGATGGCAGATGTAATGAACATGCCCATACGCATTCACCGTTCAGAACAGACATGTGCGTTGGGTGCTGCGATGTTTGCGGCTACTGCTGCCGGGCTGCACGCTAATGTGGAAGATGCGATGTATGCCATGGGCCAGGGTTTTGACATGCATTATAACCCTGATCCTTCAGCGGCCGCCATTTACGACGTACGTTATAAAAAATACAAAAGCCTGGGTAAATTGCTGGAGAAGCGGCCATCGACGGTGCCGCTGAAAGCAACCTCAACATCAAACAATTGACCATCCGTTCCATGGGTAAGTTCGATCACATCAAACAATCAGCCTATGCCGCCAACATGCAGTTGCCTGGACTTGGCCTCGTAATTTTTACGTTTGGTAACGTAAGCGCAGCAGATCGCTCGTTGGGCGTATTTGCAATTAAGCCAAGCGGTGTTCCTTACAATGAACTTACTGTTGAAAAAATGGTTGTCGTTGACTTTGACGGAAAAACAGTAGAGGGGAAGTTGCGACCTTCTTCCGACACCAAGACCCATGCAATTCTTTATAAGTATTGGGAAAAAATCGGAGGAATTTCCCATACTCACTCCATGTATGCCACTGCCTGGGCACAGGCGCAACGCGATATACCGATTTTCGGGACTACTCATGCGGACCACATCACCGTAGACATACCCTGTGCTCAACCCATGAGTGATGAAATGATTGAAGGAGACTATGAGTATGAAACCGGTTTTCAAATCATCAATTGTCTTAAGGAACGCGACCTGAGTTATGAGGACGTGGAAATGATACTGATCGGAAATCACGCTCCCTTCACCTGGGGAGTAAATGCGGAAAAAGCTGTATACAACAGTGCTGTATTAGAAAATGTCGCGCAAATGGCCTTGCTTACAGAACAGATCAATCCCTCCGCGCCACGGCTGAAGGATGCTTTGATTAAAAAACATTTTGAGCGTAAACACGGAGAGCATGCATACTACGGACAATAGAGCTCCGGAACGGAGAATTCACGCCCTGAAAATATTTTTCTTTTTTTTTCTCTTGTCTATCTATTGCCTGCCAGCAACGGCTCAGCACAAAGACTATCCTATACAGTCGGTCTCCTTCACACAAGTAAAACTAACGGACAAATTTTGGTTGCCCCGCATAAAAATTAACCATTCCGTTACTATCCCGGCTTCTTTTGAACGTTGTGAAAGCACGGGCCGCGTCAAGAATTTCGAAATGGCAGCAGCAAAAAGTGGCAAATTCTGCACGATCTATCCCTTTGACGATACTGACATTTATAAAACTATCGAGGGTGCATCTTACTCTCTCGCTTTATATCCCGACAAGCCCCTCGAAAATTATATAGATTCATTGATCGTAAAGATTAAGAATGCTCAGGAACCCGATGGATACCTGTATACCGCAAGAACCATTAATCCAAATGAAACGCACTTGTGGGCAGGAAAGGAACGTTGGGAAAAGGAGCGTGAACTCAGTCACGAGCTATACAACTCTGGTCATTTATATGAAGCAGCGGCAGCCCACTACCAGGCCACGGGAAAAAGAAACCTATTGGATATTGCCTTAAAGAATGCGGACCTGGTCTGCTCTGTTTTTGGTCCTGACAAAAGACACGTTGCGCCTGGCCATCAGGTTGTGGAAATGGGGCTGGTAAAACTTTACCGCATCACAGGTAAAAAGGAATATCTGGAAACCGCTAAATATTTCATTGAAGAACGGGGACATTATGCAGGGTATGACTCCAAAAGCAAAGATCCATGGCAGAACGGAGCCTATTGGCAAGATCACATTCCCGTGATTCAACAAAATGAAGCCGTAGGCCACGCCGTACGCGCAGGATACTTGTACGCAGCGATGGCTGATATTGCAGCGCTTACAGACGACAAGAAAATTCTACAGGCGATTGATACTATTTGGAATAATGTGGTCAGCAAAAAACTGTATGTCCAGGGCGGCGTGGGAGCCATTGGAAGCGGGGAACGTTTCGGAGAAAATTATGAATTACCCAATGCGACTGCTTATAACGAAACATGCGCCGCGATCGCCAATGTTTATTGGAACCATCGGATGTTTTTGTTGCATGGAGAATCCAAGTATATGGATATCCTCGAAAAGTCTTTATACAACGGGTTGATCTCGGGCGTGGGGATGGATGGAAAATCCTTTTTCTATACGAATGCTATGGAAATCAAAAATGCGTTCCATCACAAGGATATGGAAGCAGCCAGGTCCGGTTGGTTCCCCTGTTCCTGCTGCCCAACCAATGTTACGCGGTTGATTCCATCGATCCCGGGATACATCTACGCGCAAAAAAACACCGACGTCTTCATTAATCTTTTTGTCAGCGGAAGTGCCACTCTTCGCGTCAATAAAATACCGATCACCATTGAACAGCAGAACAACTATCCGTGGGATGGTAACCTGGTGTTTAAAGTTGAGCCAAAGTCATCTCAGGCGTTTACCATTCGAATCCGGATTCCTGGCTGGTCACAGGACAATGCGATGCCTTCGAACCTGTACACATTTGCCCACGCTGCAGGTAAGAAAGTGGAAATAAAAATTAACGGAAAGGTTACGGAATACAATATAGAGAATGGTTATGCCGTCTTGTCCAAATTCTGGAAAAAGGGTGATGGTATAGAAATGAATTTGCCGATGGATATAAGAAGAGTATCTGCAATAGATAAAATAACCGACGATCTCGGAAAGGTAGCGCTTCAAAGAGGTCCCATCGTCTATTGTGCTGAATGGCCAGATAACAATGGAATGGTTAGCAATATTGTGCTTCCTGATAGCGTTTCACTTTCCCCTGAATATATGCCTGGCTTGCTCAACGGTGTTACAGTTATTAAAGGTGTTGTCCCGGCAGTTCGGGTAAATGATGAATTGAATGTATCAACAGTCAGCCAGCCATTTTTGGCGATCCCGTATTATGCATGGGCGCATAGGGGAAAGGGTGAAATGATAATTTGGTTACCGACCAAAATAAAAAATCTTGAAATAATTCCCGCTAATTGATTCCAGCGGATCGTCTTAAATTCGAAACAATAATAACAAGGTTATAAAAATGAAAGATTTCAAAGGTTTGGAAGTGTGGTTTGTCACGGGAAGTCAACATTTATACGGAGATGATGCTCTGGCTCTTGTAGCAGAACACTCAAAGCAGATGGTAAAAGAGCTTACCGCTTCCAGCCACATTCCTCTTAACTTATCTTTCAAGCCCGTTTGTAAGACAGGAGAAGAAATATACCGATGTATTCAAGACGCAAACACGAATACAAACTGCGTTGGAATCATTGCGTGGATGCACACGTTTTCACCTGCGAAAATGTGGATTGGTGGTTTGAAGACTCTGAACAAACCACTGCTTCATCTCCATACGCAATTCAATCGTGATATTCCGTGGAAAGACATCGACATGGATTTTATGAATCTTAACCAAAGCGCTCACGGCGATCGTGAGTTTGGTTTTATCATGTCAAGGATGCGCCTGAACAGAAAAGTAGTAGTGGGTCATTGGCAAGACGAAAAAGTTCACAAGAGCTTAGGAGCATGGATGCGTGCAGCGGCAGGGTGGCACGATTGGCAGGGCGCACGCTTTTGCCGCTTTGGAGACAACATGCGATATGTAGCAGTGACAGACGGTGACAAGGTGGAGGCGGAAATTAAGTTCGGCTATGCTGTGAACGGGTACGGGATCGGTGACCTCGTGGACATAGTAAAAGGAGTAAGTGACAATGATATTACAAGGTTAGTTTCTGAGTACGAACAGCAGTATTCCGCTGCCGAGCCCTTGAGGAAAGGAGGCAGCAATCATCAATCTCTGCGGGAGGCTGCCCGGATAGAAATCGGACTAAGGAATTTTCTGACTGAAGGCAACTTTAAAGGTTTCACCGATACGTTCGAGGACCTTCACGGTCTTGTGCAGTTACCCGGTCTGCCAGTTCAACGGCTAATGGCTGAAGGTTATGGATTTGGTGCCGAAGGTGACTGGAAAACGGCAGCTCTGGTACGGGCCATGAAAGTAATGGCTACAGGATTGAAAGGGGGTAATTCGTTCATGGAAGACTACACCTATCACTTTGATCCTTCAAATCCCATGGTGCTTGGAGCACATATGCTGGAGATATGCGAATCCATCGCGGATGGAAAACCTTCTTGTGAAATTCATCCACTGGGAATTGGAGGGAAAGCTGATCCCGTCCGGCTTGTATTTAACAGCGCACCAGGGCCAGCATTGAATGCTTCGATAGTTGACCTGGGCAATCGGTTCAGATTATTGGTGAACGAAGTTGAAGCTGTAAAACCACTGCACGACCTTCCCAAGCTTCCGGTCGCGCGTGTGCTTTGGAAACCATACCCCGACATGTATACGGGTTGCGCAGCATGGATCTATGCAGGAGGAGCTCATCATACCTGTTACAGTCAGAATCTCACTTCTGAACATATGGAAAATTTTGCCGAAATGGCAGGTATCGAATACGTTCGGATTGACAAAAGCACAGATCTCTATCATTTTAGAAACATGCTCCGATGGAATGATGTATCTTATCGATAGGAAGCGAAGTAAAAAATTTGAAAAGTTACTTAACCATATACTATGAAAGGATTTGAACTACTTGACTGGATAGTCATCGCTGGATATTTCCTGGTAATCGCGGGTGTAGCGATCTGGGTTATGACCCGGAAACAACAAAACACAGAGGACTATTTCTTAGCAGGCCGTAACATTGGATGGTTCATTGTCGGCGCTTCGATCTTCGCATCTAATATCGGATCCGAGCACGTTGTCGGACTGGCTGGCGCGGGAGCCGGCGGCAAGATTCCAATGCTCATTTACGAATTGCACGCATGGCTCGTCATTACACTTGGCTGGGTCTTTCTGCCTTTTTATATTCGAAGCGGCGTGTTTACTATGCCTGAATTCCTCGAACGACGTTTCAGCTCGGGCACGCGCTGGTTTCTGAGTCTTTTTTCCCTTATCGCATATGTACTAACGAAAGTTTCAGTGACGGTTTATGCAGGAGGTATTGTTATCGCCTCTATTCTACACATTGATTTTTGGTTCGGGGCGCTTGCAACTGTGGTGCTAACAGGAATTTATACTATTCTTGGCGGGATGCGGGCTGTGGTTTATACGGAAGCGCTTCAAACTATAGTCCTTGTGGCAGGAGCTGGTACCCTTACTTTTATTGGACTTGATGCAGTTGGAGGCTGGGGTGGCTTGAAGGAATCCCTGGAGCCCGGATACCTGAATATGTGGAGACCCCCAAGCGATCCTGATTTTCCGTGGCCAAGCCTTGTTATCACCAGCACGATCGTTGGATTGTGGTATTGGTGCACTGATCAATACATCGTTCAACGCGTGCTTGCGGCCAAAAATATAAAGGAAGGACGACGAGGTACTATTTTCGGCGGTCTCCTAAAACTCACTCCGGTGTTCCTGTTCCTTATACCTGGTGTAATAGCACTGGCACTAAAGAATAAAGGTGAACTCCAGTACGATAGTCCCGATGGCGCCTTTGCAGCGCTGCTGATGAATAAAATGCCGGTAGGATTCCGCGGCCTTATTGTCGCCGGTCTGTTAGCCGCACTTATGAGTTCGCTTGCTTCCGTCTTTAATTCCTGCTCTACGCTGTTTACTGTCGACATATATAAAAAATTATATCCTGCAACGCCAGAAAATAAACTGGTGAACATTGGCCGTATTGCGACCTCTATTGTTGTTGTGCTGGGAATATTATGGATTCCAATCATGCAAAATATCTCCGGAGTTTTGTACGAATATCTGCAATCTGTTCAGGCGTATATAGCGCCCCCTATTGCTGCCGTATTTCTGCTGGGAATATTTTACAAAAGGATCAATAGCCAGGGTGCACTCTCCACATTGGTCATCGGACTTATAGTGGCGTTTTTACGAATCGGACTGGAACTTGCACTAGGATCACTTGATCCCGACGGCTTTTTGTACTTTGTTGCATCTATCAATTTCCTGAGCTTTGCTGCCTGGTTTTTCCTTTTCTGTATAATACTTTGTATCGTTATAAGTTTTCTTACACCGGCGCCGGACTACGACAAGATTAAAGGTCTCACGTTTGGATCGCTGACCGAAGAACAAAAGAGTGCGAACAGGGCCAGCTACAATGTCTGGGATATTGCGTGGTCGCTGCTGGTGATTGGGATTGTGGCGTATGTGATGACCACGTTCACGGGATGAAATAGAATCGTAACTTACACAACGGCTCTGCCGCATGAAGCATGGATATCAATAAATATAAGAGTCACGATCGGATATTGATCGCCGTGGATTGTATCATCTTCGGATTTGATGGACGGCAGCTTCAGGGATTAGTTATTAAACGAGGTTTCGATCCTGAACGAGGTAAGTGGTCATTGATGGGTGGGTTCGTCAACGAGGATGAAAGCGTAGACGATGCGGCGACGAGAGTATTGAATCAGCTCACCGGTCTTTCCAATATTTACATGGAACAGTTGTACTGTTTTGGAGATGTTAACAGGGATGCAGCGGGCCGGGTGGTTTCGGTAGCTTATTTCGCCTTGATTAATATTGCGGAATACAGCGAACAACTTCAGCACGACCATGAGGCCCGGTGGTTTTCTCTCAATAAAATGCCAGCGCTGATTTTTGATCACAAACAAATGGTTATGAAGGCGAAGGAACGGCTTCAGCAAAAAGTTGCTAACCATCCCATTGGTTTTGAGCTGCTTCCCGAGAAGTTTACGTTGCCCCAATTACAAAATTTATATGAGGCTATTTACGAAGGGCCGATAGATAAGCGGAATTTTACGCGCAAAATCCTGTCGCTCAGTATCCTTAATAAATTGAATGAAAAGGAAAAGGAATCTTCCCGAAAAGGTGCGTTTTACTACGTCTTTGACAGAGATAAGTATGGCAAGTTGCATCATGATGGGTTGAAATTTATATAAAGTCCATCGTCCATTGACCATTAACCATTAACCATTGACCATTGACCATTGACCATTGCTCCTATGAAACGGTACTGCTTCGCTCTGGACTTGTATGATGACCCGGCGATGATCGCCGAATACGAGGAATGGCATACAAAAGTGTCATCTGAAATAAAAAAAAGTATTGCAGATGCCGGAATCTTAGCGTTTGATATTTACAGGGTGGGAAACAGGATGTTTGCTATTTTGGAAACAACAGATACTTTTGATCTGGAGACCAAAGCCCGTATGGACGCTGCCAATCCTGCAGTCCAAAAGTGGGAGACGCTGATGTCGAAATATCAAAAACCCCTTCCCTTCGCGAAGGCGGGAGAAAAATGGATGTTAATGGAAAAGATTTTTCAATTGTAGACCTCAATGCAGCGAATTGATTCTCATCAGCATTTTTGGAAGTTTGACCCGATAAGGGACAGCTGGATCGACGAACGTATGTCGGTCATTCAGAGAGACTTCTTGCCAGCCGATATCAAGCCACTGCTAGTAGCCAGCGGGTTAGATGGAAGCGTTGTCGTGCAGTCGGATCAGTCGGAAGCCGAAAATTTATTTCACCTGTCGAATGCAGATAAAAATGAGTTCGTGAAGGGGATTGTGGGCTGGGTTGATTTTCAGGCGGAGGATATTCACGACCGGCTAAGTCATTATAGCCAATTTAAGAAAATGAAAGGGTTCCGGCATGTCCTTCAGGGTGAAAAGCAGCGGGATTATATGTTAAGACCGGCTTTCAAAAGGGGAATATCTTTATTGCATACGTTCGGTTACACGTACGATATCCTTATTTTTCCAGACCAACTTGTTTATACCACTCAATTTGTTGAGGCGTTTCCTTATCAACCCTTTGTAATCGACCATATCGCAAAACCCTATATCAAAGACAAAAAAATTGATGAATGGGCGAAGGATATTCGCGCTGTCGCGAAGTATGATAATGTTTTCTGTAAGATTTCAGGAATGGTAACGGAAGCAGACTGGAAGCAGTGGAGCAAGCGCGATTTGAGGCCCTATCTTGATGTGGTGCTGGATGCTTTTGGTACAAACCGACTGATGTTTGGAAGCGATTGGCCTGTCTGCCTCGTAGCCTCCAGCTATGCCGGGGTTGTTGATATTGTGAGCAATTATTTCTCAACATTCAGCAAGAGCGAGCAGGATGCTATATTTGGGGATAATGCGGAACGATTTTATAAACTCTAAATTTATTGAAGTATGGATTTGTTCTTGAAAGACAAAGTGATCATAGTAACCGGTGGTGCGAAAGGTATTGGGGAAGGTATAGTTAAAGTACTGGCGAATGAAGGTGCAATTCCCGTAATAATTGGAAGGAGCGAGGCGGACAACAAAAAGGTCGTGACTGCAGTTGAAGCGGCTGGGGGAAAAGCGTTTCAGGTTGAAGCTGAACTAACCGCTCCGGAAAGCTCTGAAAAAGCTGTTAACGCTGTAATGAAAAAATTTGGTAAGATTCATGGCCTGGTTAACAACGCTGGGGTAAATGATGGAGTGAATTTAGAGCATGGCACTTACGAAAAATTCATGGCATCGCTCCATAAAAACGTTGTTCACTATTACCTCATGGCACATCATGCGCTGCCTGCTCTCAAAGAAACAAAAGGGGCAATTGTTAATATAGGATCTAAAACTGCGGAAACCGGGCAGGGAGGTACTTCTGCTTATGCAGCGGCAAATGGCGGACGTAATGCATTAACCCGCGAGTGGGCCGTTGAGTTGCTGAAGTATAATATTCGCGTCAATGCTATCATTGTTGCAGAATGCTGGACGCCGTTGTATGAAAAGTGGATTGAAACTCTAGCCAACCCAAAAGAAAAACTGGCCGAAATAGAATCCAAAATTCCATTGGGAAACAGGATGACCACGGCAGAAGAGATTGCCAACTGCACGGCCTTTTTGTTGTCAGAAAGGTCAAGTCATACCACCGGACAGCTCATTCACGTCGACGGAGGATACGTGCACCTGGATCGGGCCTTGGCGAGCGCCTAAAGCCGGCCTGAGGCATTTTAGGGCAAAAAAACACGTACAATCCTTCAGAATTTACGTAAATTGCTACGTAAATGAACTTAAATTTTAACGTACAGGAAGGAATCAACCGTTTTAGCCGGCTCGGGACATGGTATGTCCTCGCGTTGAGCGCCATTGCGGTTGTCGCTATTATCGGCCAGGCCCTTATTCAAAATCATCTTAAAGACCAGCGTGATGATGCTCACGTGGTGAACATAGCTGGAAAACAACGGATGTTAAGCCAGAAGATTTCCAAAACGTTGTTGATGTTATCTCACGAAGAGACTAGTGAACGAAGAGCTGTCATTCTAAATAATCTTCGTACATCACTTCGCCTGTGGAAAGTTTCGCAAGAGGGTCTACTTCGGGGAAATGATAGTTTACACCTGCCAGGAAATAACAGCGCCGTTATTTCCGGATTGTTTGAGGATGTCGGATCACACTTTTCCCTGATGTATGAAAATGCCAGTGGCGTC
>Ga0184612_10001714_pt1 | contig 10625 bp, 8 predicted proteins | sample PLM3_60_coex_FD_133163 | JGI IMG/M metagenome (GOLD analysis project Ga0184612, IMG submission 133163) | Groundwater sediment microbial communities from an aquifer in East River, Colorado, USA - PLM3_60_coex | ecosystem: Environmental > Terrestrial > Soil > Riparian zone | place: USA: East...
GGGCAAGAACAACACGAGAACTGTGAAGACCATCGCTTTTGACGTGTCGGTGAGCCTGGTAAACGTGCCCCACCTCTTTCCACTGGTGTTCGAGGGCTTCCAGGAGTCGCATGCCCACCTGGCGAGGAACATGGCGAATATTTCAAGCTAGGGCGAGTGGCGGTTACTCAGCAAGAGTGGAGAAGCATTGCGTGGATCGTGTCAGACCGCGTCAAGCAAGGTCTTGTCGACGCGGCACCACACCCAGTTCATGCCGCGTTCCTGGAAAGGCCGGCACAGGGGATGTCCGGTAGCCTCAAAGTGCTTCATCGCGTGACGGTTCTTCGCCCTGTCGCAGCAGCCCACGTAACCGCAGGTAAGGCACATCCGCAACGCCGGCCACGTATCGCCCAACTCGACGCACGCCTCACACACCACGGCAGACGGCTGAACCTGCTCCACGCGGTCGAGGTGGCCGCACGGCTTGGTCCGGAACGATCCTGTCCAGGCCCGACGGAGTACAACGTTAGTCATCCGATCCATGACGCTCATACGTCCCTCCTAGACTCCCCGACCGCCAGCGCCCTCGTCGGAAACTCCAGCGCTCGCCGGCGAGACTCGGACGGGGTACAGAGGTCGCGCCAAAGTGAGTAGAACGAACCGAGTGACTAATGCAGCGCAGATCGGGAACTGTCGAGGGCCTCCATCATGGCACTGGAGATCGCATCGTACGCGGGCCCGTCCACCGCGGCTCTGAACGGTGCCTCCTCGGCTTCAAGATCAACTGTGACTCGGAGCTGTCAGCGCCAAGATCAGCGCTATCTCACAACAAGTCACAAGTTCACCGTGCTATGAGGGCCAATCGAGCAGTCGATCGATCAAGGTATGCGAGCTCGCAGCAAAGTAAGGCTGCCGGCCGAGGGCGGGGTCATTCATTCCGACCGCCCTTTGATGGCGGACGATAGGTTGACGAGACCACCCTGACCTCGAGGCACGCAGCGTGACGAGACGGACACAGTGCCCGCTTCGCGTGGCGCCACAGGCCACGGCGGGGTTTGGGCAACATCGGGCGTTGGGAGAGAAGGCCCTGACTTGATCTACCCGAGCCGGCACGCTCCAACGGCTAGACCGGCTCTGTCCCACGGATCGAAGATCAACGTTTCGCTACCGGTCCGAAGGGTTCACTCTGCCTGTTGTGTCTCCATGGGTTCGACAAACGTGCTACCTAGGCCATCGCGCTCAGTGGTAAAGGAAGTCAGCTAGCCTGCGGTCAAGGACGAGTCATGCCAGAGATCGATCAGCTTGAGATAGAGCGCAATGTCAGTGGGATCTTGAACCGCTGGCCTGCTGTCGGTCTGGCGGTGGGCGTCGTCCGTGACGGAGCGTTGGAGTTCTTCTGCGGCCACGGCGCTGCAAACATCGAGTCGGCGACGCCGGTGACCGGGGACACAGTCTTTCGAATCGGCTCCATCACAAAGACATTCACCGCGGTTGCGGTGATGCAGCTGGAGGAGCAGGGTCTCATCGACTTGGACGCTCCCGCCAACGACTACCTCCGCGCCTTCCGCCTCATGCCGGCGAAGGCAAGCTGGCGTCCGGCCACAGTGCGGCATCTGCTGACCCACACCGCCGGGGTGCCGGAGTGGCTGCATCCGTCACGCATGATCTACAGCGGCTGGTTTGCAGAAACCTGGTCTCTGGAAGAGCGTCTGCCCACCCTCGCGGAGTACTATCAGGGCGGCCTGCGGCTGGCCGTCGAACCGGGCACCATCTGGACCTACACCGACCATGGGTTCGCCATCCTCGGCCAGATCGTCGAAGATGTCAGCGGGCAGCCGCTGCACCGCTATTTTCAGGAGCGCATCTTCGAACCCCTGGGGATGACCGATACGGACTTGTTGCGCCCGCAACGGCTGATGTCCCGGCTGGCCACCGGCTACCGCCTGCGTTCTGGCGGCGCACAATCGGTGACAGACCGCCAAGGTGTGACTGCGGCGGCCGGCTCGATCTACTCCACGCCCCGGGACATGGCGCGCTACACCGCCGCGCTCCTCGCCGGCGGTTCAGGTGAGCATGGCTCGATCCTCAAACCGGAGACGGTAGCCATGATGTTCCAGCCGCACTACCAGCCCGACCCACGGATACCGGGTATGGGCCTCGCATTCTGGCGGGTCGACCTCGGCGGGCATTCTGCAGTGGAGCACCAGGGGGTCGTCCCGGGGTTCAATTCCCAAATTTTTCTGGCGCCGAACGACGGCGTCGGCGTTATCGCCTTCACCAATGGGTCGCGGAATGCCTCGGGTTGGCTGACGGGAGAGACACAGCGGCTGCTCCGCGAGCTGATCGGGGCCCCGTCGGAGGGTATTCGCACCGACGTCCCGCACCACCCGGAGATCTGGAGCAAACTCTGCGGGACGTACCGGCCACGTGCACAGCTGACAGATCTGCAGGCGTGGAGCATACTCGGCGCTGGCGCTGAGATCAGCGTCCGGCGCGGCCAGCTGATCCTGCGAACCCTCAGCCCGATCCCGGCTCTATACCGAGGCTTTCAGCTACATCCCGACGCCCAAGAAGACCCATACGTCTTCCGAATCGACCTCTTCCAGTACGGCCTGGGCACGGTCAGGGTGGTGTTCAGTCGCGACCCTTCAGGAACCACGACGGCGGTTCACCTTGACGGGATTTTGCTGTCCGCCTACAAGCACTCTCGATCGACCAACCCAGGAGCGTTGGCGGCCGGTGCTGTCGGAGTGCTTGCTGCCGCCACCATGGTGGAGGCGCTGCGACGATCGCGGAGGCGGCGGCACGCCAGGAGGCGGCCATGAGCCTCAACACGGCCACGGAACTGTGGCGCATGAGCGCCACAGAGTTGGCCGAGGCAATCAGATCTGGACAGGTCTCCAGTCGGGAAGTCATCGAGGCGCACCTTCGGCGGATCGAGGCGGTCAACAACTCGATCAACGCGGTTGTGATCAGCATGGCCGAGCAGGCACTGAAAGCGGCCAAGACGGCCGATCGCGCGGTCGCCGCCGGCGCTGACCTGGGGCCATTCCACGGGGTGCCTTTCACGGTGAAGGAGAACATCGACGTCACCGGCACGCCGACCACTCACGGATTCAAGGCACTGGCCAACGCCTATCCCAGCCGAGATGCTCCTGCCGTAGAGCGCCTGAAGGCCGCCGGGGGGATCCCGATCGGTCGCACAAACCTTCCCAGCGGCGCTATTCGCTGGCACTGCGAGAGTGAGTTGTGGGGAGCGACTGTGAACCCCTGGGACAGTTCTCGAACCCCCGGCGCCTCGAGCGCCGAGGCCGCCGCCATCGCGACCGGCATGAGCCCATTGGGTCTTGGCAATGACGGCCTCGGATCGCTCCGCCATCCAGCGCAATGCTGCGGTATCAGCGCGCTGAAGCCCACGTTGGGACGCATCCCGCATGCAACCACAGTCGGGCCCACCGATATGGCCACGATCGGCATGCAGCTGACCCAAGTCAACGGCCCACTGGCGCGGCAGATCGCGGACCTTCGGCGAGCGTTCGAGGTAATCGCAGGGCCGACCTGGCGGGACCCGTGGACGGTGCCCGCGCCACTTCGCGGCCCTGAACCGGCCCGGCCCATCAAGATCGCGGTGGTGCTCGACCCGGCCGGTCAAGGAACCGCAGGTGAGGTGCAAGACGGGATGCGTAAGGCGGCGGACGCTCTCGTCCAGGAGGGCTACGTCGTCGACGAGCTCGAGCCGCGGGGCATCGACGCGGCGGCGAAGGCCCTAGTGGTCATGCTCGCCACCCCGGGCATTCGCGCCGTGTGGGAGCAGGTGATGCCGCCATCGTTGCCTGCCCCGACCCGACGTTTTATGTCGGCGTTCTTCGAGGCGGCCGGCGATCCGGACGCGGTGGCAGCTGAACAGAGCTTCATCACACGGCAGGCACTACTGCGATCGTGGAGCGAGTTCCAGGAACATCATCCACTGATCCTCGCCCCGATCGCCACCGACATCCCCTCCAAGGCAGGGACCGATCTGGACGAAGGTCGGGTAGCCGAGGACCTACAAACGATGCGCATGGCCATGGCCGTCAACACACTCGGGCTGCCCGCCGTGGCGCTCCCGGTCGGCATCCAAGACGGCCTGCCTCAGGCGGTACAGCTGATCGGCCCCGGGTACCGCGAGGACATGTGCCTCGATGCCGCGGCAGCCATCGAGGGCCGGGTCGGCATCATCACGCCGATCGATCCCAGATAGCCACCGTGCACTCGTTCGGTCAGGCAAGAGAGGAGCAGAGACGATGAGCCCGTCCCCCACCCGGCCCGACGAAGGTGAGGACACGGCGCAGACCTACGGTCGGATCGATGATCTCGATCTGAAGGTGACGGTGGCTCAGGTGCTGGACCGCTGGCCGTGCGCTGGTCTGGCCGTCGCGGTCGTCGATGGCGGAGGTCTCGCGTGGTTCCACGGGCACGGTCTCGCCGATGTCGCGGCGAAGATGCCGGTCAGCGAGGAGACGGTCTTTCGGATCGGATCGATCACGAAGACCTTCACCGCAATCGCCGTGATGCAGCTGTGGGAGCAGGGGCTGGTGGGCCTCGACGCACCGGCAAACGACTACCTTCACAGCTTTCGGCTGGTTCCGGTGAGGTCGGAGTTGCGGCCGCCGACTGTGCGGCACCTCCTCACGCATACCGCCGGGGTTGGTTACTGGCGGCGGCTCTCGGACCTGCTTCAACCGGGCGTCGGTTCTGGCGCCCGTGCAGGACGATCAGGGGCGCAGCCCCTTGCCGACTATTACCGTCGGGGCCTGCCTGTGGAGGTCGAGCCGGGGACGAAGTGGGTGTACAGCAACCAAGGGTTTGCCGCGCTCGGGCAGATCGTCGAAGACGTGAGCGGCCAGCCGTTGGATCGCTACCTGCGCGACCGCATCTTCGACCCGCTGGGCATGGAGCACACCGACCTCATCCGATCGGAACGGGTCCGACCGTACTTGGCCACCGGGTATGTGCTGCGCTCCCGCGGCCTCAAGCCGGTCGCTGACCGGGACGTCCCAACGCCGGGCGGGGGTGGGATGTACTCCAGCACGACAGACATCGCTCGCTACGTCGCAGCCCTGCTGATAATGGGCGCCGGCGAGTACGGCCCGGTGCTGAGGCCCGAGACTGTGGCGAACATGTTCCGGCCGCACTTCCAGCCAGATCCGCGCGTGCCTGGGATGGGTTTAGCGTTCGAACTTGGCCAGGAGGGGGATCACAAGACTGTTGGCAAGAGAGGCATCGTGTCCGGGTTCCATTCGGCGATTGCCTTGGCTCCCGAAGAAGGCATCGGTGTCATTGTCTTCAGCAACACCGGCCGCCTTGACGGTCGCGGCGCACCCGAGCCGCTCGCACCTGCGCTCCTTCGTCGCTTGCTCGGCCTTCCACTCGAAGCAGTCCGCAGCGATATTTCCCCCCAGAGACCTGGAATCGAATCTGCGGGTGGTACGGCCTGGACCCCGGTCCGGTCACCAACCTGTTCTCCAGAGCCCTCTGGGGCGCCGGAGCCGAGGTCATGGTTCACGGCGGCAATCTGATGCTGAAGCCCCTGACCCCGATCCCAGCACTGCGACGCGGCTTCCGCCTCTACCCCGACGATCCCGCCGACCCCTTGGTGTTCCGCATCCACTTCCCGGAGTTCGCTATGGAACTCCGTGTGGTGTTCGACGGCGGCTCTAATGTACGGACGGCCAGGCGCCTCTTACTGGACATGATGTCCTTCGAGAGGCGACCTGACTCCCTTAATCCGCGACGGTTGCTGACCGGTGGTCTGGCAGTCGGCACAGCGGCTCTGGCCATCCGCAGCGTCATGCACCATCGCGGTTTCGACCAAGGCGAGCCGCCACGGCAGCTGCCCCTTACGACTACCGCCGCAGGCTAGTCGTCGTAAGGGGGCCGGAGCCGCGCTACGTACGGCGTCTCGCGGAACTTCGGCCCCGGGAAGCGATCGAAGCGCCCGTCACGCCGACGGATGCCGTTTGAGTCCATCGGACCCCGCAGGTGACATCTCCAAGCCGGGCAGGCACCGATCGGGACGTTCAAGGTGCAGAGTTCGAACCACCAACACGAGCGGTGGATTCAACCAGTGTGCGAAGGTCGGCGCCCGCACTCTCTGCGAAGATGTCGATGTCGGGACAAATGTCCGCGTCGCCGACCGCCATAACGTTGAATTGCCCTGCATAGGAAAGCCCGCCAACTCCAAGGGACTCGGTCCCGAGGAGGTTCAGCAGCGGGAACAGCTCGAGCAGTCGCGCGCCCGCGAAGTACAGCGGGGCCTGCGGTCCGGGTAGATCAGCGCTGACGACGTTCACCCGCTGTCGGATGATGAGCTTGAGCATCGCACCTCGGACGAGTTTGCTGTGGAACATCGTGCCCAGCGACGGACGGTCGATGGCTTTTCGTTTGGCGGTCTCCGCGGCGATCTGCTGCAGCCTCCGGGCAGGATCGGCGATCCCAAGCGGCAGGGGGACGACCATCTGGCTGATGAGATTCCCGCCTTGCTGACCTGGCTGGCCGCGGCGCAGCGAAACTGGCACATAGATCGGCAGGATGACTCCTTCGATCGGTTCACCACGGCTCCCCAGCAGCCCTCGCAGACCACCAGCGATCACCGCCAGCAGCACATCATTCACTGTGGCGCCGTGGCTATGCGCGACCTCGTTGACCTGCTCGAGGCTGCTACGCACCAATGCGAGGGTGCGGTCTTGGCCTATCACCCGATTCAGGCTCGTTTGGGGCCCTGGTTTCTCAGCGAGGAGCTCGCGCAGCGCGGGCATCGCGGCTCGTGCCCGGCCCAGGATCGCTGCGGGGTGCGTGGCGGCCCTTAAGGCACTCCGCAGCTTCGCGATTCGGCGCTGGAGGTTATCGAGTAGCAAATCGCGTGCCGATGGCCAGGGCTCCGAAGCCCACGGCTGTGCCGGTGTGGTTGTGGAACTCGGTGCCGTGTCCAGCAACGCCCCCAGTTCAGCAACGCCGGCGATGCCGTCGGCCACGACGTGATGTAGCCGAACGAACCAGCCAATACGGTCAGCAGGTAATCCCGTAAGGAACCACATCTCCCAAAGCGGGCGTGACTTGTCCAGACGGCGCCGTCGCAGCCGTGCGACCGCCGGCAGCAGTTCCGCCTCGTCAGCCGGGGCATGAAGTCGCTCGACCCGGACGTGGTCGCTCAGGTCGAACGCGGGCGCGTCCACCCACAGCGGCCCGCCGAGGCCTCGCCTCGGTGCGTAAAGGACCTGACGGAACCGCGGGAGGAGGTGCAGCCGGCCTTCGATCGCCTGCTTCGCGGCCTCGATCCGGATGCGGCCCTCGGAGTCGAGCAGGCTGCTGCCGTCGAGGACACCCACAGCACCGACGTCCTGCGGCCAAGCCTCATCCGGCCACAGGATGAGCCGGTCCTCCGCACTCAGCCGCTCCATTGAACGCACTTCATGATCATGCCGGGGGATTTGGACACCGCGCCAGGGCCTTTCGACCCCTCGCACCGGCCGCTTGATCGGGTCGGTACGTCCGAAGTCAGGCCAGTCCAGGCTGCGCTGCATGAGCAGAGCGAGATCGCCACCGGCAGCGAGACCGGGCGACCACAGGAAGGATAACTATTCCAGCCCGTGTGCGCGATGGGCGGCGGCTCGAACAGTAGCGGAGGAAACGATAACCTCCGCCGGTGGTCCCATCGTGTGATCGGTGTGGCTCAGTGCCCGCGAATCACCCGGTAGTTGTGTTCCTGCCCGGCCTCGCCGAGCAAGGGCCGGCTCGCCGCACCACCAATCTGGGGTTCGCGCATCAGCACCTCCACCCGACCGGCGTGGGCAATGCGTTGGGCGTGGTGCGGCCGTGGAGGTGAAGCAACACTCCGTGATCATATGAATTCGACTGGTTTGTCCACCCGGGCCGACGCATGGACTGCCGTATTACCATCCCAACCAAGAGGAACGTTTCGAGGGCCTCGGCGGCATGCCGCACGTGATGATCAACGGCAAAGCCGCCACATCTTGCGTCCCGGCGACTATCTGGTGGTGCCCTGGTGCCTACCACACGGTCGGCAACCCCAACGCTGAGGTGGGCCACGTGATTGCCGCCTTCCGGACGGCGATGGAATATCCACCAGTTCTTCGTCGAATTCTTTGAGGCCTTCCACACTTCTTGAGGCCTGAAGCGACAGGTGGGGGTATCCAAGGTGCTACGCCGCTACCCCGAGTACATCAAGTTCCGCAAGCCTATGCAGCTAATCATCGGCGTGCTGGCCTGGCTACCGATGGCTCGCACCGCGGCAGTGAGTGGCGGCCCTCGTAGTGGTTAGCCGCGCCTACATCGACTCAGAGCGGCAGCCTCTTCACTGTCGGCCAAACTGTAGGCCAACCAGCCCGCACAGTGGCAGACATAAGCGACCATGCACACGCTCCAGCCGCCACACTCGCCCGCATTCCCGAGCAGGAGTTCTGCCCTGACACGGAAGAGGTCACTGGTTCAAATCCAGTATCGCCCACCAGCAATACCCCTGGTCAGATGCCGATTGGCCTCAGAGATCGCCGCGGCGTGCAAGCCACGTGCAAGATTCGGACCGCGGCGCTCACCTCGTGGGAAACCAAAAAGAGCGGGCGTAGGAGCACCGGCCGGGCCTGGGAATCCCACTTGCCTGACACGATCACCGTCGAGCTCGTCGAGTGCCGACGAGACTCCGGCCGTCATCATGGTCAGATGGTCGGCCAAACGGCGAGTCGACCGGCCCGATTCACGAGAATTCAGGACTTCAATGAGTCAACCCAGCAAGCGCGGCGGCGGCCCGGTCCGACTAACAGCAAGCAGCGCCACAGCTCTCCGGCCGGCCATTGCAAGCGAAATCACCGGTGGGCTCTGGTCGAATCGACGGCGGGTCAACCGTGAAGTGAGCATCCCAGCTGGCTGGAACCGGCTGCACGAGGCCGGCAACTTCCACAACTTGGAGCTGGCTGCTGGTCGCAGCACCGGCGGCTACGTTAACGACCTGCCGTTTCTGGACAGTGACGTATACAAGTGGCTGGAGGCGGTCGCCTGGGCGTTCGCCGATCCGGCGCTGAGTTCCTCGCTGGCCGACCGACTGCGCCAACAGCTGGGAGAGACCGAGCGGCTGCTCCGCGACGCGCAGCAGCCCGACGGCTACCTCGACTCGCACTTCCAGGTGCGATTCCCCGGCGAGCGGTTCGTCCAACTGCAGTGGGGACACGAGCTCTACTGCGCCGGACACCTGATCCAGGCGGCCGTCGCGCTGCACCGGACCACCGGCGATGGGCGCCTGCTCGAGGTGGCTCGGCGGGTGGCCGACCTGGTCGTGGACACGTTCGGCGCGGAGCCGGGCAAAGTCGACGGCGTCTGCGGTCATCCGGAGATCGAGACCGCATTGGTCGAGCTCTACCGGGAGACCGGCACCGAGTCATACCTGGAAGAAGCCAGCTATTTCGTCGACCGGCGTGGGCACGGACTGCTCGGCGACGGCCGGTTTGGCCGGCACTACTGGCAGGACCACGTACCGGTCCGGGACGCCGCCTCGGTAGACGGGCACGCGGTCCGTCAGCTCTACTTGCTCGCCGGCGTTGCCGACGTATATGTGGAGACCGGCGATACCAGCCTGCTTCAGGCCCTGAAGCGCCTCTGGGCCGAGATGGTGGCCAGCAAGACTTACCTGACCGGAGGGATCGGGGCACATCACAGCGATGAGGCGTTCGGCGACCCGTACGAGTTACCCAACGAGCGAAGCTACTGCGAAACCTGCGCCGCCATCTCCTCGATCATGTTCTCCTGGCGGATGCTGATGATCACCGGCGAAGCGAAGTACGCCGACCTGGTGGAGCGCACCCTTTACAACGGGTTCCTGGCCGGCCCCTCATTGGACGGCCAGCGCTATATCTACGCCAACCCGCTGCAGGTCCGCGAGGGTCACATTGCCCGCGGCGATGACCACGACTACCAGCGCGTGGACTGGTTCCACTGCGCTTGCTGCCCCCCGAATGTGATGCGGACCCTGGCCTCGCTCGAGCACTACGTGCTGCTCGGCAGTGATACCCGCGCCGCGTTGCACCAGTACATGACCGGCCGGTACGCCGCCGGCGTAGCCAGCGGTGAGGTCTGGATCGAGGTGACCACCGATTACCCGTGGGACGGCACTGTCACCATCCGGGTATCCGAGGCGCCGGCCGGTCGGTGGGAGCTAGCCCTGCGGGTGCCGCACTGGGCTGAGCAGCCGACATTGACCGTCAACGGCACCGCCGTGGACACTGCACCCGCAGACGGCTGGTGGGTGGTGAGCCGGGAGTGGAACGACGGGGATGAGGTGCTCCTGGTCCTGCAGTTGGTGCCGCGGTTCACCGTGGCCGACCCGCGGCTGGACGCGACCCGGGGCGCCGTCGCGGTCGAGTACGGGCCGCTGGTGTACTGCCTGGAGGCCGTCGACAACCGTGGACACCGGCTGGACGACCTCACCGTCGACACCGCTATCGCGCCCAAGGTGGCGCCTGCGGACGAGACGCTGGGGGGCGTAGCGACTATCCGGACCGCGGGCCGCGTCCGGCCTCGGACCGGCGCATCGTGGTGGCCTTACAGTCTTGCGGGTGCGCCAGCCCGGGACGAACTCGGGGAATCGGTCGCGCTGA
>Ga0184612_10001715_pt1 | contig 10624 bp, 7 predicted proteins | sample PLM3_60_coex_FD_133163 | JGI IMG/M metagenome (GOLD analysis project Ga0184612, IMG submission 133163) | Groundwater sediment microbial communities from an aquifer in East River, Colorado, USA - PLM3_60_coex | ecosystem: Environmental > Terrestrial > Soil > Riparian zone | place: USA: East...
AGGTGCGCAAGCTCACGGGCGCCGATCGCAGCGCTCTGACGCAGCTTGGCGTTCGCCTGAAGCTTGTCGGCCCGAACCGATCTGCCCATCGTGGACCGATAGAGTTTGGACGCCTCGTGGAAGTCCTCGGCGAGATCGTCCGTCGGCAGCACGTCGGTATCCAGGAACTGCCAGAACCGCGCGGCCGCGACACGGCTCATCTGTTCGTCGCTCATGGCGGGGCACCTTCTACGGGAACGGATGGGGTACGTGGTTGAGGCCCTCGATGCCTTGATCGTCCAGGCGCCAGCCCCGACGTAACGGCTCGGTGCGTAGCCGCTCCTGCGACAGGTGACGGGACTCGTGGTCGCAGTCCAATGGGATCAGGTCGGGCGAGAGCACCTTGTAGGTGCACAGGCCGAGGGCGGCGGCTCCGCGCGGCGTCAGGTCCACCGCGTAGAGGTCGATGCCGCGCCCGTGCAGGTGTCGTACGAGTCGAGAAAGGACTGTCGCGTACGGGCCGGTGAGGTCCGCCCGCTCCGGTACCGGCGGGCGCCGGGTTGGCGGGTCGTCGAAGAGGAAGTCAAGCTGCCGTTGATTGTCGCGATCCATGTAGTACATGGCGTGCTCCATGAAGTCGCGTACCTCCTCGTGGGTGTTGACCGCGCGCACGGTGCCGCGGGCGATCTGCTTGCGCTGCCACGCGTAGAAGGCGATCGCCTCCTTCGCGGCCTTCCAGGCCGCCTCGGCCAGAGTGGTGTCGGCACCGCCACCTATGCCGATCTGCGTGTCACCGCCGACATCGCCACGCACGGCCCCGATGACCACGGGAACGTCGTGCACCTCGGACAGGTCGATGAGCCGCAGCTCCAGGCGGGCGCTGCCGACCGCGGCCGCAACCCGGCGTCCGAGCCGCGACGGCGGCGCCACGGTAAGGAAGGGGAAACGGAGCCGGTGGTACCACATGAGCATGAAGGCGTCGCGTTCGAGCAGCTCGAACGTGCCGCCCAGGCAGGCCCGCTCCGGCGTCGTCGCCGTGGCCGCGCCGTTGGATGTGGCACGGTACCAATGGCCCTCGTTGGCTGCGCGACCGGACTCCGTCTCGTCGATCATCATGCAGTACCGCGCCGGCACTAGCGTCCGGACTCCAGTGACGAGATGGCTGGACTCGACCCAGAGCATGGGCTGCTCCAGTGTCGGGATCGGGGCAAACGCGCCCTGGCGACCGCCGTCGGCGAGGCCGAGCAGGCGCGCGGGCGAGAGGTGCGGCACTGCCTGGCGGGTCAGCTCGGCGACCGACGCCCGGCCGGTCAGCTCGTCGTCGAGGCCCAGCAGGCTGTACCGCTCGAACGCCTCACCCATCGCCGTGGCCGCGGTCTCTTCTCGAGCGACGCCGAAGCCCCGCCCCGAATAGGGCGCGTTTCTGCCGATCGGAGCTGCGTTCGTCTCGTCCACGACGAGGCATGCGAGCGAGGGTTCGCCCGGAGCGCGTAGAGCGTCCATTATGGTGCCGCACACGCTCACAAACCTGCCGGCGAGCCGAACGACTGGTTCCATTGCTCTCCTTACGGGAAGGGGTGCGGCGCGTGGTTCAGGTCGGCCAGCGCGGGCTCGTTGGCTCGCCATCCGCGGCGGCTGGGTTCGGATCGCAGCCGTTCGTGGTTGAGGTGGCGGGCCTGGTGGTTGTATTCCAGTGGGATCAGCTGAGGAGAGATCACCTTGTAAGTGGACAGCCCGAACGGATGTGCGTCGGCCGGCGTCAGATCGACCGCGTATGTGTCGATCCCTCGGTCGTGCAGCGCGTGGCTGAGGCCGCTTAGCGCATCCGCGTCCGGTGGCGTCGTGGCCGTCGGTCCCTTGCGGAGTGCCGCGCAACCCTCGTCGAATAGGAACGCCAGCTCGTGGTGGTGGTCGGGGTCGGTGTAGTAGCGGACGTGGTCGCGGAACGTAGCGACCTGCTCCGGCCGGATCTGCTCCTCGGGGGACGTGGTCTCCCGTTCGGCGGCCTCGGCCCGCGCCCACCCGTAGAGGCCGGCCAGCTCCCGCGCGGCCTTCCAGAGGGCGGAGTCGAAGCCGAGCGCCGCGCCGCCGCCGAGGGCGTAGACACGCCGGCCGTGCACCGCGCCGCGCGCGACGGCGATGACGACCGGCACGTCGTGCACCTCACTCAGGTCGATGAATCGCACGTCGAGGCGGCTGCGTCCGAAGACCGCCTCGACGCGCTGCCCGATCCGGGTGCGCGGGTCGAGCCGGATCCGTGGGAACTCCAGGCGGTGGTACCACATCAGCATGAACGCGTCCCGCTCCACGAGCTCCAGTAGCCCCGAGAGGCAGGCCGCCACGGGGTCGGGTCCGGTCGCCGCGCCGTTGGAGATGGGCAGGCACCACGGTTCCTCGACGTGGTCGGGGCGGTACCGCGACCGGTGGTCAAGATAGAAGCAGTACTGGGCCGGGAGATAGACTTCGGCCCCGCTCACGAGGTCGACCCCGCTCACCCACAGGACGAGCCGGTCGTCGGGGGGTGGTGACTGCAGCGGCGCAGTGAAGTCGTTGCGGACAGGGTCCAGTACCGGGGCGAGTCCGTCGGGCCGTACGTGAGCCACACCTGCCTGGCTGAGTTGGTCGAGTGAGGCGAGGCGGGTCGGTGTGTGTCCAACGTCGCGCAGGCAGTAACGCTCGAAGGCCTCGCCCACGGCCGAGGCCACCGCGGCCGTGGGCGTGACGTCCCTTCCGGCGCCCGCGTACCAGAACTGGCGGGCGCCGCATACCTCGGCGTTTGTCCTATCTGGACAGAAGACGCTTCCGATACCCGGCTCGCCGGGACAGTGCCAGGCCAGCCCGAGGCGACCGGCCAGGCTCACGAAGGGGCCGACGAGATACTCGAAGGGGATCATGCGCGTTCCCGCGGCGGAAACTCCTCGGACCACAATGTCGGCCGGGCCACATTCGCCGTTGGGCGGCATCCGGGACACCGCGGCACCCGCAGCACGTACTCGGTGCTGACCTGCAGCCCTTCATCGAAGGTGACGGTGCGCACGGCCCCAGGGATGTACGGGTTCGACCGGGCGGACCAGTCGTGCAGCAGCGCCACGGCGATGCCACCGAGCACGGTGGTCAGTGCCTTGGACGTGAGCGGGGTTGGCTCCAATGGCCGCATCTCGAGGTACCGCTCGCCGAGCCGGCTGCGGGCGGCGCGCCGTCGCCGGTAGCACTCGAAGCAGGGCGTCTCCCGTGGGTAGACGAAAGGCCCTACGACCGCGACCTCACCGTCGAAGTGGCTGATCGGCAGCCATGGGTGCCGGTTGTGGTAGGCGCCGGCGTTCCAGTCGGCCAGCGGGACGTCGTTCGGGTCGGCCAGCCACACGATTGTACAGACGTCCTCGACGCCGGCCGTCTCCAGCAGGTCGTCCATGACGGCGCCCTCGACCGACCAGTGATCGGGAGCCACCCGCGCGATCGCCGCCACCTCGTCGGGCTGACCGACCACACGCACTGTCGAGATAGGACGTCGGTCCACCGTTCCCGCGGTCGGGCTGCGGAGCACCCGGTCGAGCAGCTCGCCAGCCGTATTGGTGCGAGGGCTGGCGTCATCAACGACCATACCGTCGCTGACGAGCCGGCTACACAGGCTTAGCACGGCTGGCCGCACAGCGCCACCAATCTTATCGATCACCTCGTCGAGGCGGCGCTGGCCATCCAGCAACGGCAGCAGTAGTGCCAGGACACGGGTGGCACCGCCGTCGTAGCGCAGGACCCGGCCACCGGACCTCAGTGTGGCCGACTGCCCATGCGACGAGTAGGTCAGGGCGGGCGCGACGCGCAGGATCGCATCGTCGGTCGGGACTGCCATCGCATCTCCGTTGTCTCGTGGTTTGATGCATCCATCGGTGCCAACGGTGCCGGGCCCGGCACCGTTGGCGACGCGTTCCTGCTAGCACTCGACCATTCCTGGTTGCAGGGTGACCCGCTCCCCGAAGTCGAGGTTCACCTCGGCACATCGCAGCAACAGCAGCAGGAGCCGCCGTTGCCTTCGACGGCCACCGCGAAGGCTGCGGCCTCCTCGCCGACATCGGTCACCGTGAGGTCGAACAGGTCGATGCCGTCGAGCTCTGGGAGGTCCTTTGTCTCATCCATGGTTGTCACCTCCTTCTACGACGCTGGCAGTCATGTCCGCCGTGCCCTGGCAGTCGAGCCAGCCGTGCGGCAGACTTGGTCACGCCACGCCGGGTGCCTGGGAGGTTCGTTCGGGGCGTGGCCGATAGCGGCGCATGCCGTTTCCCGCGTGCCCCCGTTGCGGCGAACCACCGACCCGCGGTTGCGGGCTACGTATACCGTGCAGCGCGCCGCTTGCCACGGCGTTACCATGGCCTTTCCACGGGAGGGTTAATGGTCAATATTGACGGATTTCGTCTCTTAGGGCGTTTTCGGGTCGAGGCCGGTGGCATGCCGATCACGATGCCGCGCAGGCACGTCCGCTTCCTGCTGGCAATGCTGCTGCTCGATGTCGGCCGGCCGGTCCCGGTCGACCGGTTGATCCAATCGTTGTGGCCCGACCGCCAGCCCCCCGACGCCCGGGCCGTGCTGCGCACATACGTATCGCGGCTGCGTACGGTGTTGCGCGAGCTGAACGGCATTGAGCTGTCCCGGGCCGGCAACGCATATGTCCTGTCCACCGATCCCGAATTGGTGGACGTGTACCGGTTCCGGCAGCTGGTGGGACGGGTCCGGGCCACGCAGGACGCTGCGGCTCGAGCCGCGCTGGCCCGCGAGGCGCTGGCGCTCTGGCAAGGACCGGCCCTCTGTGACGCTGGCGATGAGGAGGCCTGCGCGATTGCCGGCGCTGGCCTTGAGGAGCTCCGTAAGCAGATGGTGGATGCCAGGATCACCGCCGACCTCGAACTCGGGCAGCATGAGCCGCTGATCGGCGACCTGATCCAACTGGTCGCCGCCAGTCCGCTCAACGAGCGACTGGTGGGCCAGCTCGTGACGGCCCTCTATCGGTCGGGCCGCAGGGCGGACGCCCTCAACGCCTGCCGGGACGCCCGCGCGCGACTCGCCGACCATCTCGGCCTCGACCCCAGTCCCGCGCTGCAGGAACTGGAGATCGCGGTGCTCCGGGCCGATCCCGCCCTCGACCTGCCCGACCCCGTCGGCGGGACGGGCGCACCTGCCCATCCGACGAGCGCCACGACGCCGACCGACCCGGCGCCGGCCGTCGTGGACGCGTCGGTGGACGTCCCGGCGCAGCTCCCGGCGACGGGTGGATACTTTGTGGGCCGCACCCGGGAGTTGGCGGCGCTCGACGCGATCCGCGCCGGTGGCACCCGGTCATCCGCGACTGTTGTCGTTTGTGGACCTCCGGGTGTCGGCAAGACGGCGATCGCGATCCAGTGGGGCCGGAGGTCCCTCGACCAGTTCCCCGATGGCCAGCTCTTTCTGGATCTGCGCGGCTATGGTCTCGAGGCGCCGATGGTTCCGCTGGCCGCCATGACCACAGTGCTGCTGGCGCTCGGCCTTCCGTATGACCAGATCCCGGTCGATCTCGACGACGCCGCTGGGCGGTACCGCAGCCGCCTGGCGGGGCGCCGGGTGCTCGTGGTGCTCGACAACGCCGCTACGGCTGAACAGGTCCGTCCGCTCCTCACGCCCTCGGCCGGGTCGCTGGTCCTAGTCACCAGCCGCGACTCGCTCGACGGGTTGGTCGCCGTGGACGGCGCACGGCAGTATCGACTTGCGCCCTTCACCGCTGCCGAATCCCACGAGATGCTCGCCGTGGTCCTCGGTGAGGGATGGCTGTCGTCCGACGCGGCCGCAGCGGCGGGTTTGGCCGACGCGTGCGGGCACCTGCCGCTGGCGCTGCGCATCGTCGCGACCCACCTGCACGGGGCGGCGACTGAGGAGCTTCCCGCGTACGTGTATACGCTGCGCCACGGGTCGATGCGAACGTTGCGGGCCGACGGAGACGACAACCGCGCCGTACGGACCGCGTTCGACCACTCCTATAGGCGGCTCAACACGCATACCCAAGCCATGTTCCGGGCCTTCGGACAGGTACCGCTGGCCACAATCGGCGCTGAGGTGGCGGCCACACTGGCGCGTGTCGAGCCAGACCAAGCCCGCGATCTGCTGGCCCGATTGGTCGCGGCCAACCTGTGCGAGGAGCCCAGCCGCGGTTGGTTCGCGATGCACGATCTGTTACGGGAGTACGCGGTCGACCTCGGCCGTGCCGAGGACGTGGCTGACCGCGAGACCGGGCTCGACCGCCTCTACGCCTACTATCTCGGCCGAGTTGACGCGGCGGCGAAGCTTCTCTACCCGCAGATGCGCCGCCTGCCTATGCCCGATGCGCCCGTGAACGCGACCGTGCCGGCGGACCCGAATGCGCCTCATTTCGCCAGCCGGGACGATGCGTTGGACTGGCTGAATCGCGAGTCAGCGAACTTCCTGCCGTTGGTCCGTCACGCCACCCATGAGGGCCGGCTGGACACGGCGTGGCTACTCGCAGACTGGCTGCGCGGTTACTTCTGGCTATGGCAGAGGACGGGCGACTGGCTGTGGGTGGCCACTGCTGCTCTGCGCGCGGCGGAGTCCGCGGGTGACCTGCGCGGACAGTGCGCCAGTCACCTAAGTCTCAGTCTGGCCAACTTGTGTATGAGCCGATACCGCGTGGCTGCCAGCTGCGTCGAAGCTGGGCTCGTCGAGGCCCGGCAGGCATCCTGGACGGACGGCGAGGCAGCGTGTCTGGGCACTCTCGGCTCGGTGAACCTGGAGCTGGGAGAGCTGGAGCACGCGGAGGCGAACTATCGGGACGCGATGCTCATCAACCGGCGCCTGGAGCGCAGTGCCGCCGAAGCGACGAACCGTGGCAACCTCGCGATCGTGCAGATGCTGCGTGGCAGGTTCGCCGTTGCCGCAGACAACTTCCGGCGGGTTCTCGCCTATCAACGCTCGGCCCAGCTGGCCGCGAGCGAGGCGCTCAACCTGCTCAACCTCGGCATGGCCTGCCGTGAGCTGGGCCTCTTTGTAGAGGCCGCCAAGCATTTATCGGACGGGGCCGTGCTGCACCGCGAGGTCGGGAATGCGCAGGGCGAGGCGAGCGCGTTGGCTCAGCTGGCCGCTGTCCGATGTGACGAGGGTCGCCTCGACGAGGCCATGCACGAGGTTCAGGTGTCGCTGGACCTCATTCAGGAATTCGACGATCCAGCAACGGAGAGCGAGGTCAGGCAGGTGCTCGGCGCGATCTGGCAGCGCCGCGGTAAGCATGCCCGAGCGATTTTGCACTACACTCGCGCGGCCGAGCTCGCCGACGAGCTGTCGCGCCCCGAGCAGAAGATCGCCGCGACCATTGGCCTGGCCCAGGCCGAAGTCGGCAATGGCGACCTCGATGCTGCGCACTTGCGCGCGACCGAGGTGGTCGAGCTCGCCCGACAGCGGGGCTACCTGCACCACGCAGGGTGTGCGATGACCCTCGCCGCCCTCATCGATCTCGGGCTCGGGGATGTCGGACGCGCGGCCGAGGAGGCCGAGCGCGCACTGGCGATCCATCGCGAGACGGGCCACCGGCTCGGTGAGGTCCGCACGCTGTGGATTCTCGGCGACGTAGCCCAGTACCGGAACGACGCGGCCACCGCAGGCGAGTCATGGCACGCCGCGAGCGAGATGCTGGCCGCGCTCGGTATCGACGATCGCGGTTCCGTGTGGTGGCGGCAGGAGCTCACCGGTACGCACTGAGGCTCAGGCAGGCCGATCCGGTCGCCACGGTCCTTGCCACGCCGCAAGCCTTGTATCGCGCAGACGTGGCTCGGGTGTTCGACTGGCGACCGCAAAGCAGCGTTTCATCCAGGGCCTAACCCAGGGTCCGCGGGCGGGCGAAGTCGGCCGCGAGGCAGTCGAGCAATCGGGAATCCTCCATGCCGAACAGTTCAGCACATGCTCACGGCTCGTCATGCCGTCGGGCGCGAGCCCACAGACTCTTTCACCCGGGTCGCCGCCCTTACCGGTGAAGGAAGTCGCGGCGCACTTCGCGACCACCCTGGCCCGGCCAAGCCCGCCGCGGCACCAGCGCCGGAGGATCACGCCGTCGGGTGACTCCGGCAGACGGTTCGCCGACTGCTCGAACAACCGACATGTCAACCGAACGGTGAGAACTTGCCAACCCATCGTGCGAATTCATGAGAACTTCTCATGTGTGAGGATCTCCAGACGCGCTGGTCGGGTGGGTTAGCAAATCCGGCCGGGCGAAAATCTCAGCGACCAGAAGGGCACAACAAACATGAAGCTGGTACGCGGCTGGAGACCTCTCGGCCGGGCCGCCACGTTGGGCGGAATCGCTGTCGCGGTGTTGATCGGCGGGGCCGGCCGCGTCCGCCGCAGTGCCTGCCGACCCGAGCCGGATTACCGGTTGTTGGCAAAAGTCGAGCGGCCAACTGCGTGTCATCGATCCGACCACGCAGCAATGCGGCGCGAACGAAAGCACGCTGGTGTGGAGCGTGTTCGGCCCGCGGGGTGAGTCGGGACCTCTCGGCCCAGCCGGACCCGCCGGACCAGGGGGCCCCGGCGGCCCGGCCGGACCACAAGGGCCTGCCGGTGCGCCCGGACAGGATGGTGGAGTAGGGCCAGCCGGGGAGCTCGGTCCGGCCGGACCCCAGGGACCTGCTGGACCTGAAGGGCCTGCGGGACCCCAGGGACCCGCTGGGCCAGCCGGCGGCCTTGCTGGCTACGAACTCGTCACTGCCACGACCAGTGCCGTGTTCAGCCACACGGTCGAGACGTGTGTTGAACACGGCACGTTTGGCGGCTGCACAGTTTGGGATTACACCAACTACTACTTCCTCGCGGCGGCGGTGGCGACGTGCCCGGCCGGGAAGGTTGCCCTCTATGGCTGGGGCGACGGAGGCGCCGGTCCAATCGTCACGGATGGCAAAGTCGTCGCGTTTGCGGCCGGAAACGGCGGCCAATCCACCAACCCCAACGGCCAGAGCCACGTGACCGCCGCATGCGTCAGCCTCGCTAGCTGACCAAAGACCGGGGCTCGTGTTCTCGGATACGAGCCCCGGTCCCGGCACGATGCACCGGACGCCGGGGTCCGCGGCCGTGGTAAGACTGCCGTAGTGAACACGTTTGTATTGATCCACGGTGCCGGAGACGTCGGCTGGTACTGGCACCTGGTCGAGGCCGAGCTGCGCGGTCGCGGGCACGATGTGGTGGCCCCAGACCTGCCTGGCGACGACGAATCGCTGGAGCTCACCGACTACGCCGACAGCGTGGTCGAGGCCGTCGGCGACCGCCGGAACCTGGTCGTCGTGGCCCAGTCCTTCGGCGGGTTCACCGCGCCGCTTGTCGCCGCCCGGTTGCCGACCGACGTCCTCGTGCTCATCGCCGGAATGATTCCGGCGCCGGGTGAGCGCCCAGGCGACTGGTGGGAGAACACCGATTACCGGGACGCGGTACGGGCACGGGCCGCGCAGGACGGCGGGCTAACCGGCAACGACGACCCGTTCATCAGCTTCTACCACGACGTACCACGGAATCTGGCCGAGGAGGCGTTGAGCAAGGAGCGGGCGCATCCGTCGGACGCGTCTGTGCGTACGCCATGGCCGCTCGACGAATGGCCGGACGTGCCCACGAAGTTCGTGCTCTGCACTCAGGATCGCTTCTTCCCGGCGGACTTCCTCCGCCGGGTCGTCGCCGAGCGGCTCGGCATCATTCCCGACGAAATCGCGGCCGGACACTGTGTCGCGCTGAGCAAGCCCGAAGAGCTCGCCGACGTGCTGACCGGTTACGTTGGCGTCAACGCGCCCGCGTGAGCCCGGAGGCGTTGGACGCGTCGCCGCGCGATTGCGGCGCCTGGGCGCGGGTACGCGTCCACTGCCTCACGTACGCGTCGGGTAGGTCATCGGTAGCTCAACTGCTCATCCCTGTTGGATCCACGTCCCTCGGGGGTGAGATCGAACATGATCCCGGCGCTCACCGTGTCAAGCGCGCTGTATCCCCGGGCCGGCGTCGGTGCGGCGTTTCGCAGATCAGGCCCATGCGTGTCGGGGCCCGCCTACCCGAGATGGCCGCACCACTGCCATCCACGTGGAGCTCAAGATCTTGTGGGTTCGTCCCTGCCCTGGCGCGGAGGATCCCACCTCATTGCTCGGCGGGACTCGAGCAATATCAGTCCTACCGCACGACTCGGGCAACCTCGTCTCCGCATGACCATGCGGACCGGTCGGCGCAGCCGTCGCCGGCGGCATCGTGGTACACGGCGGCGCGCCCGCAGCCCTGTCCGCCTATGTCTATGAAGGCCAGGGACACGGCGACCGCGGCCGATTGTGCCAGGGTCCCTGCGCCCCGAGCTGTTCCGTGCAGTTAGCGGCCGGCATGCCACGAACGGGGTGGCTCGGCGTGCGGGCAAGCGTCGCGCCCAACCAACGCTGCGCGGACGGAGCGCCAGGTTCGTCGACTCGGCGCTTGACCCAGACAGGAGTGGCCGGTGCCGAGTGCACGCACCCGCTCGCTGCTGGCGACCAGGTCTTGAAGCTGAGCGAGGGTGGTCGGGCGGTGCAATCGGCTGGCCGCGTAGGTGACTTTCCAGCCCAGTTCGTCATCTCGGGCTTTCTAATGCCGTGGCGCGCGCCGGGCCATGGCCACGCCGGCC
>Ga0184612_10001716_pt1 | contig 10623 bp, 7 predicted proteins | sample PLM3_60_coex_FD_133163 | JGI IMG/M metagenome (GOLD analysis project Ga0184612, IMG submission 133163) | Groundwater sediment microbial communities from an aquifer in East River, Colorado, USA - PLM3_60_coex | ecosystem: Environmental > Terrestrial > Soil > Riparian zone | place: USA: East...
CACCGAGACCGTAGCCTACGTCGACCAGAACACAACAACGGGCGTGGCGACGCAGTCGGCCGAGCGCAGCCTTATCCTCGACCTGCTCGAAGGCGCCATCAACTTCCTTAGCCGCGAGCCTCGATCGCTCGAGATTCGCACCCCCTTTGTGAATGCGGGCGTGAAGGGAACGGAGTTCGAGGTACGGGTGGAACTGGATCGCCCGGCGGCCGAACGGCCGGGTGAGCCATTCTCCGGCCGCACGGTCGTCACCCTGGTCGAAGGGCGCGTCGAAGCGCGTGTGGCACAGGAGACGAAAGTCCTGATGACCGGCCAGTCCGGCGAGGTACGCGGCGATTGTCCGTCGGGCATCTCGCTCGATCGGCTCCAAGGCGGCTCGGCGTGCATCGTGTCGAAGGGGCCGCAGGTGCTGCGCCTCTATGCGCGTCCGCCCGACGCCGTGCAGTGGGCGCTCTACTACCCGCCGCTCACGGCCGGAGGATCGGTCCCGCTGGCGCCGGACCTCGCCGAGGTCAGCCGCCTCCTGGCACGCGGACGGGTCGATGAGGCACTGCCGATCCTCTGCGCCGAACCGGCCCAGGGGGAGAAATCCGCCCTCCTGGCAATCGTCGAACTGACCCGGAACGATCCGCTGCGCCGTCCGGCGATTGTGGACGCCTGTGGCCGCGCGAGCGAACGCGACAATCGCCAGCGCGCCCGCGACCTGGCCGAGCGGGCGGTGCGTTTGAGCCCCCGATCCGCGGCGGCCTGGGTCTCCCTATCCTATGCGCGACAGGCCTACGCGAAGCTCGACGACGCCCGTGCTGCCCTGGAGCAGGCCGTGGCCGTCGATCCGAACGACGCGCTGGCGCGTGCCCGCCTGGCTGAGATCTGGCTGTCGCTCGGCTATCGCGACCGGGCGCTGAAGGAAGCGGAGCGGGCCAAGGATCTGTCGCCGATGTTGAGCCGCACGCAGACCGTCTACGGATTCGCCGCCCTGGCGGAGATCGATTTGGACCGGGCACAGCGCGCCTTTGCCAGTGCGATCGAACGCGACACCGCTGATCCACTGCCCCGGCTCGGGCTCGGACTTGTCAAGATTCGCAAAGGCGAAATGGCCGCAGGACGGCGCGAACTCGAGATCGCCACCGGCCTCGATCCCCAGAACTCGCTTATCCGTAGCTATCTCGGCAAGGCCTATTTCGAGGAGAAGCGCGACCCACTGGACGCCGAGCAGCTGGCGATCGCCAAGGAACTTGATCCGCTCGATCCGACGCCGTGGCTCTATGACGCGATCCGCAAGCAGACTGAGAATCGACCGGTCGAGGCGCTACACGACATCCAAAAATCGATCGAGCTCAACGACAATCGGGCAGTGTATCGAAGCGGCCTGAACATCGACAGTGATCGTGCCGCGCGAGGAGCCAGTCAGGCGCGGATCTACGAGGATCTTGGATTCACTGAGCTGGGGGCGATGGAAGCATCGAAGTCGTTGACGTTCGATCCCACCAACCCGTCCGCCCACCGCTTTCTTTCAGATGTCTATAGGGGCGAGCCCCGGCGGGAGATTGCGCGGGTGAGCGAGTTGTTGCAAGCGCAACTCTTGCAGGACATCAACATCAACCCGGTGCAACCGAGCATCAGTGAGACGAACCTCAACATCGTCACTCGCGGCGGTCCGGCGGAGATAGGATTCAATGAATTCACACCCCTCTTTGAGCGCGATCAAATTCAGCTCAATGCTTCCGGCTTGGCCGGTAACGACAACACGTTTGGAGGCGAGGGTGTCCTCTCGGCCCTCTATGACCGATTCTCGATCAGCGCCGGAGCCTTTCACTATGAGACGGATGGGTGGCGCCCCAACAACGGCATCAATCACGATATCTACAACATCTACGCGCAATACGCGATTACGCCAGAACTCAATGCGCAAGTGGAGCTTCGCCATCGGGAGTCGACGCAGGGTGATTTAGCATTTAATTTCGATCCCAACGCCTTCTCCCCATTCTTCAGGCGCAAGCTCGATCACGATATTGCGCGAGCTGGCCTCCGCTATTCACCGACGCCCGACTCAGACGTGTTGATGTCTATTATCTACGGCGATCGCGACGAGGACCAAGATCTCGAGCCGGGTCTTGGTCTGATCGGCGATGAGGAGGGGTATCAGATCGAAGCCCAATATCTCTACAGGAAAGAACGGTTCAACATAACATCCGGGTTTGGCTACACAGACGTCGACTCAGCCCTCGATGCTCTCGTTGGTTCCGCGCGAATACCAACATTCGACTCGCACATCACGCATCCTCATGGCTATGTCTATGGCAACGTGAACTATCCGGATCCTGTTATCTGGACGTTTGGACTCAGTGTCGACGACTACAAGGAGGAACCTGTCGAAGTTTCGAAGGTGAATCCGAAATTCGGCGTGCAGTGGTACGCCTTGGACAATCTGCGTCTCCGTGGCGCCGTGTTTCGAACCATCAAGCCTGCGCTCGTTGCCAACCGGACGATCGAGCCAACACAGGTCGCGGGGTTCAACCAATTCTTCGATGACGCTAACGCGACAGAATCGTGGAATTATGGTGTCGGCATCGATTGGCAGCTCGCCGACAATCTATTTGTGGGAGCCGAGGCAACGTGGCGGCAGCTCGAGGTTCCGATTATAGCGGATGTCGATTTCGACGGTAGCCTCGATGCCCTCTCCGTCGATCAGGACGAACAGCTCTATCGCGCCTACCTGTTCTGGACACCGACAAACAGGCTATCGCTCAGCGGGGAGTTCATCTATGACCACTTCGAGGAAGATCTTGGGATCACGGATCTCGATACCATCAGTATCCCCCTGACCGCACGCTATTTCCATCCAAGCGGATTCTTTGCCGGTCTGGGCGTGACCTACGTCGATCAGAACGTGGAGCGATCGGGAAGTTCCACCTTGGAAGGCAGCGATAACTTCGTCGTCGTCGATGCCGCGATCGGCTGGCGCTTTCCAGATCGCCTTGGTACTGCGAGCTTGGAAGTGACGAACCTGCTGGATGAGGAATTCCAATACCAGGACGACAGCTTCCGGGAGTTTGGAGATGAACCGTCGGTTGGTCCCTACATTCCGGATCGACGAATCATGGGCCGAGTTACGCTCAACTTCTGATCAGTTTCATCGCGAGGCGTCGGTGTTCTGCGCTAGAGAAGTCAAGATGACTTGGAAACGAATGTTCAAGACAGGGAGGAAGACATGACGTTCTCGATCAGGCAGTTTTTCTTGAGTCTGGTAATTTGCACTCTTAGCCTGACCACGCCGGCCTATGCCCAGAACAGTAGTGCCGGCATCGAACCCGTGCGCGTTGAGGGACAAGTGTCAATCAGTAAAGTACAGGACATCTGCGGGCTTACGAACATCGCTATGAGCTTGGAGATTACGGAGCTCTCAGGGGTTAAGGGATCGGGCAATTTCAAAATAGAGTTGGCGCTCCAGGCCAAGGAGCTGGCTTTCAAGGATGAATCGGATGTCAATCAACAGAACGGCACACCAGGCATCGAGGCCATTGCTGTGTGGTCGGACCATACAAATGTCTACTGCTATCCGACACGCATAAGGGATAGTGGGCTCGGCGAGCCAGATGGAGATACACCAAAAGGAGTTACCATCATCTGGGGACCCGGCCCATGTCTTTTGCCGCAAGGCGATGTTGAAAAAGTGTGCAACGCTTACAGCGCAAGCGGTCACAAAGTTGACTACTTCGTCGGCCTCAAGCACGGACCGGATGAAACCAATGTCTGTGGATGCTCGCCCGTCCAAACTCAGGCTTGCGACGCGACGGAACCGCCCGGAAGCAAAGCAGACCCCAATGTGGATTCGTGTAACCCAGAAGGTGAACCGCTTAAGTGGTTAGAAAGCACCGCGGCGGCTGCCACCGGCACATCTAGCCACGACGCATACTGCCCGCCAGGGACGAGGCCTGTGCATTACGGCGGCAGACCGATGTGCTTAAAACTGTGACAGTGCTTCTTGGAAAAGGGAACAGCCCGCGATCCTTTGGAGGCAAGCCTCCACGGCTCAGCCCGCTGCCCCGGATCAATTTCATAGGAACATATTTGTTGTGACATTCGTCGCAGACGTTTCTGCTCTCTGATTTTGTCCTTTCAGGTCGAAGATCCAAGTGTCGGCGGCGCAGAAACACCGACAAGAGCAGACCTCTCTCGTGGGGGCAGCTCTCTTTTTGGGATTTAGGCTTTTCTCCGCACCGATCAAACACCGGATCTTTCTCTGAGATCTGAGGATGCTTCGCAACACAGAAGGGTGCCAACAGATGCACCGAAATGAGGGGAAATATGAAACCAATTGCATCTATCGCATTGTGCGCTTGGCTTTCTGCTTGTTCGTACTCGTTCGACGTATCGGCGCCAATCAATTCTGGAGAAAAGTTCTTCCCTTTCCGTCACTCAACGAACTGTCTCTCACTGACAAAGAAGCTGTGGAGAAAATCCTTCAGCAGCTGGCTTCTAAGGTGTCGTTTGGAAAAGTTTCGGACGAAGGATTTGTGACTCGCGGCGGAACCACGTTTCAGATACCCACAATCAATATCAGTCTTGACCCTACTCATCCCAAATTGGTTTTCCCAGAGATAGATTATACCGCCGTTGGTTCCGATTTTGTGCGAGTACTGCTGGAAGCATTCTTTGATGGCGTTCATGGTATTCCGGCTGTCGATAATGCCACTGGAGTAGCTATCAGTGACCAGGCTGCGGAACATGCTGGATTGCCAAAGTTTAGTTCCTATGAACCTCGGACGCCGTATGAACGAGTAACACAAGATGATTTCTCGAATATCGATCAGGTTTCCAATCAGACCGATGCGGCTGCAAGTCTCATAACCGGTGAAGTTCTTAGAGGTGTTGGACCTGTTGCGCTGAATAATGAAGCGATCGCCAAGCTGATAGAGACTTTCGTAGGAGAGACAGTGCGAAAGGTTACTGAGCTAAGCAAATGGTGCTGGCACGCTTCCAGGCAGCATGAGGCGGACGGCACGGCCCTCTTCCACCTTTCCAATGGATCCAGCGGCCCTGCCAATCCCTCAGCTGTGACTGTGACAATCACATACTAGAGACTTGAGGCTATGCTATTGATCCGGCGGACAGCGCATCGACCTATGGATGGCGCCTTGAGCGCATGGCCAACGAGATTTTGAGGTGTCGTCACGGCAAGATTTTTAACGATCTGGACGACCCAGATCTTCAAGCTCTAACCTATGGCGAAGCACCGATTTCTGCCGCAATAAGCATCACTGTTGATCTTGGATCGAACAGGCCGTCGTGACGCAGCGGGCGGCCCTGTCAGATTTTGTACCAGCTTTGACTCGATGACCGGCCGGCGCCGCCGCATCTGTAGGTGGCCTTGAGGATCCGGCGGCAGGCTGCGGCGCCATCAGTGTTCCCTAGGCGAGGGCTCAACAGCCCGCTGCGATCCAGCACTTGTATGGCGTGGCCATCCTCCGTGCCGACGTGGCCGGCAAGGAGGCCGGTACTCGATTCTTCGATCTTAAGGGGCAGCTTCCCGACCTCATGCACCACATCTTCACTGACTCACTTTGGCGAGTTCGGCCTCGATTTGCCCAATCTGATCGGCGAAATAGGCGTCATAGCTTTGCCGCTTCGAGAAACTTCTTTGAGTCCGTGCGAATGCCAAGAATAAGCAGCGCAATGCCGAGGTTGTGTTGGGTTATGGCCCACTCGAGCGGGACGCGCTCGCGTGTCCGCTCCTCCAGCGCGGCGCGGAAGGCGGCAACCGCTTCCTCGAGCCGAACCGTGCCACTCTCGCGCTCGCCGAGCAGCGATAGAGCAGCGCCGAGATTGTTCTGGGTTCAATCCCAGTCGCGCCCACCATTTAACTAATTGTCATTACAATGTAATTTTTATTCTCCTGCCCGTTGGGTAACGCATGGGTAGCGCCGAGGCATGATTTCACGCCTCGTTCGTTCCATCGCAGGTCCGCGAAGCATTCGCCTCGCCCTCGCTCCGGCGCGTCATCATGAGTCACGGCGAACCGTTTCATCGATCGCAGCCGCGCACGGTGTTGCTGCGCCCCAGCAGGTCATGGAGCGGAACAGAGAGGGCGCCGCAAACGGCTCTTTGCCACGCGAGCGAGGACAAGCCGCTCGCCGAGCGCAGCGTCCTGTAGCTCGGTGTCGGTTGACATGCAGATTCCTCCGACTCTTTCAGTTGTTCAGGTCTTCTTTCCGGAGGGCAATTCAACATGACGGACGCTGGCGAGGCGCAGCCAAGGCATCGATCTCTTATCCTTCGAACTAGGCGGCACAGGGGCATCACACACATCAGCCTGGCCCGCGAAGAGGACAACATTCGCTCCTGGGGTTCCTGTCGCCGAGCGATACCGCACGCCGTCGATCGGCCCCTCGCTGAAGTGGAAGTCGCGCAGGAACTCGGTGAGGACCTGAGTTGGGATATAGTCAATATGGGTGCGATCGTCGCCGACAATGGGCTCAGCAATAAGGTCTGCGAAGGCGTGCAGGAATTTGAGGTCCTGCAGTTCTCGCCGAGTGGCTCGCGAAAAGAAACCTGGAATCGCTGGCAGAGTCGCAAGATCCAGGAGCCGAAGCGGCCGCTCAGTGGCAAATCGGCCGATTGAGAGTAGCGATTGGCGCCCCTCTGCGCAGGCGAGCGGCTGGCTCTCGGCTGCGTAGAACATCGGGATGCCCGGTGGGTTCATGCGATTGGATTGAGTAGCGACTTTAGCTGGTGGTGGACCCAGCTCGGCAGCCGTCTTGAACTTGACGCCGGGCTTTCGGCCGCGCGCTCGATAAAGCGTGTACCCTTTGGGTCGCGCGCGGGTCAATCCAAGGTCATCGATCAGATTACCCAGATCCAACAGAAACCGCTGGAGCGGGCGCTCATCTGGGTCGTGGCGATCCTCGCCGCCAATCTGTTGAAAGAAAAACCGGCGACTGTGTTTAACCGTGTCACAGAACCGTTGCCAATTGAAATGCAAGCTCTCGTCGATTTCGAGGACGAGCCAGTCATAGTCGCACCAGGCATCATCGCCGATCTCCCCGAGGATCGCCTCTTGAAGACTGCTGTCGTCATCGCGTGGCAGAGCCAGGCCGATCGTTCCGAGCAGCAGATCTTCAGTATCAGTGTGCCATCCTTGGTAACCACCCTCAGAGCTCTCATAGGGTAGCTGTTCGACGGCGCGGCCGTAGAACGTTCCCATGCGCTGAGCAATGAACATGGCGAGATCGCTCAATGGAGCAGTAGGTGCGCTGCGCCGGCCGCAATAGGTGCAGCCCCGCGGCCCGCCGGTCTCGCGGATAAACTGCTTCAAGTCAGTGTCACCGACGCAGCCGCTGCATACCCGCTCATCGTTGTACCTGCGGGGAGGGAAACAGGATGAAATCGTCGATACAGCTCGTCCTGCCATTGTTCAGCAAGACTTCCCGGACAAACGACTAGGCAGCGGTGCAGATCACCTCGTACGATCAACTCCTTCATAAGTAGGCCGGCCATGATTGTCTTGCCGGCGCCGGGGTCATCCGCGAGCAGAAAACGCAAGGGCTGCCGAGGGAGCATTGACTCATAGACCGCAGTAATCTGATGCGGCAAAGGCTCGACCACCGACGTGTGAACAGCCAAGACGGGATCGAAGAGATGGGCTAGCCGAATGCGCTGTGCTTCGGAGACCAAGCGAAAGAGAGTGCCATCCCCATCAAAACTCCAAGGGCGCCCCAATTCCACCACTTCAATTCTGGGCTCGTCGTGTCGATAAAGCAGCTCGTTTGCGACCTTGCCTTCCGGCGTCTTATAGGTGAGCTCCAATGCTGCGGAACCGTGCCACTGAACGTTCACTACGGTGACTAGCCCATTTGGCAGAATGCCGCGAATTGATGCGTTGGGTTTTATCTCTTCGAGTTGAGCCATTTAACGCATCCTCATTGAGCATTGTTTCCGATAATTGGGATGTGTCACGATTCCGGAGGACGACTGCCTAGTCCTCACCCTGGAGTTGAGCCACTCGATCTGCGGCGTTCCGGCCAGCCGCCGCCGTGCTGGGCGTGACCGGGACATTACAGGCACAGACGCACCCGCACGCAAACAGCGGCAGCAGCAACCGAAGGATGAACACGCGCATGGGCCTCACTTCTTGACGGCGGGCCCGGCCCGCAGGAAGTATCCCGTACAGGTGCGGGTTTAGTCAACCGGCGTGGCCGATCTGCCGCGATGATCGCAGCGGTCGTCAGTTCGGTGAAACGTCTTTCGGCCGCTTCGCCCGGAGCTGTTCGATCCTTTGTGTGATGGCCCGCGGTATTGCGTGCTAAAGGCACTGGCCATGGGTTGTGAATTGGGTGGATTGAGTCAAGCTTAGGACGTGCGATGGACAGCGTGTCGGGTCGGACGTCATGAGACAGCCTTCGACGGTCCGCACACACCAACACCCGATGAAATCGAACAACTGACACAGTACGAAGAGCAAGCGGAGCGCCTGCGGAGGCGGCATCAGTGGGACGCGGTATTCGCTCTTCAGCACCCCCGAACCACCGAAACTGGACTATGAACCGACAGGCGCACTAATGCTGCAGGTCGATCAGCACTACCATGACGGCGTCCGGCGGACCTGGGCCGACGGCAAGACACTGCGGCTGGAGTATCTGCTCAACGACTTTCTTGCTGGAGTGGTGGCTTGCGCAGCTGCCGAGAAGGCGCGTCGAGAGGAACACGGTGGCAGTGCGAATGGCAGAAAGGGAGAACGGGCGCCAACGTGCCGAGCGCTGGCGTCAATGCGAGAACCGAAGGGTTGAACTCGCGGAGAGGTTCATCAACCGCATTCGCTGTCGGTGGGACCTGCGCGCTTTCGCCCGTTTCGGGATGAACTGTACAGTGGCCGCAGGAGGGCCCCTCCTCCCAAATAGGGGGACTCTAGATGGTGGTGTCGCGCCAGCATTCAGATTGCGGATTCGCGCCAGGAATGATGGCTCGCCAAGCGCCACGAATCAGTGCAAATTTCAGCGCCATGAATGCGCAATTGTGTCAGATTCTCTTTGCCCTCGCCGCTGGATTCGGCTTCTCGGTGGTCGTAGGAGGAGTGGTCGTAGGGGGCTTCCACTCCTGGAGAAAACACAAGCTTGATGTACCACCAGTCTCGCACAAACGAGCGAACCCACCGCTGACAGGCTTCATCGAGCACGTTGTGTTCACCGCGCTGGTGATAGCTCAGCCGGAAAACGCGGTTGTGGCAATGGGCGGTTGGTTGGCGCTGAAAATGGCAGCCACGTGGAATAAGAACTTCCCTACGGTTGCGACGGATGACGCCGTCAGGTTGAAAGAGGTTCTGGACTGGCAAAGTCACAGCTTCCTGGCTCTCCTCTCCGGCTTTCTGTGTATGGCATTCGCCGGTGCAGGAGGAGCAATCGCGAGATACCTGATGGGGCTGCCCATCATCCAGGGTTGGCCGACACCGTAAGACGGTGGGCGGGTTCCCGGAGAAGGCGCCTCGCGTCTCTGCTAGTCCTGCAGATCCAAGCATCCGTGACAGCAAACACGGCAGCAACGCAATCGGCTGGGCAGACCACTTCCAACGGCGAGAGATTGTCCCGGGCGCAGGGTTTTGGGACAGCATCGCCCCTCCCATTTTGGGGGAGCGCATGATTTCGCCTTTTGCTACCGTACGCGAACCACCCAGATGTGAGGATGCGAAAAATGCCCGAATGCAAAATCTGTTTCTATCGAGCCCTATGTCGAAACCGACGATAGCGGACAGCCGATTCCGTTCAATCCGTACGTGGCTCCCATGCAGGCATGGTCGGGGCGGATCGCTCTGGATCCACCACACATCAGGCCCTTGGCTGACGCTGCGAGCCTGAAGTGATCCTTGCCCCCGTTGCAATCGCCCCGGCGCTTCCCACCGCCGCAACGATCACCGTAGGCCAGACCCTGACACTGCTTGGCGGCCCGTTCCTTGAGCTCGCTGTTGGCGTGGCCGAGGGCCAGTACGCATTCTGGCTGGGCTCTGCTATCTCGCGCGACGCCGTCGAAGACCTCAAGGAGGTGGTGAAGAAGGTAATGCGGTACCTGCGGGAGCACGCCGACTTCGCTGCCGCCGACTGTCCGTTCGCCGAGGCGCTCGGGAGGGCATTGGCACTCGCCCAATTGTCCCAGTTAGAAAAGGCGCAATTCGACCCGAGGGCTAGGTTCGAGGACTGGGATGACGCCATGGTGAAGACCCTGCAAGATCGCCTGGCGGGCAAGTATTCGCGTCTGCTTGACATCCGCGTGAAAGGCAAGGCCCCCGACTTCCTGCTCTGGGAGATCGTGAACGTTCCGGCAGTCTACGCCAATCCAGCGCTTACGCCTCGCTGCGAACATCTCTGTATCGGCATCCTGGGAATCGAGGGCGTTGTTTCCGAGGCGCCCACCGCCAATTGGGACGGGCTGATCGAGAAGGGGGTCGACGAGCTTGCCGGCCCCGGCACTCCCGTACTGCGCGTCTGCGTCATCGCCAACGACTTCGTGCAGCCGCCGCGGCGCATGCGTCTCCTGAAGTTCCACGGCTGCGCGGTGCGTGCGCGAGATAATCCCGGGGCATATCGGCAAATGCTCGTCGGACGGCAGGGCGACATAGAGGATTGGGCCAAGGCA
>Ga0184612_10001717_pt1 | contig 10614 bp, 10 predicted proteins | sample PLM3_60_coex_FD_133163 | JGI IMG/M metagenome (GOLD analysis project Ga0184612, IMG submission 133163) | Groundwater sediment microbial communities from an aquifer in East River, Colorado, USA - PLM3_60_coex | ecosystem: Environmental > Terrestrial > Soil > Riparian zone | place: USA: East...
CACAGAAGATCTCCCCGACGCCCGCGTGCGTAATGAAGATCTTCGACCCGTTCAGGACGTAGTGATCGCCGCGATCGACTGCCGTGGTCTTCGTCCCGCCGGCATCTGAGCCGGCACCCGGTTCCGTCAGGCCGAAGCCTCCGAGCACCTTCCCTGTGGCGAGGAATGGCACGTAGCGCCGCTTCTGCTCGTCGGTCCCGAAGTCCATGATGGGCGACGTGCCCAGCGTGGTATGCGCGCTGACCGTGATCGCATGGCTCGCATCCACCTTCGCCAACTCGTGGATGACGGTGATGTACGACAGATAATCCATCCCCGACCCGCCCAGCTCCTCCGGCCACGGAATCCCGAAGAGACCGAGCTCCGCCATCCGCTTGACGTTGTCCCAGGGGAAGCGGCTATCGAGATCGTATTGACGCGCGGTTGGTTTGACGACGTTGCGGGCGAAATCGCGGACCATGTCGCGGACTTGGAGATGGTGGTCGGAGAAGTAGAGGCTGTCGTGCATGGGGGGAAATATACGGGACCGACAACCCTGTTTGTGAAAGGAGAGTTGTTTGGTTCGTTAACCCCGGGCCCATGGCCCGGGGTAAAACACCCTTACCGTGCAGTCACGGTTTGTTCGGAGTTGAAGCCACACACATCACATCCCGAACACTCACTGGGTTTCTCACCGAAATATTCCAGCAGGACCCGTCGGCGACATTTTCTGGTTTCCACATAGCGCCGCATTGCGGGCGCGATGTTGCCCCACGCGAAATCCTCGCGGCGCCACAGCACCACACACTCGGAAGCCCTGCCATCTCTGCCGCCCCTGCCGGCCTCCTGGTAGTAGGCCTCGATGGTGGGCGGGGGGCCCCAATGCAGCACCCGCCGGACATCGGGCTTGTCGATCCCCATCCCAAAGGCGCTCGTCGCGACGATCACGCGCACGTGATTGGCGAGAAATGCACGCAGCACGCGCCGGCGCGTACCGGCACTCAGGCCGGCATGATAGGGCGCCGCGCGCACGCTCGTCCGAATCAGCGCGCGCGTGACGAGCTCGGTCAACCGGCGGGTCGGCGTGTAGATGAGCGACGCACCGTTCGCATCGCGCACGCGCGCCCGAATCAGGGCGAATCGCTCGCGGTCGTGCCGCACCCGCTCGACGCTGAAGGCGAGATTGGGGCGGTCGAACGATGTCACGACGACTTCCGCATCGGACATGCGCAGCACCTTGAGGATGTCGGCACGCGCCTCCGGGGTGGCGCTTCCGGTCAGCGCAATCGTCGGCGGATGGCCGAGCTGGGACCGCAATGCTCCCAGCCGGCGATACACCGGGCGGAATTCGTTGCCCCATTCGGTGATGCAGTGGGCCTCGTCAATCGCCAGGAGCGCAACGGGGGTCCGCGCCGCCGCGAGTCTCCGAGTGAGCGACGGCAACCGCTCGGGGGCGCAATAGAGGAGCGCGAGCCGCCCGCTCGTTGCCGCGTCCAGTACGATCCGGCGCTGGTCCGCATCGAGCTGGCTGTTCACATAGGCGGCGGCGATGCCGCGGCGCCGCAGGGCGCCGACCTGATCTTGCATCAGTGAGATGAGCGGCGAGATGACGAGCGTCAGTCCCTGCCCCAGCAGCGCCGGGATTTGATAGCAGAGAGACTTCCCGGCGCCCGTGGGCAATACCGCAAGCACGTTGCGGCCCGCCAGCAGCGGTCCCAGCACCTTGAGCTGATGCACGCGGAAACGGGCGTGACCGAATCGTTCCTCGAGGAGCGCACGGGCGGCGGCGAGGCTCACGCGACAACTTTGGTCCGCAGGCGTTCGTCCCCCTACCCCAAACACGCGGCTCGGGGCACGTTTACGCCTCATGACTCCTCTACTCTTAACCACGCTCATGCTGGTACAAACCGTGACCTATCCCCCCGCCCGAAAGGGCGACGTGGTAGACGACCACCACGGCACGAAGATCGCCGATCCCTACCGCTGGCTCGAGGACGTGGATTCGCCGGAGACGAGAAGCTGGGTCGAGGCCGAGAATCGCGTGACGTTCGCGTACCTCGAGCAGATTCCGGAACGGGAGCGCATTCGGCGGCGACTGACGGAGCTGTGGGACTATCCGAAGTACGGCGCTCCCTTCAAGAAGGGCGGCCGCTATTTCTTCTTCAAGAATTCAGGATTGCAGAATCAGTCCGTCCTCTATTCGCAACCTTCGCTCACCGCTGAACCGCAGGTCCTGCTCGATCCCAACACGCTTTCGGCCGACGGCACCGTCGCGCTGTCCATTCTCGCCTTCGCGGAGGACGGCCGGACGATGGTGTACGGGACATCCGGGAGCGGCTCGGACTGGCAGGAATTCCGGGTGCGGGATATTGCGACGCGTCAGGATCGAAGCGATCACCTGAAGTGGATCAAGTTCTCCAGCGCCGCCTGGACGCACGACGGCGCGGGGTTCTTCTACAGTCGCTACCCCGAGCCGGCCGCGGGCGCCGATCCGCTGCTCGACGTCAATCGCAACCAGAAGGTCTACTACCACAAACTCGGCACCGATCAGTCCGCCGATCGCCTGATGTACGAGCGACCCGACCATCCCGACTGGGGATTCTCCGTCGAAGTCAGCGCCGACGGCCGCTACGCGGTCTACACGGTGTGGTTGGGGACCGACCGCCGCAATCGTGTCTACTATCAGGACCTGGGCGATCCCAAGCGCCCGCGCCTGGACGCGCCCGTCGTGCGTTTGCTCGACGCGTTCGACGCGTCCTACGGGTTTGTAGGCAGCAACGGACCCGCGTTCTTCTTCCAGACCGATCACACGGCGCCGCGCGGCCGCATCATTGCGGTGGACACGCGTCGCCCGGAGCAAGCCGCCTGGCGCGAGCTCGTCCCGCAGGCGACTGACGTCATCGAAGGCTCGCAGATCGTTCACAACACGTTCGTCGTCCGCTATCTCCACGACGCCTACTCGCAGCTGCGGTTGTTTGCGCTGGACGGAAAGCCGGCCGGCGAGGTCAAGCTGCCCACGCTCGGCTCGATCGTGCAGGTGACCGGCGAGCCCCGCGACACCGAGATGTTCTACGCGTTCACATCGTTCCTGTACCCGACCACGATCTTCCGTCACGATTTCACGACCGCACGCTCGAGCGTCGTCAAGGCGCCGGAGATCGCGTTCGATCCGTCGAGCTACGAGACGATTCAGGTGTTCTATCGCAGCAAGGATGGCACCCGGGCCCCGATGTTCCTGACTTACAAGAAGGGATTGAAGAAGGACGGTTCGAACGCGACGTACCTGTACGGGTACGGCGGGTTCAACGTCAACATGACGCCCGGTTTCTCGATCGGTGTGCTCGGCTGGCTCGAAATGGGTGGCGTGTATGCCCAAGCGGTACTGCGCGGCGGCTCCGAGTACGGCGAGGAGTGGCATCAGGCGGGGATGCTCGATCGCAAGCAGAACGTCTTCGACGACTTCATCGCCGCCGCCGAATACCTGATCGCCGAGGGCTACACGTCACCGCCGAAGCTGGCGATCGGTGGAGGCTCGAACGGCGGACTCCTGGTGGGCGCCGTACTGAATCAGCGCCCGGAGCTGTTCGGCGCCGCAATGCCGGCGGTTGGCGTGATGGACATGCTGCGCTTCCACAAATTCACGATTGGCTGGGCGTGGGTGACGGAGTACGGGTCGGCCGACAGCGTAGGGCAGTTTCCGGCGCTCTCGCGGTACTCACCGATCCACAACATGAAGCCCGGGACGCACTATCCCGCGACCCTGATCACGACGGCGGATCACGACGATCGCGTCGTACCGGGGCACTCGTTCAAATACGCGGCCACGCTGCAGGCGACGCAGGCGGGACCTGCGCCGGTCCTGATTCGTATCGAGACCAAGGCCGGGCACGGGGCCGGCAAGCCGACTGCCAAGATCATCGAGGAGCAGACGGATCGGTGGGCGTTCCTCGTGCATTCGCTCCGCATGACGTTACCAGCCGCTGCGCCGACACCGTAGGAGAGTTACGCATGCCGAAGGTGAATTGTTCGCTGTGCAACGCTTTGGTCGAGGGACGTTCCATCGCCTCGCCGCAGAAACTGGAGAACCGCATCCTCGACCTGATTCGCCAGGATCGCCCCGAGTGGGAGGCGAAGCGGGGGATCTGCCCGAACTGCCTGGAGCAATACCGCGCGAAGAAATTCGTGGGCTATCTCGAGGCTGAGTATCAGAAGCTCTCCGAGATCGAGCATGCCGTGGTCTCGAAGATCACGCGCCGCGGCCGGGTGAGCCGGGTAGTGCATCAGGACCTCGATGCCTCGATGACGTTCGGCGAGCACGTCGCGGACAAAGTGGCGCGGTTCGGCGGGAGCTGGCGGTTCATCGGCCTGTTCGGGGGGATTCTCGTCGTCTGGATGGTGGTTAACGCGTGGGTACTGGCAGCGCGCCCGTTCGATCCCTACCCGTTCATACTCTTGAACCTGGTGCTGTCGACACTCGCGGCCCTCCAGGCCCCGGTCATCATGATGAGCCAGAACCGGCAGGCGCACAAAGACCGGCTGCAGGCGGATCAGGAGTACGAAATCAACCTGATGGCGGAGATCGAAATCCGGGATCTACACGACAAGCTCGACTCACTGCGATTCAAGCAATGGCACGAGCTCTGGCACATTCAGAAACGGCAGATCGAGTTGCTGGAGCATTTGTGCGCGAGGGATGCGAACCCTGAGGTGAAGATGCCGGCCCCTACCCCCTACGTGCCGCCGGAGCTCTAGCCCGCATCTTTCCAGTCGATGGGATAGGTGCGGCCGCATTCGTGGCACTTCGCATCCTTTCGTCCTTCTGGCACCACCGTGCGCGCATGACATCCTGGGCAGACGACGTGCGGTTCGCGCACCACGCTCCAGGTGTCCGGTCGCGCATTGCGAATCTCGACGTCACCCCTCGGAATCCGAATCTCAACGTGGTGCACGTCGAGCACGACATAGTCCTTCTGGGGATTCTCGACGACGCGATACCAGGCCCCGCGGCGGAGCCCCTGCCCTTCGGCACGGTCTCCGTGACTGCGGGCCCATCCGATGTCAGCCATGCTTCCCTCGCACCAAAACCAGAATCGCAGCCTGTGGCACGACGAGGTAGGTCGTGCCTTCGAACGTGATTTCGACTGCGGCTTTCCGGAAGAACAGCGCGTAGTCCCCCGCCTCGGCCTGCATCGGCAGATACTTCACTTCGGCGCCCGTCCCGTGGATCTTCCACGGCTCTTCGTCCATGCTGGCCGGCTCGGCCATCGGCGTGCCGGGACCAGTGGCGACGATGCGGCCGCCCTGGACCTGGCGGCCTTCGATCGCGGAGGGGGGTAAATAGAGGCCCACATTCGTGCGTTCCTCGCCCTCTTCGGGGGCGATGAGCACACGATCGCCAACGACGATCAGGCGCTTCGGATCATCCGACATGCCAGATGATTAGCCCTTTTCGGGCATTTTACGCAAGTCGCAACCACCCCGTGACCGCCGTCACGCCTCATTTGCTTGACTTGTCCGGTCCCTTTTATAACAATGTGCCCGCCTTCGATGCCTATGCCGTCCTACCCCGTGGGAGGGCTCTTTCGATGCAAGAGATTGTCACCAACGCCGCGCAGACCCAGCAGTGGGCCTTCATCCTCTCGCAGCTCTTCGACTGGGTGATGGCCGGGCTGGCGTGGATCGTCCCATTTCAGGCCCGGATATTTGGCTTCGTGCTCGCGGGTGACTCGTTCTCGAGTATCGCCGGCACCGCGCTTCTCTTGCTGCTCCCGGCGGGCGTGTTCGTCGCCGCGATTTGGGGCACGATGGTCTCGCTCTACACGATTCCGTTCCGGCTGGGCCGCTCGGTGACGCTCCTCCAGTCGGTCGCCTTGGCGTGGTGGGATGCGCTGCGCATGGTGTGGTTCTATTGGGCCGGGCTGGTGAAGTTCTTGATCGTGATGGTCGGCTGGGTGTGGGGACTCCTCAAGCTGGGCGTGCAGCTCATCTTCGGTACGCTGAAAGGCGTGATCACGTCGCCGCTGGCGATGCTCGACGCGACGTCGCGCCGTCCCGGCGTTCCCTGGGCGGCCTTCGTCCTGCTGCTCATTTGGTCGGCCGTCGAGGCGACCATCTTCACGTTTACGCTGCGGCCGACGATGGCCGAGCTGCTCGCGGACCTCACGGGCTATGAGGTCAACGCCTTCGCCCTGATCACCCTGCTCTGGATATTCCTCGCGATCATCATCGCGGGCAGCTTCGCGTGCATTCAGGTGCTCAACGAGGCCATCAAGGCGAAGCAGACGGGGAACATCGTGTTCATGATCATCGTCGAAATCGCGGTGGCGATGTTCGAGGTGCTGTTCCTCTATCGCGAAATGGTCGATGCGATGACGCCGTGGCTGGCGCAACAGGGCTGGCAGCTCGGCGTGATCGAGATACTGGGCCTCGCCTTCTTCGCCTGGCTCGGCGTCCGCGGTATGACGTGGTTCCTGTTCGGCCGCTTTGGCGCGCCCGCGTTACTCGCGGTGCTGAGCCGCCAACCGATGAGCGAAGGAACGGGTGCTCACGGCGGCGCGCAGGCGATGCCCGACTACTGGAAGGGTCCGATAGCCGCCCTCAAGGCCGAGCGCGAGTGGTTCCGCAAGGAATCCCGCGACCTGTTCGAGCTCGTGTCTCTGCCGGTCCTGCAGGTGGTCGCCGCCGGGCTGAACTTCCTGTTCGTCGTCTTCACGGGCCGCGGGCACTTCACGCTGCCGTTCAAGTCGATCGACGACGTGCTGGCGGCCACGCACTTTCCGGCGCGCGTCAGCGGCGAGGTGGCCCGATGAGACGCGCGGCCTTCGGGCTGCTCGCCCTCGCGCTGGCGGGGGGGGCGGGGGGGGCGGGGGGGGCGTGCAAGCCGCCTGCAGACGCGCCGCCGCCCCGGTCGACGCTCGTGATCGGGTTGGACGTCAGCGGTTCGTTTCGCCAGACGCAGCACTTCGACAAGAGCATCGAGTTTGCGGCGCTCTACATTTACGGACATCTGAAGGGTCTTGGCGGCCTGCGCCAACCGACGGATGTGTTCATCGGCTCCCTCGGTGGCCAGCAGGCCAACCAGCCGAAGGCGTTTCATCCTATCCAGGATCTGGGCGGCAAGTCGGTCGAGGAGATCGAGCGCGATCTGCGCGCCTGGTTCCCGGAAACCGATCCGCTCACGGACTTCAATACGTTCTTCAACCGGGTTGCGGTCCACGTGAGACGCCAGAACCTGGTGCTCTCGCCACTCAGTATCGTGATGTTTTCCGACGGCGAGCCCGATTTCCCCGGTGCCGGCCGTATCTCAGCCGAGGAGCGGTATCGGAGAATCGACCTTACCCCGCTCGAGTACTTGTCGCGCAGCGTGACGGTGCGCCTGCTCTACGCCACGCCGCGCGTGGCGCAACTGTGGGAGCAGCAGGTGCCGCGCAAGCGCGTCCGCGTCTGGACGCAGGACTGGCAGACGATGGAAGGGTGGGCACGCCACGTGAACGCGGGCGCTCCTCCGGAGCAGCAAGACTCGCTGTGGAGCTGGATGTCGGAGATCGTGGACTTCCGCGTCCGTCGAGGCAAGATCCTCTAACAGCGTACCTGTTCGATCCACACCTGAGGCTGTGGGGCGTCATGCGGCACGAGCCCCCGCCACAACTTGTAGCGGAGCTTCCGCAAGCCGGTCGGCTGGTGTCCGTCTCGCACGAAGGGAATCAGCCTGGTCACCCGTCTGGCGAGCGCGCGACGCGCGGCGCGCCACTGCGTGCCATCACGCGGGCGGCACTGTGCCCACCCGATCGATCCGCACAAGCCCGCCGGCCCGAACGCATCCGAGGCCAGCAGCTCTTCCACAAAGACGCGCACCGGGCCCTCGAATGTGTGCAGCACATCGTGCAACGCCACGATCGCACCGGGAACCAGGTGGCCCCGAAAGAGATCGAGGTCCTGTTTCGCGCCGCGGTAGGTGTGGTCGCCGTCAATCCACAGAAACCGGATCGGCCGGGTCCATGCTCTGGCCAGATCGCGCGAATACGCGCGGTGCGCTTCGACGCTGTTCTCGACGGCGCCCGTGCGGAGTGACCGCTGGAAATCATCCCAGGACGACTGGTCGCTGCCGTGACCGAAGTCGGTGACAGCGGGCGCTGAGTGGGGATCGACGGCGACGACCGGGCCGAGACCGTACCGCTGCGCGATAGAGGCCAGACCAACAGTGGATTTTCCCTTGAAGCTCCCGATCTCGAGGATCGTCCCCTGCGCGGGCGCGCACGCGGCGACGAGCGCGAGAAACCGCGCTTCACGCTCGGTGAGGAAACCGGGGGCAGCGCGGACCCGAGCCCACGCTTCGTCGATGGCCTCGTGCAGATCAGACGGCTGACCGCTGATGGCTGATGGTGTAGTCAGCAGTATTGCTCGAATGCAGCCGTGAGATCGGCGGCGATGTCCCGCGCGTTACGCCCCTCGATGTTACGCCGCTCGAGCATGAACACGAGCCGGCCGTCCTTGAACAAGGCCATCTGTGGCGACGAGGGCTGATAGCCCGTGAAGTAGCTGCGCGCACGCGTCGTAGCGTCGGCGTCCTGCCCCGCAAAGACGGTGACGAGGCGCGCCGGCCGCCGCTCCTGTTGAATGGCGAGTGCGGCGGCGGGCCGAGCGTTGCGGGCCGCGCAACCGCATACCGAATTGACGACGACGAGCGTCGGCGCGCGCTCATTCGCTAGTACGGCGTCCACTTCAGCCGGTGTTCTGAGCTCCTCAAAACCCAGGCGGGTCAACTCTTCCCGCATCGGGCGGACCATTTCGGGATCGTACATCGGAACATTGAGATTGCGCATACTCACCTCTTGAGGAAGGCGGACAAGGCCGCGCGGAAATCGGGCGTGCTCCGGCTGACGGCGTTCACGTCGGCGCCGAGGCGCAGGCCGTCATCGAAGCCGAGGCCGTCGAGCTGGTAGAACTGCTGCTTGGTGAACGCCAGCGCCGACGCGCTCGCTTCGGCCAGGTTCCGCAACACGTCCCCCGCCTGCTCCTCGAAATTGGCGTCCTCATAAACGCGAGACACCAACCCCACGGCGGCGGCTGCGGTGCCGTTCAGCAGCCGTCCGGTCGCCGCGAGATCGAAGGCGATCTTCTCCCCGACCGCGCGCCGCAGCATGGTCATGACGATCGCCGGGACAAAGCCGCGTTGCACCTCGGGATATCCGAGCTGTGCCGACTCCGCCGCCAGGACGAGGTCGCAAGCAGTGGCGAGGCCGCAGCCGCCGGCCAGCGCTCGACCCTGCACCAGCGCGACGATGGGCTTGGGAAGCCGGCGCATCTGGAGGAACACTTGCGCAAAATGCAGCGCGGCCTGTCGGTTTTGCTCCAACGTGTGGTCGGCCGACGCGAGTAGCTCGTTGAGATCCATCCCTGCACAGAAATCCCCGCCGGCACCACGCACGGCGATGACCCGAACCGCCGCGTCGAGATCCGCGCGCTCCAAGGCGGCCAGCAACGCGTCGATCATGGCCGTGTCGATCGCGTTGCGTTTGTCGGGCCGGTTGAGCGTCAAAGTCAGCACGCCGCCCGCGGCATTCACCAGCACGCGATCGCTCACCGGCGCACCTCGATCTCCATGCGGAGCAGCGCGGTCGAGAACACCTTGCCCTGTGCGTCGGTCTTGAGGGAGATCGTTCCGCCACCGTCGAGGGCGCCGTGCAGCAGGAAATTGAGGGCGCCCAGATTGGGCAGCTCGAAGCGCTCGACCGGGCCTGTGATCATGCCTTTAAAATGGCGCGCCACGCGTGCCGCCGTCACCTGCTTCACGAGCAGCGGATAGTATTTGGGGTGCTTGGCGATCAGGCCGATGTTGGCGGTATCGCCCTTGTCGCCTGATCGCGCATGCGCGATCGCCAGGAGCTGCTTCTTCATGCCTGGATGAGCTCCACTTTCGGCTCGACCATCTTCTTGTCGATCAGCGCGGGCCAATAGGCCACGATCTCCTCCGGTTTGGGCCGGCCCCCCGCGAAGCCGGTGACGCTGGGAGGCCCATTGAGAATCAGCGGCGCGATCTCGCGCGTGAAGCGATCGACCCCTTCCTTGTCCGGCGAGCGGACGCCGATGCGGAGCTGCACTTCAGGAATCGTTGTGGTGTCGAGGCCTGTGAGCGCGAGCGGCCCATGCGTGGCATTCGCGCCCACGAATTCGGTATGGATGGCCTCGAACGCGAGGCCGAGGTCCTTCAGGCGCTGGCGCAGAATGCGGTCGGCAGCTTTCGCCTTCTCCAAGGCGTCCGGCCAGACGTAGACCAGCGTGCCGACCGCCTTGTAGCCGTAGAAGTAGGCGATCGAGACTTTCAGTTTGTCGGTCGCCGGCTTGCCCCTGACACCGGACACCCGGACCCTGTCCTTGCTCACCTGCGCGAGCTGAATCGTCGTAAAGTCCGCGACGCCGTCCGGGGTGATGTAGGCGTGCGGATCGCCCATCTCATAGACGAGCTGCTCGGTGACGCCGGCGACGTCAATGCGCCCCCCGGTCTTGGGATGCTTGACGAGATCGAACGTGCCATCGGCGCGCGCTTCGACGATCGGGTATCCGACATGGGCGAGATCGGGGATCGTCTTCCAGTCGCTGAGGCAGTTGCCGCCGCTCGCCTGCGCGCCGCATTCG
>Ga0184612_10001718_pt1 | contig 10613 bp, 9 predicted proteins | sample PLM3_60_coex_FD_133163 | JGI IMG/M metagenome (GOLD analysis project Ga0184612, IMG submission 133163) | Groundwater sediment microbial communities from an aquifer in East River, Colorado, USA - PLM3_60_coex | ecosystem: Environmental > Terrestrial > Soil > Riparian zone | place: USA: East...
CTGGTCGTTACCGGCATCTCACAGCTGCTGTTCAACGACCAGGCGAACGGGTCGATGATCGAGCGCGACGGCGAGGTCGTCGGGTCGTCGCTGATCGGCCAGACCTTCGACGGCCCGGAGTGGTTCCACTCGCGGCCGTCGGCGGCCGGCGACGGCTACGATCCGCTCGCCACCGCAGGCTCGAACCTGGGCCCGGAAAGCGAAGACCTCCTCGCTGCGGTCGAGGAGCGGCGAGCCGCCGTGGCCGACGAGGACGGCGTCGAGCCGGCCGATGTGGCGGCCGACGCCCTGACCGCTTCGGGTAGTGGACTCGACCCGCACATCTCCCCTGAGTACGCGTACCAGCAGGTCGACCGGGTCGCCGACGAGCGCGGCCTTGACGGTGCCGAGGTGCGTGGGCTCGTCGACGACCATGTCGAGGACCGCATCCTCGGCTTCCTCGGCGGTGAGCGGGTCAACGTCCTCGAGCTCAACCTCGCCGTCGATGCCCTCTCCGAGTGATCAATCAGCGCGAGGCGGGGCCTGCGGCATTGCGGGCCATCGTGGAGCATGCTGGTCTCATGCGGCGAGGTGTGCTCCGCGTCTATCTCGGCGCCGCGCCAGGTGTCGGCAAGACCTACGACATGTTGTCGGAGGGGCGGCGGCGGCACGAGCGCGGCACTGACGTCGTCGTCGGATTCGTCGAGACCCACGGCCGTGCGCACACCGCCGAGCTCCTCGAGGGCATGGAGATCATCCCGCGGCGGAAGATCGTCTACCGGGGGGCCGAGTTCACCGAGATGGACCTCGACGCGGTCCTCGCCAGGGCGCCGAAGCAGGCGCTGGTCGACGAGCTGGCGCACACCAACGTGCCGGGCTCGCGGCACGAGAAGCGGTGGCAGGACATCGAGGAGCTGCTCGAGGCCGGCATCGACGTCATCTCCACGGTGAACATCCAGCACCTCGAGTCCCTGAACGACGTGGTCGAGTCGATCACCCGCGTCAAGCAGCGCGAGACCGTCCCCGACGAGGTGGTACGCCGGGCCGACCAGATCGAGCTGGTCGACATGACGCCGGAGGCGCTTCGCCGGCGTCTAGCGCACGGCAACGTCTATGCACCCGAGAAGATCGACGCGGCGCTCGCGAATTACTTCCGGGTCGGCAACCTCACCGCACTGCGGGAGCTCGCCCTGCTGTGGCTGGCCGACCGGGTCGACGACGCGCTGGAGGCGTACCGCGAGCAGCACGACATCGCCGATTCATGGCCCGCGCGGGAACGCGTGGTCGTCGCCCTGACCGGTGGCCCGGAGGGCGAGACGCTGCTACGCCGCGCCGGCCGGATGGTGCGGCGCCGGGCCGGGGGCGAGCTGCTCGCCGTCCATGTCTCGCGCAGCGACGGCCTGGCCGGGGCCTCCCCGGCCGCAATGGCTCGCCAGCGCGAGTTGGTCGAGAGCCTCGGCGGAACGTTCCACACGGTGGTCGGCGACGACGTGCCCGAGGCGATCCTGGAGTTCGCCCGCGGGGTCAACGCCGCGCTGATCGTGATCGGCGTCAGCCGCCGGGCCCGGTGGAAGGCGCTGTTCAGCGAAGGCGTAGGTGCCGCGGTCACCCGGATGTCCGGGCCTATCGACGTGCACATCGTCACGCACGAAGAGGCTCACGGCCGAGGCGACCGTCTGCCCCGACGTGCCGATGCCCTCGCGGGCCGCCGGCGGCTCGCCGGGTGGGCACTGGCCGTGCTGGGCCCGGTCGTGCTCACCGCGGTCCTTACCAGGCTCTTCGGCGACCACGCCCTGTCCACGGACCTGATGCTCTTCCTGACGCTGACCGTCGGTATCGCCCTGCTGGGCGGGCTGTGGCCCGCCCTCACCGGGGCGGTGTTCGGCAGCCTCCTGCTCAACTACTACCTGACCCCGCCCGTGCACACGTTGACGATCGCCGACCCGGAGAACGCCCTCGCCCTGGTGGTGTTCGTCCTGGTGGCCGTGGCCGTGGCGTCCGTGGTCGACATGGCGGCCCGGCGCACGGTCCAGGCTGCACACAGCCGGGCGGAGTCCGAGACGCTGAGCGTCCTGGCCGGCAGCATCCTGCGTGGTGAGGACACGGTCGCGGCAGTCCTGGGGCGGCTGCGCGAGACGTTCGGCATGACGTCGGTGGCACTCCTCGAGCGTGACGACGACCGGTCTCCCTGGCACCAGGTGGCCGCGTCCGGCGCGTCGCCGTGCAAGGTACCGGAGGAGGCCGATGTCGAGGTCTCGGTGTCGCCGACCCTCGCCCTGGCGATGCGCGGTCGGGTCCTGCCAGCCGATGACCGGCGGGTCCTCGAGGCGTTCGCCGCGCAGGCTGCCGTCGTCCTGGACCGCGAGCGGCTGCGGCGGCAGGCGAGCGGGGCCCGGCAGATCGAGCAGGGCAATGCTATCCGCACGGCCTTGCTGGCCGCCGTCTCACACGACCTCCGTACGCCGCTGGCGTCGATCCGGGCAGCCGTCAGCAGCCTGCGCCAGACCGACGTCACATGGAGCCCTGACGACGAGGCCGAGCTGTTGGAGACGGTGGAGACCGCGAGCGGGCGGCTGGAACGGCTTATCGACAACCTGCTCGACCTGTCCCGGTTGCAGGCCGGCGCGGTCCGTCCACTCACCCGCCGGGTCAGCCTGGATGAGATCGTCCCGCGCGCGACCGAAGGCATCCCCCGCGACCGGATCCGCATCGACGTCCCTGAGACCTTGCCGCTCGTGGTCACGGACCCGGGCCTGGTCGAACGGTCGATCGCCAACGTGGTCGAGAACGCGGTGAAGTACTCGCCCCCGGAGTCGCCGGTGCTGGTGACGGCGTCGGCGCTGGGCCCCACGGTCGAGCTGCGTGTCGTGGACCGTGGACCAGGGGTCCCGGACGACGCCAAGGAGCGGATGTTCCAGTCGTTCCAGCGTGTGGGGGACACACCGGCCGGCGACGGCGTCGGGCTGGGCCTCGCCGTCGCCCGTGGGCTCGTCGACGCTGTGGGCGGCACGCTGGTCGCCGAGGACACCCCGGGGGGCGGCCTCACCATGGTCGTCTCCATGCCCACGGCCGACCAACTTGTGGCGGGTTCTGAACGTGTCGAGGGCCCGGGAGACGTGCAAAAGCCGCCACAAGTGGACCAGGCTTTCGACGCGGCTCGTCCTGCCGAGGTGGCTGAGTGAGCAGGGTGCTGGTCGTCGACGACGAGCCGACCCTGGTGCGCGCGCTGGCGATCAACCTGCGCGCGCGGGGCTGGGAGGTCGTGTCGGCTCACAACGGCCGGAGTGCGCTCGAGGTGGCGGCCGGCAAGCATCCCGACGTCGTCGTGCTCGACCTCGGGCTGCCCGACCTCGACGGCGTCGAGGTGATCCGCGGTCTGCGCGGGTGGACCAGGGTGCCGATCATCGTGCTGTCCGCGCGGCAGGACTCCGACGACAAGGTCGAGGCGCTGGACGCGGGCGCCGACGATTACATGACCAAGCCGTTCGGCATGGACGAGCTGCTCGCTCGGCTTCGGGCCGCGATCCGGCGAGTCGCTCCGGCTGAGGAGCAGGCCGTCGTCACGGCCGGGGAACTCACCATCGACCTGGCTCGCAAGAAGGTCATCCGCGCCGGCGCCGACGTGAGGCTGACCCCCACCGAATGGGGACTGCTCGAGGTGCTCGTCCGAGCGCAGGGCCGCCTGGTCGGCCGCCAGCAGCTCCTCCACGAGGTCTGGGGTCCGGCCTACAACTCGGAGACCAACTACCTGCGGGTCTACACCGCTCAGCTGCGCCGCAAGCTCGAGGTGGACCCATCCCATCCGCGGCACATCATCACCGAACCGGGGATGGGTTACCGCTTCGAGGTGTGACCGCGCGCTGCCCGGCACTGGCGCGTACCGAGGCCGAGATCTCGATCCGCACCCGATCTCTGCGCCACCATGGTGACGACCGGCCGGCGGTCGGGCATGCGGGAGTGGTAGCCGGGGGTGGGGAGCTCATGACACGCACCGAGAGCGGACCGGGCACAGCGGCTCGACCTCTCCCCCGTCTGGTCGGGTGGCTGCGCCGCACCGAACCCGGTCGGCTGGGCGAGCGCACGTTCCGGGGCATCATCGAGATCGAGATCTTCGACCGGGCCATGACCCTGGCTGCGCAGGCCTTCATCTCCATCCTGCCGGTCCTCATCGTGCTCGCGTCGCTCCTGCCTGAGCAGGCCGCGGCGATGGGCGACGCGATTGTCGACCACCTGGGCCTGCCGGAGTCCGTGCAGCCGGTGGTGGATCAGGCGCTCGACAACCGGGGCCCGACGTCTGGAACCATCGGTGTCATCGGAGGCTTGATCGTGCTGGTGTCGGCGACGAGCTTCTCGAGGGCGCTCGTCCGGATGTACTGCCGGGTATGGGATGCGCCGAAGCCCGGCGTCGGGTCGGTGTGGCGGTGGATCGCGGCAGTCCTGTCCATCGCGCTGTCCGTGGTGATCGTGCGCGCCGCCGTGCTCGTCGCATCGGGCAGCACGTACGAGTCAGTGACCGTCGTCCTGTTGACCTTCCTGATCAACGCCGCCCTCTGGGGCTTCGTCCCGTGGTTACTCCTCGCGGCGCAGGTCAAGCCGCGGATGCTCGTCCCCGGCGCACTGGTCTCCGGGGTGGGGTTCGTTGCCGCCGTGTATGCATCGGGGATCTACATGCCCGTCGCGTTGACGTCGAGTGCCACGCGCTTTGGTCCGATCGGCGTCGCGTTCACGTACCTGACGTGGCTGTTCGTGCTGTCCTTCATCGTCGTCGTCGCGACGGTCGTCGGGTGGGCGGTGGCGACTGACCGAGGCTGGCTCGGCCGGCGCGTGCGCGGCCGGGTGGATGCCGAACCATCGACCGGGTCCCCGTAGTCGCAGTACCGGTCGTTCTCACAGCAATTCCTCAGCCTGCTCCTCGGATGCTCTCAGGCTCTGCGCCAAGGATGAGCCGCATCGACCAGGCACCTCTTTGGAGAGGACGACGGCATGTGGGCTCTATCGACAGCGGCAGAGAAGCTCGGTGTCACCCCGGTTGCCCTGCAGATGGCGTTGGACCGTGGGGAGACGATCGCGAGCCTGGCGCAAGCGTGCGGGGTCGACGTCGACGAGGTCACCGAGACCGTGGTCGAGGCGGAGCTCGCTGACATCGAAGCACTGGCGCGCATCGCCGGATTCGGCGCTGCCGACATCGCGCTCCTGGGCAGGGAAATGCGCGAGTACCTCGTCGCTGTGGTCAACGAAGGCGAGCACATCGCCGAGGCCCTGTTCGACGGCCGGACGCTCGAGTCGGTGTGACCAGCGATCGCGAGCTTCCCGGGACGCGTCAGCGGACGACGAGGTCGGCGTAGTCGGGGTGCCGGGCGATCCAGCCCTTCACGAACGGGCATAGAGCGACGACGCGATCACCGGCCTCCCGGGCGTCGTCGAGGAACCTCCGGGCGAGGATTCCGCCGATCCCCTTGCCCTCGGCTGCCGGGTCGACCTCGGTGTGGAAGGCCGTGACGACGGCACCCGACCGCGCATAGGCCAGTTCGCCGACACGCCGCCCGTCGAGGTATGCCTCGTAATGCAGCGGCGTCCTGCGGACCTCGACGCTCATCGCGGGCGGCCTGGATCGATGTCGGCGGCGGTGTGGTGCGGGACCTGAGTCTGGCCGAGCCGGCCGGCCTGGAAGTCTTCGATCGCCTCGACGATCTCGGCGCGGGTGTTCATGACGAACGGACCGTACCGGGCAACCGGCTCGCGGATCGGGAGGCCGCCAAGTACGAGGATGTCCCACCCGCCACCAGCCGCCTGCGGCTGACTGTCGGCCGCGCGCATGGTGAGCGCGCTGCCGGTGCCGAGGACGGCGAGCTGGCCCTCGTCGAGCGGCTGGCCGGCAGGCCCGACGTGACCTCGGCCGGAGAGCACGTAGACGAGCGCGTTGAAATCGGCCGGCCAGGGAAGGTCCAGCCGTGCGCCGCTGGCAACGGTCGCGTGTAGGTAGGTGATCGGCGTGAACGTCGAGCCGGGCCCGTCGTACCCACCGAGCGACCCGGCGATGAGACGCACCAGGGCGCCGCCGTCGGCGCTCGAGATGAGCGTGACATCGCCCGCATTGATGTCCTGGTAGCGCGGCGGAGCCCACTTGTTCGAGCGCGGGAGGTTGACCCAGAGCTGGACGCCGTGGAATAGGCCGCCCTTGGCGATGAACTCCTCCGGCGGCAGTTCGCTGTGCAGGATGCCAGACCCGGCAGTCATCCACTGGGTGGAACCATCGGTCAGGAGCCCGCCGCCGCCGGTCGAGTCCTTGTGTTCGAACGCTCCGTCGAGCATGTACGTGACGGTCTCGAAGCCGCGGTGGGGGTGCCACGGAGCGCCCTTGGCCTCGCCCGGCCCGTACTCGACGGCACCCATCTGGTCGAGCAGCAGGAACGGGTCCGCGAGGCTCAGGTCCATGCCGGGGAATGGCCGCCGGACCATGAAGCCCTCGCCCTCGAGCTGCCGGTGTGCAGTGACCACCTTGTGCACGGCGCGCCAGTCGGAGCTCTCCGTCAGCTCGGCAAGGCGCGGTAACTTCAACGTGTCGGCGGTGACGGCGGGCATCGGGTCCTCCTGACGGCGGTGTGTCACGGGAACGACGGTTGACGCGTCAATCATTCCCTCGGCGTGGTCACGAGGCCAGCGCGAGCGCCTCCTGGCCGTGGAACTGGGTGCGGTAGAGGTCGGCGTACGTGCCGTCTGCGGCCAACAGGTCCTGGTGCCGGCCGCGCTCGACGACCCGTCCGCCGTCGATGACGAGAATCTGGTCGGCGTCGCGCACGGTGGACAGGCGGTGTGCGATGACGATCGACGTCCGCCCGACCAGGGCCGTCTGCAGGGCCTGTTGTACTGCCGCCTCGGACTCGGAGTCCAAGTGCGCGGTGGCCTCGTCGAGGACGACGATGCGGGGTGCCTTGAGCAGGAGCCGGGCGATCGCGAGCCGCTGCTTCTCGCCGCCGGACAGCCGGTAGCCGCGGTCTCCGACCACGGTGTCCAACCCCTCGGGCAGCGACGCGACCAGTTCGGCGATCTGTGCGGCACGAAGCGCGCTCCACATCTCGTGGTCTGTCGCTTCGGGCCTCGCATACGCCAGGTTGGCGCGCAGGGTGGTGTGGAACATGTGCGCGTCCTGGGTGACGACGCCGATCGCACCGCGGAGCGACTCCTGAGTGACGTCACGGACGTCCTGCCCGCCGATCCGGACGGCACCACCGGTCACGTCGTAGAGACGGGAGACCAGGTTGGTCACCGTCGTCTTGCCGGCGCCGGACGGTCCGACCAATGCGACCATCTGGCCGGGCTCGGCCGTGAACGTGATGTCCTCCAGCACCTGCTCGCTCGCCGCGTCGGACAGCTTGGCCACCGACTCCAGGGAGGCCAGCGAGACCTCGGCCGCCGAGGGATAGCGGAAGGCGACACGGTCGAACTCAACGGATGCCGCGGCCCTGCCCAGCGGGCGCGCGTCCGGGCCGTCGGCCACCGTCGGCTCCAGGTCGAGCACCTCGAGCACCCGCTCGAAGCTGACCAGCGTGGTCATGATGTCGACCTGGAGGTTGGAGAGCGACGTGATCGGGCCGTAGAGCCGGCTGAGGTAGGCCGTGAGCGCGACGACCGTGCCGACGCCGAGCGTGCCGCCGATGGCCAGGACTCCGCCGAGGCCGTAGACGAACGCGGTGGCGAGTGCGGCCAGCAAGCCGAGCGAGGTCATGAGCACCCGCGAGTAGACGGCGGACTTCACCCCGATGTCACGCACGCGGGCAGCGCGGGTGGTGAACTCCGCGGACTCGGCGTCCGGCCGGCCGAACACCTTGACCAGCAGGGCGCCGGCGACGTTGAAGCGCTCGGTCATGGTTTGGCCCATGTCCGCGGTGAGCTCGTACCGCTCGCGGGTGATGTCGGCGAGCTTGCGCCCGACCAGCTTCGCCGGAAGCACGAACAGCGGGATGAGTACGAGCGCGACGAGGGTGATCTGCCAGGACAGCGCCAGCATCGCAGCGATGACCGTCACCGTCGTCGCGATGTTCCCGACGACGTTGGACAGCGTCGACGTGAACGCCTGCTGGGCGCCTTGGATGTCACCGTTCAGGCGGCTGACCAGTGCGCCGGTCTGGGTGCGGCTGAAGAACGCGACCGGCATCCTCTGGACGTGGTCGAAGACCTGCGTGCGGAGGTCGTGGACGAGGCCCTGGCCGATCGTGGCGGAGAAGTACCGCTGGGTCAGGCCGACCGCCGCGGTGAGGACGGCAAGCCCGCCGACCGCTGCAGCCAGGGCGACGACCAGGCCGCGGTCATCCTTCATGACGCCCTCGTCGATGATCTGCTTGAACAGCAGCGGCTGCGCGGCCCCGATCAATGCGTCGACGAGGATCAGCGCGAGGAAGATCGCGAGTTGCCTCTTGTACGGCCTGGCGAAGGTGAGGATGCGCCGGAAGGTGCCGGGAGCAAGCTTGTGGTTGGTGACGGAGCGGTCCTGGGTGAAAGACCGCATCGCGCGGCCGCCTCCCGTGCGTGACGAGTCGCTCATCTGACCTCCTGGGATCGGGGTGCGAGGCGGGTCAGTCCAGCACTCGCGGCTGTGGTCGTCGGTGGCGCGGCCGGCGCCCGGGGTCTGGTCGGTCCCAGACCACGCCGGGGCGGTTGCACGCGCATCGCTAATACGGAGGTTACCTCACTAAGAGTGTGCAGCGCAAGTTGGCCCGGTCCGAGTAGGGTGCGCGGTCGTGGAGCCCGATGCCGCGGCCCGGATCGCCGACCTGCTGACGCTGACCAACCGCCGGCTCCGCCGGCTCGCCGGTCAGGAGCTCGGGCCCTCGGGTGTGACGCCCGGCCAGCTGCGCGTTCTGCGGGTGCTCTCGGGTGCCGGTGAGCCGCTTCGGGTGAGCGAGCTGGCACGCCGCCTCGACGTCGTACCGCGGTCGGCGACATCGGTCGTCGACGACCTCGAGTCTGCGGGTTTGGTCGGCCGCCGGCCCGACCCGGACGACCGCCGCGCGACCCTGGTCGCCCTCACCCAGCGCGGCGACGCTGCGCTGCACGAGTTCCGCGCCCGGCGCCGAGCCGGCCTGGCCGAGCTGCTCGACCGCCTCGATCCCGATGAGCAGCGGGAGCTGGTCCGGCTGTTGACCAAGCTCGTCGACGACTCGCCGCTCCTCCGTAAACCCGTGGCGCCACTACGGCGTCAATAGGCCGTCGGACAATCCGATGCGCACTAGGGGGAGTGGTTGTGATGAGCAGACGTCGCCTGCGAATCATCGGTCTGGGCACGGTCGCGTTGTTCGCGGGCGCGCTAGCTGTCGGCGGCTGCGGACAGCCGGACGACAACGGCACCGCGGCCGGTGACGCCCAGGACGGCACGGCGTCGCCGTCGAGTACCGATGCCGCCGACCCGAGCGAGCTGCCGGTGGCGCCTCCTGCTGACGAGCCGACGGCCACGGACGGGGACCACAGAGTGACCTATGACTGGGCATTGCCGTCCGACCAGGTGACGATCGCGCACCAGGCCGCGGCGCCGACGCCGTATCTAGTGGCGATCTACGCCGGAGACCACCCGGAGGTGGAGCCGCCATACCAGCGGCTCTCGTTCTACTTCCGGGAGGGCTTCCCGGAGTACAACCTCCAGTACGTGCGGTCGGTAGAAGGCGAGGCCACCGGTACACCGATCTCCCTTGAGGGGAACTCGTTCCTGCGGGTCGGGTTCGTCAGCGCCCAGGCGCACGACGATTCGGGTGCGACGACGATCACGAGAGCGCCCGAGGAGACCATCGGCTTCCAGAACCTGAAGAGCTATGGCTCCGCCGGTGACTTCGAAGGACATGTGACCTACGGGCTCGGCTTGCAGGTCGCGCCGGACAGCGACCAAATTTTGCCCGTCCGGGCTGGTGAGCTCGAGAAACCTGACGGCGAGGGCGGCGTCTTCTACGTCGTCTACGTCGATGTCCAGTCCGGTTGAGACGCGAGACGCAATGCACCGGGCGCGTGTGGCGGCACGACCGGCCGGCGAGGCGGCACGAACTCCGCCGGCCGGTACGGCGAGCCCAGCGTCGGCCTCGGGTCCGGGTCGCCGCGATTCGGCCACAGCGCCATGGCCCGCTCGGCCTGCGCGGTGATCGTCAGCGACGGGTTCACGCCCAAGTTGGCCGAGACCGCGGAGCCGTCGACGACGTGCAGTCCGTCGTACCCGTACATCCGGTGGTACGCGTCGATCACTCCGGTGTCAGGAGAGTCGCCGATCGGACAGCCGCCCAGGATGTGGGCCGTCATCGGCACGTCGAACACGTCCCCGACAGCTCCTCCGGCGGCGCCGTCGATCTCCTCGGCGGCGAGGCGCGCGGCGGTGTGCCCGGCCGGAATCCAGGTCGGGTTCGGGGCACCATGACCCTGTCGCGACGTCAGACGGCCGCGCTTCCGGTAGACGGTCAACGAGTTGTCCAGCGACTGCATGACGAGCAGGATCACCGTCCGTTCCGACCACCGACGCAGCGAGAACGTCCGCAGGAACGTCGCCGGGTGCTTCGCGGCTTCGGCGAGGAAGCGTACGGGCCTGGGGAGGCGTCCGCCGCCGTCGACCAGCAGAGTCCCGAGCAACCCCATGGCGTTGCTGCCCTTGCCGTACCGCA
>Ga0184612_10001720_pt1 | contig 10597 bp, 10 predicted proteins | sample PLM3_60_coex_FD_133163 | JGI IMG/M metagenome (GOLD analysis project Ga0184612, IMG submission 133163) | Groundwater sediment microbial communities from an aquifer in East River, Colorado, USA - PLM3_60_coex | ecosystem: Environmental > Terrestrial > Soil > Riparian zone | place: USA: East...
GGACAAATCCGCTGTCGCCGCGATATGGCTTCATTGCTCTCCTCGAAGGGCTGCGAAGTGCTTCGCCGGTGAGCGTAGCGCCCGCGTGATCGGAACCGCAACAAGGGTAGGGGTGAGCCGTCGTAATTTGTCGATACGACGTGTCTCCGCCGCAACACCAATTCCCAACTCTTCAATGGAACTCGCTAGGCCCCGGAGCAGAACGCAATCGTGTTCCGGGTGGCATTCACGCGTGTAGGGCAGGATTTAAGGCTTCATCCCGATCTTCTCCCTGATGGCACCGAGTTCCGCCTCGTCCCAGATGCCGATCAGCACGCCGTTCTTCACCTGCAATTGCTGGGCGGCATAGGCCGCGATCTTCGCGTTCGGCGTGGTGATGTGCATCCTCGGATGCAGCGCCCAGTCGAACAGCTCCGATTGCAGCCGCGCCACGATGTCGGCGCAGGAGGGATCGGCGCCGCGGTCGACAAATTCCTGCGGATCGCTTTCGAGGTCGTAGAGCATCGGCCGGAAGCCGGAGGCGTGGATGAATTTCCAGCGGCCGTCGAACACCATGAACAGCCGGCAACGCTCGATCGGCTGTCCCAGCATCACGCGGACGTCCTGCATGGCGTAGTCGTATTCGGAGAACACGACCTTGCGCCATTCGGCGGGCTGTGTGCCGTGCAATAGCGGCAGCAGCGAACGTCCTTCCAGGATATGGTCCGGCGGCGGCGAGCCGAAATAGTCGATGAAGGTAGGCGCCAGATCGATCGCCTCGACCAGTGCATCACTCACGGTGCCGCGCGTGCTGTCGGCGGCAGGCGAGGGATCGATCACGATCAGCGGGATTTTGGCCGATTGCTCGTGGAACAGATCCTTCTCGCCCATCCAGTGATCGCCGAGATAGTCGCCATGGTCCGACGTGAACACGATCATGGTGGTGTCGAGCAGGCCGCGCGCTTCCAGGAACTGCATCAGGACGCCCAGCTGGTCGTCGATCTGCTTGATCAGACCCATATAGGTCGGAATGACTTTTTCGCGCGCCTCGTTGCGCGACATGTTGCGGGAATAGCGCATGTCCATATAGGCGGCGAACACCGGATGCGCGTTGGCGCGCTCCTCCTGCGAGCGGATCACCGGCTTCACGTCCTGCGGCCCGTACATGCTGGCGTAGGGCTCCGGCGCGATATAGGGCCAGTGCGGCTTGATATAGGACAGATGCAGGCACCATGGCCTTCCGTCGTCCTCGGCTTCCGCAATGAACTCCATCGCGCGCCGCGTCATGTAGGGCGTTTCGGAATGTTCGTCCGGCACGCGCGCGGCCTTGTCGGCATGCACCAGCAGCCAGCCGTTTTGCAAGGTCCCGTCTTCGGCCGAGCCGGAATTGGCCCAGTGCTCCCACGGATTGGGGGCATCGTAGCCGTGCTGGCGCAAATAATTGTCGTAGGCCGGCCGCGGCCGCCCGGTCGGATGCAGCCCATCGTCGCGCTCATAGGGCTCGAACCCGCATTCCGACACATGCACGCCGATGATGGAGTCCTGGGGAATGCCGAGATTCTTCAGGCCCTCCAGGTCGGGCGCCATATGTGTCTTGCCGACCAGCACGTTGCGGACGCCGATCTTCTTTAGGTGATCGCCGAGCGTAGGTTCGCCTATGCGCAGCGGCCAGCCGTTCCAGTGCGAGCCGTGCGAGCGCATGTAGCGGCCGGTATAGAACGACATCCGCGACGGGCCGCAGATCGGCGATTGAACATAGGCGTTCGAGAAAAGTACGCCGCGCCTGGCCATCGCGTCGATGTTCGGCGTCTTCAGAACGGGGTGCCCGGTGCAGCCGAGATAGTCGTAGCGAAGCTGGTCGCACATGATCCAGAGCACATTCTTCGCTGGCGTTTTGGTCGTCATTTCAGGCATTTCGGCTGGAGTTCGGAGGAAGCGGGAGAGGGCGGGATGGTGCGATATTGCCGCGCAAATGACAATCGAGCAGGCGCGGGGCGTTAACGTTTGGATAGCGCCTTTTCTCGCAATTGAGCGGCGATCCATGCTTGCGCGTTAGCCTTACCGGCAGTTTGGCCGGCCGCCTTAACCCCTGCGATGGCGTGTTGGATTAAATTGGGACTTGAGGAAACCGGGATCCCAAGCGATGCGCATCGGCGTCACATTGGCACTTTTCATCGCGACGAATTCGGCTGCCTTTGCCGGCGGTGGCTTCGACATCGTGATTCCCGGCCGTCCCGGCGTACCCATCATCATTAATGGTGTCGACGCTTCCTATGCAGTGGTCGAGGGTGAGTGGGGTCTCGGCCAGGGCAACCAGGTCCAGCCGACCATCTATGGCGGCCGCTATATCGATCCGGTTCCGCACGTCGGCCATTATTATCCGAGCGCCGGCCGCATGCCCGGTTACGGGCGTCTGGAAGTCGAGCCGCCGGCGAACCGCAGATTGCCGCAGCCGGCCGAGAGCTATCATCAATCCTGGTCGGCGCAGTCGGCGCCGCTGCCGGCGCAATCGAACGTACCCGTCGATCCGCCCGAGATCATCTACGCGCCGCGGGATTACAGGCGAGGGCCGCAGCACCTTCCACGCTAAGAAAATTAAACCAACGAAGAACACCGACAGGAGAGAGTAATGCGTCATTTGATTAAAGGATTGATCGCCGCAGTCGCCGTCATGACCGCTGCGCCTGCGATGGCGTGCGGTTACAACGGTTGCTGGCAGCCGCAGGTCTATGTCGCGCCGGTCGCGGCGTATGGCTACTCGGGTTGCAATCCCTGCGGCGGCTGGGTCCGCGAGCGGCTGCCCGATCCGGAGCAGCAGTATTACTACGTCAACCAGGGACCGACCTATACCGGTCCCGGTAACTTTGCGCCGTACCGGGGCTATCGCGAAGGCTCGATCTCCGGCTACGGCTACAACCGTCCGCACTACGGTTATCGCGCACACCGCTACGGCCACGCCGGGCGTTATTACGGCCAGCGCGTGCTGCGCCGCTACTACTGATCCAGCAGAATCCTGAAAGCTTCAGCGCCCGTTCGCTTCCCGCGAGCGGGCGCTTCTTATTTCATGAGTCCGAGCCGGCTGGCGCCGATATAGAGCGCCAGCACCGCGGCGTTCGAGACGTTCAGGCTCTTGATCTCGCCGGGCAGGTCGAGCCGCGCCACCACGCTGCAGGTCTCGCGGGTCAGTTGCCGCAGGCCCTTGCCCTCGGCGCCCAGCACCAGCGCGAGCGGCTGCTGCAACGGCACCGCGCCGAGGTCCTCGCTGCCCTCGCTGTCCAGCCCGACCGTCATGAAGCCGCGGTCGTTCAACTCGTTGAGCGCACGGGCAAGATTTTGCACGGTCACCAGCGGCACCAGCTCCAGCGCGCCGGACGCGGATTTCGCCAGTACGCCGGTGGCCTCCGGGCTGTGCCGGGCGGTGGTGACGATCGCTTTCACCGCAAATGCCGCCGCCGAGCGCATGATCGCGCCGACATTGTGCGGATCGGTGATCTGGTCGAGCACCAGCACGATGCCTTCCTGAGCCAGCGTATCGATATCGGGCGACGGCAGGGGATCGGCCTCCGCCAAGAGGCCCTGGTGCACGGCGTCGGGGCCGAGCCGCTGGTCGATCAGGTTCGGCCGGACGATTTCCGGAGGCACGCGGGTGTCGATATTTTCGTCCGAAAGCCGGCGGGCGGCGTTTTCGGTCAGGAACAGCTTTCGGATCTGCCGTTCCGGGTTGGCCAGCGCCGCCGAAACCGTGTGCCAGCCATAAAGAATCACCGGCCCGTCAGGGCTCGCGTCCTGGTCTCGGCGGCCCGGCGGACGGGCGAATTTCCGCCCTTTTTCGAAGGGTTTACCGCCGGCACGGCGGAACGGCGGTTTTCGGTCGCGATCACTCATGGAACGCTTGTGTCACGGGTCCCTGATTATGGCAATTTGGGTGGCTCAAGGGCCGTTTTTAGCGGCCTGCCTTGGTTGACTTTGCCACCCCCCTTCGCCCATAAACGCGCCGACCGGGAGCGCGCCGTCGGCTCGCGGTATTAACGTCATCCATGGCCTTAAGTGCCGCCTCCAAGCGGTTGGGTTTGCGATGCTGTTAAACGGGGGAGTGTCCCGAGTGGCATAGGGAGCTGACTGTAAATCAGCCGTCTTATGACTTCGAAGGTTCGAGTCCTTCTTCCCCCACCAGCCTTCGCTCGCTCCGCGAGCTACGGCTAGGCAAGCCCCATCGTAGCGAAGGCTGCCGCGGCGTAGCCCGAAGGGCGAAGCCGGGCCCTCTCGGCAGATCAGTTACCTCCGAGCCCACAGGGCGAAGGCGGGCTGTCGCCGCGAGCTACGGCTAGGCAAGCCACCCAAGATCGACCTATCGCAGCGAAAGCTGCCTCGGCGCGAAGCCGGGCCTCTGCACCCATCCCAACACCCCATCCTTCGCTCGGTTGTCGCACTCATGACGGTGCAACGCCGTCCCTGGAAAGGGGGAGTCTGATCAGAAAAATTGCGCCGCCATCGCGTCGATTTTCCGCCGATATCCGTCCGTGATGCGCTTCCACAATTGTTCGCGCAATGGACAGCCCCATACCCATTCCTTCCGCCTTGCTGGTGAAGAACGGCTCGAAAACCTCCTTTAAATTGTCTTCGGGAATGCCCGGACCACGATCCGACACGGAAAGCTCGGCAAAGTTCTCGACGCGCGAAGTCCGGATGCCGATGATGCGCTCTTCGCTCCGCGTGTCCCTCATCGCGTCGATCCCGTTCATGACAAGGTTCAGAATGACCTGTTGAAGCTGGATGCGGTCGCCGAGGATCGGAAGCGCGTCCGGTGCGATCAAGCTAACCATTTCGACCTTTCGTCCAACGGCAAGAGACGAAAGGAATTTGACGGTGTCTCGAACAAGGTCATTGAGGTCGAGGTTTTTCAGTTCAAAAGGCGCTTTTTTCAACAGACTGCGCATTCTTCGAATAACTTCGCTGGCGCGCCGGTCATCCTGCAAAATATCCTTCACGATATCCCTGAGTTCAGCGATGTCGGGGTTCGGAGATTCCAGGATCGCGTCTGCGGTCTCGGCGTTGGTCAGAATAGAGCCGAGCGGCTGGTTTATTTCGTGAGCGATAGAGGCTGTCAGTTCACCAGCAGTCGAGAAGCGGTTGACATGGGCAAGCTCAGCCATGCGCTGGCGCGCCTGCACCTCGGCCCTTTGTCGCCGACGATGCTCTTGCAGCAAAATCGAGATAAGCCCGGCCTGTATCAGAATAACCGCGCCGATGAACGCGATCTGCCACGAGTACCGCTCCCATGCTGTTGGCTCCCGGAAGTAGACCGTGCTGCCGGCAGGCAGATTGCTCTCGCTAATTCCCCAACGCTGCATTTGCCGCCAGTCGAATATGGGCGCTGCGAACCCGGTGGGTGCGGTTTTGATGTCGCCTGCCTTTTCACCGTTGAGGATGCGAATGGCAACCGCAGCGGTGATCCGGCTTGACTCGAGCACGGAGTGCATTGGACCGCCGACGATTGCTTCACCGAAGAAGGAACCATCGTACGAGAAAATTGGCCCGTTGGCCGAGGAGGACAGTTTGTTCAGCGCTTCGTTGGTCTCGTGCGCAACCCCCGCCGCATCGACATTCATCAGATGCCAGAAGATCGCGCTGTGAGGCGGCAGTCTTGCTGCGTCGATCAGAATGTCCTCAAACGACCGTTCATCATACCATCTTAGTTCGACCCGCCCGGTCAGTGGCGCGAGTTCGCGGCGCATCTCCTCCAGCCAAAACCTCTCATTCGGAGAAGCCCCGTTGACGATCGCGATGGTTTTTGTGAGGGGCAGCACGCGCAGGATATTTTCGAAGGCAGCGGGGAAGTCGTGCGCAACGGCAACCACCGTATCGTTTTCCGTCAGCTTCGCGTATTGGACCCGGCGCTGCTCCACCGCCGTAAACACCATCGGCGTTGTTGGAAACAGCCGCTGGCGATAGCGCTGGATGAAGTTGGCGGAGGGCGCGCCGATGGCGACAATGAGATCAACCGGTCGACCGGCATAAAGGGTGCGAAGATATTCTACAAATAAGGCTTCTGATTCTTCATCATCTCGCCGGGCATTCACCAGCGAGTGGTCGAGGAAGTCCACCGGCTTTCGCCACTGCCGGCTGATCTCCGAGCGAATGGCCTGTTCGTAATCGCTCCACGGTTTGAAGCGAGGACCGAACGAATGCAACATCATGACCCGTTTGGGCGCTACATCGGCCAGACTGTGGGTCTGTGTGGCCAGCAAGAGTGCAATAACCAGCGAAGCGGCGAAGGTCCGTGTGCAAAAAGATCGCCATGGTAAGGCAACCAGCCAGAAGCGCATTGCCGTCGTGCCTCGCGAGCGAGCATTCCATAACCGAAAGCGAATGACAGATAGGCGGCTTCGTTCGGCGTAACGTTTCCCCCGTGGCCGCTTGAGCGACCGCAATCATGATGTCCGCTCAGTCTCCATGCGGCTGCAGCCAAGCCTGCATTCCGATGTTCGAGCCCGAACATGAGGGCCTTGTCCTTTGGGACAATTATCGCGAAGCGGAGTTCACCTTAAGTGTTCTGAATGAAACGTTACACTTTTTACTTGTGGCTGTCGCTGATCTGGCTCTCCCTCGTGGCCGTCAGCTTTGTCTTCATGCTGCTCGCGTAAAGCCGGTTCCTCCGTGGAACTACGGTGCCGGGATCAGATAGCTAGTGATCGCAATGAGCGAAAGAGGAACCGCTTTGGTCAGGTATGCTGACCGTCATGGTGCGGGATCGTTGGTCAATTGTTGCGGGCATATTCCTGAGCGTTCTAACGTTGGTGCTCGTCATTGCCGTAGTATTTCTGCACTGAGTTGCGAAATGTTGAGGCTATGCGGCCTTGCCGCCGATTGATTCAAATCAATACCGGCCCAAGGGTGCCGCGATTCATCTTGCGTAATCCGCGCGCCGCACGCGTCCATGATCCCACCTCGGCCGACGTCTTGTGACGGCACGCCAATCATTTGTCTTCTAGCGCCGTGAGCCCGGCGACGGACCAGGACGCTTTCGTCATGCGGTTCGCGAGATCAGGGGGGATCGGCTCGATACCGAGCGCCACGGGCGGGATCGCGCGGATGGCTTGTGCGCGGCTGGACGAGATCGGCAAGGACGCCGGGCTTATCCTCGCGAAGGCGGGAGTGACTCCGGAACAGGCCCGCGATCCAGCGATCCGGCTCGAGGTGCGAACCCAAATCAGGCTGCTCGAGCTGGCTGCCAGCGAACTGCAGGACGAATGGTTGGGCTTCCATTTGGCGCGCAACTTCGATCTCCGCGAGATTGGCCTGCTTTACTATGTGATCGCGTCGTCGGAGCGTCTTGAAGATGCGCTTCGAAACGCCGAGCGCTACAGCCGGGTCATGAATGAAGGGGTTCGCCTGCGTTTCAGCCTGCAGGATCAAACCGCGACGATCGCGCTTGATTACGTCGACGTCGATCGCCATGCCGATCGGCACCAGATCGAGTTTTGGCTGGTGACGTTGGTTCGCATTTGTCGCCGGGTGACGGACAGCCGTCTGGCGCCTTCGCAGCTGAAGATGAGACATTCCCGGAACGGGCCGTCAGCGGAATTCAGGGCTTTCTTCGGCTGCGATGTCGAATTTGGCGCCGATAGTGACGCGGTCTCCCTTCCGGCACCTCTTGCATCGCTTCCTGTTGTGGGACGTGACGAATACCTCAACGAATTACTGCGGCGGTACGCGGAGGAGGCGATCGAACGCAGCCCCCGGGCCCGGCCCACCGTCCGTTCGAAGGTTGAGGACATCCTGCCGGGATTGCTGCCGCACGGCAGGGCTGTGGCATCGGAAGTCGCGCCACGGCTCGGGATGAGCTCGCGAAGCCTGTCCCGCAAGCTGGGCGAGGAGGGCACATCCTTCGCTGAAATTCTGGACCAGTTTCGGGCTGCGCTCGCCAAGCGCTATCTCAACGACGAGACGCTGCCCGTTTCCGAAATCGCATGGCTGCTCGGTTACCGCGAAGTCTCCTCGCTGACACACGCTTTCAAACGATGGACCGGCACGACTCCCCGACAGTTTCGGTCGCTTCAGTCTGGACCGGCTTGAACGAAGTTCATTTGCAATCGCCTGGCTCGGCCGTCGATATCAGCGCTACGTCTCAAATGACGACGGGCGCGGCTGGCGTGATGTCGCAAAACTCTGGCCGACGATCACAAGACGGAGCGACCCGCGATTGCTAGGCGTGCAGCTCAATCGGAGTCGGCGAAGCGACTCTCGGCCGGGACGTCTCATGACTCGTGAAGATCTGCTGTTCGTCGTTTCCGTGCTCTGGTTCGTCACCCTGTGCGGCGTCGCGGGCTGGTTGATTATCGCGGGTTAGACGAACGATCCTGCTGCAATTGCCGTGACGGCAGCTGCAAATCCCTGACGCAGCTACTTTTGGACATTGGAGAAAGCCGTTTCGAGCACTTCGCCAATCGGTTGCCACGTGCGGCCGTCGAATTGAATCAGCCTCAGGTGTTTGATCGGTCGGAAGTTCCAGGGTCCAGTGCTGATTTTGATCCCAGGTAGCAGCATGGAGCCCTGGTAGTTTTCGAGGGCCGCTGCCTGCTTCATGACGTTCTCGCGAGACAGGTCATTGCCGCATTGTTTGAGCACCTGGGCCAATGTTTCGGCGGCGGCGTAGCCGAAGACGGCGGAAGTATCGTCTTTGCCTCCGGCCCGATTATATTTCTCGACAAATGCCTGCCAGTCCCTGGCGGCTTGTTCGTCCTTCCAGGCCGGATCATTTGCATCCTTCAGGAAGGCGGCTGTAATAACGCCCAAAGCCTTTTCAGAGCCGTTGTCCGGGCCGGCGGGCTTTGGCGCCGTCGCAATCGATGAAGCCATATGGTTCAAGATGAACACCGGATGCCAATTGAGATCCGCCGCTACCCGGACGACTTTCGCTGCGTTTGCGGGCATCCCTGCGAATACAAAAATTTCGGCTCCTGATCGCTTCAAGATCGATACGTGCGTGTCCAGATGCTCATCTGCGGCATCGTAGGCGATGTCGACCCTGATCATCCGGGCGACGTCACCGAGCCCGTCTTCCAATCCCTTGAACAGTTCTCGACCGAAATGATCGTTCTGCCAAAGAGCTACGATCCTTTTTCCGGGGTAGAACGCCTGTATGTAGTTGGCGTAGATGCGCCCCTCTTCCCGAATGGAGGGCTGCCAGCCCATTGTCCACGGGAACATCGACGGATCGCTCAGATGATCGTCTCCGGAGGCGACAAAGAGTTGAGGAATTAGCTTTTCATTCAAGTATGCGCGAACGGCAAAGTTTCCCGGAGTTCCGAACGAACCGAACATCAAGAGGACGTCGTCTTTCTCGATAAGGCCGCGCGTAAGGTCCAGCGCGGTCGACGGATCGGATTTGTCATCATACGAGATGAAGCGCACCTTGCGGCCGTTGATCCCGCCACGCTCGTTGATCATCTCAAAATACGCGGCTTCGGCTTTTCCAATCGCTCCGAAGACCTCCAAACTCCCGCTATAGGGCATAACGTTGCCGATACGAATTTCAGTGTCGGTCACGCCTGGTTCGCGCACTCCCCCGGTGATCGCGTTCAACGACGTAAGCGCCAGGACAAGAGCAATCAGCGTTCGGACCCTGGTTTGCATCGGACGAACTCCGTTACAAATGAACTCCGTTACAGTGCAGCCGGATTTCGAGACCTATGGGAGGCGCGCAGCCTGATCTAGATCAAGCGCCCGAGAGATTGACGGCAGCGTGATCGTCATTTTCTTTGACAAGAATGGATGAGCCTATGTCCCGCCCGGCTCATACCGAAAACAGGGCGATAGCTGGCGGCAGGCTAGAGCAAGTTCCCGCACAACACGATACGACAAGCGTACGCCGTCGATCGGTTGTGTCAACGAATTCGCTTTTGTTCCCCTGGAGGCAAGCCGCCCCCTTGCGCTCCCGCCGGCCACCGCGACGAAGCGGGCAGGAGAGCACATCATGTTCGAATGGCTGATATCGCTCTTGATCGTGGTCGTTCTGTTGATCAAGATTCTCGATTATCCCCGCGATCGGGCTAACCGCCTTCTGCCGCGGTTTCCGGCAAGGCCTCGCCGGGAAGATAAAGCCTGATCGGGCGAATCTCGTAGACCGCCGTCGGATTGGCGCGGCGCAGGTCGCGGGCAATGCTGATCGCTTCATCCTCGTCGGCGCAATTCAACACATATAGACCCAGCAACTGCTCCTTGGTCTCGGCAAACGGCCCGTCGACGACTATTCCGGCGCCCGGACCTCGCAAGGTGCGGGCGTCTGCCGTCGCGCCCAACCGTGCCGCCGGCCCGAGCAGCTTCTTCGCGTTCAACCGGTCATGCACGGCCAGCAGTTCGGTCATCAGGGCCGCGTCCTCCTCCGCCGTCCAGGACGTAACCTCGGCTTCGACGTGATAGGCCAGCATGGCGTAGAGCATCGCTTTCTCCTTTATGCGCGGGGCCGGATTGGCTGCCTTCCGAGGACGTTTTGCCCCGGCCAGTCCCGACATTCCAGTGGCCCACGAAACATTCCGGAAACACGATATATCGGATTGCCCTTGAACGTCGCCCGGCAAGCTCTCGACTGATGAGCAGAACGCGAGCCAACGCGCAC
>Ga0184612_10001721_pt1 | contig 10595 bp, 12 predicted proteins | sample PLM3_60_coex_FD_133163 | JGI IMG/M metagenome (GOLD analysis project Ga0184612, IMG submission 133163) | Groundwater sediment microbial communities from an aquifer in East River, Colorado, USA - PLM3_60_coex | ecosystem: Environmental > Terrestrial > Soil > Riparian zone | place: USA: East...
ACCGCCGCCGCCCAGAGCACCGCCATCATCGCGCAGTACAGCACGACCGCCCCCACCACCAGGCAGGTCGCGCGCAGTGTCTCCAGCACGCCCCGCATCGCGCCGTACCTTCCCGAGCCCGGCCCGTGCCGCCGCGCCCTTCCCCGTTTCGGCCCCGGCACCAATGATCCACCCCGACGCCCCGAACGCCTCGCGACGAATTGTATTGGTTCCGTAACGGAGAAGCATCGAGTGCATACGTTCGGTGCCGGTCAGTTCCGCGCGACGCCCTCCGTCCGGGCGGCGGCGGCGACCGCGGCGGCCACGGCCGGCGCGACCCGCTCGTCGAAGACGCTCGGCACCACGTAGTCCTCGCGCAGGTCGTCGGCCACCACGGCGGCCAGGGCGTCCGCGGCGGCGAGCTTCATGCCCTCGGTGATCGCGGTCGCCCGGACGTCGAACGCACCGCGGAACACGCCGGGGAACGCCAGCACGTTGTTGATCTGGTTCGGGAAGTCGCTGCGCCCGGTCGCGACGATCCGGGCGTGCCGGAGGGCGGCCTCGGGATGGATCTCCGGATCCGGGTTCGCCAGCGCGAAGATGATCGCGTCCGGGGCCATCGCCGCCACCGCCTCCTCGGCGAGCCGGCCGGCCGAGACGCCGAGGAAGACGTCGGCGCCGGCGAGCGCCTCCGCCAGCGTGCCGCGTAGGCCGAGCCGGTTGGTGGACGCCGCGATCTCCTCCTTGACCGGGGTCAGGCCGGCCCGGTCGGCGTGCACGACGCCACGGGAGTCGGCGACGACGACGTCTCCGCTGCCGGCGGCGAGCAGGATCCGCGCGCAGGCCACCCCGGCCGCGCCGGAGCCGGAGATGACCACCCGGAGGTCGCCGAGACCACGGCCGGTCAGCCGGGCCGCGTTGCGCAGCGCGGCGAGCACGACGATCGCGGTGCCGTGCTGGTCGTCGTGGAAGACCGGGATCGACAGCCGCCGCCGCAGCCGGTCCTCGACCTCGAAGCAGCGCGGCGCGCTGATGTCCTCCAGGTTGATCCCGCCGAAGGAGGGCGCCAGCCGCGCCACGGTCTCGACGATCTCGTCCGGCTCGGTCGTGTCCAGCGCGATCGGCACCGCATCCAGCCCGCCGAACCGCTTGAACAGGCAGGCCTTGCCCTCCATCACCGGCAGCGAGGCGCGGGGGCCGATGTCCCCGAGACCCAGCACCGCGGTCCCGTCGGTCACCACGGCGACCAGCCGGCTGGTCCAGGTGTACCGGTCGGCGAGGTCGGGGTCGGCGGCGATCGCGGTGCAGACCGCGGCGACGCCCGGCGTGTAGGCCAGCGACAGGTCGGCCCGGTCGCGCAGCGGCGCCGTGCTGCGCATCTCCAGCTTGCCACCCTCATGCAGGGCGAACACCGGGTCGGCCGGGTCGAGGCCGGCCGGATACCCGGGGTCCATGGTCGCGGTCACTGCGGTCCTCCGTCGTTGGTGGCCGTGCTACCGGGGCTGCGGACCAATATCGCGGCGTCCCGGCGGACGGCCAGTGCGGCACGGGGATCGCCCGAGGTGCACCGAGTCTCCCACACCGGTGCCGGTGGCACCGTGACCCGGGCCACCGTGCCCAGCCAGCCGGCTCGGCCCGCGCTCGGCGAGCCCGCGGCCCATGCCGGCCGCCTGCGACCCGCCCGCGAGCCGCCCGCAAGCCGCCCGTGCGGCGCGGCCGGGTAGCTTGCCCGACCATGCAGGTGCGCCCGCTCGCCATCGCCGGAGCCTGGGAGTTCACGCCGGTCCAGCACCGGGACGACCGCGGCGTGTTCCTGGAGTGGTACCAGGCCGACGAGGTGGCCGCCGCCGTAGGCCACCCGCTGTCGCTGGTGCAGGCCAACTCGTCGGTCTCCGCCCGCGGCACCGTGCGCGGGGTGCACTTCGCCGACGTGCCGCCTAGCCAGGCGAAGTACGTCTACTGCCCGCGCGGCGCGGTGCTCGACCTGGTGGTGGACATCCGGGTCGGCTCGCCCACGTTCGGGCGGCACGACGCAGTACGGCTGGACGAGGTCGACCGCCGCTCGGTGTACCTGGCCGAGGGGCTGGGCCACGCGTTCGTCGCGCTGGAGGAGGGCTCGACGCTGACCTACCTGTGCTCGACCGGCTACGCACCGACCCGGGAGCACGGGATCACCCCGCTCGACGTCGCCCTGGAGCTGCCCTGGCCGGACGATCTCGACCTGTTGCTCTCGCCGAAGGACATCGCGGCGCCCACCCTCGCGGTCGCCCGGGAGCAGGGCCTGCTCCCCTCCTACCGGACGTGCCTGGCCTACTACGCCGAACTCGACGACGTGGTCGCCGCCCCGCGGGAGCGGCGCAGCGGCCAGTAGCGCCAGACCACCCGGCCCTCCACGTCGACGGCGCCGTACCGGCGGCTGTCGTCGGTCCCGTACGGGTTGTCGCCCTGCACCCACCAGCCGCCGTCGTACGGCCGGACCGCGCGCTTGACCACCAGCCGCTCCGGCGAGCCCCGGAACCGGCCCAGCACCACGTCGCCGGAGCGGACCCGAGCCCGGCGCCGGACCAGGACCGCGTCGCCGGACCGCAGGGTGGGCACCATCGACGGCCCGGCGACCAGCACCCGCACGAACGGCCAGCGCATGCGCCGAGTGTGCCGGAAGCGGACCGGCCCGCAGAGCGGTAGGGTCGGTCTGTAACCGATCATGACCGGGAGACGGAGGTTCTGTCCATGCGGCTGCATCGACTGCTCGCGCCCCGCACCGTCGCCCACGCCCACTGCGACCTGCCGTGCGGCGTGTACGACCCGGCGCAGGCTCGGATCGAGGCCGAGTCGGTCAAGGCGATACAGGAGAAGTACCAGGCGAACGAGGACCCGGTGTTCCGCACCCGGGCGCTGATCATCAAGGAGCAGCGGGCCGAGCTGGTCAAGCACCACTTGTGGGTGCTGTGGACCGACTACTTCAAGCCGCCGCACTTCGAGAAGTACCCGCAGCTGCACGACCTGTTCAACCGCGCCACCAAGGCCGCCGGCGCCGCGGGCGGGAAGAGCTCGGTGGACCCGAAGCAGGGCCAGGAGCTGCTCGACCTGGTCGACGAGATCGCCAAGATCTTCTGGGAGACCAAACAGGCCACATGAGCGAGCGCGAGGGCTCGCAGCGCGAGCGGGGCGTGGGTCCCCGGCGGAAACGCGAAGCGTCTTCGTTGGGCCCAGCGACGAGGCCTGCCCGGCCGGGGGGACGACGGCCGGGCAGGCCGAGGAGCGGGAGATGAGCTCCGGGGTGGGCGGGCTGTGGCTGGTGCGGCACGGGGAGACCGAGTGGTCGCGGGACCGCAAGCACACCGGTCGCACGGACATCCCGCTCACCCCGCACGGTGAGCAGCAGGCCCGCGCGCTGGGCTCGCTGCTCGGCCCGCGGCCGCCGGCGCTGGTCCTGGTCAGCCCGCGCCTGCGCGCCCAGCGCACCGCCGAGCTGGCCGGACTGGTGCCGTGCATGGTCGACCCGGACGTCGCCGAATGGGACTACGGGGAGTACGAGGGGCTGACCACGCAGGAGATCCGGCAGCAGCGTCCGGGCTGGACCATCTGGACCGGAGACCCACCGGGCGGCGAGACCGCCGCTCAGGTCGGCGCCCGAGCCGACCGGGTGCTGGCCCGGGTACGGTCCGCGCTGCCGCACGGGGACGTGGTCGTCGTCGGGCACGGGCACTTCGGCCGGGTGCTCGCCGCGCGGTGGCTTGGGCTGGAGCCGGCCGGTGGCCGCCTGTTCGCGCTGGACGCGGCGGCCCCGTGCCTGCTCGACCTCGAGCACGGCGCGCCGGTGGTGCACCGGTGGAGCGTGCCGAACCCGGCCGACGACCGCCGGCAGTGACCCCACCTGCCCCGACTTGCCCTCCCGACCTTGTCCCGGCTGGACCGGTCCGCGAGCGCGGGCGGGCCGGCGGCACACTACCCTGCGGCTGGCAAGGCCCCTGGGCACGGCGGCGGCGCAGCCGTTCGACGGGTAGCGAGCGCGGCTACGGGGAACGACGCCAGGGACGCACGCCCGCAGCCGAGGTGGAGGAGACCGTGAGCGACGACGCAGGCAACAGCACCGCGATCCCGCTCGGCGTCTCCCGCCGGCAGATCCAGCCCGTGCCCGCTGGCGCGGACAGGCCGGAGCAGGCTGTCGCTGACGACGTGGTCGAGCTGCGACTACCCGCCGCCAGCGCGTACCTCTCCGTGTTACGAACGGCGACAGCCGGACTGGCCGCCCGGCTCGACTTCACCCTGGACGAGATCGAGGACCTGCGGATCGCGGTGGACGAGGCGTGCGCCCTGCTCATCCCGGACGCGGCCGAGGGAGCCGACCTGACCTGCCTGTTCTCGCTGTCGCCGGACGCACTGAGCGTGACCGTCGAGGTGCCCAGCCGGACTGGCCGGGTGCCGCGGCGGAACACGTTCGCCTGGACCGTGCTCACCGCGCTCGCCGGTGAGGTCGACGCGCACGCCGGGGACGACCAACGGGTCGCCGTGACGCTGCTCAAGCGCCGGGGTGGCCGGTCGTGACCCCGCCCCGGGCGGCGACCTCCACCGGCGACGGGGGTGCCGCAGCAGACGACCGGGAGGTTGCCCGCGGGCTGTTCGAGCGGCTCGCGGCGCTGCCGGCGGACGGCGTGGAGCACCAGGAGGTGCGCGAGCGGCTGGTCGAGATGCACCTGCCGCTGGTCGAGTACCTGGCGCGGCGGTTCGCCGGCAGGGGCGAGCCGCTCGACGACCTCGTCCAGGTCGGCACGATCGGTCTGATCAAGGCGGTCGACCGGTTCGACCTCGAGCGCGGGGTGGAGTTCTCCACCTATGCCACGCCCACCGTGGTAGGCGAGATCAAGCGCCACTTCCGCGACAAGGGCTGGACGGTACGGGTGCCGCGCCGGCTGCAGGAGCTGCGCGCCACCCTGACCACCGCGACTGCGGAGCTGACCCAGACGCTGGGCCGGTCGCCGACGGTCGCCGAGCTCGCCCGCCACCTCGAGCTCGGCGAGGAGGAGGTGCTCGAAGGGCTGGAGTCGGCGAACGCCTACACCGCGATCTCGATCGAGGCCGGTGAGGGCGAGGGCGGGCTGTCGGTGGCCGAGACGCTCGGCGGGGACGACGACGCGCTGGAGGGCGTGGAGTACCGGGAGTCGATCAAGCCGCTGGTCGACGCCCTGCCGGCCCGAGAGCGGCGCATCCTGTTGCTGCGCTTCTTCGGCAACCTCACCCAGTCGCAGATCGCGGCCGAGCTGGGCATCTCCCAGATGCACGTCTCCCGGCTGCTCGCCCGCACCCTGGCCCAGCTGCGGAAGCGGCTGCTGCTGGAGGAATGATCAGCTGCGGTCCCAGAACGCCGCCCGCGCCTCGGGTGTGAACAGCAGGTACAGCTCGGCCGCGGCCAGCACCAGGATCGGCCCGCCGTACCCCGGCAGGCCGGCCTGGAACGCCAGGCTGTACGCCACCGGGAGCGCAAGCAACTGCAGCACGATCACCGGCGAGCGGGCCCAGCCGCGGACCCGGAGCAGCGCCCGTCCCAGCAGCAGCAACAGTGCGCCACCGGCCACCGCCATGGCCGCACCCAGCAGCGCTCGGCCGTAGCTGTCCGGTCGCGCCACAGCGGTCTTGCCGGCGTAGAACGCGCCCAGCCCGAGCAGCGCCACCCCCTCGACGGCGGCCACCAACGCGGCGAGCCGGACCGCGCCGGGCGCGGTCCGGCCGGAGCGGTCGCCGCCGGGTCGAGGCACGACGGCGAGCCTACCCACGCCCCCGACTCCGCGCGATCAAGGAGTAGCGGCCATTGCTGAAGATCGGCAAGCGACGATAGCTCCTTGGTCAGCGCGGGGGCGAGGTCCGGCAAGGGCGGGTACCCGCCGGTAGTCTGCGGGCATGCGCGCCCTCCTCGTCGTGAACCCGGCAGCGACGACCACCACGAAGAAGGGGCGCGACGTGCTCGTGCGGGCGCTGGCCAGCGAGTTGAAGGTGGACGTCGAGGAGACCAGCCATCGCGGCCACGCGGCGGCGCTGGCCTGCCGGGGCGCCCGCGAGGGCGTCGACGTGGTGGTGGCGCTCGGCGGCGACGGCACGGTCAACGAGGTGGTCAACGGCCTGCTCACCGACGGAGCGCGCCCCGGGCTGCCGCTGCTCGGAGTGGTCCCCGGAGGGTCCACCAACGTCTTCGCCCGCATGCTGGGCCTGCCGGAGGACCCGGTCGAGGCCACCGGAGAGTTGTTGGACGGGTTGCGGTCCCGGCGTACCCGCCCGGTGGGGCTCGGTCGCGCCGGCGACAGGTGGTTCACCTTCAACGCCGGGTTCGGCTTCGACGCCGAGGTGGTGCACCGGATCGAGCGCCGCCGGCTGGCCGGCGACGGGACCTCCCATGCCCGCTACATGGCCAGGACGCTGCAGCACTTCTTCTTCCGCTACGACCGGCGGCACCCGGCGATCGTGCTCGACCGGCCGGGTGAGGAGCCGGAGCCGGGGCTGTTCTACGTGATCGTCGCGAACGCGGCACCGTGGACGTACCTCCGCGACCGCCCCATCCACCTCGTGCCGGAGGCATCCTTCGACACCGGGCTGGACGTGTTCGCGCCGCGCACGATGCGGACGCTGCCCACGTTCTGGTACGCCGGCCAGGCGCTGGCCGGCGGCGCAGGTCCGCGTGGCCGGCGGCTGCTGCGGCTGCACGATCTCGGCGAGTTCACGCTGCGGGCGGACCGTCCGGTGGCACTCCAGACCGACGGCGATTACCTGGGCGAGCACCGCGAGGTGCGACTGGTCGCGGTGCCCGCCGCACTTCGCGTCGTCCTGTGACGGTAAGTAGCCGATCTTTGACGGGCTGCCCGCCCCCCAGTCTGGTCGGCCAGCCGCCTCGATCCCGTTCTATGCGGTTCTGTCCGAATCAATGGAGGCGTTCCGTAGCTACTGATCGACGTTCCGGAGTCCGAATGCGCCCGAAGGGAGCATTGTGCGTCGGCGGGTAGGCTGGAAGGCTGACGCAGGGTCACCTCACGAACGGTGACGATGGACACGAGCGCGTGCCGCACGTCCGACCGGTCTTGACAACTGTGCGCCTCGTGAAAGGATTCACAAGCAGGTGGATCACACAAGGTCTTGCCACGCCTCGGGGAGCGGGCCGGGTCGCCATGACTGAGCAATCGACACGACTAGGGAGTGTTTCGTAATGGACTGGCGCCACCGCGCGCTCTGCCGTGACGAGGACCCGGAGCTGTTCTTTCCGATCGGCAATACCGGGCCCGCGATACTGCAGATCGAGGAGGCGAAGGCGGTTTGTCGCCGCTGCCCCGTGACCGATGAGTGCTTGAGCTGGGCGCTCGAGACCGGCCAGGACGCCGGTGTGTGGGGCGCGATGAGCGAGGATGAACGCCGAGCCCTCAAGCGTCGCGGTGCCCGCACTCGGGCCCGGGTGGTCTAAGACCTTCCCGGAAATAACAACCCATCCTCAGCCGACTTCCCCGGCGGCCCGGCACCGCAGCGGTGCCGGGCCGCCGTCGGTTTGCCCCTGGACAGGCCCCGGGGCGGCGCGCCGGCTCAGCTGCGACGGGTGAGCGGCACCCGGAGCGCCACTTGGGTGCCGCGTGGCTCCCGCGGTCGCACTTCCAGCGTGCCGCGCAGCTCCGAGGTGGCGAGCGTCTTCACGATCTGCAGGCCGAGCCGGTCGGTGTCGTCCAGTGCGAAGCCCGGTGGCAGACCCCGGCCGTCGTCCGCGACGACGACCTCCAGCCAGCGGGTGCGGCGGTGCGCGGCGACCGTGACCGTGCCGGTGAGGCCATCGGCGAACGCGTGCTCGACCGCGTTCTGCACTACCTCGGTGAGCACCATCACCAGCGGGGTGGCGACGTCGGCGCCCAGCACGCCGAACGACCCCAGCCGGCGCAGCCGGACCCGGGTGCCCGCCTCGGTCACGTCGCTGAGCATGGCGAGCAGCCGGTCGACGATGCCGTCGAAGTCCACCCGCTCGTCCAGCGAGAGCGACAGCGTCTCGTGCACCATCGCGATCGAGCTGACCCGGCGCACCGACTCCTCCAAGGCGGTCCGCGCCGCCGGCACCTCGACCCGGCGAGCCTGCAGCCGCAGCAGGGCCGCGACCGTCTGCAGGTTGTTCTTCACCCGGTGGTGGATCTCCCGGATCGTGGCGTCCTTGCTGAGCAGTTGGCGGTCCCGCCGGCGCACCTCGGTGACGTCCCGCACGAGCACGAGCGCACCCAGCGGACTGCCGCCCGGGCGCAGCGGCAGCGCCCGGAACAGCACGATCGCGCCGCGGGCCTCGACCTCCATCCGCAGCGGAGCCTCCCCGGCCAGCGCCCGTTCGATCCGGTCGGCGATCTCGGCTCCGTCGAACGGGTCGCGCACCAGCGCGGCGGTCAGCGGCGCGAGCTTTGCGTCGGCCACGTTGCCGGTCACGCCGAGGCGCCGGTACGCGGACTGCGCGTTGGGACTGGCGAAGGCGACGACGCCGGTCTCGTCCAGCCGGATCATGCCGTCGCCGGCACGCGGTCCGGTATGCACCTCGACCGCCTGCCCGGGCGCGGGGTAGCAGCCGTCGAACACCATCTGCAGCAGGTCGCTCGCGCTCTGCAGGTAGGCCAGCTCCAGCTGCGACGGGCTGCGGGCCGAGTTGAGGTTCGTGTCCCGGCCGAGCAGCGCGAGGATCCGCGGCCCGCCCTCGCGGCGCACCGGGACGACCTCCCGCCGCACCGGCACGCCGCCGTCCCACTCCGGGTCCGACTCGCGGAAGATGCGGTGCTCGTCCCAGGCGACGGCCAGCGGGTAGGCCTCGGTGCCGCGTGAGCGCCGGCCGACGTAGTCGTCGTGGTACGCGGTAGGGCCGGTGGTCGGCCGGACCTGCGACACGCACAGGAACTCCCGCTCCCCCAGCGGCACCCAGAGCAGCAGGTCGGCGAACGACAGGTCGGCGAGCAGCTGCCACTCGCCGACGAGCCGCTGCAGGTGCTCCACGTCGGCCGGCGGCAGCGTGGTGTGCTCGGCGAGCAGTTCGAACAGCGTGGACACTCCCGCGAGAGTGCCACACCGACCGGCGTCCCCGCCCGCCCGACCTCCGGCGGCGGGTGCCTGCCAGACTTCCGCGGCGTGACGGTCACACCTGCCTACCCGTCGCCCACCGCGGCCGAACGGACCCGGGCTCTGGTCGCCCGGGACCTCCGCGCGGTCTGGCACCCGTTCACCCAGCACGCGGTCTGGCCGTCCGACGACCCGCTGGTGATCGATCGCGCCGAGGGCGTGTACTTGTACGACTCCGACGGCCGGCGGTACCTCGACGGCGTGTCGTCGCTGTGGGTCACCGTGCACGGACACCGGGAGCCGGCGATCGACGCCGCGATCCGGGCACAGCTGGACCGGCTGGGCCACTCGACGTTCCTCGGGCTCACCCACGAGCCGGGGATCGCGCTGGCCGAGGAGCTGCTACGGGTCGCCCCGGCCGGGCTCAGCCGGGTCTTCTTCGCCGGCGACGGGTCGTCGGCCGCCGAGGCCGCGATCAAGATGGCGTTCCAGGCGGCGGCCCAGCGGGGCGAGCGCCGACCGCTGTTCGTCCATGTCGCCGAGGGGTACCACGGGGACACCCTGGGCGCGGTGAGCGTGGGTGGGATCGACCTGTTCCACGCCACCTACCGGCCGATCCTGCTGGAGACCCGGACGGTCTCCTCCCCCGGCGTGCTGCGGCCCGGCCAGACCCGCGCCGGCCGCGCCGCCGAGGTGGTCGCCGAACTGGACGCGCTGCTGGCCGCGGACGGGCACCGGGTCTGCGCGGTGGTGGTCGAGCCCATGGTCCAAGCGGCCGGCGGCATCCTCACCCACGACCCGGCGTTCCTGCGTGGCGTGCGGGCGCTCTGCGACCGGCACGGCGCGGCGATGGTGGCCGACGAGGTGGCCACCGGCATCGGGGCCACCGGCCGGTGGTGGGCGGTCGAGCACGCCGGCGTCGCGCCCGACCTGCTGGTCACGGGCAAGCGGCTGACCGGCGGCTACCTGCCGCTGTCCGCGGTGCTGGCCACCGAGCGGGTGTACGAGGCGTTCCTCGGCGCGCCGTCGGCCGGCCGGACGTTCTTCCACGGGCACACCTACACGGCGAACCCGCTGTGCTGCGCCGCGGCGCTGGCCAACCTCCGGCTCATGCACGAACGCTCCACTGTGGATCGGGCGGCGCGGGTGGGCGAGCGGACCGGCGAGCTGCTGGCACCGCTGGACGGGCACGGCGGCGTCGTCGAGGTCCGCCGGATCGGCACGATGACCGGCATCGAGCTGCGCGGCGGCCGGGACGAGCGGACCGGCTTCGCGGTCTGCCGCCGGGCCCGCGACCGGGGCGCCATCATCCGCCCGCTCGGCGACGTCGTGGTGCTCATGCCGCCGCTGGGCATCGGCGACGACGACCTCGCCGAACTGGTCGGCACGGTCTGCGCCAGCGTGCGCGACGTGCTCGGATGAGCCGGATGAGCGAGCGCGAGAGCTCGCAGCGCGAGCGGGGCTTGGGTCCCCGGCGGAAACGCGAAGCGTTTTCGTTGGGCCCAGCGACGACGGCTGCGCGGCCCGAGGGACGAGGGCCGGACCGGCGGAGGAGCGGGAGATGA
>Ga0184612_10001722_pt1 | contig 10590 bp, 6 predicted proteins | sample PLM3_60_coex_FD_133163 | JGI IMG/M metagenome (GOLD analysis project Ga0184612, IMG submission 133163) | Groundwater sediment microbial communities from an aquifer in East River, Colorado, USA - PLM3_60_coex | ecosystem: Environmental > Terrestrial > Soil > Riparian zone | place: USA: East...
GGCGGCGTGCAAATCACACCCTATAATCTTCATCTCGGCCTCCTTCGACCCGAGCGCTGTGGGTTTGGACACGCACAGTCTACTTGGGCCGTCGCGAGGCCGACGTTGTTATGACATCAGTTTCAGACGAATGAGCCACGGACAACACGGACAACACGGAACCGCCCGTGTGCTGTCCCGCTGACGCGTGGCCCGGGGCGCTGGGGCCACGCGTCGACGAGCCGAGACCACCAGAAAGAACCCCCAGACACGAAACAACCGGGGTTCTTTCTGGTGGTCTCGACTCGTCGACCATCCGCGCGTTGCGCGGTGGTCAGCGGGACAGCCCGTGTTTTTCGTGGCAAATTGATCCGCTACCCAGCAGGCACTCCTATTGACATTCGATAGGTCGCGGGGCTACGCTCTATCGAACGTCTATAGGAGCCACGCGTGGAGCACAAGACCGATCTCCTGCAGGGCACGCTCGATCTGCTCATCCTGAAGGCCGTCGCCCTCGGGCAGAACCATGGCCTCGGCATATCCCGCCGCGTCGCGCAGATCACTCAGAATGCATTCGACGTAAAGCCTGGCTCGCTCTTCCCGGCCCTCCATCGCCTCGAAGAGCGCGGCTGGCTGGCGTCGTCATGGGGAGAGTCGGAAACCAACCGACGCGCGAAGTACTACCGCATCACGAAATCCGGCCAACGTCAGCTCGAGGCCGAGGTGCGCGCCTGGCAGCGAACGGCGCTCGCCATCGGCCGGGCCATCGAGTCGACGTCTTCCTGAGGAGCCTCGACATGAGGGGCATCGCCTGGCTGAAGAACCTGTGGGGCGGCCGCAAGCTCGATAAGGACCTCGACGACGAGCTTCGTGGGTATGTGGAGCAGCTCTCGGACGAATACCGCGCCCGCGGATATGGTCCAGAGGCTGCGCTTCGCGCGGCTCGCATCGAGGCGGGCGCGATCGAACCGGTCAAGGAGCAGGTGCGCGACGCGAGGAGCGGCGCGCGGATGGAAACGTTGTGGCAGGACGTGCGGTTCGGCGGACGCCTCCTCTGGCGCTCTCCGTCTTTCGCGCTTGCCGCCATCGTCTCGCTCGCGCTCGGGATTGGCGCAAACAGCGCCGTGTTCGGGCTGCTGAACGCGCTGCGGCTCAGGAGCCTGCCGGTGCCGAGCGCGCAGGAGCTCGCCGAGATTCGTCTCGACGGACCGCGCTGCTGCCGGCACACCGGGCGCAACAAACAGGTGTCGCTTCCACTCTGGAACCTGATCCGCACCCAGCAGCAGGCCTTCGCCGAGTTGTTCGCGTTCGCTGACACTCGAGTCAATCTCGCGCCGCAGGGTGAGGTCCGCTATGTCGAGGGGCTGTTTGTCTCGGGCAACTTCTTCCAGGTGCTCGGCGTGCCGGCAGCGCTCGGACGCGCCATCGGTCCCGAGGACGATCGACAGGGTTGCGGCGCCGGCAGCGCCGTAATCAGCCATGCGCTCTGGCAGCGCGAGTTCGGCGGGACCGCCGACATCCTGTCTCGTTCGATCCCGACGCGGACGGGACAGATCCCGATCATCGGCGTGATGCCCGCGGGCTTCTTCGGCGTCGAGGTGGGCCGGCGGTTCGACGTCGCGCTGCCGCTGTGCGCCTCGGGATTCGGCCGGCCGGACCACTGGTGGCTCGCCGTCATGGGGCGGCTCAAGCCCGGCTGGACCGATGATCAGGCCGACGCGCACCTGGCCGCGATCGGTCCCGAGCTCCTGCGCGCCACGACGCCCCCGAACTATGGGGCCGAGCAGGCGAAACAGTTTGCGACACTGAGGTTCTCGGTCCACGCCGCGCACAACGGTGTCTCCCCGCTCCGTTCGCGGTACGAGGATCCCCTGTTGTTGCTCCTGGCCATTGCGGGCCTCGTCCTGCTGACCGCGTGCGCGAACGTTGCCAGCCTGTTTCTCGTACGGGCAACGGCGCGCGAGTCGGAGCTGGCGCTTCGCGTTGCGTTGGGAGCCTCGAGGTTGCGAATCATCCGGCAGCTGCTCGTCGAAGGCGCGCTCATCGCCATCGCGGGCGCGACGGCTGGACTGGTGCTCGCCCGCCTGGCCGCCGACGGGGTCATGGCGCTGCTGAGCACACCTACGGATCCCATCGTGCTCGACGTCGGCGCCGACTGGCGTGTCCTGGCGTTCCAGACGTCGATCGTGGGCCTGACGACGGTCGCCTTTGCTCTGGCCCCTGCGCTTCGCGCCACCCGTCGCGCGCAGATCGCTGCCGGCGGGCGTGCCACTGCGAGCCGCGAGCGTGTCGCCATGCGCGAGCTCCTGGTTGCGGCGCAGGTGGCACTGTCGGTGGTGCTCGTCTCCGCGGCGATGCTCTTCCTGGTGACGTTCCGGAATCTTGCTTCGCTCGACGCCGGCTTCAGAACTACCGACGTTCTCGTCGCGAACGTCTTCATGAACGACGAGAGATACCCGCCCGAGACGAGGAGCGCCGTTCAGCGCGAGCTGACGAGCCGCCTCGCGGGCATTCCCGGTGTCGACGGTGCCGCGCACGGGAGCACGCCGCCGCTCAGTGGATCCAACTGGGACACTGTCGTGCGCGTCATGACCCCACAGGGCGAGATCAAAGCCGAGACCAACCGCAACCAGATCAGCGCGGACTATTTTCGTGTCCTGCAGACGCCGTTTCTTGCGGGCCGGGACTTCAGCGAGCGCGACACGCCATCCTCGCCAAAGGTCGCCGTCATCAACGAAACGTTCGCCCGCAAGGTGTTCGGCGACGCCATGTCGCTTGGCAGGAGGTTCACCGACGGCGCCGACGACTTCGAAGTGGTCGGCATCGTTGGAAACTCCAAGCAGCACGCGCTGCGCGAGGATTTCCGGCCGATCGTCTACACCGCAGCGTCGCAAGTCGCTCAGCCCGGTCTCACCGTCCGCTTTGTCCTTCGCTCGCGGATCGACATGGGTCCCACGATGGATTCGGTCAGACGCGCGGTAGCTGAGTTCGATCCAACGGCCGGCATGCGGTTCGCGACGCTCGACGGTCTCGCGACAGACTCGCTACAACGCGAGCGTTTGATGGCGAGCCTCTCCGGTTTCTTTGGAATCATCGCCATCGTGCTCGCAGCCGTCGGCGTGTACGGCGTCGTTTCTTATACGGCAGCCAGCCGGCGGCGCGAGATTGGGATCCGCCTCGCGCTTGGCGCACGCGGCGCGCACGTCGTCCGCGCCGTGCTGGGGCGGCTGGCACTCGTCGTCGGCGCCGGGTTGGTGTGTGGTCTCGTGCTGGCGATGCCCGCCAACGCGGCAGCCAGGTCGCTCCTCTATGGGGTCGACCCTCGCGAGCCCTGGCTGATGGCGCTGATTGCCGTGGTGATTGCGGGTTCTGGCCTGCTCGCGGCGGCGGTGCCGGCGCACCGGGCGCTGCGCACGGATCCGGTGATCGCGCTCAGGACCGAGTAAGCCATCAGTAGTTCGAACCAACCATACCTTCCGCGAACGGGGCACGATCGATCGCGCGATTCTCGAGGCGCTCCTGCGCGCGGAAGGGAGCAATCCGCGCCTTCTCCGGTGGTTCGCGTGTGTGTCTGGCCTTCGCTACTTGCTCTTGATTCTTGGTCCGGGCGAGACATCGAAGTTGTCGACGACCCACACATCGGACCGCGACGAGTACACGGTAAACACAAACATGCGGCCGTCTGGGCTCATGCTGACGCTGCCAATCTCTTCGAAGGGAAGAGCGGCGACAGTCTTCACGTCCCCGCCGTTCACGGGCACCCTCAGAATCTTCACGTCGGTCATCGTTTCCCCGAGGGGCACCGCAAGGTCCCGGCCAATTGCGTTTTTCCCTTCGACTGCATAGATTGAACTGCCATCAGCGGACCATGCGAGGGGCGCCACGGAACCCGGAGAGGTCTTGTACACCAGCGTCTCATGACGATCGCTTGTATCAATGATCCAAATGCCCCCGTGCGGGCGGCGCACCCGTTTCACGGCAATCTTCCGGCCGTCAGGCGAATAGACCGGCGAAAAAATCCAACCGACCGAACTGTCACCGACCAAGAGCCGTTCCTCCCGCGTCTCTGGATCGAGCGCGTAGTAATTGCGGTTACCGGCCTGCTGATACAGGATTTGAGACCCTGAGGACCAGGCGAGATCGAAGCTGTCGCTCAAGTCGCCCGAGGACAGCGCGCGTGGGGCTCCACCGCCGGCATCAACCGTCCACACCCGTGGCTTGCCGTCCTCCGTGGAAGCAAATGCTATCTGTTTTCCATCGGCCGACCAGACTCCTTCCAGGCTGAAAGAATCGAGAAACGTGAGTTGCTTCGGGGAACCACCAGTGATTGGCATGGTGTAGAGATTGGCCAGCCCTTCATGACCAACATTGAAGACAATCGATGTCCCGTCCGGCGAAACGCTGGGTCTTTCGATGAGCGAAGTACCTCTAGTCAACTCCTTTGCTTCAGTTCTTTGGTTCTTTCCGTGGCCGCCGGCTTCAAGCATCCACAGATTGGAATGATACGGGGCTCGGGCGTAGACAAGCTGCTTTCCGTCTGCGGACAGCGCAAAAGATCCATTGGTCTCGAGACCCGTGATCAGGCTCGTGGTGACAGCTTCTCGGTTCTCACGACCGGGTGGCACGAGAACCTTATAGAGGGAGTTCGTTTGGTTCAGCCGGCGAAAATAATAGATGGCATCCCCTGGGGGAGCCCAGCGCGCCGAAGAGATTTGCGTGTTCTCTGCAACAATCCTCTTCTGATCGCTTCCGTCAGGCCGGATAGTCCAGATGGTGAAGCGTCCCTGGCCATCGTCTGTGACAAACGTCAGCAGGCCGTTCGCCGCCGACCAGTCGATGTCGAATATCGACGAGTGAACTCGTTGAAGAGAAATGGTGCGTTGCTTCTGCCCATGCGTGTTCAGAAACCAGATCTTCCCGCCAAGATAGGTCGCCACGGCGATGGTGGAGCCATCCGGAGACCAGCAGGCCACATATTGATCTCGAACTACCCTGCGCGGGGTCCCTCCTAGCTCCGGCATGATGTATATGCCGTCCATTCCTGAGCCTCGGGCCCAGAGCATCAGCTCCGAACCATCACGTGACCAGCGCAGGTGCCCCGCTTCTGGCGCGCTGAAAACCGCGAGGGGCGGTCCTCCCGCCAGTTCCTGCACCATCACCTTTTTTTCTGGAGTTTCGTCAGACACATAGGCGATGCGTCTGCCATCTGGCGAGAGGGTCGGATAACCCTCTTTCCCCGTGAAGGTGACCTGTAGGTGCGCCGGAGCAAGCGTCATCGGCGCATTGCTTTCTGGCCCGCCCGGTTTCAGAACCCCATACCAGAGCGCACCGACCGTCAGGAGCGCGCCGGCACTACCTGCCGCTCGCTTTGAAAGGCCGGCACGGCCTGCCGGCGGCCCTGACCTTGAGGCTGTATTCGGAAGCGACCGCGAACCGGTGTCGGTCGCCTCGATGTCGACACCGGTGTGTTCTTGTGGCTCGACGATGGATCTGGAGTGATCGTGGAGTCGCTCGGTGACCGGCGCGACAAAGCGATATCCTCGCTTTGGCACCGTCTCGATGTATTTCTGTTCCGAGGGGCTTTCGCCCAGGGCTTTCCTCAGGACGGACACGCTACGGTTGAGCGCCCCTTCCTCGACGAAGCTGTCGGGCCAGACTTCCTTCAGCAGTGTTTCTTTCTCGACCAGATGTCCGCCGTTCTGGACCAGCACGCGCAAGACGTCAAAGAGCTTCGGCGTGAGCGGCAGAGGCTGGCCGTCGCGCAGCAGCATCTGCTCGGACAGATCCAGGCGAAAGGGCCCGAACTCGTAGGACGGCCTGGCCGGGCGGCTCATGTGCGCCTCCGGGAAATGTGAAAGTGCGTAACGGGGGAATTTTGGAGCTTTTGTGGAGCTTTCTGCAAGGACCATCGGCGGCTCTCCCCGGTATCTCTCGCCATGCCGTGACACGGTAAAGGAGGGATTCCATGGGGTTCGGTCCGATGCGGAAAGCAATGTGTGGGAAAGAGAACCTGGGTACGCGCGCTGCCACGCGGAGGTGTGCAGTCGTGCTCGCGTGTCTCATGATATGTGCCGTTCCGACCGCAACAGCAAACGACCTGTGCGGAGCGACGATCCTCGCGAACCTGAAGCTCGATCACGATCTGACCTGTGCCGGAGACGCGCTGATCGTGGGTGCCGACGACATCACGATCGATCTGAACGGCCACACGATCACCGGATCCGGGACTGGCAGCGGCATTCTGGCAGTCGGCCGGAGCGGCGTCGTCATCGAGGGGGGCACGATCAGGAACTTCCTGATTGGAGTGCAGCTCGCCGCCTCGACCGGTGTCTCGGTCAAGGAGATTCGGGCGATGGGCAATAGAGATGGCATCTTCCTGATCGGGTCGAGCGGTAACACCATCAAGGAGAACATCGCTTCAGAGAACAGCCGCGTGGGCGTGATGCTCAGGCCAGGCGCGATTCGGAACTCCACAGAGAATGTCGTCAAGGAGAACACTCTTTCGGACAACGCCAATGGCGTGATCCTCGTGGAAACGCCCAGCGGCAACGTCTTCAAGGAGAACATCATCACCGGCAGCACCAATGCGGGAATTGCCTTGAACGGCGGTGTATCCGGGAATGTGATCAAGGAGAACACGTTTGGCGGAAACGCCACCGGCATCCTGTTCAATCTGGGGTCGACCGGCCTTCTCCCGACGGCCAACACCTTCGTCGAGAACACGATCACGATGAACACCTGCGGCGTGAGAGGGCCTGTTGGCGACAACACTTTCAAGGGGGATTTCTTCGAGGGCAACGTCGCGGACAGTTGCTCTTAGCAAAGGAAAGCCGGCGCACCGGGCGCTGCGCACGGATCCGGTGATCGCGCTCAGGACCGACTGAGCAATGCACAGGGCGGATTACGGCGGCACGAACGTGCCAGAGCGGCGGTAAGCCTCATTGCTCCCGGTGAACGACAAGCCTGGTGACGTAGTCCGTCACCGGCCGAGAAGTCGCTCTCCGCCGGCTTCGCGGAACGCGGCCAGCGCCTGCTGGCGGCCTGCGTCCGCTTGCGTCAGGAGCGCCTGGAAGGCGGGATCGCTCCGCAGCGCATCGAAGGCCCGGCTGTTCGACAACGTCGGCGCGACGAAGTAACCCTTGGCAACCGCGCGCTGCAGGTAGCCAATCCCTCTTTCGTGCTCGCCGACATCGCAGAGCAGCCATCCCTCCTGGAAGACAGCCTCAGGGTCGTCCTGAATTTTCAATGAGCCGAAAGCAGATGGATCGAGCACCATGTCCGCGGGCCGGCGATCGAGCCAAGCCATCAGGTACTCGGTCCACGTTTGAAAGACTGGAATGCGCGGTGGCGTCTGGCGCATGTTGAGCAGCGCCCGCCGCGCCTCGTCTCGACGATCCGCCAGACCGAGGCCGATGACCCGGATTCCATCGTCAGCGCCCGCGAGGACCGTAGACCGCTCGACGGCCAGGAGCCGCTCGATGTCTCCCGTCATCAGCAGCGTCTGCTCGAGGCTCGTGAAGACGTTCGGGTCGAGCCGACGTGCCTCCGCGTGCGCGGCCTGAGAATGCTCGTAGAGCCCGCAATAGCGACTGACGTGCACGATCCCCGCGAAGAGCTCAGGATCGTTGCCGTGACGATTGGCCTCGCCGAGCAGGCGCACGAGCGCTCGCGGCGCCTGACCGATGTCCGCCTCCAGGTGCGCGTAGAACTTGTGCGCCAGCGACAGGCGCGGGTTGAGCTCGAGGGCACGGCGCAAGGCTTCCTCGGCGCGCGCCTCGCTGTCGGGCGTCGCCTCGACGTACTTGCCGATCACGCGGTGGCAGCGGCCGATGTGGGCCCACGCGGGGGCGAAGCGCGGATCCATCTCCAGGCAGCGCTCGTACAAGTCGCGCGCCTGCGCGAGCCCGCCGTAAGTGCGGGCCAGCTCGTTCGCCCGAAGGTAGAGCTCGTAGGCACGGGCGTCCGGTGGCGCGGGCGTGGGCGACGCGATTCCCCCCGCCAGCGGAAGCGAAAGCGCCTCCACCACGCGCCGGGCGATGTCGTCCTGCAGCCGGAACAGATCGCCCAGCGACGACTGGACCGTGTGTGACGTCAGCAGCGTTCCGCCGGGGGCGTCGACGAGCTGCGCGGCCACTCGTAACTGTTCGCCGGAGCGCAACAGCGTTCCCACTACCACTCGGTCGACGTCGGCCTCCGCCGCGAGGGCCTTGAGGTCCGGTGCCTCTTTGGCGAAGCGCGCGGCGGTGGCGCTGGAGCGCACGATGAGCGAGCCGATGCCCGACAACGACGTCGCGATGGCATCCGGCAGGCTGAAGGCCAGGAAATCCGTCTCGGGATCCGGACGCAGGACGCGGAACGGCAAAACCACGATGCGTGTGAGGGGGCGGGCCAGGGCCGTCGTGTCGTCGCCGTCCACACCGCGAACCGCGCGCAGCTCCTCGGCCATCGCGTCGGCAGATGCGGGTCGCTCTACAGGCCGCTTGGCCAGCGCGTGGCGGATCACGCGGTCCAGCGCTGCCACTGCAGGAGAGCCGGTCAGCGCCGGGGGCTGTTCGTGGAGCGTGGCGTGCAGGATGTCGACGGCATTGCCGCCGCCGAACGCCGGACGGCCCGCGAGCAACTCGAAGATGATGGCGCCGGCCGCGAACAGATCGCTGCGGGCGTCGACGGCTTCGCCCGTCACTTGTTCGGGCGCCATGTAGCGCGGGGTGCCCATCACGACCCCGCTGCGCGTCAGCTCCGTGACCGTGCTGAACGATTGCTCCACCGCCGGCCGCGCCAGGCCGAAGTCGAGCAGCTTCACGCCGTGGGGCGTCAGGAACACGTTGGACGGCTTGAGGTCGCGGTGGACGATACCGCGGGCATGCAGCGCCGAGAGCGCAGCCAGTACTCCGAGGCCGACCGGCACCGTTTCGGACACGCTCAGCGGTCCCCGGCGCAGGCGTTCGGCCAGCGCCTCGCCCTCGAGGAGCTCCATGGCGATGAAGAGCTCGCCCGCGTCCTCGCCGATCTCGTAAATCTGGCAGACGTTGGGATGATTGACGCTGGCCGCGGCCCGGGCTTCGCGCCAGAAGCGCTTGCGGGCCATCTCGTCGTTGGAGAACGACGACATCGTCTTCAGCGCAACGCTCCGCTCCAGCCGCTCGTCGCGCGCCGCGTACACGATACCCATGCCGCCTTCGCCCAGCTTGCGCGCGATGGCATAGCGCCCGATGCGAGCGGGCAGGGACTCTCGATGGGGAGTGCTCGCTACGCTCCCCGACGGGCTGGATGACCGCTGCAGAGTTGGCGCCGTTCCCGAGAGCCACTCGTAGAGTGAGCGCAGGCGCCCCCGAGGCGTGTTGTCCGTGTTATCGACCGGCTTGTCCGGCATGGGAAACCCCGATCATACCCTCAGCCGCCGGGCTCGCCCATGCAAGGAGTTCGACGGCGGGCAGTGGTACACGTCACTCGGCCACCGCAAGGAAGATTTACGGACGTCGTGAATTCCGCCGCCACAACACACCCCCTCCATATCGTGTGCGGGCTGCCAGCTGGACACAGGAAAGGCGTCTGCTGCGTACCCCCAGTATCGGGCCATCGGGCGCTGAACACCGTCGGCGCGGGCTGCACTGCATTGGGAAACTGCGGATTCCGTATCGTTGCGTTCTATTTGTGCACCAACGGAATCGTCGACTGGGTGGTCGGTCGTCAACTTAGGGCTGAAACCGCCGGTTTACAGGCCACCAACTGGGTGGCATTCGCCTTGCTTTCTATTGGTCCGGATGGGAGGGAAGCGGATGAGTCAGATGGACATGGGCAATTCGCTACTCTGTTATCTGGACGCCTCGAAGGTCCGAACTTCGATCGGCGACTTGGACGGCGTCAACTTACGCGATCCGGATGACGAGGAGCTGGGCAGCCTGAAGGGTGTGCTCATCGAGGCGGCCGCGCGACGGGTTCGATACTTCGTCGTTGAGGCTGCCGGCCGGTCGAGGGCGCACTGCTATCTGGTGCCAGCCGATGATGCCGTTACCGTACAGACAGATCGCCGCACGCTTCGCGTCGATTCGAACGCGGCCGATCTGATACGCCGCGGGGAATTCAACATCGACTCGGTTCGCCCTTATTCGGACGACGACGTGATGGCCGCGATATTTGCCAAGCCGGCGGCGGCGTAAATAGCCCGTGCTGTAGTCCCCCCTCCGCGCCCTGTTCGCGCGCCATTTCTCGCCTGTCGCGCTGGCGATGGCCGACGTGGGGCATCGCCCAAGCCGCTAATCCCGCCTATCGTCTCTCGAACACGCTGCTCGTGCAGCCGACAATCAGCGGATCCCGGGCACTGATGAGTACGGAACCCTGTTCTTCGCGGTCAAGGCCGTGTGCGGCTCCATATGCAACCTCAGAACCTGTTCGACCCGTCTAATGGCGTGACCAGGAGAAACACTATGCGCTCCCATCACACTCGGGCTCTCAGCTTCGCAGTCGTCATCCTGATCGGCGGCGTGTTGACGCCCTCGCGGCTCGCTGTCTCCGGCGAGCAGGCCTCCAGTCCGTATCAGTGGCGCGGGACCGTGATCCAGGGCGGCGCCATTGAAATCAAGGGCGTGAACGGCGCGGTGAAGGCGAGCC
>Ga0184612_10001723_pt1 | contig 10588 bp, 8 predicted proteins | sample PLM3_60_coex_FD_133163 | JGI IMG/M metagenome (GOLD analysis project Ga0184612, IMG submission 133163) | Groundwater sediment microbial communities from an aquifer in East River, Colorado, USA - PLM3_60_coex | ecosystem: Environmental > Terrestrial > Soil > Riparian zone | place: USA: East...
CGCGCCCGGCCGGCGGTCTGGAGTGGAAACCCGAACCCTCAGCTCGTCGCCGAAGCCGCCGAGCTCACCCCCGGCCGTGCACTGGACGTCGGCAGCGGCGAGGGTGCCGATGCCGTCTGGCTCGCCAAACGGGGATGGCGCGTCACGGCCGTCGACATCTACACCGCCGCGTTGCTCCGTGGCGCCGCGCACGCCGCGACGGCCGGCTCGGATGTCGCCGGCCGCATCGACTGGACACACGCAGACCTGCGCGACCACGCGCCCGCCGAAAGCGCGTACGACCTGGTGTCGTCGCAGTTCATGCACCTGCCCGGCGAAGCACGGCGGGAACTGTTCGCGCGGCTGGCCGCTGCCGTCGCCCCTGGCGGCATCCTGTTGATCGTCGGACACGACCCCAGCGACCTGCGCACCACGGCGCACCGGATGCACTTCCCGGACATGATGTTCACCGCCGAGGAGGTCGCATCCTCGCTCAACCCGACCGCGTGGGAGGTACTAGCCGCCGAGGCGCGCCCACGAGCCATGGTCGACCCCGAAGGACGTGACATCACCATCCACGACGCCGTCCTTGTCGCCCGCCGCCGACCGGCCTAGGTTGCGGTGTGAAGGCTCAGTGCTGCAGTCCATCCCATGACCATTGCGGAATGGCCAGGCCCTCGGGGACATGGTCGGCAGACTCGTGATAGCGCGCCATGGTCGTCGTCGTGGCCCAGGCGAAGTAGTCGTGCAACACCTGCCGCAGTGGCTCGGCCGCTGCCAGCCCCACGTCCTCCAGTGCCTGGTCGAAACAGGCGATCGCCCGGCGGTCCATCTCCTCGTGTGGGCCGTTGCCGCTGTGGATCCGCACGACTGAGGTCTCGTCGCCGTAGGTATCGGAGTAGGTGGTGGGCCCTCCGAGGGCCTCGGCCCAGTACGCCGCGAGTCGCTCGCTGTGGTGAGGATGGAATCCGTGGCTGAACGCGTGGCTGACGACCTCGTCGGCCATCACCCGTGAATGCCACGCCTCGGCCAAGCGGAGCAGGCCATCGCGGCCGCCCGCGGCCTCATACACACTCTGCATGTCCCAAGGATGCCAATGCCGGGGCGAAGAGCAAATCAACCACGCTTTCAGCGGGCACAGTGTGCGCCGTCTTGTTTGAGGTCGGTCGCGCGAAGATTATGTCAGGTACGACAGCGCAACCGAAGATTGGATGATGCGACCTCCTGGTGTGGAGCGGGAAAAGGTACTGGGCTTCAGGGTGCGAGCACAGCAGCTCGACCGTGCCCGGGGCGGACTGGCCGACACCGCGGTACTGAGCATCGGCGTGCAGGACACCGGCCCGGACGGTGGACTGTGGGCATTGGCGATCCGCGGCGTCGATGTGTCGGCTCTGTCCGGCAACGAACTCGCCACGGTCTGGACCATCCGAGGGGCGCCGCATCTCTACCGACGTGATGATCTTGGCTTGGTCGCGGCGGCGATCGAGCCGTTCTCGGAGGCAGATGCCGGTAAACGGATCTTCGATGCGGCCAGGCCGCTGAAGGCGGCCGGGATAAGCAACATCGCAGCGCTGAACGCCGTGGGGGCCGCGATGCGATCCGTCGTGACGAGACCCATGGTCAAGGGCGACGTGTCCACAAAGCTGCCCGCGCGGATGGCCCCGCCGTATCTGCGGTTCTGCCGGCCCTGCAACACGACGCACCTGTACGAGATGCCGTTCCGGCTCGCCGCTCTGCGGGCCGGCCTGGAACTGCAGCCCGGCACCTCCCCGCCCGTGCTGCAACGCATCCCCCGGTTCGCCCGCGCCCCACAGAGCACCGATGCGTACGACGTCGTCCGTGGCTATCTTCGACTGTTCGGGCCGGCCACGCCCAAACACGTCGCCGAGTACCTCGACGCGCCCGTGCGGGACGTGAAGGCCCGATGGCCGGCCGACGTGGTCGAGGTGTCGGTCGCCGGCGAGACGCGGTGGGTGCTGGCGGAGGACAGGGCTCGACTCCGGGCCGGCACGGCGAAGACCACCCGGCTGCTCGGCCCATTCGACCTGTATCTGCAGGCGAGGGACCGCGCGCTGCTCGTCGACGACCCGCGACGGGCGAAGGCCCTGTGGCCGGTGCTGGGCCGTCCCGGTGCGGTCCTGGTGGACGGCGAGATCGCCGGCATCTGGCGTCCACGCACGGCAGGCGCGAAGCTCACTGTGCGCGTTGAACTCTGGACCAGAGCATCGGCGACCGTACGGAGTGCGACTGTGGCGCAGGCCGAACGTCTCGCCGCGTACCGCCACGTGACGCTCACCGCCGTCGACTTCGGCGACTGACCTCCGGTCCGTGCAGCAACGCGCTCAGGCAGTGATGCTCAACGGCGGTGCGGCGGAGGCCAGCGCGCGCAGCGCGGCGACGAAGCACTCCATCGGCGGCGTGACCAGACCGGCACCGACCTGGCCGGTGCCGGCGACCCGGCCGGCGATGCCGGTGTTGATCTGCGGCAGGATGCCGGTGCGCACCACCCGCGTCACGTCGATCCCCGTCGGCGCGCCGCGAAAGTCCAGCACCGGGAACGAGTAGGCGGGGTTCTCCGAGAGGGTGATCTCGTACATCTCGCGCGTGGTGCGCATCGCGTCCGCTACCGAGCCGCCGACGAAACGCACGATCGCCGGCGCCGAAGCCATCGCGAAGCCGCCGAGCCCGACCGTCTCGGTGATCGCCGAGTCGCCGATGTCCGGGTTGGCGTCGTCCAGGCCGTACGAGCCGAGGAAGAGCCCTTCGACCACCCCCGCCGGCCCGGTGAACCACTCCGAGCCTGTCCCCGAGATCTGGATGCCGAAGTCGGTGCCATTTCGGGCCAGCGCCGTGACCACAGTGGACCCGGCTATGCCGGCGGCGGCGAGCGTCTGCAGCTTGGCCGCCGGCATGACGAGGTTGAGGAAGAAATGGTCGTTGCCGCCGATGAAGCGCGCCACCCGGGCCACCTCGGCCGACGAGAGCCCACTGCTCTCCACAAGGGACGGCAGTAGGTCGCGCAGGAGCATGAGTGTGCCGGCCCGGTTGCGGTTGTGCCCCTCGTCGCCCATCTGCACCATCTGGCCGATCAAAGCCTTCACGTCGATCGGCCCGGTCGCCCGCAGCGCGGCGGCGAGCGACGGTCCGAGCACGTCGCGCATCCACCGGAGCCGGTCGATCACGTCTGGAGAGTAGGCGCCGTACCGCAACACCTTGCCGAGCCCTTCGTTGAGGGTGCACCAGCTCGTCGTGGCGTGAACGTCATCCCGCAGTACCCACACCCACATCGACGGCGACACCACGCCCGCCATCGGCCCGACCCCACCGAGGTCGTGGCACGGCGTCAGCTCAATCGGGGTGCCGTCGGCGAGTCGTCCCCCGGCCAGCAGGCGCGACGCCTCGTCCGGCGAGCAAGCGACGCCTTCCAGCAGCATCCCGCCGATCAGGGCTCCCTGCAGCGGACCGCTCGCGCGGGACCAGTCCACCGGCGGCCCGGCATGGCAGAACTGCCCGGGCGCCAGACCAACGACGTCCGCCGCGGATCGGACATCCACCAGGGACGCACTCGCGGCCAGCATCCGCGCCGACGCCGCGGCGTTCGCGTCCAGCCGGCGCGGATCGGCGAACACCCGCACCAGGTCGTCCTCGGTGCCGGGGTATGGCGGACGCCAGTCCACGCCGAGGTACGGCGCCGCTTGAGTGGCGAGGGCGGCCGCTAGCGTCTCGGCACCTACGGCGACAACCTGCGGCTCCCCCGCCAACAGGTCGGCCATTGCGGCGTTCACTGTGGACGGCCCCCCCGAGCTATCTGTGCAGCGAAACGCGCGGCGGTCGCGTTCGAAGAGAAGGACCAGGCGCCGGCATCCTGCAGTGCCATCGCCTGCCGGGTCAGGTCCTGCGGATCGTCCGGTGAGCCGACCAGCGAGACGACCACCGCAAGCGGAGTCTCTCGGCCCGCGCGGGCGGACCGGATGGCCGGCGCCAGTTCCGCGGACGGGTCGGGGTGCGCGCCGTGCCCGAGTACGACATCGAGGAGGAGCACGCGGTTATCTGGGTCGGCCGCCTCCGAGGCGATCAGCGAAACGCGCGGGCCAAAGTCGATCATGGGGTGCGGACGGCCGACCGTGTACTCGTCATCGCCGAGGTCGACCATGACGTGCCCACCGGGGGATGAGTCTGGTCTGAGCGTCCACTCCGGACGCAACGGCACGTTCGACCGGATCGGGCCGAGCGTCTCGGCGGCGATCACCATCGCCTCGGTGCACAGCGTCCCCCCGCTGAACAGTCCCCGCAGCGCACCGCCGGCGCCGATGGGCCCGGGCTCGGATGCGGCGGGCGGCCAGAACGGCCACTCGGGCAGGGACCGTCCGAAGTGGCGCAGCACCTGCTCGACCACGGCGGTGAGGTCGGGCTGGCCCGGACCGAGCGGCGCGACGATGACCGGGGTGGCGAGTCGGGCCGCATGCGACCGGACCGCCCCGGCCACTGCTGGCGCGGGGGGCTTGCCGATCAGCACGATGAGCTCGGTGGTCGGATCCGCGTCGAGCGCGTCGAGGGCGGCGTGCGTGGACAGCCCGCCCACAGCCGCAGACATGTCCCGCCCGCCGACGCCGAGACAGTGCGAGATCCCGACCGACCTCGTCCCGGCCAGCAGGCTCATGACCTGCTGGGCGCCGGTGCCGGATGCGGCGACCAGCCCGACCGGCCCGGGTGGCACCACGTTGGCGAAACCGAGGCCGACGCCGCCGATGACCGCGGTGCCGCAGTCCGGCCCCATCACCAGCAGGCCCCGCTCGGTCGCCCGCCGTTTGAGGCGAATCTCCTGCTCCACCGGCACGTTGTCGGAGAAGACCATGACCGACGCGCCGGCGTCCAGTGCGTCCATCGCCTCAACGAAGGCATACCGCCCCGGCGTCGACACGAGCGCCACCGTCAAACCGAGCGCCGAGCCGCCGAGGGGCGAGCCACCGAGCGATCGAACCGCGGAGAACGTCGTACGCGGGGGGACCCCGGTGCCCGTACCCTCTGATTCTCGGGGAACCCCGGTGCCCGTACCCGCGAGCTCGGTTTCGAGCCGGTCAAGCACCTGCTTCATCGCGACGTCATCATCGTCGGTCGTGACGATCGCCACGAGTAGGTCGTTGGGTCCCGCGCCGGGCGGGACGTCGACGCCCATGTCCGTGAGCAGCTCGAGGTTCAGCTCCGTCGCCATCGCGACCAGCGCCCTGTCGACGATGGGGAGAGCCGACACGGCGGCGCTGATCTGCATGAGCCGGACCGAGTCGCGGTACACGCCACTGCGTACCTCGACGTGCCTCACGCCGCCGCCACCGCCGGGGAGACTGCGAGCACGCCGCCGGCGAGCCGACTGTGCGCTATGGCGAGTCCGACGAGCACACCGTGCAGGAGCCCGGCGCCGGAGCAGTGCCCGACCGCGAGTAGCGCTCCCGCCGCGCGTGGCAATGCTCCGGCCGTCGGGCCCAGTCCGCTGCTGGCGACGCCGCTGCCGGCGACCGCGTCCAGAAGGTCCGCGAGTTGGGGTACGCACTCGCCGCGGGCCGCGTGCCGGAGCAGCGCAACGGAGACCGTCGTCGTCGCGTCGGGGGCGGCAGCCGTGACCGCGGCGCCGAGAGGCCCGGCGGCGGGCGCGCCGAGTGCGGCCAGACTCACCAGCGCACCGGCGAGCACATCGTCGCCGGTCGGGGTCAGGCCGGGCCCGCGGCCAAGCAGGCGGGCCACCGCCTGGTCGGGCGGGGCGCCCACGGCGAGCGCCTGCACGAGATCCGCCACCGCGGCTCGGCCTTCACCGTCGAGCGGGTCGGCCACCCGCCCGGTCAGCCAGCGAACCGCGCCAGCCAGCCGGGCGGGCGGCACGGCGCCGAGGCCGCGCGGCCGGGGAGGACGCCACCACCGGGTCACCCGATACGAGGTGCCGTCGATCGAGACCACGCCTCCGCCCACGGTTCCGATCGTGCCCGCCGGCAGCTGCGGCGGGAGGCATTTCGACTCGAGGATCAGCGCGCACGGGACCCGGACTGCGGAGGCGGAGGCGATGCACACCATGGTGCGTTCGGCGTCTTCGATCTCCAGGTAGGTGGCGTGGGGGGTGGCGGCTACCACCACGCCCGGCCGGGAGGGGCCGACCAGAGCGAGTTCCACGGCGGCAGACGCAGCTACGGGGTACGGCCGTGCCACGGGCGCCACCTCCCCTCGCCACGATGGACTCACGGTACGCAGGCGGCCTAATGTGTCGGCATGGAGAGAGTTGCCGACGATAGGGCTACTTCTTCGGCGAAATCGCTGAGTCGGAGCGCGGCGAACGCCGTGGGGCTATCCGTGCGCGAGGTCCTCGCCGCGCCGTGCCTGGCGCAGGCACGGGTGCTCGCCGGCGCTCGTGGCCTGGATCGGATCGTGCAGCGACTCAACGTTATGGAGGTCCCCGACATTCTCCCCTGGGTCAAGCCGCACGAGCTGCTGCTGACCACCGGGTACCCGCTGCGCGACGACCCCGACGCGCTGGTCCGGCTCGTCGGCGAGCTGGACGACCGGGGGCTGGCCGCACTCGCGATCAAGCTGCACCGCTACCTCGACGAGGTGCCGCCGGGGCTGCTCGAAGAGGCGGACCGGCGCGGGTTCCCGGTGATCGAGTTCCCCCAGGGTGTCGGCTTTGACGACGTGCTCAACGAGGTACTCGGGACGCTGCTCAACCGTCAGGCCGCGCTGGCGGCCCGCAGCGAAGAGGTCCATCGGGCCCTGGTCTCGATCGTGCTCGAGGGCGGCGACCTGGCCGACCTCGCCGCCGAGCTGGCCACGATCCTCGCCGGGCCGGTGCTGTTGACCACGCCCGACGGGCGGGTGGTCGCCCAGGCCGGCGACGCCGACGAGCTGGCCCGCATCACCGCCTCAACCGCGTTCGACGCGACCGGGCGGTTCCGGGTGGAGGCGCAGCCGGCCGGGATGCACGAGGACCCGCCGGGCCCGCGGGCGATCGTCCCGATCGTGGCCGGTCGGGTGGATCACGGGCGGATCGTGACGTTCTCCAAGGCACCGATCACGGACGCCGACGTGCACTGTTTGGAGCGGGCCGCGACCGTGGCCGCGCTGGCGGTGACGAAGGGTCTCGCCGTCGCCGCGGTCGAGGACAAGTACCGGGCCGACTTCCTGCGGGACCTGCTCATCGGACGCATCGATGACTCGGCGGGCGCCGTGGCACATGCCCGTTCACTCGGTTGGAATGTTGACCGGCCCATGGTCGTCGTCGTGGCCGAGCTGGATCCGGGCCAGGTGCCCGCCTCGGTGAGCGGACTGGATCTGCTGCCCGTGCACGAGCGCTTCGCGACGGCCTGGCAGACGGTCATGCGGAGTCGCGACACCCGGGCGCCGGTGGCGAGCTTCAACACCGAGGTCGTCGTGCTGCTCGGCGCGGCACCGGACGGTGATCTCACCCGGCTCGTCGCCGAGCTCGACCGTCTGGTCGCCGGTGACCGCGGCGGCGGACGGCTCTCCTTCTCCCTTGGCGTGTCCCGGGTGGCCGCCGATGCGGGCGAGCTGTCGCGCGCGTACGAACAGGCCCGGACGTCGGTCCGGATCGGGCGCCGGCTGCAAGGCCCCGGTGCACGGGCCACCTTTGATCAATTGGGCGCCTACCGGTTGCTGGCGCTGATCCCGGACAGCGGTGAGCTGCGCGGCTACGTCGCCGACGTGCTCGGCGAGCTGGCCGGCGACACGACCGAGGCGGCCGACCTCCGCCACACCCTGGAGGTGCTGCTCGACACCAGCGGCAACGTCGCGGAGACAGCCCGGCGACTGCACTTTCACTACAACACGCTGCGCTATCGCATCGAGAAACTGGAGCGGCTGGTCGGTCCGTTCACCACGAACGCGGCGCTGCGCCTCGACCTGGCCCTGGCGCTGCGCGTACGCCAGATGCGCGGCGGGTAACGCCTCGCCCACTCCGTGCAGAGTTGGCCATCATCGGCTGGCGAAACATGCCAAGCCCGCCGGGCAGACGTTGACAGTTTTGTGCTTTGAGATTCAGCTCACATCGGCGCATTCTCACGATCAACCGGCGGGCGTCGTCTCCCGCCCTGCCCTAAAGGAGGGGCATATGGCAGCGTTCGGATGGCGCGTCGTGTACGGCGGAAAGACCCCGCCCCCGGGGGATGTTGTCAAGCCCGATGAGCGGCTCTCGTGGCCCAGAACGGTCGGGCTCGGAGCTCAGCATGTCGTCGCGATGTTCGGCGCGACGTTCGTCTTCCCATTGATCATGGGACTCAACCCGCAGCTCGCAGTCATGATGAGCGGTATCGCGACGATCTGTTTCCTCCTGATCGTCAGCGGGCGGGTGCCGAGCTACCTCGGCACGTCGGCGTCGTTCGTCGGCGGTGTCTTCGCGATCCGAGCGCAGGGCGGCACGTCGGCCAACGTCACCGGCGCGATCCTCGTGGCCGGCGTCGTACTCGCGATCTGCGGTCTACTCATCCACTACCTCGGCTCGCGGGTGCTGCACGCCGTGCTTCCCCCGGTCGTCACCGGCGCGGTCGTCATGCTCATCGGATTCAACCTCGCCCCGGTGGTCGCCACGATCTACTGGCCGCAAGACCAGTGGGTCGCGCTGGCCACAATGGTCTTCGTCATGGTCTTCGCGGTCGGCGTCCGTGGCTTCATCGGCCGGATCGCCGTCTTCATGGGCCTGCTCTTCGGGTACGTGCTCTCGTGGCTGCTGGACCGGGTCTCCGGCCCGATCACCTCGGTGCTCGGCGGCGCCACCGAGGCGACGACCCATGACCGGGTCGACTGGACCAACGTGAAGACCGCGGACTGGATCGGGTTCCCGCCCAAGACGGCGATCGTGGACGGCAAGGAGGTCGCGGGCTGGCACTTCCCCGACATCAAGATCGCTTTTGTGCTGCTCGTCCTGCCCGCCGTGATCGCCCTCATCGCCGAGAACACCGGGCACGTCAAGGCCGTCGCCGAGATGACAAAGACCAACCTCGACCCGGTGATGGGTCGCGCCATCGGCGCCGACGGTGTCGCCACCGCGATCACCAGCGTGGTCGGTGGCTCGCCGACGACCACCTACGCCGAGAACATCGGCGTCATGGCGGCCACCCGGATCTACTCCACCGCCGCGTACTACGTCGCGGCCGTGGTGGCCATTATCTTCGGGTTCTCACCGAAGTTCGGCGCGGTCATCTCGGCCACGCCGGGAGGCGTGCTCGGCGGCATCACGGTGGTGCTGTACGGCATGATCGGCTTGCTCGGGGCGAAGATCTGGAAGGAGAGTCGGGTCGATTTCGGCAACCCGATCAACCTCGTGCCGGTCGCCGCAGGGATCATCATCGCCATCGGCAACACGACCCTCGTCGTCAGCGAGAGCTTCGAGCTCAGCGGCATCGCGTTCGGGACGCTGGTCACGATCCTCGCCTACCACCTCATGCGGGCGATTGCGCCACCGCACCTGCGGGAACAGCAGCGGCGGACCGAAGGGCCGGACCCAACCCCGGACGAAACCGTGGCGGTACCCGACCAACGCGGTTCGGCCGACGCCGCACAAGGTGCGTCTGTGTAGTCCGGATCGCTAGGGTGCACCATGCGATCTGACGTCGTGCCGGTCGTCCATTAGCGGACGACCGGCACGACGTCGCAGGATGGGAGCGTGACCGCACGATGAAGCCACCGGCCTTCGCCTACCACCGACCCGGAAGCGTGGCCGAGGCGGTGGAGACGCTCGCCGAGCTGGGCGCCGACGGCAAGGTCCTCGCCGGCGGCCAGAGCCTCGTGCCCGTCCTCAACATGCGCCTCGCCGCCCCGGCTGCCCTCGTCGACATCAACCGGCTGGGCGCTGAGTTGGCGTTCGTGGAGACAACCGCGGACCGGGTACGGGTGGGCGCGCTGGCCCGTCACGCACAGACCGAACGGGACGAGGCCGCCTTCGCCGCCCTTCCGCTGCTGCGACAGGCCACCCGGCACGTCGCCCATCAGACGATCCGCAACCGGGGTACGACGGTGGGCAGCATCGTGCACGCCGACCCGGCGGCGGAGCTGCCCGCCGTGCTCATGCTCTGCGACGGCGTCATGGAGCTCTCCTCGGCTGACGGGGCTCGGTCAGTGCCCGCCGCCGATTTCTTTCTCGGGCCGCTCGAGTCCGCGCTGTCGTATGGGGAGCTGGCTCTCGCCGCGACGTTCAGCCTGCCGCCGCCGCGCACGGGCAGCGCCTGGGTCGAGGTGTCCCGGCGGGCCGGCGACTATGCATTGTGCGGGCTCGGTGTGACCGTCACGCTCGACGAGGATCGACGGATCTGTCTGGCCCGCGCCGCCTACATCTCGGTCGGGCCGACGCCGATGCTGGTTGACCTCACCGACGCGGTGGCGGGCCAACCGCACGATGCGGCCACTGGTCCGCCGCGGCGGCGCTCGCCGCCGCCCGGGTGGATCCGGACGAGGACATCCACGCCACCGCCGACTACCGCCGCCACCTCGTTGGCGTGCTCACGTCTCGGGCGGGCCGCGCCGCCAGCGCGCACGCCGCGCGCGCCGCGCCCGCCCCCGCCGCGCCTGCCGTTGCGGCCGAGGAGGTGAGCGGATGAGCGAGTCCACCCACGAGGTC
>Ga0184612_10001724_pt1 | contig 10588 bp, 9 predicted proteins | sample PLM3_60_coex_FD_133163 | JGI IMG/M metagenome (GOLD analysis project Ga0184612, IMG submission 133163) | Groundwater sediment microbial communities from an aquifer in East River, Colorado, USA - PLM3_60_coex | ecosystem: Environmental > Terrestrial > Soil > Riparian zone | place: USA: East...
GAAGCAGCGCGCTCAACATCGTGCACAACGCCGTTCTGTATCCGCTCGTTTGCATGGTGATTGCAGCAGCGATCAATGGCCCGCAGATTATTTTCAGTCAACAAATCAACAATTATATTTTAGCCGGCTTGTTGCTCGCGGCTGCCGAGGGAATCTTTCGTCTCAAGGATGGAATCTTCGGATTGAAGACGGCTGACGAAATGACCTTTCCACCTTCCTTTTATGGCGCACCGCTCGGTTTGATCGCTGAAACATTGCTGATGAAATACGTTGGCTTGATCAGAGAAGTTCCGGTTCCGGTCGAGGGATTCTATTCAAAAGGCTTTGTCGACAAGCGCGAGCGGGAGCGGCGCTACGGTAACGTGTACACGGTAGAAGACCGCGGCGGAGCTTTTCTCGTGAGCATGGAATTTCCGCGTTGGATGCCGGACATCGGCATTGCGAGTCGTGAGCAATTGCCGGACGAGATGCCGGATTACGATTATGACCTGGCATTGCAAGATAGTCAGCTTGTCGTCAAGGGTAAATGCACGGATGAGAACGTCAGAAAAATTTCTGCGAGCGTCGGCGCGTTTCCGCCGGAATTTACCACTCAGATATCATTTCAGCAGAGAATTAGCGGGTTTGCCCACCATTTTGAGAATAAGCTTCTGAAAGTATTAGTCGTAAAAGCCTAGTGAAATTTCAAGAATCAGCCATTGTTTGTGAAAAAAAGTCGGCATCCAATACAGTGATTGAGTCACAGGTTGAAGATCGCAACTGTGGCTTTTTTACGTCCGGGGATAGCGTAACCTTTCGGCCCATAACCACCGCCGACTTGGAAGAGGTGATGATGATCGAAAGAGCATCTTTTCACTATCCGTGGAGTCCGGGGTTCTTTCGCCAAGAGATGCAAGTTGCCTGTGCCCGGTCGATCCTTGCCGAAATCGAAGGACAGGTTGTCGGCTACATTCTTTTCTGGCTTCTGCCGGGAGCAATTGATATTCACAACATTGCTGTGCATATCGATTATCGGCGGCGCGGTATCGCACGTCTGCTTCTGAGCAAAGTCGTGACTGAAGCCCAGCGTCAATCAGTAATTCGAGTGATGCTTGAGGTTCGGAGGTCCAATTTAGCGGCCCAGAAGCTATACGAGTCTGTTGGGTTTTTTAGTACCGGAGTACGCAAAGGTTACTATTCCGACAACAGTGAAGATGCCTTGGCCATGACTCTGGAAGTGCCGCCTAAAAGGTGAAATCTCTAGCGAAAATTTGTCCATTTTTGGCTGCTTCCGTTATCTTGATATTTCATATTTAAACTATTGAAAAAATTATTCTTTCCACCGCTCGCCCCTGCTCTTGACGGCCTCTCTACCGCTAGTGTATAAGTTAAGAGTAAGTTAATTTCACCAAGTGGCGGTCTGTAGTTTAGGACCGCTAATTTTTTTGAAGGTCCTTTGATCGGGACGAAAGAGAGCGGCATGTTAGAGGCGTTTGATCGACAACTGCAATCTCACCGTCAGCCGCTAATCCGATTACACCTTCCTCAGTCCTTCCACCGCAACCACGAATCGTACGTTTCCAGCGGTCAGTTCTTTTTAAAAATCGAACTGAAGTTTGAATGTCACAGTTCACAAGGAGGCCAGTATGTTTAAGGTAGGTGAGAAAGTTGTCTACCCCGCTCATGGCGTGGGTGAGATCGAGTCTATTCGCAGTCATGTGATTTCGGGCACCGAGAAAAGGTTTTACATGCTTCGAATACTCGAAACCGATATGAAGATCATGATTCCGATCGATAACGTTGAGTCTGTCGGCTTGCGCAAGATTATCGACCGCGCGATGGTGAACAAGGTGTATAAAGTGTTGCGCCAAAAGAAGGTGGAAACTGACCAACAAACCTGGAATCGTCGTTACCGTGAATACACCGAAAAAATCAAAACTGGCTCGATCCTCGAAATTGCCAAGGTTTTGCGTGATCTATTTGTCTTGAAGGGGGATAAGGAACTTTCCTTCGGAGAAAGAAAGATGCTGGATACGGCTCGCAACCTGTTAGTCAAAGAGTTGTCGATCGCGCGCTCTCATTCCGAAGAAAAGATCATGGACGAGCTGCGTCACATCTTCACCCATTAGTTCGAGCTTCAGGAGGATGCATTTCTTAAAGGCCGAGAGTAAAACTCTCGGCTTTTTTGTTTTGTCGGACCATGCACGTAACCGCCATCGTCCTTGCTGCGGGTGAAGGCCGCCGAATCGGCGGGGAAATACCTAAAACGTTTCTGCCGATTGCCGGCCGGCCGTTGGTGCTGCGCACCTTAGACCGCATGTTTGCGGCGCATGCGGTCGAGAACGTGGTTCTTGTGATCGCCGCTAATGAGATCGAGCGCTGCCAATCCATGCTCCGCGCCGATGCCGCGTTGCTGGACCGTCCATGGCTGCTGCAAGCCGGCGGTCTCACACGCCAGCAATCGGCGAAGCGTGGACTGGAGAAGATTGGCTCCGATACCGATATCGTGATTATTCACGACGGCGCACGCCCATTCGTTTCCGCCGGCCTTATCAATCGCTGCGTCGAAGTCGCCGCTGACAAAGGGGCCGTAGTCGTCGGCCTGCCCGCGCACGATACGATCAAGGTCGTGAGCCAAGATCAACGGATACAATCGACTCCGGAACGTAGCTCACTGTGGGAGATTCAGACGCCGCAAGTATTCCGCAGAGAACTGATTGTGGCGGCGCATGAGCGAGCGGAAAAGGACGGAGTCCAGGTCACGGATGATGCGATGGTGGTGGAGCGAATGGGGACGCCGGTCTATGTCATCGAAGGAGAGCGAACCAATATTAAGATTACCGTGCGGGAGGACGTGTGGCTGGCCGAGACGCTGATCCGAGAGGGACGAGTTCCCTAAGAGGCTAGACGGCTTTTTTCTGCAAGACCTCGTTTAAGCTGCCGCTACGAAATCCCTGCAGATCGACACTGACGTATTTGAAGCCGACCTGTTTGAATCTTTTTACGATCGCATCGCGGGTGGCCTTTTCGAAAAGCCGGTCGATCTCGTTCTGTGCGACTTCGATTCTCGCCAATTCCCCATGATAGCGTACGCGAAACTCGCGGAAGCGAAGTTCCTTCATAAATACTTCGCAGGCGGCGATTTTTTTCAAGCGCTCAAGATCGATTTCGGTTCCGTACGGGAAGCGCGATGATAGACACGGACTCGACGGTTTGTCCCATGTCGACAAATTCAGCTCGCGGCTATAACGCCGAATATCCTCTTTGGTCATCTCGGCTTCGACCAAGGGATGGCGCACGCCCCATTCATCAGCCGCTTTCAGTCCTGGGCGATGATCGTTGAGATCATCCAAATTCGTTCCGTCCACGATATATTGAATGCCGAGCTTATCGGCCTCGGCGCGGCAGATGCGGTAAAGCTCATCTTTGCAAAAGAAGCAGCGATTAACCGGATTTTGCGAATACGACGGATTGGCCAGCTCGTGCGAATCGAGGACGATGTGGCGGCAGCCTAGGCTCGTGGCAAATTCTTTGGCGGCATCGAGCTCGCCCGGTGGAACGCTGGGTGAAGACGCGGTGAGGGCGATGGCTCGTTCCCCCAGAACCATGTGGGCGGCCTTGAGCAAAAAAGTCGAATCAACTCCAGCGGAAAAGGCTACCACTAAATCGTCCTGTTCGCGCAGGAGATCGGTTAGCCGTTCGAATTTTGCGTCCATCGCTTGTCGCCGAAAAGATCGGTGCTCAGATAGTGTTCGCCCTTATCGGCAAAAATGGTAACGACCACATGACCTTTGCCCAAGCTCCTCGCTACTTTCAAAGCGGCGCAGCAGGTCGCTCCGGATGAAATACCGACCAACAGGCCTTCCTCCGCCGCCAGTCGCCGCGTGTGACTCGTCGCTTCTTCATCGCTTACGAGAATGATTTCGTCGAGTATCTGGCGATTGAGAACCGCCGGAACAAAACCCGCACCGATACCTTGGATCTTGTGATAACCAGGCTCGCCGCCGGAGATCACCGGCGAGGCCGCCGGTTCGACGGCGCAAATCCGCACATCTTTCATTTTCTCTTTTAGCACTTCGCCGACGCCGGTAATCGTGCCACCGGTGCCCACGCCGGCAACGAACGCGTCAATGCGCTTGAATTGTTTCAGCAACTCCACCGCGGTGGTCTTGCGATGCATCTCAGGGTTCGCCGGATTGTTGAACTGTTGCGGCATAAAGTATGCACTATTTTCCTGTAACAGTTCCTCTGCTCTGTGAATCGCACCGCCCATTCCCTTAGTGTCGGGTGTGAGAATCAGACGCGCGCCATAGGCGGATAAGAGGCTGCGGCGTTCCTCGCTCATCGTGTCGGGCATGGTCAAGATTAAATGATAACCTTTAACGGCAGAGATCAATGCCAGGCCGATGCCGGTGTTACCGCTGGTCGGCTCGACGATGGTGGCGCCCGGTTTGAGTTTTCCCTGGCGTTCGGCGGTTTCGATCATGTTGAGGCAAATACGGTCTTTGACCGAGCCACCCGGGTTGAAAGACTCCATTTTAGCCCACACTTCCGCGTCGTTTTTCCCTGGCAGAACTCTAAGTTTAACCACGGGGGTGGAACCGATAAGGTCTACGACGGATCGCGCGCCGTTCAAGCTTGCCACAATGAAACTCGTCTTTCTTGAGAGGTGTGAAATTCGAATTGACGCAGGTCAAATGCTATAGTCTCAAACTGTCAAAGTCAATGAAAACGATACACAACACTGCCTGCGATGCGGCTCGGAATCGCCTTTGTGTGCTCTTTCCCGGTGCGCTCGGTGATTTCATCTGCTTTTTGCCGGCTCTTCAAGATCTCGCTCGCGATGCCGATGTCGATTTGTTCGCGCACAGTGAATTTGCCGAAATAGCTCCGAGCGGTGTCAACGTCGGCTCGCTCGAACGCTACGAAATCGGCCGGCTTTTTGTCGGTGATTCCGCCGACGATGAAAGATTGCAAAATTTTTTCGCCGCGTATCAGACAGTCTATTCATGGATGGGCAACCGAGTAGATAATTTTGTCCGTCGACTCCGGTCGTTGTGTGGCGGCAACGCGAAGATTTTCCCCTTTCGGTCTAACGATCCAACGGTTCATCAAGTTGACTATTACCTTAGCTGTTTGAATCGTGCGATCACGGTTTCGATCCAACCCGAAATTGGCTTGCGTCCCGAGGCGATCCACTGGTGTGAAGATTTATGGGCACGGCACTCGCTCATTGGACGGCGGGTGTTGGTGATCGCGCCGGGAAGCGGTGCGCGGGAAAAAAACTGGCCGGAGCAGTATTTTCTTGCCGTGACCGATTGGTGGCGTGAAACCACCGGAGGAGTCACCGTACTTCTTCTCGGTCCGGTGGAAGCAGAACGAGTCGGAGTCGAGCGGCTGCGAAAGGCATGTTTGGTTGCGAGCGACTGTACTTTGTCGCAAGTGGCCGCCTTACTTCGCTGCGGTGATCTTTATCTCGGTAACGACAGTGGCATATCCCATCTAGCCGCCGCGCTGGGAGCTCGCACGGTTGCGCTGTTCGGTCCTTCGGATGCGCGGCAATGGGCGCCGCGCGGTAAGAGAGTCACGGTTGTAAGTCGCAACATCGAGTGTTCTCCATGTCAGCATTCGACGATGAGGAGCTGTTCCCATCGCGCTTGTTTGACCGAACTTCGGCCGCGCGACGTGATTGACCGGATCGCAACCCTGGCGCAAGTAGTTACCTTGACAAGGGTGGAGGCAGGGATTAAAGTTTGACTTCAGAAATCTTACGTGATTGCGCACAAATACTTTAGTCTTAGATTGAGACTCCGCAAAGCGTGGCCCTGTTAGACTTAGATTAGGATCTTGCAAATTTGGATCAACGCCTGGGAATACGGTGGCTCTGAACAGGCCGCGCGATTCCCAGGCTTTTTTCTTATTGAATCGGAGAGACCGAAGATGGCCGACGAAGAAGGGAAACAAGAGGGAAAGGGTTTTACCGTACAGGATCGAAGGCGCTTCTCCCCGGATACCGGCGAGGTCCGAAAGGACGCCCCGGAAGCGATTCAAGAAGCCACAGGGAGAGTAACGCCAAGCGATGCCAAAGCCGGACCAGCAGGCAATGCCTCACAGGATGCGCTGCCGGAGATTAATTTTTCTACTTTTGTCATCGGTCTGAGCACGCAGGCGTTGATGAATTTAGGCGAGATCGCTAATCCGCTCACCGGGAAAGTCGAAATGGACGTGCTGGTGGCGAAGCAGATGATCGATATTTTAGGCATGCTCAAAGACAAAACGCGAGGTAATCTCAACGCGAGCGAAAACCAGTTGACGGAAGACATTCTCTTCGATCTGCGCATGAAGTATGTCGAAGCGGTTAGAAAGCGATAGGAGTCATCGATGGGTTTGAAGAACCTCTGGGTCGGCAACGTGAGCTTGAAGGGAGTCATCCTGGTTGCTTTGGTGTCTCTCGTGGTCGGGCTCGGCATCAGCGGCAGTTTGGATTGGTTATCGCCGAGCCGGGCAGTGAATTTTTTGGGCGACGCCGGTAGCCCGGATGTCCGTGTCCAAGGCGGTTTACCTGATTTCGTGAACTTGGCTCGAAAGACGAGGCCGATTGTCGTCAATATCTCGACGACTCAAACGAGCGAAGCGCGCGGTTCGCAGGAGTTCGGCAGCCCATTCGGCGAGGAGGATCCGTTCAATGATTTTTGGAGGCGTTTTTTCGGCGGGCCGGCGCCGCGTGGTCCGCAGCGCCAGCGCAGCCTGGGCTCCGGTTTTATCATCGATGGCGACGGCTCGATTCTGACCAACAACCATGTGGTGGAAAATGCTTCAAAGATCGTCGTGAAACTATCCGATGACCAGGAGTATGAAGCCAAAGTGATCGGGCGTGACCCGAAAACCGATATTGCTATTATCAGGATCAACGCCAAGACTAATCTTCCGACCGCGAGCTTTGGGGATTCCGATAAGCTGGAAGTTGGCGAGTGGGTGATGGCGATCGGCAATCCGTTTGGACTCGACAGCACGGTGACCTCCGGTATCGTCAGCGCCAAGGGCCGGCACATCGGCCAAAGTCCGTACGACAACTTTATTCAAACCGATGCATCGATCAATCCGGGCAACTCGGGCGGGCCGCTGATCAATTTGCGCGGCGAGGTGATCGGCATAAACACGGCAATCTTCAGCAGGACCGGAGGCAATATCGGCATCGGCTTTGCGATTCCGATCAATTTGGTCAAGGAATTGCTCCCGCAATTGCGCGGTAAAGGTAAGGTCACGCGCGGCTATCTCGGCGTGTTGATTCAAAAAGTGACACCAGAAATCGGCGAAAGCTTGGGCCTGGAGAGAAGTTCCGGCGCTCTGGTGGCCAACGTGTCTAAAGATGGCCCGGCGGACAAAGCTGGCGTAAAAGTCGGCGACGTCATCATCGAATTCGACGGCAAAGAAGTGAAGGACTCGGGAGATCTGCCGATTATCGTCGCGCGCACCGCGGTGGATAAAAAGGTCAGGATGAAAGTGTTGCGCGATAAGAAGGAGATTCTTCTTAATGTCGCCGTCGGCGAGCTCAAGGACGAAGAGGTTGTGGCCAGCGCACCCGAGAAAGGCGAACTGGGTCTCACGGTCCAGAGACTGACGCCACAAATGGCGGAGAACCTGGGGTTGGAAAAAGTGGAGGGCGTCGTCGTGACCGGGGTAGAACCGGGAAGCGCCGGAGACGATGCGGGTATCCGTCGGGGTGATGTTATTCTGGAAGTCGATCGCAAAGCGGTGCGCAGTCTCGACGAGTACAAGAAAGCGGTCGCCGGAGTGCGCAAAGGGCGCGGTGTGCTCTTCTTGGTGCGCCGCGGCGAGAGTACGCTTTTTCTTGCGCTCAAGCCGCAGCGCTGACGTTTCTTTGTTTGTAGAATCTAGCCAAAACGAGGCGCGGCGCATTCCGGACGCCGGTCTCGTTTTGTTGCTTTTGAATTGTTTCTGCGCGAAAATTGAAGCGCGTTTGAGGCCTTCGGTTTGATAAAGTCCAAACTTCGCATCTTTAGCATCTCACTGGTTGCACTCCTCGTCATAACCTCCAGCGGCCTGGTTTTCGGAGCCTGGTACCTAAAGCGGTTGGAAGATACCGTGACCGAAAAATTCGAGGGACGCAAATGGGCTTTTCCGTCCAAGATTTATTCTGACAACTATCTTCTCTATGTCGGCGTCAGTTTGCGTCTTGACGATTTCGCCGAAAAACTTCGCCGGCTCGGATATTTTGAAAGTTCCGGCACGCCCAAAGCGAAGGGCGAGTATCGGATATTACGCAAGGACGGCTTGATCGAAATCTATCTGCACGATTTCGATTATCCCACGGAACAGTTCAAAGGAACTCTTGTCCGTATCGGGCTTCAGGGCACGGCGGTCGCGAGGATTGAAAACTTGGCGACCGGCAAGGAGCTATTTTCTTTAGAGCTCGAGCCGGAGCTCGTCGCCGGCCTCTATGAACGCATTTGGCAGGAGCGCACGGTCGTCAAGTTGGCGAATGTTCCACCGCTGATCGTGAAGACGGTCCTGGCGGTCGAAGACGAACGTTTTTTTAGCCACCATGGAGTCGATCCGATCGGTTTGATGCGGGCGATGTGGGTGAACGTGCGCAGCATGAGTTTACAACAGGGCGGTAGCACGCTGACGCAGCAGTTGATCAAAAACTTTTTCTTGAGCGATGAGCGGACCCTGAGCCGCAAGATACCGGAAGCGCTCATGGCGCTCATCGCGGAGCGCAAATATTCCAAAGAGACGATTCTGGAAAATTATCTCAACGAGATTTACTTGGGCCAAAAAGGCTCGCAAGGCATATTCGGTGTGTGGGAGGCGGCGTACTTTTATTTTGGCAAGCCTCTGTCGGAGCTGACCGTTGGAGAGACGGCGCTTATGGCGGGACTGATTCGCGGGCCGAACCGGTTGTCACCTTACCGCAACGCCGATCTCGCGATCAAACGGCGCAATGTCGTATTGGCCAAGTTGCTCGATGACCGCATTATCACGCGCAAGCAATACGATGCGGCGCTGCGCGAAAAGCTGCCCCAGCGTGCTTTGATCAAGGTTACCAACGATGCGCCGTTCTACGTTGATTATCTCAGGCGCGAACTGGACGAAAATTATTCCAGTGCCGTGCAAAACAAAGAGGGACTGCGGATTTTTAGCAGCCTCGACTTGCAGCTGCAAAAAATCGCCGAGCGTGCTCTGGTGGAAGGCCTAAAGAAGCTCGAGGCAGCGCACCCGGCGCTGCGGCGTAAAGGCGGCGAGGAAGGTCTCGAAGGAGCCATCATTGTGTTGCGGCCGCAAACAGGTGAAATCAAAGCGATGGTGGGTGGGAGAAATTATCAGAAGTCGCAATTCAATCGGGTGTTTCAGGCGAAACGCCAACCGGGCTCGGTTTTCAAACCATTCGTCTACCTCGCCGCGCTCATGTACGGCGGCCAGAGCGGAACTCAATACACTGCAGACACCGTGTTGAATGACAGTCAGTTTACCTGGAGCTATGACGGCCAGAATTGGCAGCCGACCAACTACAATAACGAGTATTTCGGCGCTGTGACTTTTCGCCGCGCTTTGGAAAGCTCGCTCAATTCCGCCACCGGGCGTTTGGCGCAAGACGTGGGCATCCGGCGCGTGCGCGACGTCGCGCATCGCCTAGGAATTCAAAGCTCGCTGCCGGCGGTGCCGTCTCTCGCGCTCGGCTCGGCCGAGGTCACTCCATTGGAAGTGGCCGTGGCGTTTTCCGCTTTGGCGAACGGTGGCGTGCGGACGCGACCGCTGGCGGTCAAGCAGGTGCTCGACCAGAACGCGCAGGTCCTCGAAAAGCGCGACGTTCGCGTCGAAAAAGTCATCAATCCGCAAGTTGCCTATATGATGAACGATCTTCTCAAGGGAGTTTTGGATCGGGGCACAGGAGCGATGGCGCGCCGGTGGGGATTTACGCGCCCGGCGGCCGGCAAGACCGGTACGACCAACGATTACAAGGATGCGTGGTTCGTCGGCTACACACCGGACTTACTTGCAGTGGTATGGGTCGGCTACGACGGTCCCAGCAAAATTGGCCTGTCGGGCGCCGAAGCGGCCCTGCCGATCTGGACCGAGTTCATGAAAACCGCCACGGCCAGTATGCCGGTTACCGATTTCGTTGCGCCAGCACCGGTCTTTGACGGTGATAACGCACCGGCGGGAAAGTGCGGACCGTACAGTCGCGAGGGAGAACCACCCGCCGAACCGTGCCCGCCACCGGTGCAACAAACCCGATCTCCGGAATCGCTGTAGGACTTTCTCAAAAAAATGATTTCGCCGCTTCGAAGGAAAACTCTGCTCGGCATCATCGCTGGGTGTTGGTTTGTTATCTACGGCTGTGCGCCGCAGCGGCCGTATAGAGTGCCGGTGCCGCCGAGCACAACGCCGTTGCCACGAGGTCCGCAACCGACGGCTCCGGTTCCGCCTCCGCCACCGGAAGAGGTTCGAAGACCCGTGCCGCAAGAATCGAAAATTCGCGAGCAGGATATTAAGTCGAAATCTCCGGCACTGCCGCCAACTGCGAAAGAGACTAAGGACGGCTCACGGCAAGCAAGTATCGAAGGCCGCACGAGTCCCGACTCAA
>Ga0184612_10001725_pt1 | contig 10580 bp, 6 predicted proteins | sample PLM3_60_coex_FD_133163 | JGI IMG/M metagenome (GOLD analysis project Ga0184612, IMG submission 133163) | Groundwater sediment microbial communities from an aquifer in East River, Colorado, USA - PLM3_60_coex | ecosystem: Environmental > Terrestrial > Soil > Riparian zone | place: USA: East...
ACCGCCGACGAGTCCCGCGGCTTGGCGATCGCTGTCGACATGCCTGCCGTCGGCATCGAAGACGAGATGATCTCGCCGCCAACCGACCGTGAGCCGCGCGGCGCGCCGACTCGCTCGGTGACCAGCGACAGGAGGCCGCCATCCGGCATCCGCGATCGGGCGAACCGGGCAAGGATCGTGAGGACCTCCTCCAGCTGCCCGCGATCGGTGAGGACACGCGGGAGGGGTCCGCGATTGGGGCGTCGCTCGACGCCGATCTCCGGCCCCACGATGTCGCGCAGCCGGGGGAGTGCGCTCACGACGAGCGCATTCAAATCCACCAGAGCGGGCTCCATCGGGCGCTGCCGAGCCAGTGCTTCCAGGCGCCTGGTCAGGCGCAAGGCTCCTTCGGCGCTTTGCCGGATCGCCAGTGCGTCGGCGTGGCTTGCGTGGCTCTCGTCGAGGTCCAGGAGGAGAAGCTCGGCGTACGACGTGATGGCCGTGACGAGGTTGTTGAACTCGCCGGCCAGCCCGGCCGCGAGCCGCTCGACAGCGGCGAGCCGCTCCCGAAGTCGGACCTCTTCCTGGACCCTGAGCTGCTCGGTGATGTCGCGGTAGATCGTCGATGTCCCGATCACACGCCCGGCCGCGTCATTGATCGGAGAGATCGTGAGGCCAACGTCCACCCGGCGGCCATCGCGAGCGATCCGGACAGCATGAGCCAGTCCCACTGTATGACCGGCCGCGGCGCGACCGAACAGGTGCGCGGCGTCCGAGGTGTCCTCGCTCGGAGTCATGCGGTCGGTGTTGGAGCCGACCATCTCGGCGGCGCGATATCCGAACAGCCGCTCGGCAGACTCGTTCCAGGCCAAGATGGTCCCGTCCATCCCGCGACCCACGATGGCGTCGCCGGCCGACGCGACGATCGCCGCGAGAAGCTGGACCGGAGCTTCCGGAGGTTGAGCTCGTGCGGCGTGCGTCATCCCGGCCCCGCCAAGGGGGTCGATGGCGGGAACGGAGCCCGCTGGAAAGGCTGCCCTGGAATCCTCACAGCAGCCAACGCTGTCCCCCAATGGCTGGAATCGCGACGTCCGCGACGAGAGTACTCCGGTTGCGCAATCGCGACTGGTCCGCGGGTCGCGATACGCATTGACTCGGCACCCTGCCGCGCATATTCTCCCGCGAAGCCTGGCGCAGCGGCCTGACAGAGGTGGTGATGCGCCGGCCATCCCTGGCGTCCTCGCGTCTCCCCAGAGGGCAGTCTCGCGCCGCTCGACCCCGACGAGCGCCGGCGCGGCGGTAGAGGAGGATCGTGATGGCGGGTTCCACGCATGCAGAGCAGGCCGAGCGCGACGACGCGCACCTGCGTTCGCTGGGCATCAAACCGGAGCTGCAGCGCTCGCTTGGCCTGCTCTCGAACTTCGCGGTCGCCTTCAGCTACATCAGCGTATCGACGGGAACGTTCACCAACCAGGCCGTCGCGTTCGGGGTCGGCGGTCCGCCGATCTTCTGGGCGTGGCCGCTCGTGATCCTGGGCCAGACGTTCGTGGCGCTCAATTTCGCCGAGCTTTCCAGCCACTTCCCGGTCGCGGGATCGATCTACCAATGGTCAAAGCGACTCTCTAACAAGACGCTCGGCTGGTTCACCGGCTGGATCTACTTCTGGGCCGGTGTGGTGACCGTGACCGCGGTTGCCGCAACCGTGCCCCTGGTTCTCTCGACCATCATGGGCTTCGACCTGGCGAGCGCCTCACCCGTGCCCGCGCTCGACATGTGGCAGTTCGTGGGCTTGATCGCCCTCGTGACGACGACCGCGATCAACATCATCGGCGTGCGGTTGCTGGCGATCATCAACAATATCGGGGTCGCCGCCGAGATCCTGGGGATGGTGGTCTTCGCCCTCCTCCTCCTGTTCTTCGCGAACCATCAGTCGCCGGCGGTCCTGTTCGACACGTCGCAGACCAGCGCTCTGGCCAATGGGAACTACTTCGCAGTGTTCCTTGTCGGCATGTTCATGGCGCTGTTCGTCGTGTACGGGTTCGACACCGCCGGGACGTTCGGCGAGGAAACGCTGGATGCCGGACGGCAAGCGCCGCGCGGTGTCCTGTCGGCGATCTGGCTGTCGGGCGCCGTGGGGGCGATCTTCCTGCTCGCGGTGACCCTGTCGTTCAAGGACGTCGGGGCTGCCATAAAGACCGGCCAGGAGTTCGGCTTCCCCATCGCCGATACGATCAAGGACAACCTGACGTTCGGGCTGCTCGGGTCGTTCACGATGGGCGACATGTACCTGGTCGTCATCCTCATCGCCGTGTACGTTTGCACGCTCGCCATCCAGGGCGCGACCACTCGCCTCATGTTCTCGATGGGCCGCGACCGGCGGCTCCCGTTCGGTGGGACGTGGGGCCACGTCAACAAGTCGTTCCGGACGCCGGCGAATGCCGCCCTTGCGGTCGGCGTCCTGGGAGCCATCCCACTCATCCTCACCGGCGCCACGGGCTCGATCTACCTGGCGATCGCCGCGACGGGGATGATCTACATCAGCTACATCCTGTGCAACATCGGGGTGCTCCAGGCTCGGCGCCGCGGCTGGCCACACAAGGGCGCCTGGTTCTCGCTGGGCAGCTGGGGAACGATCCTCAACATCCTGGCACTTGTCTGGGGCGGCCTGATGGTCATCAACATCGGGCTGTGGACCACCCCACTCTTCGGCGATTACGGCAACGACCTGCGCAACACGTGGTCCAACCCGTTCATCAACTCGTTCCTGAGCCTGGGCAAGACGGCCGACGGCAAACCGAACGTGCTCAGCGGGCTGCCGGCCATCCCGGTGTTCGAGACGTTGGTAGGGCTGGTCCTGGTCGTCGGCCTGATCTACTACGTGGTGACACGCCAGACCGCCCGCGAGGATCCGGTCGAGGCCGACGTCGCGACCGGTGAGGCAGTCATCGGCTGAGCCGGCCTCCTGGAGGAAACCCACGGCGCGGCGAGCGATCGCCGCGCCGTAGTGTGTGCACCACATGACCCTGGACGATGAGCTCACCCGCGCACTGCAGGCGGTCCCCGAGCTGGCCGGCCACGGCCTGACGTTCACGCCGCTGTCCGGCGGCATCACCAATCGCAACTTCCTGGTCGACGTCGCGGGAGCGAGCGATCGATACGTGGTGCGGCTGGCCGGCAACGACACGCACCTGCTGGGGATCAGCCGGGAGGTGGAGCACGCGGCGACGGTCGCGGCGGCCGGCGTGGGGGTGGGACCCGAGGTGACGGCCTTCCTCCGCGCCGAGGGCTATCTCGTGACCCGCTTCATCGAGGGACGCCCGGTCGACGACGAGGCGGTCCATCGGCCGGAAACCCTCCGGCGCGTCGCGGATTCCATCCGGCGGATCCATGGCGGGCCCCCCATCCCGGGACTCTTCGTTCCCCTGCGGATCGTGGAGGCATACCGGGCCCTGGCCGTGGCTCGAGGTGTGGCGATTCCGGCCGAGTTCGGGAGCGCCCAGGCCATCGGGCGCCGGATCGAGCTGTCCCTGCTGTCCGATCCGATCGAGCTGTGCCCGTGTCACAACGACCTGCTCAACGCGAACTTCATCGACGATGGACGGCGCATCCGGATCGTGGACTGGGAGTACGCCGGCATGGGCGATCCGTTCTTCGACCTGGGCAACTTCAGCGCGAATCACGGCCTCACGGCCGACGAGGACGCGGTCCTGCTCGAGGCGTACGACGGTGCACTACCCCGACGCGATCGACTGGCCCGAATCGTCCTGATGCGCGTCGTCTCCGACTTCCGGGAAGCGATGTGGGGCGTCCTGCAGCAGGGGATCAGCGTCCTGGACGTTGACTTCGTGGCGTATGCCGGCAAGCACTTCGACCGCCTCCTGGCGGAGGCCAGCACGCCCGCCTTCGAGCGGGCGCTGCGCGAGGCGGCCGGCGGATGACAGAGCACGCGCGGGCGGTCATCGTGGGCGGCGGCGTCGGCGGCACGAGCATCGCCTACCACCTCGCCGAGAGCGGATGGCGCGACGTGATCCTCGTCGACCGGGCCGAGCTTACGTCGGGGTCCACGTTCCACTCGGCTGGCCTCGTGGGACAGCTCCGCTCCAGCGTCAGCCTGACGAAGATGATGATGTACGGGGTGGAGCTGTATCGCCGGCTGCGCGAGGAGACCGGCTCGGACCCGGCCTGGCACGAGGTCGGCTCGCTTCGCCTGGCGTCCACCCCTGAGCGCCTGGAGGAGCTGAGGCGCCAGGCCGGCTGGGCGAAGACGTTCGGTTTGCCGCTGGAGCTCATGGGCCGGGACGAGGCGGTCCGGCTGTTCCCGCTCATGTCCGGCGACGGTGTCCTGGGTGCGGTCTTCCTGCCGACCGACGGCTGGCTGGATCCCTCCGGGCTCGCCCTCGCGCTGGCCGCCGGCGCTCGGGCCGGCGGGACCAGGATCCTCACGCACACCCGCGTGGTGGCGATCCACGTCGAGCGCGGTCGGGTCACGGGCGTCGACGTCGAGCGAGAGGAGGAGCGCTTCACGATCGCGTGCGAGGTCGTCGTGAACGCAGGCGGCATGTTCGCACCCGAGATTGGCCGGCTGGCGGGGATCGAGGTGCCGATCATCCCCCTTGCCCATGAGTACGTCTTCACCGAGCCCATCGCCGGCGTGCGGCCCGAGCTGCCCACGATGCGCGATCCCGACAACCTGTGCTACTTCCGCGAAGAGCTGGGCGGTCTGTGCATGGGCGGCTACGAGCGCCATCCGGCGCCCTGGGGACTCGACGGCATCCCGGCCGACTTCAACGGTCGCCTGCTCGCCCCGGATTGGCCCCGCTTCGAGGAGATCATGACCGGCGCCATCCGGAGGGTCCCTGCCATCGCCGATGCCGGCGTCACCCGGCTCATCAACGGGCCGGAGGCGTTCACGCCGGACAACGAGTTCATCCTGGGCGAGTCGGAGGTCGCCGGATTCTTCCTGGCCGCCGGATTCTGCGCCCACGGCATCGCGGGCGCGGGTGGCGTCGGGCGACAGATCGCGAGCTGGATCGTGGACGGCGAGCCGGAGCTGGACCTGTGGCGGATGGACATCCGTCGCTTCGGCGCCCAGTACCGCTCGCCCCGCTACACCCAGGGGCGCACGGTCGAGGTCTACCAGACCTACTACGACATCCACTACCCGAACGAAGAACGACAGGCGGGCCGGCCGCTGCGGCTGTCGCCTGCCTATCCTCGGCTGGAGGCACTGGGCGCGGCCTTCGGCGAGAAGGCCGGCTGGGAGCGGCCAAACTGGTTCCAGACGAACGCCAGCCCCGATCTGGAGGCGCTGCGCCCGCCAGGCTGGGCGGGCCACCACTGGAGCCCAGCCATCGCCGCGGAGGCGCTCGCGACCAGGAGCGCCGCGGGCCTCTTCGACGAGTCGAGCTTCGCCAAGATCGAGGTGGTTGGGCTGGGCGCCTGCTCATTCCTCCAGCGGCTGTGCGCCAACGATGTGGATCGCCCGGTCGGCTCCGTCACGTACACCCAGATGCTCAACCGGCGTGGCGGCATCGAATGCGACTTCACCGTCACGCGCCTGGCTCCGGACCACTTCCTCATCGTGACGGGCACGGCCTTCGGCAACCACGACCTTGGCTGGATCCGTCGGCAGCTCGGCGATGCCGACCTGGCCGACAACCCGGTCGCGGTGAACGACGTGACCTCGTCCAGGGCCTGCCTCGGGCTGTGGGGCCCGCGAGCCCGCGACATCCTGGCCTCGGTGACCGGGGCCGACCTCTCCAACGAGGCGTTCCCGTACCTCCGCGCGCGGCAGATCAGCGTGGGGGACGTGCCGGTGCTCGCCCTGCGGGTGACCTACGTCGGCGAGCTGGGCTGGGAGCTCTACCCCCCGACGGAGTACGGCGTCGCGCTATGGGACACACTCTGGGCTGCGGGCCGGCCGCTGGGGCTGGTCGCCGGCGGGTATCGGGCGATCGACGCCCTCCGCCTGGAGAAGGGCTACCGTGTCTGGTCGAGTGACATCACCCCCGACGAGACCCCGTTCGAGGCAGGCCTCGGCTTCGCGGTGCGCCTCGACAAGGGCGTCGACTTCATCGGCCGCGATGCGCTTCTCCGCGCCCGCGACGCCGGGCCCCGAAAGCGCCTGCGCTGCCTGGTGCTCGACGATCCCCGAGCCATCGCGCTGGGCAACGAGCCGGTCCGGGTGGGCGGCGCGATCGTCGGCCGCGTGACGTCCGGCGGTTTCGGCTTCGCGGTCGAACGGAGCATCGCGTATGCGTATCTGCCGCCGGACCTGGCGGCAGTCGGAACGCGCGGGGAGGTCGATGTGTTCGGCCGGTGGATCGGCTTCGAGGTCGTGGCCGAACCGCTCTATGACCCGACCGGCGGGCGCATCCGGGCATGACTGAGGCCTCACCGATCCGCTACGGGACGGACGTCAGTGCCTCGTGCGCGCGGGGGAGTCGCGACGAGCTCGCCGAGTGGCTCGCCTTCGCGCTGGCCGCGTGCGACGAGGCCGACGCGATCGCGCTTCGCCAGTTCAGGCGTGAGATGGACATCAGGACGAAGCCGGACCGGAGCTTCGTGACCGATGCGGATCAGGCCATCGAGCGGCTCATCCGCGAACGCGTCAGCAGCCGGTTCCCGGACCATGGCCTCGTAGGGGAGGAGTACGGCGAGGAGGGTGCTGGGTCCACCGCGCGCTGGTACATCGATCCCATCGACGGCACGCACAACTTCATTCGGGGAGTGCCCCTGTTCGGGACGCTCCTCGCACTCGAGGTCGACGGTGAGCTGCAGGTCGGCGTGATGTCGGCCCCGGCTCTGCGCGAGCGGTGGTACGCATCGCGAGGCGGGGGTGCATGGGCTGTCGGAGCGGCCGGCACGGAAGGCGCCAGGCGCATCCGGGTCTCGGGGATCGCGGAGCTGGGCGATGCGCAGGTCCTGTACGGATCCGGCCACGACATCGAGCAGAGCGGGCGCGCGCCTGGCTTCCGGGCGCTCCTGGGGGCCGTCTGGCGAGAGCGCGGCTTCGGGGACTTCTGGGGGTACGCGCTGGTGGCGGAGGGCGCCGCCGAGGCGATGATCGAGGTCCACGTCCGAACCTGGGACCTGGCGGCGCCGCTCGTCGTACTGGAGGAGGCCGGCGGGCGGGTGACGGACCTGGCGGGCGTGCGCCGGATCGACGGGCTGGAGGTGGTGGCCAGCAACGGGCTGCTCCATGACGAGGTCCTGGCCAGGCTCCGCGGCTGACGACGCGCGCTCTGAGCGGCTTGGTGAGCGCGCGCTCCCGTGGCCGCTTGGCGAGCGCGGTCCCGGACCTTCGACCCGCTGCGGGAGCCGCGAGTGGGCGTCTAGCATCGGCGGGTGACCGATCGCCGCGAGCATTTGTGGATCGCCGTCGGGCTCGTCGCGCTGCTGGTCGGCGCCGGGTCCGGCCCCAGCCCCGCTGCGTCACCCAACGGTCGGGAACCGCCCCAATCCCCGGTTGCAGCGCTGCCCTCCGCACTGGGGGCGGCGTCACCCTGGCCGATCGCCGCTACCTCGGCCCCCCTCGGTCCCCCCTTCGGCGAGCCCGGCCGTCGAGCCGTCGCCGGCCGCCCAGCCAACGACCCGGCCGACGGCGACACCGAAGCCTGCCGCGACGCCAACCGCCAGGCCGGCGCCCACGGCCAGCCCTCGACCGGTCGCGACACCAAAGCCGCCGGCGCCGCCACCGCCCCTGTCGGCATGTCCGATCCTGCCGGCCAGCAACGTCTGGAATCGTCGGGTCGACAGCCTTCCCGTCTCGTCAGCATCCGCCACCATGGTTGCCGCGATCGGCTCGAACGCCGGGCTCCATCCGGACTTCGGGTCGTACAGCGGCTACGGCATCCCGTACAACATCGTCGGCACGGCAACCGCCCGGAGCACGGTCCGCTTCCAGTATTCGAGCGAGTCGGACCGGGTGGGCTACCCGATCCCGGCGCATCCCAGGATCGAGGGCGGCTCCGATCGCCACATCCTCATGGTGGACACCAATGCCTGCCGCCTCTACGAGCTGTTTGCCGCGGTGAAGACGACGACCGGCTGGCGGGCCGGGTCCGGCGCGACCTGGGACCTGCGGTCGAACAAGCTCCGGCCGGACGGCTGGACAAGCGCCGACGCGGCCGGGCTGCCGATCCTGCCGGGTCTCGTCCGCTACGACGAGGTCGCGCGAGGAGCCATTCCCCATGCGCTCCGATTCACCGCTCCGGATACGTGCGATGGCCACATCTATCCGGCTCGCCACGACGCCGGCAGCGGCTCGTGCGCGGTCAACCCGCCGATGGGGTTGCGGGTCAGGCTCAAGGCGTCCGTAGCGATCGGGATCTTCGGGTCGCAGGCCCGGGTGCTGCTGACGGCCCTCAAGCGCTACGGCATGATCCTCGCCGACAACGGCTCGCCGTGGTATGTCACGGGCGCTCCGGATCCACGCTGGAACGACGACGTGCTGCATGCGCTCGGGCAACTGACTGGCGACGACTTCGAGGTGGTCGACACATCGGGCTTCATCAGCGGCGGCTAACGCGCCCGGACTGAGAACCCTCCGTTACCGCGCCAGTGCGCCCTCACGGCATGGCGCCCCAGCTCGCCTGTCGCTCCCGACATGGCCAGAATTTCACCCACTCCAACGTAACGGCCATCACTCTCGAATCCGTGGCCAACATTTCACTCACAGAGACGTAGTCCACGATCAGCCGCGCAGCATCGTGCCGCCACAGCCGCGCGCGCGCCCGCGAGGCTGCATCCGTGCGGGGCCGGGCACGGCCGGAGCCTAATCGGCCGTCCCAGAATCAGTCTCCAGTGGCCACGGCTGGCCTACGTTTCCACGGGTGCAACTTTGGCCACGGGGTGGATGAATACGGCGCCGAGGCACCACATCAGTCGACCGTCCCGGCGGCACGGCCACAGTCCCGACCTCAGGGGTCAGCTCGCGGCGGTCAACTTGCGGCGTCGTCCAGGTCCAGCCGCATGAGCCAGCGCGGCCGACCCGCGCTCCGCGAGGCGGTCTCCAAGACGCGCCTGAAGCCGGCCCGCTCGAACATCGAGGTGGTCCCGACGTAGGCAAATGCGACGTCCATTCGCCGGCCTTCCGGGTCGATCGGGTACGCCTCCAGACCGACCGCGCCGTGCTGCCTCGCGTAGTCGACCACGCCGGCGAGGAGCGCCTGTGCGACACCTTGGCGCCTATAGCCGACGCGGACCAGGAAGCACACGATCGACCAGACCGGCCGATCATCGATTCGGGGGATCGTCCGCGACCGGGAGAGCCGCTCCATCTCGGTCCGAGGGCCGATGCCGCACCAGCCGACGACCTCCTCACCGATGTAGGCGAGCAATCCTGGAGCCGGTTGTCGGTCCAGCCGGGCGCGCATGACCGGTCCGCCGGGGCCGCGCGCGGCGTACGCCGACGAGGAGAGCCGCCAGTACTGGCACCAGCAGCCGCGATCCTGATCCCCTCCGAGCAGCGTCTCGACGTCCGGCCAGCGCTCGGGCACCGCCGGCAGGACGGTGATCGGCGCAGGCGGCGCGTCGTCAGATAGCAAGCCGCGCCCAGGGGCCGAGGAGCTCGTCCCTGTCTTCCTCGGAGAGCAGGTCCCACGTGACGATCGCGGTGATCGCGTCGGCCACGGATGACATCAGCGTGCTTCGATCATCCGCGGAGCGGACCGTCGGTGACCAGCCGGCTTCGCCCATGAGATGGCCGCGCGGATGGTATCTGCTGAGAAACCGCGAAATCCAGTCATGTGCTCTCTGGCGCGCGTCGTTCAGGGCGGCAGCGCGACCATGGGCGATCGCCGCCGACTCAGCGGCCAGCCTCGCGTCGTCGTGTGCGTCCGCGTCAAAGGGGCGGGCTGCGAAGAGGAAGACATCGTCAGACCCGAGCCGGTCGACCCGAACCGCGAAGCGATCGAGACGACGAAGGACGTCGCGCGGAAGCTCAAGATCCTCGTCGGGATCGCTAGGCACCGGCGGCGGTCAGGCTCTCGTCGAGGATCCCAAGGGCAAGATCGACCTCGTCGGACGTGGTGATGAGCGGCGGGATGATCCGGATGACGTTCACGTACGTTCCCGCCGTGAGGACGATGAGCTTGCGTGCCAGCGCCTCCGCCTGGATTCTCTTGGTCAGCACCGGGTCCGGCACGCGGCCGTCTCCCTCGCCGGGCGTGACCAGCTCGAGCGCAACCATGAGCCCCAGTCCGCGGACGTCGCCCACCAACCTCTGGCCAGCCGCGATGGCCCGGAGCCCGGTCAACAGCTGCAGCCCGCGCGCCGCCGCGTTGTCGATCAGTCCTTCATCCCGGATGACGTCGAGCGTGGCATTGGCCGCGGCGCAGGAGACGACGTTGCCGCCGTACGTCCCGCCGTGCGTTCCGGGCAGCCAGGCGTCCATAAGCGAGCGCCTGGCGATGATCCCGGACAGCGGCAGCCCGGAGGCGATCCCCTTGGCCATGACAAGGATGTCCGGCTCGACGTCCCAGTGCTCGACCGCGAACATGCGGCCGGTTCGCCCGAAGCCCGTCTGGACCTCATCCGCGACGAGCAGGATCCCGTGCTGCCGCGTGATCTCGCGGAGGCGGGGCAGGAAGCCGGGCGGC
>Ga0184612_10001726_pt1 | contig 10580 bp, 6 predicted proteins | sample PLM3_60_coex_FD_133163 | JGI IMG/M metagenome (GOLD analysis project Ga0184612, IMG submission 133163) | Groundwater sediment microbial communities from an aquifer in East River, Colorado, USA - PLM3_60_coex | ecosystem: Environmental > Terrestrial > Soil > Riparian zone | place: USA: East...
CTGCCGGCACGCCTTGGCCAGCGTGACCGCGCCGAGCGCCACGATCAGCCCGGCCTCCTCGGCGACCTCGATGAAGCCGGCGGCGCCCAGCAGCCCGCGACTCGGGTGCTCCCAGCGCGCCAGCGCCTCGAAACCGACGACGGTGCCCGCCGCGGTGTCCACGATCGGCTGGTAGTGCACCCGCACCTGGACGGACTCGATGCCGCGGCGGAGGTCGTCCTGGGTCTCCAGCCGGCGTTCGATGGCCGCCCGCAGCGTGTCGTCGAAGATCTCGACTCGGCCCCGACCGCGCTGCTTGGCCCAGTACATGGCGACGTCGGCGTCCCGCAGGAGGTCGCTGGGGGCGAGCCGGGCGCTGCCATCGGCGAACGCGATGCCGATGCTGGCACCGACGCTCAGCTCGCGCTCGGCGCCGCCGGCGTCGACCACGATCGGCCGGCTGAGCGCGGCGACGATGCGCTCGGCCACGTCGACCGCCTCGCTCGCGCCGGCCAGGTCTTCACTGATCACCACGAACTCGTCCCCGGCGAGCCGGCCCACGGTGTCGCTCTGCCGGACCAGGTCGGTCAGCCGGGCCGCGACGGCACGCAACACGTCGTCGCCCGTCTCGTGGCCGAGCGAGTCGTTGATGATCTTGAAGCGATCGAGGTCGATGAACAGCGCCGCCATCAGCCGACCGGTCCGCTCGGACCGGGCCAGCGCCTGGGCCAGCCGGTCCAGGACCAGCGCCCGGTTCGGCAGCCCGGTGAGCGTGTCCCGGGTCGCCTGCTCGGCCAGCCGGTCGGTGGCGATCTTCGTCTGGGCCACCGTGTCGTTCAGCACGTGCGCGACGAAGCTCAGCTCGTCGTGGGTATCGACCGAGACTCGCCGGGTCAGGTCGCCGGCAGCCACCGAGCGGAGGGCGCCGACGATGCGGCGGATCGAGGAGACCACGGACAGGTAGAAGCCGACGAACAGGTAGACCGCCAGCAGCACGGCCAGCCCGGCGACCAGCTCGACCCGGTGCGCCCGGGCGGAGACCCGGTCGATGCGCGCGGCGAGCAGCCGGTCCAGCGCGGCGGCGGCCTCGAGCGCGAGCGACTCCGCCTCGGCCCGGACCAGGTCGGCCGCGTGCGGAGGGACCGCGGCGACCGAGCGCGACTGGACGCCGGCGTAGAGCGTGCCAGCCAAGGCGGCGGTCGCCGTGTCGAGCCGATCGAAGCGGTCGACGGTCTCCCGCCGGACCTGCGCATCGGTGGTGTTGGCGACCACGGTCCGGACCGCCCGGTTGATCGCCTTGCGGGTGCTGTCCAGCACACCGTTGTCGAGCCCGAGCTGGATGAAGGCACTGGTCTGCTCGGCGCCGGTGGTATCGGCGGCGACGGTCGCCCCGTCGACGCTGCGCCCGGCCGTGTCCAGCAGGGCCGGCAGCCGGAACTGGAGCACGTCCATCAGGTAGTAGGAGTCGAGGTTCGGGTCGAGGGTGAGGTTCGAGGCGTCTCCGACGTGCACGATGAGCGCCAGCAGCGCGTCGCTGGCGGCGTTGTACGCCCCGTAGCGGGTGGCCGGCGGACCGGTGCCGCGTTCGGCGGCCAGCACGAGCCAGCGCACCGTCTGCCAGTCCGCGCTGGTGTTCAGCGCCGCACCGAGCGTGCCGTCCAGAGCGTCCACTCGGGACAGATCCGCGGTCAGGTCGGACTCCCGGTCGCCGTCGTCACCCGGACCGGCGACGGCGCGGTGCCGGGCCTCGGCCAGGTCGCCGGTCAGCACCAGCAGCGGTGTCATGAACGCGATGCCGGTGCGCTCCTTCACGCTGAACGCGATCTGGCTTTGCTGCCCACCCACGTACGCCTGGCTGACCAGCCCGAGCGGAACGAGCAGGACCAGGCCGACGACGACGAACTTCTGCGCGTACCGCAGCCGCCCGACCAGTGCCGCGGCCGGCCTGAACGCCGCGAACGCGACCCGCCGGTCACGACTGGTCATCGGCACAGCTGCTCTCCTCGCCGGAACACGGGCAACGCCTGTACGCCCATATCGGCCCGGTCGGCCGCCGGATGAGGGAGAAGCGTGGACCTGCTCAGCCGTCCGGCAGCAGGACCTGGACCGGGAGGTAGCTGCCACGGTTGGCCAGCAGGCCGCGACCCTTGGGGCCGGGGCCGACGGCGCTTCGGGGTGGTTTTATGCCGAGCAGGTCGCCCTCCAGCGGGTGCTCCGGGTTGAGCAGCAGCCCGGACCTGGTCTTGCGGGCCTCGACGATGAAGCCGCGGTAGCCGCTGACCATCTCGCTGGTGGTGCCGCCGACCACCAGGCAACGCTGGCCGTCCCGGCCCTCCCGCAGCACGGTCTCGAACGCCTCCGCGCCCGGCGCGTCCACCAGCAGCTCGGCGTCGTCGACCAGAACGGCGGCCGGGCCGAGCGCCTGGTCGAGCAGCCCGAGCACGTCGCCGGCGGCGACCGCGGTGCCGGTCAGCACGCCCAGGACCCCCGGGCGGCCGGACAGTCCGCGCAGCGGCGACCGCCGCGGGGTGACCGCGACCAGCTCGCAGCCGGCCGCCAGCAGCGAGCCGGCGATCGTCAGCAGCGCGGTGCTCCGCCCGGACCGGGCCGGGCCACCGACCACGAAACCGGGCCCGTCCTCGTCGAGGTCGACGCCGCGCGGGGCCAGTTCGTCGCCGCCGACCCCGACCAGCGCCCACATCGGCGACGCCGGCCGCGGCAGGTCGGCCAGCGCCAGGGCCTCCCGGACGGTGATCCGCGCCGGCAGCAGGTCCACCCGGGCCGGCCGGAACCGCCGGGGCACCGCCGCGTCCCGCTCCTCGGCCGCCCGGGCGATGGCGGCCAGGGCGGCCAGCTGGGCTGGGCCGGCCGGGTCGGCGACGGGACCCAGCAGCGCGAGCTGCGCCTCAACCATCGTGTCGTTGCGGAACGCCCGGCCCGGCGGCATCGTGTCGGGCATCGCGCGGACCGACAGCCCGGCCAGGCCGTAGTCGTTGCGGTCCCCCATCCGCAGGACCAGCTTGTCCTCGATCATGCTCGGCAGCCGGCCGAGCAGCGCCGACCGGTCCCCGGCGACCACCGCTCGCAGACCCACGCCGGGGCCCTCGCGGAGGATGCGCAGCACGTTCTGGGTCGGCCGGCCGGCGTCCAGGTCGTCGAAGGACGCCAGGAAGCCCTCCCACCGGTCGAGCAGGAAGACCAGGTACGGCAGCCGCTCGTCGGGCGGCGTGGCGGCCCGCTGCTCGGCCAGCGAGCCGTACCCGTACTGGGCCAGCAGCACCTGCCGGCGGGAGATCTCGTTGAGCAGCACGGTGAGCAGCCGGTCGGCCCGGTCGACCTGGTCCCGGCCGACCACGGCGCCGCAGTGCGGCAGGTCGGCCAGCGGGAGCATCGCCGCGTTGCCGCAGTCCAGCACGTACAGGTGCACGTCCCGGCAACTCGTCCGGGCCGCGATGCTGCCGGCCAGGGTGCGCAACATGGTCGACCGGCCACTGCGCGGTGCGCCGGCCACGAGCAGGTGGCTGCCGTGCTCGAGGTCCAGGCAGAGCGGTGCCTGCTGCTGGATCTCGGGCAGGTCCTCCACGCCGAACGGCACGGCCGGCACCCGGCCGGACGGGTCACCGGGCGCCGGCTGGTCGGGCAGCGGCGGGAGCGCGGCCAGCGCGATCCGCTCCGGCAGCGCCGGCAGCCAGGGGCTGCGGTAGCGCGGGATGCCGGCCCGCTCGGCCGCTTCCCGGACGGCCGCCACCAGCGCCTGCAGGTCGGTCTGCGTCGTCGCGCCGTCCCGGTCCGGCTCCGGCCGCGGGATCGGCTGCGCCAGCTGGTCCCAGCCGACCGGGACGGCCAGCGCCGGCGGCCCACCCTGCGCCGCGCCCGGCCGCCGCCCGCCGATCCGGGCCGCCTGGAACGCGGTCAGCGCGGAGAAGCCGGTCCGGGCGTAGCCGCGGCCGGGGGTGGTTTTGTTGATGCGGGCGGCGTGGGGGGTGTCGATGACGTCGGTGGATTCGGTGTCGTCGGTGACGCGCAGGGCGATGCGGAGGTTGGTGTTGGCGCGGATGGCGGGGGAGATGACGCCGGTGGGGCGTTGGGTGGCCAGGATGAGGTGGACGCCGAGGGAGCGGCCGCGTTGGGCGATGCCGAGCAGGCCGGTGACGAAGTCGGGGAGTTCTTCGGTGAGGGTGGCGAATTCGTCGATGATGAGGAGGAGTCGGGGTAGCGGGTCGGTGGGGGTGGGGTGGGTGTGCCAGTAGTCGGTGATGTCTTTGGTGTTGGCGGCGGCGAGGAGGGTTTCGCGGCGTTTGAGTTCGGCGGTGAGGGATTGCAGGGCGCGTTGGGTGAGGTGGGGGTCGAGGTCGGTGACCATGCCGGTGGTGTGGGGGAGGTGGGTGCAGTCGGTGAAGGCGGCGCCGCCTTTGTAGTCGACGAGGACGAAGGTGAGGGCGTCGGGGCGGTTGGTGGTGGCGAGGCCGGCGACGAGGGTTTGCAGGAGTTCGGATTTGCCGGCGCCGGTGGTGCCGGCGACTAGGGCGTGGGGGCCGTCGGTGGTCAGGTCGATGCTGAGGGGGCCTTCGGTGCTGGCGCCGAGTGGGGTGGTGGCCGACCGGCCGCCGCGGTCCCAGCCGGCCAGCACCGCCTGCGCCGTCGGCGGCTCCAACCCCAGCACATCCAGCAGCCGCAGCGAGTGCGGCAGCCCGCTGTCGGCCTGCTCCCGGCTGACGTCCCGGATCGCGGTCATCGCCCGGGCCACCCGCTCCGCCCACGCGACGCTGACCCGGTCGGCCAGCACCGCGTCGACCGTGGCGCCGAACGCCCGGCGGACGGTCATCCGGCTCGGCTCGCCCGGCAGGTAGGAGGCCACCACCGCGCACTCCTCGGGCAGCAGCCGCTCCTCGGCGTCCAGGCAGACCGCGTACACGCCGACCGCCGGGCCGTCCCGCAGCACCTGCGGCATGCCGGGCAGCGACCGCAGCCGCCGGGCGCCGTCGAGCACGACAAGGGTGAGTGCGGTCTGGGACTCCTCGAGCCGGCGGCTGCTGCCGGTCAGCTGCGCCTGCCGCTGCTGCACCAGCCCGGCCAGCTCGCTGACCCGGCGAGCGGTGACGTCCGACGTGCTGCCGGTCAGCGCGACGCAGTCCCTCGCCTCGGGCCGGGCGTGCGGCAGCCACCGGGTCCAGCACCAGTCGCGCTCGCCATGCTCATCGCTGAGCACCACGATCGACAGGTCGCGGGGGCTGTGCAGCACGGCGGCCTGCGCGACCAGCCAGCGCGCAGTCGCGTGCGCCTCGGCGTACGGGCCGGCGACGCCGAGCACCCCGCCGACCTCGCCGAGCGCAGCCGGGCCAGCCCCAGCCGCAGCCGCAGCCGGTCCTGGTCGACCCGGCGGCGCTCCCACAGCCGCCGGCGCGGACCGAGAGCGGTGACCAGCACGGTGGCCGGGTCGGGTGCGTCGTACCGGCGCAGCTCGCGCTCCAGCGCGGCCGCCCTGGTCAGCCGCTCCGTGGCCGCGGCCAGCGCCTGCCGGTAGTCGGTCAGCTGCCGGCGGTACGACTTCCGGCCCTGCCGCCGGTCGCTGACCACGTTGCCGATCAGCATCACCGGGCTGAGCAGCGTGAACACGAGGAACATCGGGTTGCGCAGCGCGACGAACATGACCGCCCCGAAGCCCAGCGGGGCGAGGCAGGCGAGGACCGGGATCGGCCGCCGGGCGGCGTCCCTCGGCTCGGCCGGCAGCTCGACAGTCGTCGCGGTCGGCGGCGGAGGAAGCCGGGGCGGCCGGTTGTAGGCCAGCCCGCCGTCGTCGCTGGGCACCAGCGCCGCGTCCGGCGCCTCGGCCGGCACGACCATCAGCCTGCTGTCGCCGACCGCGACCAGCTCGCCGTCCGTCAGCTGCCGCTCCGCGTCGATCGGCTCGCCCTCCACCCGGGCGGCGGCCGCCTCGTCGAACGGCGTCCACTGCACGCCGGCCGGGGTGACCAGTAGCCTGGCCTGCCGCGCCGACACGGTGGGGTCCTCGACGCGCGCGTCCGCGTCGTGCGCACTGCCCAGCACGTACTCACCCAGCGGCAGCCGGTGCACCCGCCCGGCGTCCGGTCCGCCGACGACCCGCACCTCGGCCACGCCGCCGACGTCGAGGTCGTGCACGCCGGGGCCGACCGGCCCGTCCAGCCCGACCACCACACCTTCCCGCAGTGGACTCACCCGAACCGCGAGCTCGGGGCTCACCGGCCGGCCGGCGACCCAGACGCCGGCCGGTGCCGCCGGTGCGGTCGGGCGGGGGTACCGGCCGGGCCCGAGCAGGCCGGGCGGCCCCTCGATGCCGAGCGCGGAGCGCAGCGCCCGCTCGGCGTCGGCCACCGTGCTGTCCGGCTCCACCACCAGCACGACGTCCTGCCGCCGACCGGAGCCTGCGTCGACGGCGGTGAGCTGGATGTCCACGACGCGCAGCCTACGGGCAGGGAGTGTCCGGTACGGGCGCGATGTCCGGCGCGCGAACCCGTAGACTCTGTTCGACTGCGACGGGAGCCGCACGGGGGTCGCACCCGTTCAAGGACGGCACGCCACGCCCTTCGAGTGAAGAGACAGGCCCATGACGCAGACCACCGACTCGGCGTGGACGCGGGGTGGCCGCCCCGCCCAGCCTGGCCCGCCCGGCGCGTCGGGACCGGCTCAGGAGCGCATCCCGGTCCCCACCCGGCAGCGGCGGCCCGCGCTTGCGGCGCTGGCGCTCGTGCTGGTCCTCGGCGGCGCCGCCCTGTCCGGCTTCCTCGTGCTGACCAGCGGGCAGAAGCAGAGCGTCCTGGTGCTCGCCACCGACGTCGAGTACGGCCATGTCTTTCAGAACGGCGACTTCCGGGAGGAACAGCTTTCGCTCACCGGCGGGATCAAGCCGGTGCGGTTCGACCAGCTCAGCGAGCTGGTCTCGGGCGGCTACCGGGCGACCACCCGGATCCCGGCCGGCAGCGTGCTGACCTATGGCATGGTCACCCGGCAGCTGTCGATTCCGGGAAACAACTACACCGAGTTCGGCGTCAATGTCCCCGAGGGGCAGTACCCGGCCGACGGCGTGCGCGAGGGTGACATCGTCAAGGTGCTCTACACGCCGACCTCGGACAAGGGCCTCCCCGCCGGTGGGGTCAAGGACGGCAAGCCGCTGCCGCTGGGCATGACCCTGGTCGGCCAGGCCTACGTCAGCGCCGTCCACTCCACCAGCGGCGGCCAGGGCGGCCTGATAGTCAGCCTGGTGGTGCGGAACGAGGACCTGTCCGAGAACGACAAGACCGGCTTGGCGATGGCCGCGGCCGCCAACGCGATCAAGTCGATCTCGCTGGTGCGGCTGCCCGCGTCCACCAAGCCGGTCACGGGTGACTAGACGGTGGCGCTCATCGCGGTGGCGGCCGACAAGGGCTCGCCCGGTGTCACGACCGCCGCGCTGTCGCTGGCCGCGGTCTGGCCGCGGCGGGCACTGCTCGCCGAGTTGGACCCGTCCGGCAGCGACATCGCGCTGCGGCTGCGCGGTCCCCGCGGGCTGCCGCTGTCACCGGAGACCGGGCTGCTCAGCCTGGCGGTCGGCGTCCGCCGCGGCGCGCCGCCGCAGCAGGTGTTCGAGCACGTGCAGCGGCTGGACGGCGGCCTGGAGGTGGTCCTCGGGCTGGCCGCCGGCGAGCAGGCCACCGGGCTGACCGGGCTGTGGTCGCCGATCTCGATGCTGCTCGAGCGGGTGCCCGGGGCGGACGTGATCGCCGACTGCGGGCGGCTGTACTCGGGCAGTCCGGCGACCGACGTGGTCGTGCACGCCAGCGCGGTCGTGCTGGTCACCCGGCCGGCGGTCGACGCGGTCGCGCACCTGCGGGCCCGGGCCGCCGTCCTGGTCAGCGAGCTCAACTCGCGCTCGCCGGTCGTGCCGCCGGTCTTCGTGGTAGTGGTGACCGGTCCGCGGGACAACAGGTCGGCGCAGGAGATCCAGTTGGTGCTCCGGCAGGCACAGGTGCAGGCGACGGTCATCGGCCGGATCGCGCTGGACCCCCGCGGCGCCGGCATGCTGGCCGGGGAGTGGGTCGGCCGGCTGGACAGGTCGCTGCTGATCCGCTCGGCGCGCGAGGTCGCGGCGAAGCTGGCGCAGGCTACCGCGGCGCGAGCCCAGGTCTAGCGGGCAGGGGGCGAGAGATGGACCACGCGCTGGTGCGGCGGCTGCGGACCGATGTAGCGGAGAAGATCGCGACGCAGCGGCGCGACGACGCGGTGCTCGGCCTGGCGATGAGCGGGGAGGACGAGCGGCAGTACGCCAGGGCGCTGATCGCCCGCGCGCTGGCCGACCACGCCCGGGTCGAGCTGGAGTCCGGCCGGATGCCGCCGACCCCGGAGGACGAAGAGGATGTCGCCGCGGCGGTGCATGCGGCGCTCTACGGGGTGGGCCGGCTGCAGCCGCTGTTGGACGACGCGATGGTGGAAAACATCGACATCAACGGCTGTGACCGGGTGTTCGTCGGGTACGCCGACGGCCGGGAGGTGCTGCTCGAGCCGGTCGCGGAGTCCGACGACGAGCTGGTCGAGCTGGTGCAGACGCTGGCGGCGTACTCCGGCCTGTCCAGCCGGCCGTTCGATACCGCGAACCCGCAGCTGGATCTGCGGCTGCCCGACGGCTCCCGGCTGTCGGCGGTGATGGAGGTGTGCAAGCGGCCGGCGGTCTCGATCCGACGCGCCCGGCTGCCCAAGGTTTTCCTGTCCGACCTGGTCGGCAACGGGACGATGGACGAGGGTCTGGCCGCGTTCCTGCGCGCGGCGGTGGCGGCCCGGAAGAACCTCATGATCGCCGGGTCGACCAACGCCGGGAAGACGACGCTGCTGCGCGCGCTGGCAAACGACATCCCCCAGCACGAGCGGCTGATCACGGTGGAACGAGCGCTCGAGCTCGGCCTGGACGAGTTTCCGGACCTGCACCCGAACGTGGTGGCCTTCGAGGAGCGGCTGCCCAACTCGGAGGGCCAGGGCCGGATCTCGATGGCCGAACTGGTCCGCCGGTCGCTGCGGATGAACCCCAGCCGGGTCATTGTCGGCGAGGTGCTCGGCGACGAGATCGTCACCATGCTCAACGCCATGAGCCAGGGCAACGACGGCTCGCTGTCCACGATCCACGCGAACAACTCCTCCGAGGTGTTCAACCGGATCTCCACCTACGCGCTGCAGGCCGAGGAGCACCTCCCGATCGAGGCCACGCACATGCTGATCGCCGGCGCGATCAACTTCGTGATCTTCCTGCAGCGGCGCAACGACTACAAGATCGGCGGCGGCCTGCGCCGGTTCGTCGCAAGCGTCCGGGAGGTGAACGGGGTGGACGGCCGGGTGGTGTCCAGCGAGATCTGGGCACCCGGCAGGGACGGGCGCGCGGTTCCGGCCGCACCGATCCAGGCGCTGCCGGACCTGGAGGCGGTCGGCTACGAGCCGGCGATGTACGGGCGGTGGGCCGGATGAGCAGCCCTCCGGCGGTCCCGCTCGACTCGGCGACGTGGGCGGTGAGCTGAGTGATCGACCTCCCCGTCCTGCTGGCGCTGCTCGGCGGCGGCGTCGCCGGCGCCGGGCTGCTGCTTCTGGTCGCCGCGCTGGTCGGCTGGATGCCGCCGCAGCCCGGCGACGCCCGGCCGGGGCTCGCCCAGCGGGTCGACCTGGCCTCGCTGGCCCGGCGGCTGCTCGTGGCGTTCCTGGTCGCCGTCGGCACGCTGCTGGTCACCCGGTGGCCGGTGGCCGCGCTGGCCGGCGGCCTGCTCGGCTTCTTCGGCCGGTCGCTGTTCGGCGGGGCGGCACACGCCCGCGGCGAGATGGCCCGGCTCGAGGCGCTGGCGTCGTGGACGGAGTCGCTGCGCGACACGATCGCCGGAGCGGTCGGCCTGGAGCAGGCGATCCCGGCCACCTACAATGGGGCCGGCGCGGCGCTGAAGCGGCACGTCGGGCTGCTGATCGACCGGCTGCGCACCCGGGAGCCGCTGGCGGACGCGCTGCTGAAGTTCGCCGACGACCTCGCCGACCCCAGCGCCGACCTGATCGTGGCGGCGCTGGTGCTCAACGCCCGGCTGCGCGGGCCGGGCCTGCGCGACGTGCTCTCCTCGCTGTCCATCGCCGCCCGCGAGGAGTTGGACGTCCGCGGCCGGATCGAGGCCGGCCGCAAGTCGACCCGGCGCAGCGTGCAGATCATCGTCGGGCTCACGCTGGTCGTGGTGCTTGGCCTCACGCTGCTGAATCGCAGCTACGTGACGCCGTACTCGAGGCCGGCCGGCCAGATCGCGCTGGCGGTCGTCTTCGGCGTCTTCGGCCTGGGCTTCCTGTGGCTGCGCAGGCTGGCCGAGTTCGAGGTGCCGGAGCGGTTCCTCACCACGAAGTCGAGCAGACCCTCGGGCGAGCGAATCGAGGAGCGGGCACTGAGCGAGCGCGAGGGCTCGCAGCGCGAGCGGGGAGCGACGACGGCGGTGCGGCCGGAGGGACGAGGGCCGGACCGCCGGGAGGAGCGGGCACTGAGCGAGCGCGAGGGCTCGCAGCGCGAGCGGGGAGCGACGACGGCGGTGCGGCCGGAGGGACGAGGGCCGGACCGCCGGGAGGAGCGGGCATGAGTA
>Ga0184612_10001728_pt1 | contig 10574 bp, 6 predicted proteins | sample PLM3_60_coex_FD_133163 | JGI IMG/M metagenome (GOLD analysis project Ga0184612, IMG submission 133163) | Groundwater sediment microbial communities from an aquifer in East River, Colorado, USA - PLM3_60_coex | ecosystem: Environmental > Terrestrial > Soil > Riparian zone | place: USA: East...
CTCTCCGCCACTGGCCACATCGATCAGCGAGTCGGCGACCTGTGCGACCATCGTCAGACGCTCGTCGCCAAGCGAGCCGGCGTCGGCGATCGCTTGGCGAGCCGCCGAGCGTGCGTCGTCGAGCGCCCCCGCAGCCAGATAGGCTTCGCTGAGCTCCGCCCGCAACTCGACGCGCACCGGTGTGGGCGCGTCGTAGAGGTCGATCGCCCGGCCGAGAAGGTTGGTCGCGGCGGATAGGTCGCTCCGGTCGAGCGCCCGTCTGCCGGCATTCCCAAGCTTCGCCGCGGCCCGTTCCGCGATCGCCTTCGCCGCGGCGTCGATCGCACCCAGCTCGTTACGGTAGCGGTACGCCTGCTCCAGGTGGTAGCCGAGGATCTCCTCGAACTCGATCTCACGACCGCGTTCGCGGTTGATCGGCTCGGCCCAGTCGACGAAGCGCTCGTGGAGCTCGGCGCGGGTACGCTTCAGGAGGCTGCGGTACGCCGAATCCTTGATGACCGAGTGGCCGAATCGGTAGAAGTCCTCCTCCGCGACCGTCGGTCGGATGAACTGCTTGGCGGTCAATGACTGGAGTCGCGCGGGCACCTCGGGCGCGGCGTCCTCGGGGACGAGGTGGACGAGCGCGTCGACCGCGAAACCGAGACCGATGACCGATGCAGGGTCGATGACCCCTCGGTCGTTGGAGCCCAGCGCATCGAGACGGGCCGCCACGAGCGCCTCGACGGTCGGCGGGATCGCCAGCGCCTCCGATGAGGTGGTCGCGACCCAGACATCGCCCTCGCGGCGCACCGCTCCCGTCTCGACCAGCATCGAGGCGATCTGCTCGACATACAGCGGGTTCCCTTCAGCCGCCTCGAGGATCCGTTTGCGAACGCCAGGTTCCAGTCCGACGAGCAGCTGATCGACGATCGCATCGGCATCCTCGGAGGAGAGCGGCTCCAGCACGAGCTGCTCAGCCTCGTGGCCGTCCGCCCATTCGGCGCGGGTGTCGAGCAGCTCGTGGCGTGCCGTCGTGAGCAGCAGGATGGGCGAACCGTGGACCGAATCCAGCAAGTGATCGAGCAGCTCCAGGAATGTCGGCGCGGCGACGTGGATGTCGTCGACGATGGCGACCAGGGGGCGGCGGTCCGCGATCGCCTCGAGGAGCCGGCGGATCCCCCAGAACAGCTCAGGGCCGGGGAACTGCGTGGTCGACAGACCGATCGCCGCAGCGACACGATCGGCGACGGCCGTCGGATCGTCGGTACCGCCACCGGCTCCCCGGGCGATCTCCGTGATCTTCGTCAGCGCCAGTTCGAGCGGATCCTCGTCGCTGATCCCCGCCGCGCTCCTGACGATCTCCGCGATCGGCCAGAACGTGACGCCGTCGCCGTATGGCAGGCAGCGGCCACGAAGCACCTGCGACCGCCCCCGAGCGGAGGCCCGTGTCGCGAACTCGCGGATGAGCCGGGATTTGCCCACCCCGGCTTCGCCGATGACCGTCAACAGCTCGCAGGAACGGGTCGCTGCGACCTCGAGCAGCGTCATCTCCAGGCGATCCATCTCCGCCTGGCGGCCGACGAACGGCGTCGCCAACGACGTGCGCTCCGCCTGCGGCCCCCGGACGCCCACCAGCCGGAAGGCGGCGACCGGCTCGGCCTTGCCCTTGAGGGTCAGCGGTGGGATCGGCTCGACTTCGATCTGGTCTCTCGCGAGGCGGTAGGTCAGGTCGCCCAGGATCGTCTCGCGGGGTCCGGCTGCCCCCTCGAGCCTCGCTGCCGTATTGACCGCGTCGCCGGTCACCAGCCGTTGGCCGAGGCTCGCGTCGCCGGCGATGACCTCGCCCGTGTTGACGCCGATGTGGTTGCCCAATTCCAGGCCCCACATCGCCCGGAACCCGTCGTTGAGGGCGGGGATCGCGGCCTGCATCGCGGCGGCGGCACGGACCGCGCGTAACGCATCATCCTCGTGGCGGACGGGGAGACCGAAGACGGCCATGACGGCGTCGCCGATGAACCGCTCGACCGTCCCGCCATGCTGCTCGAGTGGGATGCGCATCGCCTCGAAGTACCTGGTCATCACGTCGCCGAGGGCCTCGGGACTCGGCGTCCCGCCGTCGAGGGTCGCCGGTTTCGGGTCGGCGAACACGATCGTCACGGTCTTGCGGCTCTCGCGGACCGCAGGGACGAGCGACAGGCTGGCCCCACACATCCCACAAACGCGGAATGACTCGGGGTTCTGCTCGCCGCAGGCCGGACAGAGGCGGCGACCGGCGGCCGCGATATCGGCCTTGGCGTGGCCGGCTTCGGGCCGTGTCGCGACCGAGACGAGGCGGTACGCCGCCACTGCGTCGTTCGACCCCTTGGGCGTGACGGCCTCGACGGGTTCGACGTCGACCATGTCGCGGACCAGTTCGAGGGTCGAGTCGGCGATCAGCACCTCGAGCGGCGGGGCATGCTGCTCCATGGCCGACGAGATTGCCATCGTGTCGCCGGTCAGGACGTGCTGGCCGATGCTGGCCTCGCCGAAGATGACGTCGCCGGTCGCGATCCCGGTCCGGACGACCAGGCGCACGTCCCAAGCCGCCTCGAGCCGGTCGTTCAGGCTGACGAGGACGCGCTGGCTCTCCGCTGCGGCCTCGACCGCGCGCAGGGCGTCGTCATCGTGTCGGACCGGGAGTCCGAAGACCGTGACGATCGCGTCGCCGATGATCTTCTCGATCGTTCCGCCGTGTGACTCGAAGACGGCCCGCATCTCGTCGAAGTAGAGGGTCAGGACCTCGCGGAGCGTCTCGGGGTCGAGCCGCTCGCCGAGCGCCGTCGAGCCCTTGAGGTCGGAGTTCACGACCGTCGCGAAGCGACGGATCTCGGCCGGCGCTCGCTCGGTCTCGAGGGGCGTGCCACATGAGCCGCACAGTCGATATCGGTCGGGGATCGTCGCGCCACAGGTCGAACAGGTCGTTGCCGCCATCGGCCTGAGTCTAGCGGTCTCGCCCCGTGTGCCCAGGTGTCCGGTCGCCCGGTCGCAGCGGGCACGGGCCGACGCCACGTACGATGGCCGCGATGGCTCCAGGTTCGGCTCGAGACCCGCTCGTCCGGGAGGCCCTCGTGGCCTGCCGGCTCTTCGCCGGGCTGGACGACGCGACGATGGACCTCGTGCTAGATGCCCTGCGTGCTCGTCGCTTCAGGCGTGGCGAAACCATCTTCCACGGCGGCGACCCAGGTGATTCGCTCTTCGTCGTGTCGAGCGGGTCGGTCAAGATCATGGTCGCCCCCGAGGACGGTAGTGAGCCGGCGATCCTGGCGATGGTCCGTCCGGGCGGGTTCTTCGGCGAGCTGGCCTTGCTCGATGGCGGCATCCGGTCCGCGACGGCGGTCGCGGTCGACGCGGTCGAGACGTTCGTCCTCGGGCGCGAGGCGTTCGACCGGCTGGTCGATGAGGAGCCGGCGATCCGGCGGGCCCTGCTGACCGCCCTGGCCGGGGAGATCCGGCGCCTCACCGCCCAGGTCGAGGACCTCCATTTTCTCGACCTGCCAGGCCGGCTTGCGCGCCACGTCCTGCGCGCCGTCGCGCGCGAGGGCGAGCCACTGCCGACCGACGAGGTCCGACTGCCATGGCCATATACCCAGGGCGAGCTCGCCAGCATGATCGGCGGCTCGCGCCAGTCCGTGAACCGCCTGCTGGCGGACTTCGTCGCCCAGGGCCTGCTTCGGTTCGATGGCGACGACCTCGTGATCCCGGACGCGCGCCGCCTGGCGACGGCGGCGCGTCGATGAGCGGCGACCGCCCGGGCCCGACCGAACCGGCCGGCCTGACCGAACCGGCCGGCCCGATCGGCCGCCGGAGGAACGAGGCGATGGATGCCCTGGTCGCGGTCGCCGTCCGGCTGGCCGCGGCCGATCGGTTGGCCCCGGCCACCGGCGAGCCGGCACTGCGGGCGTCGGCCGAGGCCGCAGCGGCGATCCTTCGCGTGTCCGCCGCCTCGGTGGCGCTCCACGACGCTGCGACGGGGCGTCTGGTGTTCCGCGCCGCGGCGGGTCCGGAGGGAGGTGGCGTCGTCGGGTTGAGCATCGCCGCCCACGAGGGGATCGCGGGCTATGTCTTCTCGACGGGCCAGGCGCTCGCGGTCGCCGACGTGGCCGCGGACCCTCGCTTCGAGCGCGCCACGGCGGAGCGCACTGGGTACGTCCCACGCTCGCTCCTCGCCGTGCCACTCGTCGACGATGCCGGGATCGCCGGCGTGATGGAGTTCCTCGACCGCCGCGACGGAGCCCCATTCGACCTCGTCGATGTCGAGGTCGCGACGCGGATGGCGGTCGCCACGACGGCCGTCGCTCGAACGAGCCGGGTCGACCGCGAGGCGGGCCAGTTGTTGCGCACGGTCCTGGCGGCGATCGGCGACGCCGGGGATGACGCGCTCGGCGACGAGGCCATCGAGGGCCTGGTCGGCGAGGTCACGGAGCGCCTGTCGGCCGAGGATCCGCTCTGGCGTCTGGCCGATCGCATCGGTCGGCTCCGCGCCGCGGACCCCGACGACGTCGAGCTCGCGATCGATTGGCTGGACGCCCTGATCGCGCGCACCGAACGCCGGACCCAGGCGGGTCGTCGGCGTCACGCCTGAGCGTCGAGCGGACCGTGACCGACCCATCCCGGCCGGCCTGGAGTGACGCCTTCACGCCCGATGCGCAGGTGAGCCTCCTGCGGGCTCGGCCATTCGGGACGATGGACCGCCATCTCGCGTTCGGCGAGACGAAGGGTCGCGGCGTGACGGTCGCGATCATCGATTCGGGTGTCGAGCCGGATCATCCGGCCGTCGGTGGGCGCCTCGTCCGTAGCCTTCACATCGTCCTCGATGACGCCGGCCCGCGCGTCGTCGACGACCCGGACCCGGGTGACCTCGTGGGGCATGGGACCGCCTGCGCCGGGATCATCCATGGGATCGCGCCGGCCGCCGCGCTCGTCTCCATCCGGGTCTTGGGTGCGGACAATCGCGGAGCCGGTCCGGCCTTCGCGGCCGCGCTCGACTGGGCGATCGGCGAAGGCTTCGAGGTCGTCAACCTCAGCCTGTCATCCCGCAGCGAGGCGCTGGCGGGACGGTTCCACGAGCTCGCCGATGAGGCGTACTTCGCCAACACCCTCCTGGTCGGCGCCGCCAACAACGTGGCCGGGCCGTCGTATCCGTCGCTGTTCGCGGCGGTCGTGTCGGTCGCCGCCCACGACATCGCCGACGCGGACGTCTGGTTCTACAACCCGGACCCACCGGTCGAATTCGGGGCCCATGGCCTCGACGTGGACGTCGCATGGCGGGGCGGGACGCGGATCCGCGCGACCGGCAATTCATTCGCCGCGCCCCACCTCGCGGCGCGCGCGGCCCTCATCCGGGCGGAGCATCCAGATGCCAGCCCGTTCGAGGTCAAGACCATCCTCGCAGCGACGGCCGACGACCCCCGGACATGACGACACCGTCCGGGGGAGCCGGACGGTGTCGGGTCGGGCGGAGGATCGTCAGTGGGTGGGACCGACCTCGTCGTCCTCGTCGGTCGGGGCGAACTCGCCGCCCGAGCTCGGGCTTCGCTTCGAGAAGTCGGCCGGCGGCGCGGGATTGACGAACCCGTGTCCCTCGACGTCGTCGTCGCGGTCGATGCCGTCCGGGCCCTGGGACGTCCCCACCCGCTCGACGAGGCCCTCCTTCGGAAGCCGGATCCGCTTGTTCGTCATGGCCCTGGTCCCCTTCCTGCCGCGCGATCCGCGGCTTCGATGTGTGTACCGTACCGCGCCGGGTGCGGTCCCTCGATGCCGTGTGCGACGACTCGGCTGTCGGCTAGCCGACAGAGCCACCGTGCTGATCATACGTTCGCGGCAGGGCCTCGACCTGCGGTCGCGGCGTGCGCAGGTCGCGAAGGTCGGCCTGATCGATCCCGGCCAGGCGTGGCAGGTCGGCGGCCTCCGTCCGCTGGAGCCGGCTCGTCATCGTCGAGAGGACCACGCGCTGGACCTCGGGGACGGTCATCGTTGCCCGCAGTGCCTCGGCCGGCACCTCGAGCAGGGTCGTGTCGACGTCGGCAACCACGTCCGCGGTCCGGACGCTGCCGGTCAGCGCCGCGATCTCCCCGAAGAAGTCGCCCGCGGCCATCGTCGAGAGCCCGCGGTAGCCATCCTCCAGGGGCACGCCGGCCGTCGTCGAGCCGTCGAGGATGAAGTACGCCGAGGTCGCGGCGTCGCCGTGTTCGACGATCCGCGTTCCTTCGGGCACTTCGCGGACCGTGGCGTTCGCGACGAACGACGAGCGCTGCTCCGGCGAGAGGCGGCCGAAGGCCGCGAGGCGCCCCGCCAGGCGCTCGAAGTCGGCCAGGGTGGCCGCCCGCACCGGGATGGCGGGCAGGGCCGGCGGCGTCACGGCGCCGCGAAGCCGCGCCGCCGCCGCTCCCCAAGTCGACACCCCGAGGCCGGGTGCCACGAACGTGAACGCGGCCGACACGAACAGGAGCGACGACGCGACCACGATCAGCAACCGGATGTCCACGATGTCGGCCAGCCCGGCCGCGGCCATGCCGAACAGGAAGATCACGTCGCGCATGACGTAGAACGCGGAGAAGACGCGGCCGCGCATCTCCCGTGGGGTGTTGCGCTGGAGGAGCACGGACCGGGCGATGGACGACGGCGAATTGAAGAAGCCGGACACCATGACCAGCAGGATGGCCACCCCGATCTGGTCCGACAGGCCGTACAGCACGCCACAGATGCCCATCCCGGTCATCGCGACGATGATCCAGACCGGCTCCGGGAGCTTGGAGGAGAACCGGGCCATGAAGAACGACCCAGCGACGAACCCGACCGAGGTCAGGCCCTCCTGGAGGCCGTACTGGAATTCCGTCGCGCCCAGTACTTCGAGCGTGAACGGCAGCAACAGCACGTTCCACAGCCCGAACGAGAAGAACATGAACCCGCCGACGATGAACAGCGAGCGGATGATCGGGGTGCCGACCAGCGTCGCCATCCCGGACTTGAGGTTGGCCGCGATGACCGCCACGCTCGCCTCGTCGTCGGGCATCGGCATCGGGTAGCGGCCCATCAGCGCGATGCACGCCGCGGAAAATACGAACGTCGCGGCGTCGATGATGAACGCCCACTGGAGGCCGACAGACCCCGCCAGCAGGCCTGCGCCCGCGAAACCCACTGCGGTCGAGCCGAACGAGGCGATCGACAGGAACGAGTTCGCCGAAGCGAGCTCCTCGTCACTCGCGATCTCCGGGATGAGGCTGTCATGCGCCGGGTCGAAGAACTGCTTGACACCGGCGTTGAGGAGGAGCAGCAGGTACAGCCCCGGCAGGGCGATCGCGTTCATGCCGATCACGAACGCGATGAGCGAGACGAGCACGGCCTGGACGAGACAGGTCCAGATCATGATCCGCTTGCGATCGTGACGGTCGACGAAGACCCCGGCAAGCAGCCCGACGACAAGGCTCGGGAAAGCCGTGACCATGAGGGTCAGGCCGACCGCCAGCGCGGACTCGGTCTCACGCCAGACATAGATGCCGGCGGCCAGGTCGGTCAGGGACGATCCTGCCGTCGAGACCAGCTGGGCCAGCCAGAGCAGCGAGAAATCGCGGCGCCGGAACACGGCGAACATGGAAGGGGGCGGCGCGACCGCGGCGGTCATGAACCTCCAGATGATGTCCCCGGGGCGGGCGTCGCGCGGAGTCTAGCCGTCCTGGGCGACGACCGTGACGCCTTCCCGCAGGAGCAGGTCGCGCTTGATCGCAAGGCGCTCCTCGCGCGAGCCCCAGCCGTCCCCGCCGTAGCCGCCGATCGTGCCGTCCGCCGCGATCACACGGTGACACGGGATCAGCAGGGCGACCGGGTTCCGGCCGAGCGCACCGCCCACCGCGCGCGCCGCTCGCGGCGCCCCGATCCGGCGCGCGATCTCCCCGTAGCTGGCCGTCCGGCCCCACCCGATGCCCGCCACCGCGTCGAGGACGCGCCGATCCCATGCCGGCCGGTCGGCGAGGTCGAACCTGAGGTCGGCGCTCGCCGGGTGTCCGTCGAGCAAGCGCTCGAGGGCGGCGACGCCGGCATCGAGCCACGCCCGGCGCGGATCGTCGTCATCGACATCGCCCGCGTTCGCGACCGGCGAACCGAGCCGTCGCGCGAGCGCGGCATCGAAGGTGATCTCCGTCGTGAGCCATTCGACGGCGACGATGCCTCGCTCCGTCGCGGCGACGTGGAGAGGACCCCAGGGACCGGCGATCGTGGTCCGGATGGCGGCCTGATCGAGCATTCCTGGAGTCTCGCATATCGGACATCTCGGGCGCCGTGATATACTCCCAGGGAGTATGAACCGCCCGACGTCTGAGCGCGAGCTGGTCCTGCCGATCGAAGGCATGACCTGTGCATCGTGCGTCAACCGGATCGAGCGGTTCCTCACCCGGACACCGGGCGTCGAGAGCGCGACGGTCAATCTCGCGACCGAGATGGCGACCATCCACTACCTGCCGGACGTCGCGGATCGCGCGGCGCTCGTCGGGGCTATCGAATCGGCGGGCTATGACGTCCGAACGAGGCCGCACGCCGCCCTCGGAGATCCACCGTTGACGCTTGCCGATGAGTTGTCCGCCGAGGACCTCGATCGGGAGCGCGAGGCGCGCGCGCTGCTGCTGCGGGCGTCCGTGTCGATCGCGACGGCGCTGGCCATCATCGCCGTGATGTTCGCGCCGCAGACGACGGTCGCGCTGGAGGCACTCAACAGGCTCGTCCTCATCCCCGCGACGATCATCCAGGTCTGGGCCGGCGGTCGGTTCTACCGCGCGGCGTGGCGCGCCGCGCGGCACGGCACGACGAACATGGACACCCTCGTCGCGATCGGCACGACCGCGGCGTGGGCGTACAGCGTCTTCGTCACGCTCTGGCCGGAGGTCGTCCTGGCCGCCGGTCTCGAGCCGGTGACCTACTTCGATTCCTCGACGATCATCATCGGCCTGGTCCTGCTCGGACGCTGGCTGGAGGCCCGAGCGAAGGTCCGTACGACCGGCGCGATCCGTCGTCTCGTCGGGCTCAGCCCGACGACCGCGCAGCTCGTCCGCGATGGGGTCGACCACGAGGTCGCCCTCGAGGCCGTGATCCCCGGCGACCTGCTTCGCGTCCGCCCCGGCGACAAGATCCCGGTCGATGGGCTCGTGGTCGAGGGCGGCTCGGCGATCGATGCCTCGATGCTGACCGGCGAGCCGGTCCCGGTGATTGTCGGGCCGGGCGACGAGGTCATCGGGGCCACCATCAACACGACCGGCACGTTCGTCATGCGTGCCACGCGCGTCGGGCGCGATACCGCGCTCGCCCGGATCGTCGAGCTCGTCCGGCGTGCCCAGGGCTCGAAGGCCCCGATCCAGCGGTTGGCCGACCGGATCGCCGAGGCCTTCGTGCCGATCGTGCTCCTGGCGGCCGGGGTCGCCTTCGCGGTCTGGTTCGTGGTCGGTCCGGAGCCACGGCTCACCCTGGCCCTGAGCGCGTTCATCAGTGTCCTCGTCATCGCCTGCCCCTGCGCGATGGGTCTCGCCACGCCGACCGCGATCATGGTCGGGACCGGTCGAGGCGCGGAGGGCGGCATTCTGATCCGCGGCGGCGAGGCCCTCGAGACGGCGCACCGCGTCGGAGCGGTCGTCATGGACAAGACCGGCACCCTGACCCTCGGCCGTCCGTCCGTCAGCGAGGTCACCGCGGCGCCGGGTCACTCGATCGACGAGGTGCTCGACCTCGCGGGTTCCCTCGAGAAGGGGAGCGAGCATCCGCTCGGGGCGGCGATCCTCGCCCGGGCGCGCGAGGACGAGCTCGGCTTCGGGACGGTGACGGGGTTCACCGCGCTCGCCGGCGGCGGCGTCGAAGGGACGGTCGAGCGTCACGGCCGCCGGTTCGCCGTCCTCGTCGGAAGCCGTCGCCTGATGTCCGAGCGTGGCACGATCGTGACGGCGCTGGATGGCGCGGCGGCCGCCGCCGAAGCGGCCGGCCAGACGGTCGCGTTCGTGGCGGCCGACGGGGTGGCGGCCGGTCTCATCGCCCTCGGCGACCCGGTCAAGCCGACCTCGGCCGCGGCGGTCCGGGCGCTGACCGATTCCGGGATCGAGGTCTGGCTGGTCACTGGTGACGCCCGTGCGACGGCGGAGGCGGTCGCGCGCCAGGTCGGTATCCCGGCGGAGCGGATCGAGGCCGAGGCACGACCAGGTGAGAAGGCCGCGACCATCGAGCGGCTGCAGGCGCGCGGCCTCGTCGTGGCCATGGTCGGCGATGGGATCAACGACGCTCCGGCCATCGCCCATGCCGATCTCGGCGTCGCGATCGGGACCGGCGCCGACGTCGCCATCGAGGCCTCCGACGTCACGCTCATCGGGGGCGATCCGCGCTCGGTCGCTTCCGCCGTCGATCTGTCGCGAGCGACGATGGCGGTCATCCGCCAGAACCTGTTCTGGGCGTTCGCCTACAACGTCGTGCTCATCCCGGTGGCGATGGGCGCGCTCTATCCGGCCTTCGGGATCACGCTCGACCCGGCCCTCGCCGCCGGTGCGATGGCCCTCTCGTCGGTCTTGGTCGTCGCCCACTCGCTGCGC
>Ga0184612_10001729_pt1 | contig 10573 bp, 13 predicted proteins | sample PLM3_60_coex_FD_133163 | JGI IMG/M metagenome (GOLD analysis project Ga0184612, IMG submission 133163) | Groundwater sediment microbial communities from an aquifer in East River, Colorado, USA - PLM3_60_coex | ecosystem: Environmental > Terrestrial > Soil > Riparian zone | place: USA: East...
GGTGACGCGCTGCAGCGGCATCATGGCCACCTTGCGCGCAAGAATCCCCTCGATGAGCATGACCCGCTTGTTGGTGAGCACGAAGCGGTCGTAATACCACTCGGCGACCGACCACAGCACCCAGCTGATGACGACAATCCAGATGATCACAAGAATGGTGAGCCCCTCCGGCACCTGCTCCTTGGCGAAGTAGCCGGACAGATAGCCGAGCAGGAACGTGGCGAGCACCCCGATGGTCAGGCGTTTGACGAGGTGGATCAGGTGCCGGCGCCACTCGCCGCGGAACTTCTCCGTCGGGAATAGGTAACGGCGCGCAAGGTCGCTGGGCTCGCGCGTGGTGATCAGGTCGACCCGGTCGAAGCCCACCCCGGCCTGGTGGCTGGCCACGATCGACGCGTACTCGACATCGTCGAACTCGAATACATCACCGTACTGCGTGCCGCCATCGCCATCGCCGTCGCGGTATGGCGGGAATCGGTCGGTGGGCGGCTCTGCCTCGTCGCGGCGACGGTCGTCGTCGGATTCCTCGCCCGGACGTGGGTCGTCGCTGACCATAGGGTGCGGTCAGGCGACCAGGTTAGTGAAGAAGTCGCCGAACCCGGTAGCGATGTCCATAATGCCGGCGCCGAGGGACTTGAATACCTCGGCCGCGGACGCGGGCCGGAAGGCGATGAAGAAAATCAGGAACGCGACGCCGCCCCAGGTGAGGATCTTCTTGACCATCCCGGGCAATCCTCCTCTCCACGGCGCAAATCGCGCCCGTGGTGCACACACGGTATCAGGTGACTGGCAACTAGTTAATCTCTTCGGCGCAAACCACAGGCGAAAGCGTCCGCCCCGTGGGACTACTCGTTACTATGCTCGTCCCGACCGCGCAGAAACCTAGACGGCGCGCCGAAAACAAGCTCACTTGGTAATGAATCGGCGAGGTCGTGGAGCAGGATCTGCTCGGCGAGGACGTAGCCGGCGGGTGCCGGCCAGGCGATGGCGTAGAGCCACAGTCCCTTCGCCTCGCCGACATAGACACTGCGGTCGTCGTGCGACTTCACAGCCCACAGTGGAGTCGGATGACCCGCCGCCTTGACCTTGGCGTGGGCCGCCGTCGTCTCGAGCGCGTCGCGCAGGTAGGGGACCGGATCGTTGCCGGGGATGCCGGCGAGCCGGTTGCCCAGACCGATACCCGGTTCCTCCGCCACGAACACGACGTCGGCCGGCCCGTCGGCGAGCGGCGCGGGTCCCGACACCGCCAGCGCGGTCGCCCGTGGTCCGCCACGATCGTCTCCGGCCCAGGCGACACCCGTCACGGTCCATCCGGTCAGCAGCGGCCAGGGGCACCACAGAGGCACCGCGGAGCTGGCGGCGAGGATCTTCTCCCGCGCGGCCGCGAGGATGTCGGCGGAGATGTGCTGGGCGACGTACAGCGGCTGGACCACCCCACAGTCGTCGCATCGCCAGTCGGTGTGCATGAGATCCGGCGGGCGCACCGCACCGCCGCATCGCGGGCAGCTCACCGCGAGGCTCACCCCCACATTCTGCGCCGATCAATGGACGGTTGGGGCACTTCGATCTTCATCTCGACTCACGACTCTTGGACGATCTGCGGCCTTTAGGGTGGTGTGGTGGCGTGCTGACGTATCCAGGTGTGCATGGCGATGCCGCTCGCGACGCCGGCGTTGATGGAGCGGGTCGAGCCGTACTGCGCGATGGAGCACACCAGCGCTGCCGCCCCACGGGCCGCGGCGGAGAGTCCCGGACCCTCCTGCCCGAACAGCAACAGGCATCGGCGCGGCAGGTGGACGGTCTCGATCGGCACCGATCCCGGCAGGTTATCCACGCCGACCACCACGAGCCCCGCGGAACTCGCCCAAGCCATCAGCGCCTCGGCGGTCTCGTGATGGCGCACATGCTGGTATCGGTCGGTCACCATGGCCCCGCGCCGGTTCCACCGGCGCCGCCCGACGATGTGCACCTCACGGGCGAGGAAGGCGTTCGCGGTCCTCACGACTGTGCCGATGTTGAGGTCATGCTGCCAGTTCTCGATCGCGACGTGGAAGTCGTGCCGCCGGCTGTCCAGATCGGCCACGATCGCGTCGTGGCGCCAGTACCGGTAACGGTCGACGACATTGCGCCGGTCACCCTCGGCGAGCAGCTGGGGATCATAGTGAGGCTGCGTCGGCCAGGTACCGACCCACGGCCCCACCCCAACCTCGTCGTCACTCACAGGTCAGCAGCGTAAGCGCCAGCAACTCGCGGCCCCCAGAGCGGCCGCGAAGCCGCTCCCAAAATCGCGCCGATCATGAACTAGTGAGAGTTCACTCGGGTTCCCGTCCGGAGGACTGTTGTGAGCGTTCACTCAGGTTCCCGTCCGGAGGACTGTGGGTCATGATTGGCGCTGTTTGGCCACCGCAACCTCATGATCGGCGCGAATCTGGGCGGCTATGGCCGGAGGACGCCGCCCAGCGCGTAGAGGAACCGGTTCTCGGCGACCCCGACCCGCCCCGTCGGCACCGGTACCGGTACGGCGGGGGCACTCCGCGCCGCGCCCGTGACGGCGGCCGCGATGTGGCTCAGCCAGTCCCGGTACGCGGCGGCGTCCTCGGGCTGGCAGCGCTGGGCGAGCACCTCCGAGGCGTACCGGCAGGCGGCCAATGTCTGCACGATGCCGACCTCGCCGCCGGGCTCGTCGGTCGAGTGGCGCCCCGACTCCGCATAGATGGCGCCCACCACCTCCCGTACCAGCGGGCTGGGCGAGCCAAGTCCGGCGGCTATCGCCTCGATCCCCGCGAGGCCCTCGGCGACACTGCGATGCGCGAAGGCCGGCTCGGATTGGCCCGCGGCGACCAGTACCCGGCGTGGGAGGGTAACGATCAACTCCCACTCGTCCCGGTCAAAGGCGAGGGCGGTCTGGCTCAGCTGGTGTGGTTGGTTCGGTTGGTACGACATGGCGACCTCCCGGCCTGAGCATATGCCCGGACTCACGTGGTGACGGCGCAGTTCCAGCCGTCGTAGATGCCACCGTGGCGCTCCACGGTCTCCTTTACCGCCCACGTCATCTCGTGCAACGACGGAGGTGCGACCGGGTCGCTGCGCAGGGCGGTCAGCGCGAACTCCCCCTCGTCGTCGCGGGCCACGCTGGCGCTGAAGCCATCCGCGCGCAAGTCGGCCGCGGCCGACTCCGCCGGCTCGGGCTCTGCGAAGTAGGCCAGATGCTCGACCTGGCGCGGCGTGGCCAGCTCATCGCCGTGCTCGGCGAGAACACCCACGACCGCCAGGTCGGACAGCAGCTGACTCTGCCGCTCGTCGGGGGCGAGCCGGTCGCGCACGTAGGCCCAGTGCGGGTCGTACTCGGCGGCGATGTCCAGCTCGGCGGAGAGATCGGCGCCGCCGCGCCAGTTCAGCCGGACAGGTTCGGCCGGCATGGCGGGCAGGTGGGCCGTCAGGCGCCAGTCGCCGGCGCGGACAACCTGCCCGACGAAGACACCGCCGAGATCGGCCGCCGCGGCCCGTACCGCCGCGGCCAGCTCGTCGAGGTGTACGGCGTCGGGCGTCGGGCTGCGGGTGGCCGGTGTGCCGGGCGAGTACCGCGCGGCGATGTCGAGCCGTACCGGCAGATCCGAGATCGGCGCCGCGTCGACCGCGCCGAGGTCGACCGACCACGTCGCCGCGGTCCCGTCGTATGCGCCGGGAAACGTCTGCCAGACCTCCTCCCAGCGCGGCTTGTTCCGACCGAGTAGCCGTCCGAAGAGGCTCATTCGCTCCTCCGCGAGGGGTTGACGGACCTGTCGCGAGTCTTACAGACCCCATACGTAGAGGGGAACCGCAGGGGCGCCCTTGAGTCCTCGATCAGTCAGTTGACTCGACTGCGCCGGACTCCGGAGAGCTCGGGTGCTCGGGGAAGCTCGGGTACTCCGGCCCGGCGTGGGCCTTCTTGGGCACCATCACCCGGCGGCGGAAGACGCACACCATCGTGCCGTCCTGCTTGTATCCCCTGGTTTCGACAGTGACCACGCCCCGGTCCGGCTTGGACTCGGACTCCCTCTTGTCGAGCACGGTGGTCTCGCCATAGATCGTGTCGCCGTGGAACGTCGGAGCGACGTGGCGCAGCGACTCGACCTCCAGGTTCGCGATGGCCCGCCCGGAGACGTCGGGCACGGACATGCCCAGCAACAGCGAGTAGATCAGGTTGCCGACGACCACGTTCCGGCCGAAGTGCGTGGCGGTTTCGGCGTAATGGGCGTCCAGGTGCAGAGGATGGTGGTTCATCGTGATCAGGCAGAAGAGATGATCGTCGCTCTCCGTCACGGTTTTGCCAGGCCAGTGACGGTAGACGGCCCCGACCTCAAAATCCTCGAAATACCGCCCGAACTGCACGCCGCCTCCGTGAGATATGTGGCCGACGGTACGCGTCCGGAGACGCAATGAGCGGCGGGGCCCTCCCCGGCGCCCGCCGCCCACGCTCTGATGCGAGAAGTTTGCGGCCTGCGGGGCGTACCTGCATAGAGCAGACGCAGAGACGTCGGTCACAGTTACCGAACTGTGAGTTTCGATGACTACTCAGCGTGATCATTACTACTGAGGGTGACGGTGCGGGTGAGGCGGCTGAGGCGGCCTGGACGTCCTACCGAGGTTGTACATTCAGCACAGCATGGACACCCTCCCGCCACGAGCCCGGGTGGCCCGGATCGTCGCCACGCTGGTCGGCGCGGCGCTGCTGCTGGCGGGCTCGGTGTGGGGAACCGACGACAACTTCCCGTTCGGGCCGTTCAGCATGTACGCGGGAGTGAATGCACCCGACGACGACGCGCCCGACACGCGGGTAGAGGGCGTGGACAGCACCGGGACGCTGGTCGACTTGGGCGAGCGCAGCACGGGCATCCGCCGGGCCGAGATCGAGGGCCAGGAGCAGCGGTATCGCGCCGAGCCCTCGCTGCTCAGGAAGGTCGCCGACGCCTACGCGCAGCGCCACCCTGACGCTCCGGCGCTCGTCGAGGTGCGGATCGTAATCCGCTGGCACGGCATCGAGGACAGCCGTCCCACGGGCACCTACCGCGACGAGATCATCGCCTCCTGGCGGTTGTCAAATGAGTGAGCGAAGCGGCGCGGCGGCGTCTGGACCGGCCCGACGCGCCGACGAAGTCGGTGCGCGGCGGGACGGGAAGACGTCGCCTCAGGGCGCCGCGAAGCGAGCGAATCAGGTAGCAGATTGGATGATGGAGCCGGTGCCGCGCGGCCGGATCGCGGCGTTCCGCACGCTGGTCTACCTGTTCGTCGCCGCCGATCTGGTGATCTTCACGCCGTGGGTGCGCACGCACGCGAGCATTCCGGGCGAGCTGTACCGGCCGCTGCAGGTGGGCCGGCTGCTGCCGCTGCCGGCGCCGACGCCGGCGCTCGTGCACGGCATCTTCTGGGCGCTCCTGGTCGTGGCCCTGCTGGCCGCGAGCGGCCGGGCGCCACGTGTGCTCGGCTGGACCGTCTTCGCGCTCTACTTCGAGTGGATGATCATCGCGATGTCCTACGGGAAGGTGGACCACGACCGGTTCGCCTTTCTCGTGGCGCTAGCCGTCCTGCCGACCGCCGGGCGGGCCCGTCACGGCGACGCGACCCGCACCGAGGCGGGCGGCTGGGCGCTGCGGGTCACCCAGATAGCCGTGGTGTGCACGTACTTCCTGGCGGCCTGGGCGAAGGTCCGCTTCGGCGGGTGGGAGTGGGCCACGGGCTCGGTGCTGGCGAGGGCGATCCTGCGTCGGGGCACCGAGCTGGGCGATCTGATCGCCCCGATACCGGGCGTGCTGATCGCCGCGCAGATCGGCATTCTCGGCTTTGAGCTGGCCAGCCCACTGATCTTTTTCATGCGCGGGCGCTGGCGCTACGCGGCCGTGGGCTACTTCTACTCGTTCCACGTGGCCACGTTCGCGATGATCACGATCTCGTTTGCGCCGCACCTGGTGGCCACGGCGTCATTCCTGCCACTGGAACGGGTGCGCCCGATCGAACGGCTGCGCTCAGTGGTGCGCCGAGGCCGTCCTTCGAGCCTGGTCGCGCTGGGCGGACGGCAGCACACACTCGGCGGTGCCACCGGGCATCCGGTGCCGGTTGCGGGCGACCCAGCGATACGCGGGCCAGGCGATGGCCAGCCCGGGCCGACTGCCGAGCACGCGGCCGAGACCACGCCAGAGCGGGCCTGAGCTCCGCAGCAGTTGGGCGATCGCGGCCGGTCCGGCGGCGCCGACGCGACCCCCCGCCGCGTCGACCGATACCCACTGGACGGCGTCGTCGCACTCCGCCGCCGTCAGGCCGAGGGGTTCGAGGTCGGTGAATTGCCACGCCCGCACGCGCGCCCGGGTCGGGATCCGGCGCCGGATGAACCGGGCGCACGCGCTGCAGAACGCGCAGTCGCCGTCGTAGACGAAGTCGCCGGTCACCGTCGCATGAGTGGTACCCACGCCTCTATCGTGCACCTACTGTCACGTGTCCGCATCGCCGGTTGGTCCCGGGGCGGACGTGACCCGTCCCACATGCTGGCCACGACTGGCTCGGGAATCGCCGGCACCACACATCCGTTGGTGATGGACGTGGGCGAATGGGTAACCATTGGGCAACCACGCGGTGGACTTGAAACGGAGACGTGATGGCGACGAAGAATCTGACGGCGGCCGACTTCGCCGACGTGACCCGCGAGGAGGGCATCGTCCTCGTCGACTTCTGGGCCGCCTGGTGCGGGCCGTGCGTCAGGTTTGCGCCTGTCTTCGAGCGCGTCTCCGAGAAGCACCCCGACATCGTGTTCAGCAAGGTGGACACCGAAGCCCAGCCGGACCTGTCGGAGGAGTTCGGCATCCGGTCGATTCCGACCATCATGGCCATCCGGGACGGCGTCATCGTCTTCCAGCAGGCCGGTGCCCTGCCCGAGCAGGCGCTCGAGTCGCTGATCACGCAGGTCCGCGCGCTCGACATGGACGACGTGCGCAGCCGCGCCGCCGCCGCCTGACTCGCCCAAGACCCTTCCACCGCGCCGGGTTTAGGGTGGACAGATTGGCGTACGCGTGTTCGAATTAGAACATGCGTTGGGAGAATCTGAGCGCCGACGCGGCCGGACGGACTGACTCGGCCGGTCACCGAGTCTCTGGCGAGCTTCCGCTGGCGTTGCCGGAGGCGGTCGTGCGGACGTTCGACACCCCCGGCTTCGACGGGATGACGTTCTACGAGATCCGCGCGAGGTCGATCATCAGCCGGGTCCCCGCCGCCTCCCGCATGCCGTTCGAGTGGACTATCAACCCTTATCGGGGGTGCAGCCACGCCTGTACCTACTGCGTGGCCGGTGACACGCCTGTCCTCATGGCCGACGGTCGGCCAAAGCCGATCGCCGCGCTACAGGTCGGTGATCGGGTCTATGGGACGGTTCTGCAGGGCCGCCAGCGCGAATGCGTCGTGACCACGGTCCTCGCGCATTGGCCAACGGTCAGGCCCGCATACCGCGTGACGCTCTCGGACGGGCGGCAGCTCGTCGCGAGCGGCGACCACCGCTTTCTCACCGACCGCGGCTGGCGCCACGTCGCCGGAGGCGAGGACCACCGGCCGTACCTGACGATCGGGCACAAGGTCGTCGGCGTCGGTCGTGCACCACACCACGGGCCGGGGTCGCTTGACACGCTCATCGGGGTGGTCGGGGTGGAAGCTCTCGGCGTGGAGCGGCCTATGTTCGATATCACGACGGGCACCGGCGACTTCATCGCCAACGGCGTGGTAAGCCACAACTGCTTTGCCCGCAACACCCACACGTACCTTGATCTGGACGCGGGTCTCGACTTCGACCGCAAGATCGTCGTGAAGGTCAACGCGCCCGAGCTGCTGCGCAAGGAGCTCGCCGCGCCGAGGTGGACCGGGGCCCACATCGCGATGGGCACCAATGTGGACTGTTACCAGCGCGCGGAGGGTCGCTATGAGATCATGCGCGGTATCATCGCGGCGTTGCGCGACTTCGCCAATCCTTTCTCGATCCTCACCAAGGGCACCCTGATCACACGCGACATCGACCTGTTGCGCCAGGCGGCCGATGTGACGACGGTCGGCGTGAGCTTCTCGGTCGGCTTCATCGACGAGGGTCTCTGGCGCAGCGTCGAGCCTGGCACGCCGAGCCCGCGTCGGCGCCTCGACGCGGCCCGCCGGTTCGCAGACGCCGGATTCGGCGTAACCGTACTGATGGCGCCGATTCTGCCCGGGCTCACGGACACCGATGAGTCCATCGACGCGACCGTGGCCGCGATCGCCGGATCGGGTGCGGCCGGGGTCGTGCCGCTCACGCTGCACCTTCGCCCCGGCGCCCGGGAGTGGTACGCGGCCTGGCTTGCCCGCACGCACCCGGAACTGGTGCCGCGCTATCGAGAGATCTACCGCAACGGGTCGTACGCGCCACAGGCCTACCAGCGCGAGCTCAGTGCCCGAGTCCGGGCGGCCGCGCGTCGCCACGGGCTCGACCGCCAGCAGATGACCGAGCACCGCCGTCTACCCCAGCCGCCGGGGGCCGGCCCAGAGCCGGCGGCCCCGGCGACCGAACAGCTCACGCTCCTCTGATCGAGGAGACAAAGCTTCGCGCGCCGGCCGAGGCCGCGACAGAGCGAGGGAGCCTGCGACCGAGCGGCGGAGCGGAAGCAGGCCGGCTCAAGAGCGCGAAGCCCGCGCGAGCGCAGCGAGCGCCAGGATTACAGCGCTACAGTCGATCTCGTGCGAACCCCCCGAGAGATCCTCGCGCGGGCCGAAACAATCGCCGTCGTCGGCGCGTCCCGGCACGAGGAGAAGGCCGCATACGCCGTACCGCTGCAACTGAAGCTGCACGGCTGGCGAGTGATCCCGGTCAACCCCTTCGCGGACGAGATCTGGGGTGAGCGCTGCTACGCGAGCCTCGCCGATGTGCCCGGACCCGTGGACCTGGTCAATGTCTTTCGCCCGTCGGAGCAGGCCGCCGAGGTAGTACGCCAGGCGGTCGCCATCGGTGCGGACGCGGTGTGGCTACAGCAGGGCATCATCTCGCCCGAAGGCCGACGAATCGCCGCACAAGCCAACATGGACTACGTCGAGGACCTGTGTACGGCGGTGGAGCGTGCACTCGGCCGGCTGACGAAACGGGCCTGACCCGTCTTTGTCCGGTCGGCGGCGTGCCGTTGCGGCCTCCCGGCGCCGGCGGCGCTTAGTGTGCTGGCGTACCCGCACCGGCGTACTCCTCGAGGAGCGAGCAGATGAGCGACAGCTACGTCTCACCGTCCAACGTGATCAGTCGCACTGGCGCCGGTGTGGTCGGCGGCCTGGCCGGCGGCGTGGTCCTGGGCATCGCGCTGCAGGTCGTGGGATTCATGCCCCAGTTTGCGGACCTCGCCGGCCGCACGTCGACGTCCTGGGCCTGGATCATGCAGTTCGCGGTCGCCGGCGCCGCCGGTGCGGTCTTCGGCATCCTGGCCGGTCGTGCGGTCAGCCGCCAGCTCGTCTCGGCCGGTGGCATCGGGCTGGTCTACGGCGTGCTGCTCGGCATCGTCTTCATTCTCGCCGTGCTACCGCTGGTGTCCGGCGACGACGCGTTCAACCTGGACGACAAGGCCATGCGCGGAATCGGGGCCTTCGCGATCTTCGGTGTGATTGTCGGCGTGGTGTACGCCATTGCCGGCCCGCGACGGCGCTACTACGACTACGGGGCCCGCCGGCCAATCTTCGGATTCATCACCCCCGCCCGGCGTCGCCGCCGACGCAGCAGCGACTGACGCCGTACCGAGATCTTGGTCTCGTTACCCCCGGAATCGGGGTAACGAGACCAAGATTGCGCCGCGCCCCCGGCTCGGCATGTCAGAGCTTGTACTCCCGGAGCAGACCACGGGAGATGATCGTCTTCTGAATCTCGGACGTGCCCTCGCCGATCAGCAGGAACGGCGCCTCCCTCATGAGGCGCTCGATCTCATACTCCTTCGAGAACCCGTAGCCGCCGTGGATGCGAAACGACTCCTGCACCACCTCGGCGCAGTACTCCGAGGCGAGCAACTTCGCCATGCCCGCCTCGACGTCGTTGCGCGCGCCGGAGTCCTTGAGCCGGGCGGCGTTGACCATTAATCCGTGGGCCGCCTCGATCTTCGTACCCATCTCCGCCAGCTTGAACGCGACGGCCTGGTGCTCAGCGATCGGCCGGCCGAAGGTCGACCGCTGCTGGGCGTAGGAGATCCCCAGCTCGAATGCCCGCAGTGCGATGCCACAGGCGCGGGCGGCGACGTTGACCCGGCCCACCTCGATGCCGTCCATCATCTGGTAGAACCCGCGACCGACGCCCTCGTCGACGCCGCCGAGCACGGATGACGCCGGTACGGAGTGGCCGTCGAGCACCATCTCAGTCGTCTCGACGCCCTTGTAACCCATCTTCTCGATCTTGCCGGGGATGGTCAGGCCAGGAGCCGTCTCGCCGAAGCCGGGCTGCTTCTCGAGCAGGAATGTGGACATGTTGCCGTACACGGAATCCGCCCCGAGCTCGGTCTTGACCAGTGTCGCGACGACCGACGAGTACGCCCCGTTGGTGAGCCACATCTTCTGTCCATTGAGGACA
>Ga0184612_10001730_pt1 | contig 10572 bp, 9 predicted proteins | sample PLM3_60_coex_FD_133163 | JGI IMG/M metagenome (GOLD analysis project Ga0184612, IMG submission 133163) | Groundwater sediment microbial communities from an aquifer in East River, Colorado, USA - PLM3_60_coex | ecosystem: Environmental > Terrestrial > Soil > Riparian zone | place: USA: East...
ACACGGCGCCACCACTCGTCGAGCCCGCGGACGTGACCGCCGACGAGCGGGAGCGGATCGTCGAGGAGTTCCTCGCATCGGACGAGGCCGCGAAGCTCCCCTCCGTGGAGTCGGCCCGCTACTGCGCCCGGCTGGTCGTCGACTACGGCTGCGACTACGACGAATCGCAACCGATGCGGGTGAGCCCGGCGAAGATGGAGAACTTCCTGCTCGGCTGGCTTCCCCGCAAGGTGGTGCTCGACGAGGACGACAAAGCGGCCATGCCCGAAGCCGTCGCCGCTTGGACCCGGTGGGCAGCAGGGCGCAGCGACCTGCCGGGGGTGGCCGTGGCCGAGGTCGTCGCGGCGGCTGATGAGATCGGCCAGGGCTTCGCCGACGCGTACGATGACCCGACGAACGCCTCGCCCGGGCGGCTCATGCTTCAAGGACTTGGCGAGCTGGATGGAATCGACGACGTCCAGGCTGCGCTCGAGCGGCGGCACTTCGCGATGCCGTACTACGGCACCCGGATCGGCGACGACGACTACCCCCGGCTCGACCCGAACGACCCCGACGAGCGGCACCTGCTGATCGAGGGCGAGCACCCCGCGTACCACGCCGCCCTGGCCGAACCCTCATTCGATGGAGAGATCGACGGGGTCAACCCACGTCTCCATATCGCCTTCCACGAGATCGTCGCGAACCAGCTCTGGGACGACGACCCGCCGGAGGCGTGGGCCGCTGCCCGGCGCCTCGTGGCGCAGGGCCACGACCGGCACGACGTGTTACACGCCCTTGCCGACGTCGTCGCCAGGCAACTCCACGGGGCACTGTCCACTGGGCTACCAATCGCGGACTCCGCGTACCGCCGGGCGCTTGACGCCCTCGGAGGAGGTCGCCGCCGCAGCGCCCGCTCGGCGAAGCCACGACCGCGGCTGTCCGCGCCCGGCGACGCCGCCACCTACCAGGTCAAGATCGGGATCCGAGGTGCGAAGCCGCCGATCTGGCGGCGCCTGCGCCTGCCGGCCGACACGACCCTCGCAGACCTCCACCACGTCATCCAGGCCGCCTTCGGGTGGGAGAACTGCCACCTGCACCACTTCTTCGACGATGCCGGGCGTCGATACACCCCCGCCGACTACGAGTCGTGGGGCGACGCTCCTGCCGACGAGGCCGCGACCAGGCTGCGCGACGTCGTCCGCCAGCCAGGCGACAAGCTCCGCTACGAGTACGACTTCGGCGATTCCTGGGAGCACGACATCGTTGTCGAGGACGTCCTCACGGAGAAGTCGACCGCTGCGGTCTGCCTGGCCGGACGCCGCGCGGGACCGGTCGAGGACTCCGGAGGAGTCTGGGCCTACGCCGAGATGTGCGAGGCCATGGCCGACCTCGGCCATCCCGAACACTCCGACCGGCAGAGCTGGCTGCACGACATCGTCGGGATCCGGCATTTCGACCCAGCGGCGTTCGACAAGGACGCCGTCAACGACGCGCTCGCAGCCGTCCCGGTCAAGTTGTCAGGACGGCGCGGCCGGTGACCTGCGCGAACGCGGCCACCCTCCCTGACAGATCGCCGCGCCGGCGACCTGTCAGGGTCGCACGGCACATCGCGGCTGGTCGGCGAGTTGTCAGGCCTGACAACTCGCAGGGCTGTGCCGCCGGACGAGTCCTGCGTCAGGCCTGACTCTCGAGAACGAACCAGATGCCGACAGCCGGCTCCTCGCCGTCGTTTCGGTAGCCGTGCGGCGTCGTCGAGTCGAACGAGACCGAGGCTCCCGGGCTCAGGCGATGCTCGTCGAAGCCGAGCGTCAGGATGAGCTCGCCGCTGAGGACGTGACCGTACTCGGTGCCAGAGTGACGCATCAGCAGTCCGGTGCTCGATGACGAGCCTCCCGGCTGGTACGTGATTCGCAGGAAGTCGACGTGCGCGTCGGGCACCTGGCCGAGCAGCTCCCAGGTCACCCCCGAGTCGAGCGTCAAGACCTCACGCTCCGTCGGCTGCACGACCGGGCCGACTCGCCGCCGGCGATCAAGCCCGAGCACTCCGATCGCGGCAGCGGCGTCGGGCGACGAAGCCCGAGCCAGTGCCATCGACGATCGAAGCTCGCCAGCAGCTGGTTCCGCGCGGTCGCGTACGTCGAACAGGTCCTCGATCGAGATGCCGAGGGCGGTCGTGATGGCGTACAGCGTGCTGACGGACGGCCGGCTCTTGTCCGTCTCGATCTGGGAGATGAGGCTCGCCGAGACGCCGATCTCCCGGGCCAGGCCGCGCGCACTCACGCCCTTGCGGACGCGCTCCTCGCGGAGCCGTTCACCGATGGGAGGCACTGCAGAGGTGCCCACGTCTCCGCCTCTCCCCGTCCGAGCTCGTGCAGCGTAGGTTACCGGCCCACGTTCAAGCCGCCGGTTTGCCGGCGCATCGGTCCAGCATAAGAGAGGGTTGACGGCATTGACCGCCTCGGCTTAACTGCGGTAAGTATCACTTAACCTCGACGACCTCCGCACCTGCGACGAGTCCGTGAAGAGGTGTCCGGGCGATGGCGATTCGCACATACGGCCCGAACGCGGTCGACTGGGAGCAGCGCATCGACCTCGACCGGCTGCGCGTCGAACGGCTGGCTCGGCTGCGCAGCGCCGTGGAGCGGTCCGAGGTCGGCGCGCTCCTGGCATTCGACTTCTCCAACATCCGCTATATGACGTCCACGCACATCGGCACCTGGGCGATGGACAAGCTGATCCGTTTCGCCCTGCTGCCTCGCGGCGGCGAGCCGATCAGCTGGGATTTCGGCTCAGCAGCCCGCCACCACCAGCTCTACAACCCATGGCTCGAGGGTGACAAGCGGGCGAGGGCAGGCATCTCCACGCTGCGCGGTGCATTCCACCCGGATGCGGGCATCGCCGAGGAGGTGGCGCGCAAGATCGCGGTCGAGCTGTCCGAGCACGGCCTGACCGGCGCGCCCCTCGGAGTCGATGTCGTCGAACTGCCGATACTCGCAGCCCTTCGGGAGCAGGGCATCGACGTCGTCGACGGCCAGCAGGTCTTCCTCGAGGCCCGTCGGATCAAGACCCACGACGAGATCGCGTTGCTCACCCAGGCGTGCTCGATGGTCGACGCTGCCTACGACGAGCTCTACCGCTTCCTGCGGCCGGGGGTGCGGGAGAACGAGTGCGTCGGCGTGGTCAGCAAGGTGCTCTATGACCTCGGCAGCGAGTACGTCGAAGGAGTGAACGCCATCTCCGGTGAGCGGTGCTCACCCCATCCGCACGTCTACAGCGACCGGATCATCCGCCCTGGCGACCCGGCGTTCTTCGACATCCTGCACAGCCATCTCGGCTACCGAACCTGCTACTACCGCACCTTCGCCGTTGGCAGCGCATCGCCGGCCCAGCGCGACGCGTACGTCCGGTGCCGCGAGTACATGGACCGCGCCATCGCCGAAGTGAAACCGGGCGCCACGACGGCCGACATCGTCTCGCTCTGGCCTCGTGCCGAAGAGTTCGGGTTCCCCAGCGAGGAGGCGGCGTTCGCGCTCCAGTACGGCCACGGCGTGGGCCTGGCCATCTGGGAGAAGCCGATCTTCTCGAGGCTGGTGTCGCTCGACCATCCGGAGGCCCTCGAGGAGGGCATGGTCTTCGCACTCGAGACCTATTGGCCGGCCTCTGACGGATGGTCTGCCGCCCGCATCGAGGAGGAGATCGTCGTGACTGCGGACGGCTGTGAGGTGATCACCAAGTTCCCCGCCGAGGACCTGCTCGTGGCCGGCCAGCGGTACTGGACGGTCGGTGGCGAGCTCAACACGTTGCGGGAGTCGCAGTCCCATCTCAACACCGGTAACGGCGACCGCCGATGACCGAATCCGCGGTGCGGCGCGACCACGACATCAGCGGCGACGAGTTGCTCGCGATGTACGAGCAGATGGCGGTGATCCGCCGCACCGAGAAGGCCGCGCACGACCTGTTCATGTCCGGCCAGGTCAAGGGCACGACCCACCTCGCCGCCGGGCACGAAGCCGTCGCAGTCGGCGCCAGTGCCGCGCTGCGGCCCGACGACTACGTCTTCGCGACATACCGCGGCCACCATCACGCCATGGCTCGAGGGGCGAGCCCCGAGGAGTGCCTCGCCGAGCTGATGAGCAAGGCGACCGGCCTGTGCCGGGCCAAGGGCGGGTCGATGCACCTGACGAAGGCATCGGTCGGGATGCTGGGGTCGTACGCCATCGTCGGCTCACACCTGCCGATGGCCGCCGGTGCGGCGTGGTCGGCGCGTCTGCGCGGCACGGGGCAGGTCGCGGTCGCGTTCTTCGGCGATGGCGCGACCAACATCGGCGCCTTCCACGAAGCCCTCAACCTGGCCTCGGTGTGGGCTTTGCCGGTGCTCTTCGTCTGCGAGAACAACCTCTACATGGAGTACACGCCGATTTCGTCGGTGACCGCCACGGCCAATCCCGCAGCGGACCGCGCGGGAGCCCATCACATTCCCGACGAGATCGTCGACGGTAACGACGTGGTCCTGGTGAAGCAGGCAGTGGCCAGGGCCGCCGAACGGGCACGAGCTGGCGGTGGGCCGACCGTCATCGAGGCGCAGACATACCGGCACTACGGGCACAGCCGCGCCGACCCGGCGAAGTACCGGCCGGTGGAGGAGGTCGAGCGCTGGCTGAAGCACGATCCGCTCGACGTCGCCCGCGCCCTGCTCGAGGGCCTCGGTGTGCCGCATGACGTGGTCGACGACGCGGACGCCCGGGCTGCCCGCGTCGTCGACGATGCCGTCGACGCAGCGAAGAACGCACCCGACGCGGACCCGCGGCAAGCGTTCACCGACCTCTGGGCGGACGGAGGCGCGGCATGGCGGACGTGATCACCTATCGGGATGCGATCGCCGAGGGCATCGCACGCGAGATGCGTCGCGATCCCAGCGTCGTCTGCCTGGGAGAGGACATCGGCGCGGCCGAGGGCGTCTTCAAGACGACAGTGGGCCTGTTCGCGGAGTTCGGGCCGGAGCGGGTCTGGGACACGCCCATCTCCGAACAGGCGATCGTCGGGGCCGCGATGGGCGCCGCCATGACGGGCATGCGCCCCGTCGCCGAGATCATGTTCAGTGACTTCCTGGCCTGTTGCTGGGACTACATCGCCAACGAGATCCCCAAGGTCCGGTACATGACCGGCGGACAGGTCACGGTCCCGCTGGTCGTCCGGACGGCCAACGGCGGCGGGCTCGGTTTCGGGGCCCAGCACTCACAGGCCGTCGAGAACTGGGCGCTGGCGGTACCGGGCCTCAAGATCGCCGCGCCGTCGACGCCTGCCGACGTGATCGGGCTCATGGCGGCGGCGATACGCAGTGACGACCCGGTCGTGTTCTTCGAGCACAAGGGCCTGTTCGCGAGCAAGGGACCGCCCGCGCCGGCGGACCACGTGGTCGAGCTCGGGCAGGCCGCGGTTGTGCGCCCGGGAAGCGACGTGACCGTCGTCGCGTTGGCGTCGGCCGTGCCGTTGGCATTGGCGGCCGCCGACGAGCTCGCGAACAGCGGTGTATCGGTCGAGGTCGTCGACCTGCGCTGCCTCATCCCGATGGACGTCCGCACGGTGCTGGACTCGGTGCGCCGCACGTCACGCCTCGTCGTCGTCGAGGAGAACCCGTATCAGGGCGGGTGGGGCGCCACCGTCGTGTCCGTCGTCGCCGACGAGGGCTTCGAGTCGCTCGACGCTCCGATCCGGCGGGTCGCCGCCGCGAACGTGCCGCTGCCCTTCGCCGACCGGCTGGAAGAGGAGGTCATCCCCACGGTCGACAAGGTGACGGCCGCCATCCGTGAGATCACGGGCTACTGACGATCACGACCCGGGGGATCCGACAACGACGTCGAACCAGGTGGAGGTACAAGTCATGACCAACCGGTTGCTGCTGCGCGGCGGGAACGTGCTGTCGATGGACCCCGAGGTCGGTGACCTGGCGCGCGGGGACGTCCTGATCGAGGACGACGAGATCGCGGCCGTAGGTCCGGATCTCGACGCCGACGCAGAGGTCGTCGATGTCGGCGGCCGGATCGTCATCCCCGGATTCGTCGACACCCACCGGCACACGTGGGAGGCCGCGATCCGCGGCTGCGCACCGAACGCCACCCTGGACGACTACTTCGTCGAGGTATTGGACACGTTCGCCCCCCTTTACCGGCCCGAGGACGTGTACGCGTCGAACCTGGCCGGATCGCTCGAATGCCTGAACGCGGGCATCACCACTCTGGTCGACTGGTCACACATCAACAACACGCCCGACCATCCCGACGCAGCCGTCACGGCGCTGCAGGAGACCGGGATCAGGGCGCAGTACGCCTACGGCAGCGCCAACACGTCGCTGGCGAAATACTGGTTCAACAGTTCCGAGGCCATCCCCGGCGACGACGTCCGGCGGATCCGCGACACCTACTTCTCCGCCGACGGCGGGCTGCTGACGATGGGGCTGGCCACCCGAGGGCCCGGCTTCTGCCAGGACGACGTGGTGCGCGCCGAGTGGGCGCTGGCGCGCGACCTCGGCATCCCGATCACCATCCACATCGCCATGGGCCGGCTCGCCGGCCGGTTCGCCATGGTCGAACAGCTGGACCGGATGGGCCTGCTCGGCCCGGACACGACATACATCCACTGTTGCTACTTCAGCGACCACGAGTGGCAGCGCGTCGCCGACACCGGCGGCACGATCTCGATCGCTCCACAGGTCGAGCTCCAGATGGGCCACGGCTGGCCGCCGGTGGGCAAGTCCTATCAGTTCGGGCTTCGGCCCAGCCTGTCCATCGACGTCGTCACGACGGTCCCCGGCGACATGTTCACCCAGATGCGGGCCGCGTTCGGCGGCGAGCGCGCCCGCGTCAACGCATTGTGCTGGGAGGCGAACACGACGGTCCCCGAGACGATGCTGACTGCCCGGCAGATGCTCGAGATGGCGACGATCCACGGCGCCCACGTCGCGGGGCTCGAGGACCGCACCGGGTCGCTGACACCCGGCAAGAAGGCCGACGTCGTCGTCATCGACGCCACGGCGCTCAACGTCGCACCGGTGATCGACCCGGTCGCCGCCGTTGTCCTGTGCGCGGACGTCAGCAACGTCGAAACGGTGATCGTCGACGGCGTCGTCCGCAAGCGGGACGGCCGGCTGCTGGCCGACGTCGACAAAGCGCGCGGGCTGGTCGAGGCCTCGCGCGACCACCTCGTCGCGGCAGCGGACCAGGCGGCCGAGCAGAAGGTGAGCGCGTGACCTCACGCCATCTCGTCCGTCGGGCGGCGGAGGCCGACTTCGCCCCACCGTCCGGCTGGGCGGCCGCGGGAATCGGGTACCGGCGGTGGGCGGCCGTCGGCGAACAGGACGGCGCCGTCCACACCGGCTTCGCCGTCTGCGAACTCATGCCGGGTGGTTCGGTGCCCGCTCACGTGCACTCGTTCGAGGAGAGCTTCCACGTGCTCGAGGGCGACGGCGTCGTCGACACGTCCGAAGGTGTGTTCCGAGTCAGCGCCGGTGACTACGGTCTGGTCCCCGTCGGATCACCACACGGCTGGCGGAACGAGAGCGACGAGGCCGTGCGTTGGGCCGAGATGCAGGGCCCGCAGCCGCGGCAGGAGCTCGGCGAGGACACGTTCCTCGTGCCACCGTTGCCAGGTGACGCGCCGTTGCCGCTCGACGTCCGTGACCCGCGCATTCGCCGGCTGGGGAACATCACACCCCGACACATGGACGCGGCCAAACAGAGCCAGAGCCTGTTAGCGGTGTCGGCGAGCATGCGAACCGCCCTGCTCGTCTACGGCGGGATCACCGTGAAGATGATGGTGGACAGCAACCTCGGCGCCCAGCTCACGACCATGTTCATGGTGCAGTACGAGCCCGACGGAGCCGCGGGAGCCCACGACCACCCGTTCGAGGAGACCTACCTCATCCTCGAGGGCGCGGTCGACGCGCGGTTCGACGGTCGGTCGTACCGGCTGGAGGCCGGCGACATCGGCTGGACCGGTGTGGGGTGCGTCCACGCCTTCTCCAACGCCGGCGACGGCCCGGTGCGGTGGTTGGAGACGCAGGCGCCACAGCCACCGCCTCGGCACTCGTACCGGTTCGCACGCGACTGGGATTACCTGCAGGAGATCCTGGCGGCGAAGGGAGAGGGCGTTGGCTGAGCGGAAGACACTCGTGGTCATCGGTGGCACGTCGGGGCTCGGCCGGGAGATCGCCCAGCGCGCCGCCGACCGCGGCGATGTGGTCTACCTGTCCGGCCGGGACCTCGGCCGGGCCGACCGGATTGCGAAGGAGATCGGTGGCGACGCCCGCGGGTTGGCCGTCGAGCTCGCCAGACCGGACGAGCTCGCCGGGGCGCTGACCGGCATCGAGCGGACCGATCAGCTCGTGCTCGCGGCGATCGACCGCGACCAGAACACCGCGTCCGACTACCACGTCGGCCGAGCGATCTTGCTCGTGACGCTCAAGCTGGTGGGATACACCGAGGTGGTCCACGCCCTGCTCCCGGGTATGTCCCGTGACGCGTCGATCGTGATCTTCGGTGGGCTGGCCAAGGACCGGCCCTACCCCGGGTCCACGACCATTTCAACGGTTAATGGTGGTGTGACCGGGTTGGTGCACACCCTGGCCACGGAGCTTGCGCCGATCAGGGTCAACGCGATCCACCCGGGAATCGTCGGCGACAGCCCGTTCTGGAGTGCAAAGCCGCCGGAGGCGCGCGAGGCCTTTCGCTCGCGGACGCCGACCGGGCGGCTGGCAACCATGGACGACGTCGCCGACGCCACCGAGTTCCTGCTGCGAAACTCCTCAATCAACGGGATCAACCTGCATGTCGACGGCGGCTGGCTGCTGACGTGACGACAACGTCCGTTCGACGCGTCGCAGTCGTCGGCACCGGCCGCATGGGCGCGGCCATGGCCGCAACGCTGCGGGCCCGGGGCGCCGACGTCGTGGTCTTCAACCGAAGCCGGGTGCGGGCCGAAGCCGTGGCCGCAGCGACTGGGGCGACCGTCGCAGCGACGGCACGCGAAGCCGCGGCGCAGGCCGACGTCGTACTCGTCTCGCTGGCCGACGACGCCGCATGTGCCGATGCCTACGGCGGGGAGGACGGGATCCTCGCGGGACTGTCGGCCGGCACCGTCGTCGCGGACACGAGCACGGTCGGCCCACAGACGGCCCGCCGGCTCGGCTCGCTCGTACGTGCGCACGGCGCCGGGATGCTCGACGCGCCCGTCTCCGGCAGTGTCCCGATCGTCGAGCGCGGCGAGCTGACTGTCATGGTGGGCGGGAGCGCGGACGACCTCGAAAGGGCCCGACCGGTCCTCGAGCTTCTGGCGGCGCGGATCGTCCACCTCGGCGGGCCGGGTGCGGGAGCGACCATGAAGCTCGCGGTCAACTCGGTCGTGCACGCGCTGAACCAAGCCCTCTCCGAGGCGCTGGTGCTCGCGGAGCGCTCAGGAGTCGACCGCGAGACGGCATACGGGGTGTTCGCCGCCAGCGTCGCCGGTGCGCCGTTCGTCCAGTACAAGCGCGCCGCCTTCGAGAACCCCGATCAGACTCCGGTGGCGTTCAGCCTCGACCTGGTCGCGAAGGACCTGGATCTCGTACTCGACCTGGCGTCGCAGGTCGGTGTCACGATGAGGCAGGCCGAGACGAACCGTGCCTCCGTAGCAGCCGCCATCGAGGCCGGCCTGGGGCAGCGCGACATGAGCGCGATCACCGCGATGCTGCGTGACGAGGTCAGCCGATCTGGACAGGGGCACGGGCCGCGCCTCAGATAGGTTGCCCGGTGTCCGCCCCCAGCGGTGCGGCGTCCGCGACCGGTTGACGCAGAACGGTCTTGAGCTTGGTCGGATCGGTCCGCCGCGCGTCGCTCAGGTAGATCTCGTGATGGCGACCATTCGGTACGAGGTCATGGGCCGGCAGGTAGTCGCTGTGCAGCGTGGCGAGCACCGGACCCTCGGCGTCGTAAGGGCCTACGTGCAGGATCTGCACCGAGCGTCCCTCCACCAGGATTTCCCTCCGCATTCCAGCCAGCCCGGGGAGCTGCTTGTTGCGCGCGAGCTCGTGGAGGGTGTCATGGACCAACCCGGGCATCGCCCAGTCCGGCAGTCTGATCATCATCGTCCACACCCACTCGTCCTTCGCTCGCCGCACAAATGCAGTGCGGTCGGCGGCTGACCACAACCCTTCGAGTGGCGGCACGACGTAGTCCTGGCCAAGCTCGTTCCTGCTGGTGAGCTTCACCGCGTAGGACGCGGTGTAGAGGGCTTCGACGGCTTGCGCGTATGCCGCAGAGGCATTCGGGTCGCCTTCGCCGTCGACCATCAGGAACGGCATTGAAGGGACGTCGACGCTGGTGAAGCGGCTTCGCGTCGGCAGGTAGAGGTCCTTTCGATTCTTCTTGAAATCCACCTTGATCATTCTTGTTCCTCCAGTAGTCGCCCAGGTGGAGGCAGCCAAGGCGGACGGACGCTGGAATGTCCCATGAGCGGCGGGGCGCGGACCACCGACTCGGAGCTCCGCATCAGCAAGTCGTGCCGCCGACGGGCCAACCTGGGGCGGTGTCGTCTAGGTCAATGCTTGCTCTTCTTGTTCCC
>Ga0184612_10001731_pt1 | contig 10571 bp, 10 predicted proteins | sample PLM3_60_coex_FD_133163 | JGI IMG/M metagenome (GOLD analysis project Ga0184612, IMG submission 133163) | Groundwater sediment microbial communities from an aquifer in East River, Colorado, USA - PLM3_60_coex | ecosystem: Environmental > Terrestrial > Soil > Riparian zone | place: USA: East...
CCGCACCACCCGACGAGCGCGACGCAGAGGCCCCCGCATCCGAGGGCGAGGCCCCGGAACCAGCCTCCGCCGAGGCTCCCGCACCCGACACCGCCGCCCCGGACCCAGCCGCCGAGGCCATCGAACCCGACGCCGAAGCCACCGCGCCGGAGATCCCCGAGACCTTCGCACCGCTCGGCGAGCCTCTCGGGCTCGATGTCGACGGATCGCCGGAGACGCCCGACGCGGGCATCGAGGCCATCGCACCACCCGAACCGGAGTCCGAGCCCGAGCTCGAGCCGCTCGTCGACGTCGGCCCGCGGACCGTCGGGCGCTACATCGCCGACGCCCTGCGTGCGGCCGGTGTGCGTTACGCGTTCACCGTCCCGGGTGAGTCGTTCCTCGGCCTGCTCGACGCGTTCGAGGGCGCGGGGATAAGGGTCGTCGCGACACGCCACGAGGGCGCCGCCGCGTTCATGGCCGAAGCGCACGGGCAGCTGACCGGTCGGCCGGCGGTCTGCCTCGGGACCCGGGCCGTCGGCGGAGCGAACATGGCCATCGGCGTCCACACCGCGCAGCAGGATTCGACACCGATGTTCGCCGTGGTCGGCCAGGTCGAACGCTCCCTGCGCGGCCGCGAGGCCTTCCAGGAGGTCGACCAGGTGGCGACGCTCGGTGGGTTGGCGAAGTGGGCGGCCGAGCCACGGTCCGCGGACGACATCCCGGCCGTGATGGCGGAGGCGGTCCGCCAGGCGATCGGTGGCCGGCCCGGCCCGGTCTACCTGTCGTTCGCCGAGGACCTCCTCGACGAGCCGATGTCCGACGACGCGCGACCGGAGGGAGCCCGTCCGGCCGTCGCCCGCGCGACCGACGAGGAGATCCGGTTCGTCATCGAGTTCCTGGCGTCCGCCCGACGGCCGGTCATCCTCGCCGGCGGCGGCGTGCTGCGCGCCCGGACGTCCACGGAGCTGACCCGGTTCGCCGAGCTCCTCCAGGTCCCCGTGATCGCCGCCTGGCGCCGCGCCGACGTCATCTCCAACGACCACGCGCTCTATCTGGGGATGGCCGGGTTCGGGGCCGCGGCGTCGGTCCGCGAACGGCTCGATGCGGCCGATGCCCTCGTCGTCCTCGGCTCGCGACTCAGTGAGCCGACGACTTTCGGCTACACGATGCCGCGGGCTGATCTGCCGTGGATCCATGTCGACCTCGCCCCGGGCGTCACGTCGGGCTCGCCACCGCCCACGATGTCGATCGCCGCCGACGCGAAGGCGTTCCTGAAGGCGGCGAACGAGCGGCTCCTGGGCAAGGCGGTCCTCGACGCCGCATTGGTGGCGACGCGACAGGCGAACAACCGCGAGGATCGCGCCGCGTGGGAGACCGCATCGGTGGTCGACGCGATCCCGTGGGACGGCCCAGGGGTCCACCCGGGTCGGACGATCGCGACTCTCCGCCGGGTGCTGCCCGACGACGCGATCCTGACGACCGACGCCGGCAATTTCGCGAGCTGGGCCGGCCGCGGCTTCGCGTTCCGGCGCCCGGGGACGTTCTTGGGTCCGACCTCTGGAGCGATGGGTTATGGCCTGCCGGCGGCGATCGCGGCGGCGCTCGTCCATCGCGACCGCCCGGTCGTCGCACTCGTCGGCGACGGGGGACTTGCCATGACGATGGCGGAGCTGGAGACCGCCGTCCGAGTCGGGGCCAGGGTCGTGGTCGTCGCCTTCGACAACGAACGATTCGGGACGATACGGATGTGGCAGGAGCGGCGTGGGACCGGAGTCGGCGTCGCGACCGAGCTCGGTCCGGTCGATTTCGGCGCGATCGCACGGGCGTGTGGCGCCCGGGGCGTGCGTGTCGAGCGCGACGCGGATTTCGAGCCGGCCCTGCGCTCCGCGCTCGCTGCGGACCGCGCGACGGTCATCCAGGTCACGCTCGACAAGGCGTGGCTATCGATCGACCAGCCGCCGGTCTGATGCGGACGACGTTCCACCTCGTCCCGGAGGCGATCTGGTCCGCCGCCGACGCCGATGCCCCGTACGAGGCGGCGTCCCTCGCGACGGAGGGGTTCATCCATTGCACGGATGGGCTCGAGGAGATGGGCGTCACCTTCGACCGGTATTACCTGGCCGATCCACGTCCATTCCTCATCGTGACCGTCGACCTCGCCGCCCTCGGTGTCCCATGGCGCTATGACGTGCCCGGTTCGCCGTACCCGCACATCTACGGCCCCGTCGCGCGTGCCGCGATCGTCGCCGTCAGACGCATCGAGCGGGACGCCGACGGACGTTTTGCCGGGTCGTCGCCGGCCTAGCGGCCCTTCCGACCGACGACCGAGAACGACAACGGGACCCTTCCGCGCTCGTCCTCGCGCACGTCGGCGTGGCCACCCCACCAGTCGATCGGGTGTTCCGCGACCCGCTCGAGCCGCAGGTCGGCGCCGAGGAGCGCGGTGATGACCTCACCGAGCGTCCAGGCTCGGGCGAACTTCCAGCTCTGCTCGGGTTCCGCGATCGACAGCCGATCGATGTATGCGGGCGCCCAGCCCTTCGACGCCTCCGCGCCCCCGAAGTAGTCGTAGTCGGTGGCGATCCAGCGCCCATCATCGCCGGCATCGAACAGCCACTCGGCTGGATGACCCTCGAACAGCACGAACCGACCCGTCGGGGAAAGGAGTCGGGCGATCACCGCCGCCCAGGCGTCGAGGTCGTGCAGCCAGATGAGCGAGCCGCGCCCCGTGTAGACGAGGTCGCCGGTCCCGTCGAGCTCGTGCGGCGTGTCGAGGACGTCCGACAGGATCCATCGGGCCGGGGCGCCGGTCGCGGCCGTGAGGCGCGTCGCGAGGTCGATCATCCGTGGACTGAAGTCGACGCCGACGACTTCATCGGCGCCCTGGTTCCAGATCGAGAGCGTGTCGCGACCGGCCGCGCACTGGAGGTGGATGGCCCGCCGGCAGCGGCCGTGGAGGTCGCCGATGAGCTCCGTCTCGACGCCGAACAGGTTGGTCCCGCCCGATCGGATGAGCGCGACCGCCTCGGCGAACCAGCCCTTGTACCGTTCCGCCGCCTCATCCCATGCGGCGCGGTTGGCAGCGTGCAGCGCGGGTACGTCGCCGAGCTCGTCCGCGGTCGGCCGGCGGATGAGCTGCTCGTCGTCATCCATTCGTGGAGCGTAGTCGTTGCGCGGGTGGACGGCGACCAAGAAACAAACAGTTGCGTAGTCAACTACTACGCTGCTATGATGCGTTCAGACAACCAAAGGAGTCGCACCACCCATGCCAGCCGTCGTCGTCGATGACATCACCGTCCTGCCAAGGATCCCGGAACCGGATCCGACCGTAGCCCGCCAGCGTCCCGTTCGCAGCGTCACGAGCGCGCCGCGCGGCTTTGAAGGGGAGGGCTTCCCGGTTCGACGTGCGTTCGCCGGCGTCGACCTCACCGACCTCGATCCGTTCATCCATCTCGACCAGATGGGCGAGGTGGAATACGCGCCCGGTGAGCCGAAGGGCACCCCCTGGCACCCGCACCGCGGGTTCGAGACCGTCACGTACATGATCGACGGGGTCTTCGAGCACGCCGACTCGAATGGTGGTGGCGGCGTCATCACCAATGGCGACACGCAGTGGATGACTGCGGGGAGCGGGATCCTGCACATCGAGAAGCCGCCGGAGTGGCTCGTCGTGAGCGGCGGCCTCTTCCACGGCCTCCAGCTGTGGGTCAATCTGCCGGCGGCCCAGAAATGGAGCCCACCGCGGTATCAGGATCTGCGCGCCAGCGAGGTCGCCCTCGTGTCGTCGAAGGATGGCGGTGCACTGGTCCGCGTCATCGCCGGCGACGTCGCCGGTCACGCCGGCCCGGGTTCGACCTACTCGCCGATGACGATGGTCCACGCCACGCTCAGCCCGGGCGCCAGGCTGGTGCTGCCGTGGCGTGCGGACTACAACGCGCTCGTCTACGTCCTGGCGGGGCAGGCGAGCGTCGGTGCCGAGGGCAAGCCGATCGGCACGGGTCAACTCGCGGTCTTCGGTGAAGGGAACGCGGTCACGATCGCGGCTGACACGATCCAGGAGAGCCGCAGTCCGAACGTCGACGTCATCGTCCTCGGCGGCCGCCCCATCCGCGAGCCGGTCGCCTGGATGGGCCCGTTCGTCATGAACACGCGCGACGAGGTCATGCAGGCGGTCGCCGACTACCAGGCCGGGCGGCTCGGCTCGATCCCTGCCGTCCACAACACGCCGACGACCATCGTCGAGGCGGGGCAGGCGCTCGATCCGTCGTAACCGCCTTCGCGGGCGTCGTGCGCCCGTGCATACTGCACGGCGATGCGACTCGAACCGAACCCGCCGCGGCTGATCACCGTCGCGATCGCCCTGGTGCTCGGCGCCATCGGGCTGGCGTACGCGTGGCCGATCGATTCGCTCGTGCCGATCCTGGATCCGGTCAGCGATCTGCTCGCGAACGTCGGGTTGGTCATGGATCGTGAGCTCGGCTACCTGTGCCTGTTCGCCTGCCCGAGCCTGCTCGTGGTCGGCTCCCTGCTGCCGGGGATCTAGGCGATGGGCCGCACGAACTTCGCACCCACGGCGCGCACGATCATCGTGGCCCTGATCCTCATCATCGTCGGGCTGCTCGGGACGTACGGCACGATCCTGCCCGACAGGGTGGGGATCGTCGCCTTCGTCGCGGCAACCGTCCTTCTGATCCTCGGGATGGTCTTCCGGGGGATCTGACCGGCGATCACGCGATCCCGGTGGCCGGCTCCTCCCGACGAACGGCGCGGCGCCGCATGGAGGCCCAGACGACGACCGCACCGACCAGCGCGCCCGCAGCGCCGCTGATCGCGATGAACCCCGCGGCGTCCGCCGGTGACACGGCTGCGGCTGTCGGTTGCTTGGCCGCCGAAGTGCTCGTCGTGCCCGTCCCTGTGGTCGTCGATGCAGCGCCAGCTGCCGCGGCGGCCCCCGTCGTCGCGTCACCCACCACGATGACCCCGGACATGCCCGGGTGGAGCGCGCACGCGTACGGATAGGTCCCTGCCTTCTCGAATACGTAGGCGACGGTCCTGTTCGGCTGAACCTCGACGTCGGGTGAGCCCCAGGCCTGGTTCGCACCGGTGATCAGGTGGGTGAACTCCGGCCCGTTGTAGAACGTCACCGTCGCGCCCACCGCGACGGACGTCACGGTCGGCGAGAACGCGCACGGCGCAAGCTTGATCTGTGCGTCGGTCCCCTTCGATGGCGCCGGCATGGTGAAGCCGTGGAAGCACGGGTTGCCGGCCGACACCATCGGGACGGCGACGAGACACAGGGCGAGTGCTGAGCACAGGACGGCGAGTCCGAGGAGCGGTGCGAATCGACGGAGCACGGCAGTGACCTCCCGCATGTTCGTGGCTGTCGACTTCCATACACCGCCCGACACGCACAGGTTCCCGACTGGCACCATGTGGGCATGTCGGGAGCCCAGACGCCGGTGGTGACGCTCAGCAGTCGCGCCCTCAACCGTGCATCGCTCGAGCGGCAGATGCTGCTGCAGCGATCGACGATGAGCGTCGTCGAGGCACTCGAACGACTCGCCGGGATGCAGGCGCAGACGCCGCACACGGCGTACGTCGGGCTGTGGGGCCGGCTCGAGGGGTTTCGACCCGAGCAGCTGTCCGACCTCATCGAGGATCGGTCCGTCGTACGGATGGCCCTCATGCGCGGGACGATCCACATGGTCACCGCCCGCGACGCTTGGGGGCTGCGGCCGCTCGTGCAGCCCGTCCTCGACCGGGTCCAGAAGGGCCAGTTCGCGAAGCGACTGGTCGGCGTCGACATGGACGCCCTGGTGGCCATGGGCCGCGCGTTCGTCGACGGGCGACCCAGGACGTTCAAGGAGCTCGGTGATCATCTATTGACGCGCTGGCCGGACCGCGATCGGCTCGCTCTCGAGCAGTCGATCCGGACCGTGGTGCCACTCGTCCAGGTACCGCCACGCGGCCTGTGGGGACGCAGCGGGCCGATCGCGCACACGTCGATCGAGGCATGGCTCGGAGCGCCGCCCGCGGAACGACCGACGATCGATGCGATCGTCCTCCGATATCTCGGCGCCTTCGGGCCGGCGAGCGTCATGGACGCCCAGGCGTGGTGCGGCCTGACGAGGCTCCGAGAGGTCTTCGACCGCCTCCGCCCCGGCCTGGCGATCTTCCGCGACGAGACCGGCCGTGAGCTGTTCGATCTGCCCGACGCGCCGCGCCCAGATCCCGACACGCCGGCCCCGCCGCGGTTCCTGTACGACTACGAGAACCTGCTGCTGTCATACGCCGATCGCTCGCGCGCCATCTCACCGGCGATCGTTCGCGGGTTCTCGAACGACTCGCAGGAGTCGTTGAGCACGTTCACGCTCGATGGGGTCGTGGCGGGCCTGTGGGCGATCGAGCGTGAGCGCCGGACCGCGACCCTGGCGATCACCCCGATCGCGCGCCTCTCCAAGGGCGACGCCGCGGCACTGACCGACGAAGGCCTCGGACTCCTCCGATTTGCCGCCGCGGAGGCGTCCGACCACCATGTCCGGATCGCGGCTCGCCTCGGGGCGCGAGAAACGCGACCGTGATGCAACCCGCCGAGTCTTGCCACGTGAGAGTCGGTCATGCCACAATCCGGCAACGATGACATCGATCGTGCACGCCTGCGGCTGTCCGTGTCCCTCTGCCATGCAGGGCAGGTGGTGTAGCTAGGCGTGCGATCGCGATCACCCGCACGCCGGACCGACTCCACACCCCTGCCGTGGCAGGGGTTTCGTTTTGCCCACGACCCACGCAAAGGAATCCGACCATGACGACCATCTCCACGACCGAACTGCGCGAGGGACTCGACGACCCAGGACTCGCCATCGTCGACGTGCGTCCGCTCGCCGCGTACAACGGCTGGCGACTCGAGGGCGAGCCACGCGGCGGACACATCCCCCGTGCGAAGGCGTTCCCGGCCGCCTGGTTGCGCAGCGTCGACGAGGCCGAGATCGAACGCCTGCTCGACGAGAAGGGGCTGATCGCTGGTCGTCGGATCGTCGTCTACGGCTATGGTCCCGACGATGCGACGGCACTGGCGACGAAGCTCCAATCCCTCGGTATCGACGACGTCCGGATCCTCGATGGGGGAGCGCAGGCCTGGGCAGCCGACGCGACTCTGCCGATCGAACGACTTCCGCATTACGAGAAACTCGTCCACATCCCGTGGCTGCGCGACGTCCTCGCGGGTGGCCGGCCGGAAGCCGCCCCTGACGGCCAGTTCCTGCTCTTCCATGTCAACTTCGGGGTGCCGGAGGAATACGCTGAGGGCCACATCCCGGGCGCCCTCTACCTCGATACGAACTGGCTCGAGGACCCCGCCGACTGGAACCGGCGGTCTCCGGAGGCGATCGAAACCGCACTCCGCGGCCTCGGCATCACCCGTGACACGACGGTCATCCTGTATGGCCGCGACACGGAGGGCCATGCGAACGAGAAGTGGCCGGGCCGGCGTGCCGGGCAGATCGCGGCGACGCGCGCGTTGATGATCCTGCGCTACGCCGGGGTCGATGACGTCCGGCTGCTCGATGGCGGCTATGACTGGTGGGTGCAGGGGGGCAACCCGCTCGAGACCGTCCTCCGCGAGCCGTCGCCCGTCGACGCGTTCGGGGCCACCGTGCCGGTCCGTCCGGAGGTCATCGTCGACATCGAGGAGGCCAAGGAGATCCTGGCCGACCCGGCCGGGGCCGCGCTGGTCAGCGTCCGGACGTGGCGCGAGCATATCGGCAACGTCAGCGGCTACAACTACATCGGGCCGGCAGGTCGGATCAAGGGTGACGTCTGGGGCAACTGCGGGACCGACGCCTACCACATGCAGCACTACCGCAACGTCGATAACACGATGCGCGCCTACCCGGAGATCACGGCCAACTGGGCCGAGGCGGGAATCACCCCGGACAAGTGGGTCGCGTTCTACTGCGGCACCGGCTGGCGCGCGAGCGAGACCTGGTTCTACGCCTACCTACAGGGCTGGCAGCGGATCGCGGTCTACGACGGTGGGTGGTTCGAGTGGAGCCAGGACCCGATCAACAATCCGATCGAGATCGGGCTGCCGGATGACCCGGTCGTCGCCTAGCGATCTGTGATGCGCATGACACGACGGGCCGGCCGCTCGGAATGTGGGCGCGAGCCGGAACCCGCTATCTTGAGGGTGCTCGAAGGAGCCTCGAACATCTAGTGATCCGACCGTTGTTCACATCGGTCTGGAACAGCTAGTGATCGTGGGTTCCTTCGAGTTTTTCGTGTCCGTCGCCGCGTCAGCCGCTGGGGCCTGCGGGAGGCTGCCGCGGTCCGGCACCATAGGCGCGGACGGAGAAGCCGCGACATCCGTCTTCCAGGGAGGTTCGTCATGACCACGATGACACGGCTCCGCGACGAGATCGATGGTGCGGTCATCGAGCCGGGCGACGAAAGGTACGACGCTGCGCGCCAGGTGTGGAACGGCATGATCGACCGGCGCCCCCTCGCCGTGATCCGAGCGACCGGCGTGGGCGACATCGCCCCGACGATCCGGCACGCGCGCGACCTGGGTCTGCCGCTGGCGGTCCGAGCGGGTGGGCACAACGTTGCCGGGAACGGCACGGTCGATGGCGGCATCGTGCTCGACCTCGGGGGCCTGACCCAGGTCGAGGTCGATCCGGCGAGCCGAGAGGTCCAGGTGGCATCGGGGGCGACCCTCGGGGATCTCGACCGGGCGACCGAACCGCACGGACTGGCCGTGCCGATCGGCGTCGTCTCGGGCACCGGCGTGGCCGGCCTGACGCTGGGCGGCGGGGTCGGTTGGCTGACGCGCGCGTACGGGCTGTCGGTCGACAACCTCCTGGCGGTCGACCTCGTCACAGCCGATGGCGAGCACCTGCGCGCCAGCGAGGCAGAGAACGGAGAGTTGTTCTGGGGGGTACGGGGAGGCGGCGGCAACTTCGGCGTCGTGGCGTCGATGATGTTCCGGGCCCACGCGCTGGGCCCCGACCTCTTCGCCGGGACCTTCATCTACCGGCCCGACCGGTGGCGGGACGCGCTGCGCGGCTGGGATGCCTGGGCGGCGGAGGCGCCGGACCCGCTGACCTCGATCGTGACGTTCATGGTCCCGCCGCCCGACTGGGAGCTGGGCGAGGGGCCGGCGATGTTCCTCGGCTGGGTCTGGGCGTCCGCTGATCGCGCAGTGGGCGACCGTGTCGTCGATGGCCTGCGTCGCGCGACGTCGCCGGACGTCGAGGTCATCGAACCCATCAGCTGGTCGGCCTGGCAGTCGCAGGCGGATGCCCTGTTCCCGAAGGGCGTCCGGGCGTACTGGAAGAACACCTCGTTCGACCGGCTTGATGACGCGACGATCGAGATCATCGCCCGTCGGGCCCAGGAGCAGACCTGGCGGGGCACCGCCTTTGATATCCACCACATGGGCGGGGCGTTCGCCCGCGTCCCGGCCGAGGCGACACCATTCCCGGACCGCTCGTCCGGCTACTGGCTCAACGTCTATGGGTTCTGGCCGAATGCCGCGGACGATGCGGCCCACACCTCCTTCGTGCGAGGGTTCGCTGCCGACATGGAGCCGCACGCGTCCGGCGGGCAGTACGTCAACTTCCTTGGCCAGGAGCGCGACCGCCGGGACGCACGCGCCGCGGCGCTGGCGGTCTACGGCTCGGCCAAGCTCGAGCGGCTGACCGCGCTCAAGCGGCGCTATGACCCCGACAACGTATTCCGCCTGAACCACAATGTCCCGCCGACCTGAGCCGACGGCGGGTCACCGCCTGGCTACGGCAGGATCAGTTGGCCGAAGTAGCGGGCCAGCCCACGGTTCGACGCGAAGTCGAACGTGCCGACCTCCTGGATGTAGCCAGACGCGCCTGTGTACGCGCCGGTCCCGCCGTTGATCAGGCAGAGGTCGACGAATGCGTGGTCGCTCCCAGCCAGATCGAACACCGCCGCTTCGGAGCAATGCAGATCGCCCTTGTGGGTCCTGATGACCGTGTGCGCCTGGCTGATGCCCTCGGCCGTCGGAAAGGTGTCGATGAAGACGGTGCCCTCGCCCGTGATGGCGCCGATGCTCGTGAAGCTCGAGCACACACCGGTCGTCGACCCGCAATCGGGGCCGCCGAAATTCGCGATCTCGAGCATGCGGCCGTTGAGGGCCGTCGAGCCGGACACCGGACCGGCGCTCCCGACGACGGCGATCGCAAGGGCGGCCAGGACCGCCAGCATGGTCGCCGAGAAGACGTACCGGTTCCGTCCTGGTCTGCGCATGGGAGACTCCTTCCGCGGCTCGAGCGCACCTGTGTCCGCGGGATCGCGGCCCGTGCTCCAAGAGGGTAGCGATGCAGGGCAATGGGACGCTTGGCGCGGCGACGGGCGCCCTGACCTCAGCGCACGATCTCGACGACGTCTCCGTCCAGGACCTCGTGCTCCCGGCCGACCCGCTGTCCGTCGAACCTCGCGGATGGACCCCAGACGCGGGCGCCGCTGAGACTCGCTGCGAGGTCATGGTGGACCCAGTCGGCGACATCGAGGACGGTGGCCCCGGGCTCCAGCGCAAGCGGCTCCGGATCCACGGCGCCGTC
>Ga0184612_10001732_pt1 | contig 10563 bp, 6 predicted proteins | sample PLM3_60_coex_FD_133163 | JGI IMG/M metagenome (GOLD analysis project Ga0184612, IMG submission 133163) | Groundwater sediment microbial communities from an aquifer in East River, Colorado, USA - PLM3_60_coex | ecosystem: Environmental > Terrestrial > Soil > Riparian zone | place: USA: East...
CGGAATGGATACCGCCCTGGTGGATCGACCAAGATCAGCGACCACAAATCAACACCCGCATCCGGCGCCTCCACGCCCAACGAGGCAACCTCCGCAGCCGTTGGCGACGACGACCCGACGCCGCATAATGCCAGTGAATGGAGACGGACACAAAGAGCAACATCAACAGTGCCATACCGTCGGCTACTCACGAGCCGAGATTGTCGTCGGCATTTCTGTCTGAAGGCTAACTGCGCAACCGTGAGAGAATTTGCCAGATATCGAGCGTCTCACGACGTCCCCTTTGTCCCGCAATTCCGGGATAACTGGAGAGCGAGCACATATGGCTGTTGATCTCAATACCTCTGCGGAGCGAACGCCCAGCGAGGCAGCGCCAACTGCTAGGAAGCCTGCCTTCGCGCAAGTGCTACGTGATGATCGCTGGCCTGATCGACTGGCGACGGCGATGTTCGCGTTTGCGGCGCTTGTTGTGGTCGCGACGTTGATTCCGCCACTGCGACGGTACTTCTTGCGGTGGGACGACGTCGTCTCGACGTTGACTATCCCGATCGTCCCGAACCTCGCGTACGCGGCGCTGCTCATCTCGGTCGGCATCGCCTTGCGCCGCCGGCTACGGGCAGCCTGGTGGATCTTCGTCATCTGGTGGATCATCATTCCTCAGTTGGCGCGGATCTTTTCGATCATTAGCGGTGGCTCACTGTTGCAGATAGCCGGACTCGTGATCATGAGTGCCGTTCTGGTGATCGTCTGGCGCGCCCGGCCACAGTTCCAGGCGCGCGGCAAACTGCGGAACCTCATCGCCGCGGTCATCTGCTTCCTGCTTGGCGGCGTGGTGATCTTGGTTTTCGGTACCTGGCTGGTCAACACGTTCGGCACCGCGCCGGATCTGCCTACAGCGGCACTTCACGTGCTGGACAAGCTGCTGGGCGAGGTTGGCCTAACGCGCCCCGACGAGGTCCAGTCTCCTCGGTGGGTCACGATCTTGGTGGACGTCATGGGTGCGGCGGTCATCCTTACCTCCACGTACCTACTCTTCAGGCCGCCGCCGGAGACCCACACCCTCAGCGCCGAGGATGAGGCCCGCGTGCGGACTCTTCTGCGCCCCTTTGGTGATTGGGACTCACTCGGCTACTTCGCCACGCGGCGGGACAAGTCCATCGTGTGGAACACCGGCGACCCCGCGACTGCACAAGCGGGCGTTTCTTACCGAGTGATCGGCTCAGTGAGCCTGGCCAGTGGAAACCCGGTCGGTGATCCTGAGCACTGGGAATCTGCCATCGAGCAATGGCGCTCCAAGGCCCGCGCCAGCGGTTGGTCCCTGGCCGTCATGGGGGCTGGCGAGCTGGGTGCCGCAGCGTACGTTGACGCCGGGTTGACGGCGTTCGAAATCGGCGACGAGGCGATCCTCGACATGCGCACGTTCTCCCTCAACGGCCCAGGCATGAAGTCGGTCCGGCAGTCCGTCAGCAGGCTGCAACGCCGCGGGTACACGACAACCGTGATCCGTCACGGTGATGTGGACCCCGCGTACTTCGACGAACTGTCCGCCGCCGCTTCTCGGTGGCGAGGTGACGGCGGCGACGAACGAGGCTTCTCCATGGCGCTCGGCCGCTTGGGGGACCCGCTCGATTCCCAGTGCGTGCTGGTGGAGGCATACGATGCTGACGGCACTCTGCGAGCCTTCCTCAGCTTCGTGCCCTGGGGTCGCAACGGACTCTCGCTCGACCTAATGCGCCGTGATCCCAGCGCCGACAACGGACTTGTCGAACTCATGGTCGCCTCGCTTGCTGAACGAGCCGCAGCCTTCGGTGTCGGTCGGGTGTCGCTGAACTTTGCGATGTTCCGCGAGGCATTCGAGCGTGGCGCTGAGATCGGCGCCGGACCGATTGCCCGTCTCTGGCGGCAGGCACTCCTTGTCGCCAGCCGCAACTGGCAGCTGGAATCTCTCTACCGATCCAACGCCAAGTACCAGCCCGAATGGCAGCCTCGATACATCTGTTTCGAGTACCCCTCAGACCTGCCCCGCGTCGGCACGGCTGCTGGCAGCGCCGAAGGTTTCCTGACGCGGCCGTCGCTGGCGATGTTGAGCCGGCACGGCAAGGAACCAGCCGCGGGTGCTCTCGAACGGGCGGGCGAGGAGTATGCGGCCGAGGTGACGGCCCAGATTCTAGAAGAACCCGACGCTCTAGCTGAGGTCATGTCCACCGAAGGGCTGCCGGAACAAATCCGGGTACGCCGCGAGAAGCTGGAACGGCTGCGCGAGCAGGGCGTCAATCCGTACCCGGTGACCTTTCCACGGACCCATACTCTCGCGCAGGTCCGGGAAGAGGCAGGTGAGCTCCCGCCGGATACGCGTACGGGTCGTCGGGCTTCGGTCGCCGGACGCGTCATCCTCAATCGGGATGGCGGCAAGCTCTGCTTCGCTACTCTGCGCGACGGCACCGGCGACCTGCAAGTCATGATCGCTCTCGACGCCGTTGGACCAGACATGCTCAAACACTGGCGGCACGACGTCGACCTCGGTGATCACGTGGGCGTGACCGGCGAGGTGATCACCACCAAGCGCGGTGAGCTGACCATCCGCGCGGAATCGTTCAAGATCACCAGCAAGTCGATTCGGCCTTTACCCGACAAGCACAAGGGCCTCACTGATCCGGAGGCTCGAGTCCGAGCGCGCTACGTCGACCTGATCGTAAGGCCAGAAGCTCGCGACGTGGCCTACACCCGCGCCGCAGTCGTACGGAGCATTCGGGACTCACTCCACACGCGAGGCTTCACGGAGGTCGAGACCCCAGTTCTGCAACTGATCCATGGCGGCGCGAACGCCCGGCCCTTCGAAACCCACATCAACGCCTACGATCTTGAGCTCTACTTACGCATCGCCACTGAGCTGCACCTGAAGCGCCTGATCGTCGGCGGCATGGAGAAGGTGTTCGAGATCGGGCGGCAGTTCCGCAATGAAGGCGTGGACTTCAAGCACAACCCCGAGTTCACCTCGTTGGAGGTCTACGAAACTTACGGCGACTACAACACCATGCGGGTGCTGACCCAGGCGATCATCCAGGAGGCCGCCTCCGTGGTCTACGGCTCGCCAATCGCCCGCCGGGTTGACGCTGACGGCAAGATCACCGAGTACGACCTCTCGGGTAACTGGCCCGTCAAGACAATTCTCGAGGCAGTTTCCGAGGCGCTGGGTGAGGAAATCACGGTGGATACTCCCGCGTCAGTGCTGCACGAGCACGCCAAGGCGATCGGTCTCGAGCTCGAGCCCAGCGCCGGCTGGGGACATGTGTTGGAGGAGATCTACGGAGAACTCTGCGAGAGCCGTACTACGACGCCGGTCTTCTACACCGACTTCCCCAAGGAGAATTCACCGCTCGCCCGTGAGCACCGCGACGATCCGCGACTGGCCGAGAAGTGGGATTTAGTGATCTTCGCCTCCGAACAAGGTACCGCGTACTCGGAGCTGATCGACCCACTCGAGCAGCGAGAGCGGCTGGTAGCCCAGTCTCTTCGGGCTGCCGCGGGGGATGCAGAGGCGATGCAGGTTGATGAGGATTTCCTCCAGGCTTTGGAGTACGGAATGCCGCCAACGGGCGGCATGGGCTTGGGTGTCGACCGGCTAGTCATGAACCTGACCGGCCTGGGAATCCGTGACACGATCTTGTTCCCGCTTGTGAAGCCGCAGGGCTGAGCAACGAAGGCTCGTCAGAACGAGGCCGACCGAGCGATGGCGTCCGAGAGGCGGCCCGCCAAGCCCTTGTCCTCTGCGATGTCTGTGCGCGATGCGACGGCGAGATCTGGTCGGTCAGTGATGATGCCATCGACCGCAGCGTCCATGTAGTCACGCATCTGTTGCTCGTCGTCGACCGTCCAGACGATGACGTTGTAACCGCCGCCCCATGCCTGTCGTACGAATCGGCTGCTGTATGACTGCTGCTCGATGACGATGAAGTCGGCGTTGACATTGGGTACACCACCAAAGTTGACCGGCACGATGAAGCCCACGACCAACTGGGGCCGCAGTCGCTTCAGCTCCTCGACCACCTCACGGCTGAGCGAGTGGTAGGTGTAGTGCTCTGTCACTCCGGCCCGATCAAGTAGAGAAAGCAGCCGCGGCACCACATCAGGGGTCTCGCCGCCGTGCAGCTTGATTTCCAGCAGCTGTGGCAGGTTGAGCTGAATGGACAGCTGGATCCACTCTTCGAGCGAGGGGATCTTGGCTTCCATCCCTCCAGCCCGAACGGTGATCTTGGTTAACTGATCCTGGGTGAGGTCTTTGACGTTGAGGTTCTTGCCTGCCAGCCGCTTGAGATTCGTATCGTGCATCACTACGAATTTGCCGTCCTTGGTTTCCAGGACGTCGAATTCGACACGGTCGGCCCCTGCTCTGGCCGCGGCTTGCAAGGCGGGAAGCGTGTTCTCGACTCCACCCTGGATGAATCCGCGGTGTGCCAAAATCTCGGTTTGCTCGCTGTCGACCAGGGTGACCATCGTCTTGTGATTTAGCACAGCGGTAACACCGAGAGCCACCACGATGAGGCCTGCGGCAGAGCCCCACAAGAGCTTCTGGCGGCGGGCTTTGACGTGCGAGGGTTCGGAGTAGGAAACGATGGCCAAGGCCGGCCGATGATCTTCATGGAGGCGGTCCAGCCAATCGCGCATCATCGCGGTTAGGGACTGCACGATCGTGATCGTCAACAACGCCGTGATCACAAACATGCCGATCTGCCAGACACTGAGTCCGAACGCGGCCAGCCACGGTGATGTAGCGGGGGCCAGGATGTCAGTGGCAATCGTCGGTGCCAGAGTTGCCGCACCCAAGATGAATGCGGCCAGCCCTGCCAGGAGCGTGACGACGAAGACCAGACCGAGAATCCGCAGGGAGCGCCACCGCGTCAGGCGCCAGCTGGTGACAAAGGAGCGCCAGACGCCCGCTGTTGTGGTGCCCAGCAGCGGCAGGGTGAAGATCAGCCGCAGATTCAGATAGCTGATCACCAGAAGCACCGCGCTGTACACCAGGCTGGAGGTCGGGCTCTTGCTGAGCTCATCGCTGACGAATGGTGGTACCGCTACCTTCTTGGTCAAGATCGACGTCAGTCCCAGCTGACCCAGCGGCAGCAGCAAGATCAAATAGACAATCATCAGCAGGCCCTGCGGGTGGACCAGTTTCTTGATCACCTCCCAGAGCTGCCACAGCACCAAACGGAGCGATATCGCATTTCCCGATTGGTGGTGCGATGCAAGGATGAACAAGGTGACCAGCTCGCCGATGATCGCGATCACGGCGACAATCGCGATGATCAGCAGCGTGACATCGGCCAGCGGATTGCGCAGCACATGCGAGATTCGGTCGTACGCGACGCTGCCCAGGCCAGTTTGGACGAGCAGCAAGTTGTAAAGCAGTCGGATCACCGGAATGGCGATCACAACCAAGAGCAGCTGCATCGCGGCGACGACCAGTACGTAGAACTGAGGACTCTGCCAGGTGGTTCGACGTGCGATACCGATCGCGCCGAAGATGCCCACGGGCTTCTCAGCGGGCTGGGTAGCCGGCCTCTTTTCGTCCTGCTGGCTCGCGCCCGCTATGCGCCTCAAGACTGTGTCTTCCTCACTCGCTCGCAGAACAGAAGCGTGTCTGCTCGCTCACTCGTCCAGACACAGCCGGCGCTTCGCTACCCGACGCTCGCCAGCTCTCCCCGAGCCCGCTTACCGCCACCTGGCATTACTTACGTGGACTCCGCATCAGCCGATCATGCCAAGTCCTAGTAGATAACGCGAGGGCGCAGTACCCCTAGGTACGGGCGGGCGTTCGTCGCCGAATGCCGAACAGGGTGAAGAGGAGCGCGGCGCTGGCGGTAATCGTCAAGAGTACGAGTCCGATGGTGTAGCTGTGCTCGGCATCGTTGTAGGTCGCACCCAGGACCAGCGGAGGGAAGAAGCCTCCCCACCCGCCGCATGCGCCGACGATCCCGGTGACGGCGCCGATCCGTTCGGCTGGTGCCAGCTCCGCAACCCACGCGAAGACCCCGCCTGTGCCCAGTCCGAGGAACAGGGCCATCAGGACGAAAGTGGTTCCGGCTGGGATCTCAGGCGGCAGTCGGAGCGCGATGATCAGCGACATCACCGCCGCCCCGCCGAGGGAGATGGCGACGACCGTACGAGGCCCGATCCTGTCGGCAAGGATGCCGCCAATCGGCCGTGCGATCACTGCCGCGATCGCGAAGCCGGCCGTCCTCGTGCCGGCGCCTGTCAGGTCGAAGTTGTAAACGTTCTTCAGATAGGTCGGCAGGTAGGTCGAGAAGGCCACGAACCCACCGAAGGCGACGGCGTAGAGGAACGACATCTGCCAGGTGAGCGGCAGCTTCGCTGCGGCGGCCAGCTTGGGTACGACGGGTGCGAGATTGGGTTTCCAGGCAGGTGAATCCCGCATCAGCAACCAGAGGACGGCGCCGACGACGACCAGGGCCAGCGCAATGAGCAGGTATGTCGGAACGTAGCCGATGCTTCGCACCAGCCGTGGAGTGAAGAAGGCAGACAACGCCGTGCCGCCCATGCCAGCGCCGAAGACTCCTGTCGCGAAGCCTCGTCGTGCTGGTTCGAACCAGGCGTTCACGAACGGGATGCCGACGGCGAATGTCGTGCCCGCCACGCCAAGGAAGAAGCCGAACACCAGCAGCAGCGGATACGACTTCAGAGATCCCGCAAAGGCGACCAGCAGCACAGGGATCGCCGAAGCGAGTGTGAGCACCGTGAACATCATTCGACCGCCGTAGCGGTCGGTGAGTGCTCCCACCGGTACTCGGCCCAGGGATCCGACAAGTACGGGCATGGCGACAAGAAGCGAGGCCTGCGAGGGACTCAGGCCCAGTTCGGCGCTGTATCGCACCCCAAGAGGCGCGATGATGTTCCACGCCCAGAAGGTGATCGTGAAGCCAAGGAGCGCCAGGACCAGGTTCTTGTTCTGACCCGTCTGAATGGTGGTGTCGCTTGCAGCGGGGCTGGTCACACTCGCTCCTCAGGCGTCCGGGGTGCGGTCCCGGGTGCCAACAGGTGCCCAACCTCGATGCGTCGGGGCGGCTCCCGGGGCGGGCAGATCATCCCGGCTGCGGTAGACGATGTAGGGGCGGAACAAGTAGTGCAATGGAACAGTGAAGGCGTGCACCAAGCGGGTGAACGGCCAGATAGCGAACAGCAGCATCCCGATGAGCGTGTGCACCTGGAAGGCCAGCGGAGCCGCCGCCATCGAGTCGATCTTGGGTGAGAAGTAGAACAGCGAGCGGAACCACGGCGACACGGTTTCCCGGTAGGTCACCTCCTCGTGTCCGCCGAACACGCTCAGCACGGTGGTCGCCAGCCCGGCCACGATCGCCGCCACCAGGACCACGTACATCGCCTTGTCGTTCTTCGTCGTCGCCATGAACACCGGGCCGGTGGTGCGACGGCGGTAGATCAAGATCAAGATCCCGACCAGCGTGCAGACGCCGGCAGGGGTCCCCCAGAGCAGCGCATTGAAGTGATACATGCCCTCGGTGATTCCGACCGCCTCGGTCCAGCACTTCGGAATCACCAGCCCGCCCAGGTGTCCGACGATCACGACCAGGATCCCGAAGTGGAACAACGGGGAGCCGATCCGAAGCAACCGTGACTCATAAAGCTGAGAGGAGCGGGTGGTCCATCCGAACTGGTCGTAGCGGTACCGCCAGATGAGGCCGCCGATCAGCACGGCCATCATGACGTACGGCAGGACGCCCCACAGCAGGACATTCATCGTGAACCTCCCATCGGAAGGAGTCGAGGATCCTCCGGCTCCAGGCCGACCGTCTCCGTCGGAGGGCCCGCAGCCGCCATCGCCATCACGGCCCTGCGGTCGGCGGGTGAGGGACCAGGCAGCGTGCTGCACACGGCCGTCAGCACTCCCGCGTACGGCGTGCCGCGTTCCGCCAGCGCCAACCGCAGCAACTCCACGCTGCTCCGGTACTGCTGCAGCAATGCGGTCCCATCGACGGGGTCGACGATCGCCGCGTACTCCAAGACCATCGGCAGGTAGTCGGGCAGCTCGCCCCTGGTGTTGACGAGAAAGCCGGAGCGGCGGTACCGCTGCTTGAACACGGCCAGCACTTCACCGCGTCGGCGGGTGTCGCCGTCGGTCCAATACGACAGGTAGAGGCTGTGCTTGCGTGAGAGATCAAAGACATCGACGTAGTGGGTCTGGATCGTCGACGGATCGGAGGAGTCCCAAAACGCCAGCAACGGCGCGAAGTTCTCCGCCTCGCGTGGAGCGCTCTCGGCGAGGGCTGCACGCAGCAAGCCGGAGGTTGCGATGACGTCCTGTTCGGGATAGCCAAGGCAAACAGCGGCCGCTTGGCGAATCACCCGGATGTCTTCACGGCGGCGGGTTCTCACGCCGGCTCCTTGTGTCTCGGGAACATGCCCTCGGGTGTGCCTTTGCCGTCCCAGTTGAGCAGGTTCACCCGGCCCTTGAGTTCCTGACCGGACACACTGACATCGGAGGTCTGCCGTTGCCGCAGCGCCTGGAACGTCTCTACGGCGACAGGCGACCCGCGGCCACTGGCCTCACCAAACGGTCCTTGCTCGTACGGTCCGCCGTCGAAGTCGAGCGAACAGCCAAGCTCCTCCAGTTCATGGGCCTGCTCGACGTGAGCCTTCGGAATCACGTAGCGCTCGTCGTACTTCGCAATCGCCATCAAGCGGTACATCTCACGCATGCTCTGGTCGGTCATTCCCACCGATGCCGCAATCGAGTCGTCCTGCGGCTGTTCGAGCGTGATGTTGCGCATGTGCGCGCGCATCGCCGCCAGCACCGAAAGCACGCGCTCGATCTCACCGACATCACCTGCGGTGAACAGCTCGGCCAGATACTCCAGGGGAATCCGCAGTGCTCGTATAGCACCGAACAAGACACCCGGGGATTCGGCGTCATGGCCTTGATCACGGAGCAGGTCGACGATGGGGGAGAGCGGCGGGATGTACCAGACCATCGGCATCGTCCGGTACTCCGGATGCAACGGCAGTGCCACCTTGTACGTCTTGGCCAGCGCATACACCGGCGAACGACGTGCGGCATCCAGCCAGTCAGCTGGGATGCCCTGCTGTCGAGCCGCAGTGACCACGTCAGGAGCATTGGGATCCAAGATCAGATCCAGCTGCGCGGAGTACAGGTCTTTCTCGTTGGGTGTCGCCGCGGCCGCCGTCACCCGATCTGCGTCGTAGAGGAACAGGCCGAGGTAGCGCAACCGTCCTACGCAGGTCTCCGAGCACACCGTCGGCAGCCCGACTTCGATCCGCGGGTAGCACAGGTGGCACTTCTCGGCCTTGCCCGTCTTGTGATTGAAGTAGATCTTCTTGTACGGACAGCCGGTCACGCACTGCCGCCACCCACGGCAACGGTCCTGGTCGACCAGAACAATGCCGTCCTCGGCGCGTTTGTAGATCGCACCCGACGGGCAGGAGGCCATGCACGACGGGTTCAGGCAGTGCTCGCAGATCCGCGGCAGGTAGAACATGAAGGTCTGCTGGAAATCGAACTTGATCTTCTCCTCGGACTGCTGCCGCACCCGCTGCACGATCGGGTCGAGATGTCCCTGTTCGCTGGCGCCGCCGAGGTTGTCGTCCCAGTTCGCCGACCAAGTGATCTTGGTGTCCTCGCCGGTGATCAGGGACTTCGGCCTCGCCACCGAGAAGTCGTCACCAAGCGGGGCGTCGATCAGCGTCCGGTAGTCGTAGGTCCACGGCTCGTAGTAGTCCGCGAGCTTGGGTTGCACCGGCGAAGCGAAGATCCCCAGCAGCTTGCGGACCCTGCCACCGGCTTTGAGCTTCAGCCGGCCGCGGCTGTTCAGGGTCCAGCCGCCCCGCCAGGTTTCCTGATCTTCGTACCGGCGCGGGTAGCCCTGGCCTGGCCGGGTCTCCACATTGTTGAACCACACATACTCGGTGCCGGCGCGGTTGGTCCAGGCCTGCTTGCACGTCACCGAACAGGTGTGGCAGCCAATGCACTTGTCAAGATTCATCACCATGCCCATCTGGGCCATAACGCGCATCAGTACTGCACCTCCTGAGAGCGACGCCGGATGGTGGAGACGATGTCTCGCTGGTTACCGGTGGGACCGAGGTAATTGAAGGTGTACGACAACTGGGCGTATCCGCCGATCAGGTGGCTGGGTTTTACCAACAGCCGGGTCACCGAGTTGTGGATGCCACCGCGTCGGCCGGTTGCCTCAGACTTCGGCACGTCGATGATGCGCTCCTGAGCGTGGTGGACGTACACCACGCCCTCCGGCATGCGATGGCTGACGATGGCCCTCCCTACAAGGACGCCATTGGCGTTCACGCACTCCATCCAGTCGTTGTCAGCCACACCGATCGCTGCCGCGTCCGCCGGGCTGAGCCAGATGGTCGGTCCGCCGCGTGAGAGGGACAGCATGAACAGGTTGTCTTGGTACTCGGAGTGGATCGACCACTTCGAGTGCGGAGTCAGGTAGCGCACGGTCACCTGCTTGGCTCCGTCCGCGCCGAGGGTCGGCTCGCCGAAGAGCCGCTGCA
>Ga0184612_10001733_pt1 | contig 10562 bp, 6 predicted proteins | sample PLM3_60_coex_FD_133163 | JGI IMG/M metagenome (GOLD analysis project Ga0184612, IMG submission 133163) | Groundwater sediment microbial communities from an aquifer in East River, Colorado, USA - PLM3_60_coex | ecosystem: Environmental > Terrestrial > Soil > Riparian zone | place: USA: East...
AACCTGCCAACGCAGCTGACGACGTTCGTGGGCCGCGAACGGGAGCTTGCGGAGGCGGGCGAGCTGCTCGCCCGGACGCGCCTCCTGACCTTCACCGGTCCCGGCGGGACGGGCAAGACGAGGCTGTCGATCCAGGTGGCTACCGCCTCCGCGAAGGGCTTCCCGGACGGGATCTGGTTCGTCGCCCTTGAGGCCGTGCGCGACCCGGCGCTCGTGGCCCCGACGATCATCCGCGCCCTCGGGGTCGCCGACAGCACGACACGCTCCGCGATCGACGGGGTCGTGGACACGATCGGCGAGCGACGGATGCTGCTGCTCCTCGACAACTTCGAGCAGGTGGTCGCGGCCGGACCCGTCGTGGCCGAGATCCTTCGTCGCTGTCCGAACGTGACGTGCCTGGTCACTACGCGCATCGCGCTCCGCGTCTCGGGCGAGCAGGAGTACCCAGTCCCCGGCCTCCCGGCCCCGCCGGACCCGAGTCGACTGTCCGAGGTCGACCGGCTGAACCTCCCACGTGCGCTCCGCGAGTTCGACCTGGACGCCCTCGGCCAGTTCGAGGCAGTCCGCCTGTTCATGGCCCGGGCGACGGCCGTCAAGCCCGGATTCTCGGTGACGAGTGCCAACGCGCCGGCCGTCGCCGGGATCGTGGGACGGCTCCACGGGATGCCGCTTGCCATCGAACTCGCCGCGGCCCGCGTCAAGCTGCTCACGTCGGAGCAGATCCTCGCCCGCCTCGATCATCACCTCGCCACCCTGACGAGCGGGTCGCGCGACCTGCCGGAGCGCCAGCAGACCCTTCGGGGGGCGATCGCCTGGAGTTACGACCTGCTCGACGAGGGCGCCCGGGAGCTGCTCGATCGCCTGTCGGTGTTCCGTGGGGGCTTCGAACTCGATATCGCCGAGCCGGTGTGCGGTCCGGCCGACGAGATCGGCGGCGACGCGGTGGACCGGATCGGCGAGCTCGTGGATCAGAGCCTCGTCCGGATCGATGAGGATCGCGAGGAGCCGCGGTTCACGATGCTCGAGACGATCCGTGAATATGCCGCCGAGATGCTCGCCAGCCACGGTGAGGCGGACGAGATCGGGCGGCGGCACGCGGAGACCTGCCTCGCATTCGCCCAGCGAGCCGCGCCGGAGCTGTCCGGCCCGGCGCAGCGGCGATGGCTGGATCGGCTCGAGCGCGAGCACGACAACATGCGGGCGGCGCTCGACTGGGCGACCGACCATCCCGAGCCCGAGCTCGCGGCGCGCCTCGCGTTCGCACTCTGGCGGTTCTGGCAGAAGCGGGGCTATCTGAATGAGGCGCGCGCGCGGCTGGAGGCCATGGCGAGCCTGGGCTGGGTCCTCGACCCGGTCGATCGCGCGATGTTCGCCGAAGCGATCGGGGGCGTCGCCTATTGGCAGTCCGATCGCCCGGCCGCGACGCGCTGGTACGACGAGGCCCTCGCCATCTGGCGGCGGCAGGGCCAGAGGGCCCAGATCGCCAACGCCCTCTACAACCGGGCGTACGCCGACATGATCGACATCATGGAGGGCACCGCGAGTGCGGACACCTTCGAGGCCGGCCAGGCGATGATGGAGGAAGCCCTCGCCATCTATCGGGAGCTAGGCGACAACGGGGGCGAGGGCAATCTCCTGTGGGGCCTCGGCAGCTTCCACTACTTCACGGCAGACGCGGCGACCGCCCACACGTGGTACCAGCGCTCACTGGATCTGCATCGCGCGGCGGGTGACCGGACCATGGAGGCGTGGTCGTTGCACATGCTCACCCTCTCGGCGGCCGCGCTACGTCATTGGGACGAAGCACGCGAGCAGGGCCGGCATGCCTTGCGCCACTTCTACGAGGCCGGTGACGTGGCCGGCGTCACGCTGGTCGTGGACGATCTGGCGATCGTCGCACTCGCCGCTGGCGACCGGGTGCGGGCCGCCCGCATGTGGGGAGCCGCGCGGCACCTCCAGCAGGCGACGGGGACGGGCCTCGCCGGCTACGTCCAGCAGATGCAGGAGCTCTTCGGCGTCCCGACGCCCGGTGACGCGCTGACCGGGGACGAACTGGCGGTGTACGCCCCAGAGGGGGCGGCGATGGGGCTCGATGAGCTCGTGGCGTACGTGCTGGAGATCGAGGACGGGGTCGCCCCAGCGAGTCACCCGGAAGCCACCCGATGACCGGTCAGGCGACCCGTTCGCTGAACGATGGGTTCAAACCCGGACTCGGCGGGTCCCTCCAGGTGGACTCAATGGGTCCCTCCGGGTGGACTGGGCGGGTCCCTCCGGGTGGACTCAAGTAGACTGGCCTCCGATGACGACCCAGACACCGCCCGAGCCGACGCGCGAGAAGAGCGGGATCCCGAAGAACCCCGGCAGGCGCGACCTGGGGCTGCGCGCGACCCTGGTCTTCCCGAACCGCGAGATCGTCGACAAGTACTACGTCCCGATCATCTATACGGCCTGCCGGACGTGCTACTCGGAGCAGGATCCCGACGAGATCTTCCGCCGCGCGGTCGAAGGCGAATTCGACCCCCTCAAGATGCAGAAGCTGATCGGCTCCGTGATCGAGTCAGGTCACGGCTCGACGATCGAGCACGTCGTGTTCACGTTCGCCATCAGCGGGGTGTCGCGGACGTTGTCCCATCAGCTCGTCCGTCATCGGGCCGGTGTGGCGTTCGACCAGCAGAGCCAGCGCTACGTCAAGTTCAAGGGCGCCGCGACGATGCTCCCCCACTCCATCGCGGAGGGCGACGTCGAGCTGCGCGAACGGTACGAGGCGCAGGTCGACGGGGCCCTGGGGCTGTACGGTGAGCTGGTCGGGGCCGGCGTCCCCGGCGAGGACGCGCGGTTCGTCTTCCCGAACGCGACACGGACCAATCTCGTGATGACCACGAACCTGCGGGCGCTCATCCATATGTCGGGCCTGCGCCTGTGCACGATGGCCCAGTGGGAGATCCGCCGGCTGTTCCAGCTGATCCGCCACGAGATCTTCGCCGTCTCGCCGTTCCTCGGGTCGTTCCTGGCCCCCAAGTGCGTGCCACTCGGCTACTGCGACGAGTTCAACAACCGGGACGGCCACTGCCCGATCCGGCCGCACAAGGATCAGGTCCTCGCGGCGTGGGCGGAGAAGACCGCCGCCGCGAAGGCGGCCGGCCGGGAGCTGCCCGTCAGCTGACCGGGTTCGCGGTCAGTCGGCGGGCAGCTCCGCAACGAAGCGCGCGATGACGCGCGCCAGGCGCGGCCCGGCGACCCGACCGGCGTCCAGGACCTCCTCGTGCGTCAACGGCTCGCCCGAGTAGCCGGCCCCGGGGTTCGTGATCAGCGACACCCCGCACACCTCGAGGCCGACCCAGCGCGCCGCGATGCACTCGAGGACCGTCGACATCCCGACCGCATCGCCACCGAGCGATGCGAGCATCCGGACCTCGGCAGGGGTCTCGTAGGTCGGACCGGTCAGCCCGACGTAGACGCCTTCGGTCAGCTCGATGCCCTCGGCGGCCCCGGCGGCGAGGAGGCGTTCCCGCAGGCGTGGACTCCACGCATCGGTCAGGTCCGGGAAGCGCGGCCCGAGCTCGTCCGCGTTGGGCCCCGTGAGCGGACTCCGCCCGGTCAGGTTGATGTGATCGCGCATGACCATGAGCGTCCCGGGTCCGAAGGTGGGGTCGAGGCCTCCCGCGGCATTGGTCAGCACGGCGACGCGCGCCCCGAGCCGCTTGAACAGCAGGACGGGCTGGATGACCAGGCCCGGGTCGTTGCCCTCGTACAGGTGGAACCGGCCCTGGAGCATGACCACAGGCCGCCCGCCGAGCATCCCCAGGAGCAACCGTCCGACGTGCCCGGGCGCGGTCGCCGCCGGCCATCCTGGCAGCTCGTCGAACGGGATCGCGACCGCGTCGGTGAGGTCGTCGGCGAGGCCGCCGAGCCCCGAACCGAGGACGATCCCGACGTCGGGGACGAGGGCCGTCCGGGCGCGAACGGCGGCCTCCAGCGCGGCCAGACGGGCGGGCTGTTCGACGGGCGGGATCGGTCGGGTCGGGTCGACGGGATTCGTCGTTCGCGACATGCGGCGGCCTCCACTGCGAATCGGGGGTTCGACGGTCGAGGCCGCAGGCTTCGTGGCCCGACGGAAGTATCGACACCGGGATGCCGATCACGTCCCGTCGGGCACGTTGACGCGGGCAGATCGTGGTGAGACGGAGCCCGGCGTGGCAACGAAGCGCCCGAAGCGACCGGCGGCGGAGCGGAGGTTCCTTGATGCGATCTCGGGTCCTTCGATCCTGTCGGCCCCTTCGGGCAAGACCTACGGTACGGGCCGCCGGTCGGAGGGGTCAACGCGGTTATCCACGAACTCCCGCAGGGGTTCGTCGCCGCCATCCACGAGTTGTCGGCCGCTGTGGACAGCCTGTGGAGAAGCGTCGGGTACGGGCACCGCGGGTCCCCCGAGCTCAGCCACCCATCGCGAACATCTCGATCTTGGGCAGCGTCGAGGTCGCCTCCGAACGCAGTTCGGAGTACCGATCGCCCCGCCGCGTCCAGGTCGCCGTGATGAAGTCGATCAGCTCCGCATCGGTCGCCCCGGAGCGCAGGAGCCCCCGCAGGTCCCGCCCGTCGACCGCGAAGAGGCATGTGTACAACTTGCCCTCGGCGGAGATGCGCGCCCGCGTGCAGTCGCGGCAGAACGGCTGCGTGACCGACGAGATGACCCCGAACTCGCCGCCCCCGTCCGCGTATCGCCAGCGACCGGCGACCTCGCCGCGATACGAAGGCTCGGCAGGTTCGATCGGCCAGGCCGACGCGATCGTGTCGATGAGTTCCGCCGCAGGCACGACCTCGTCGAGCCGCCAGCCGTTCGAATGACCTACATCCATGTACTCGATGAAGCGGAGGATCACCCCGGTCTCGCGCGCCCAGGTCGCCATCGGCAGCACGCTGCCTTCGTTGACCCCTCGGCGCACGACCATGTTGATCTTGACCGGCGCCAACCCGGCCTCGATGGCGGCGTCGATCCCGTCGAGCACGCGCGCGACCGGGAATTCGATCCCGTTCATCGCCCCGAAGACCTCGTCGTCGAGCGAATCGAGGCTGACCGTGACGCGCTGGAGTCCAGCCTCGACCAGGGGGCCGGCCAGCGCACGCAGCGCCGATCCGTTGGTCGTCAGGGTCAGGTCGACCGGCCCGCCGTCTGGACGCCGGATGCCGGCCAGCATCGCGATGAGGTTCGGCAGGTCGCGACGGACGAGCGGCTCGCCCCCGGTGACCCGCAGCTTCTCGACGCCGAGCGACACGAAGGCTCCCGCTAGCCGCGTGATCTCCTCGAACGTCAGGACCTGCTCGCGCGGCAGGAACTCGTAGTCGCGCCCGAAGATCTCCTTGGGCATGCAATAGGTACACCGAAAATTGCAGCGGTCGGTGACCGAGATACGCAGATCACGCATCGCACGACCGAGCGTATCGGTCGGGCCCGGGCGGCCATCGAAAGGCATCGGCGCATCCATCACCACCATGGTAGCCCGGATCGCGCTCCCATCCCGCCCTACTGCGTTGCGCGGCGCCGTCCCTCCTGCTTTGCGCGGCGCCGGACGGTCGGGGCCGAGGCGGCGCTGAGCACCGGAGCGAGCGCGCCTGAGGGTGCGTGAGCGAGGAGCGCAGGTGCCAACGAAGGCATCGGCCGTCCCGCGCCGCGCCAGTGTGCTCGAAATCAACCCCCGGCGGTACCACCGGCGCAGACCTCTGGTACCACTAGCGAACTGCACCTCACCAACCCTCGCTGCCACGATGCGCTCAGCCGTGGACGTCGGAACGACCCGCCTGACGTTCTCCAGTACGAGGATCGAACACCCATGTCCCAGACCGACACGCGACCCGGTTTCAGGCTTCCATGGACGGCTGAGCGGAGCGACTCCGGGCAGCCCGGCGACGCGCCGACCGACGGGCCGCCTGGCGAGCAGACGACGGAGCAGTCGGCCGAACCGGCCGTCGAGCAGACGGCCGAGGCAACTGACGAGGCCACCGACATGGTCGATCCCACCACAGTCGAGGAGCACGTGACACCCGACATGACCGACGCGACCGCCGTCACCGCGACTCGCCGGCCGACCAAGTTCATGGCCGACCTCAGCCGCGCCATGCAGACCGCGGCCGAGGCGTCCCGCGACGAGACGATGGCCCGCTTCGGTGCCGATGCGAAGGTCGCGATCGAGGAGATCCGAACCAGCTCAGCGGACGAGGCGGCGGCGCTCCGCCGCAAGGCCGACGACGACGTCGCCGCCGTTCGCGAGTGGTCGAAGACCGAGATCGCCCGGATCCGCGAGGAGACCGACAGTCGCATCGTCGCCCGCAAGGCCGCGCTCGACGGAGAGATGGATGCCTTCGCGGCGATCATCGAGGCGCGCGTCGAACGCGTCAATGGCACCGTCACCGAGTACGAGGCGGAGATGGCGGACTTCTTCGAACGCCTCCTCGCCGAGCAGGATCCGACCCGTATCGCGACGATGGCGCAGGCGATGCCTGACCCGCCCGACCTGTCCTCCGTCGCCGCCGCGGTGACCGAAGCCGCCCCGCGCGTCGATCCGACCCCCGAGCCGGCTCCGGTCGAGCTCGCATCCGAGCCCGAGTCCGATGCACCGTCAGAAGCCGAGGCCATGGTCGAGGGTGAAGCCGTGGTCGAGGCGGAAACCGCGGGCGAGACGGACGCCGTAGTCGAGGGCGAAGCGACCGAAAGGCCCGAAGCCATGGTCGAGGCGGAAGCGTCGGTCGAGGCGGAAGCCGTGGTCGAGGTCGAAGCGGAGCCCATGGCGGCCCCGGATTTCGCCGCCGCCGAGGCGGAAGCCGCAGCCTTCACCGGCGATCTGGACGCCGACGACGGCCTGACCGCGCTGTCTGCCGCCAATGGCGACGCCGCCCCGGTCGACGAGCCAGTCGAGAACACCAGCGGGCGCCACGGGAGTGCCGACCGGGTGACCACCCGCGTGGTCGTGCTCGGCCTCGTGAGCGTGGCCAGTATCGCCACCTTCAAGCGCAGCCTCGGTCGCGTCTCGGGGGTCTCGGCCATCGGGGTCGCCTCCGGTCCCGACGGCGAGTTCGTCTTCACCGTCAGTCACGACTCGGGTCTCGGCCTCGCGGAGGCGATCACCGCCCTGCCCGGGTTCGATGCCCGGATCTCGGCCGAGACGCCCGGCGGCCTCGAGGTCGCCGCACACGACCCCGACTCCGCCGACTGATCCGTTCGCTCATCCCCCTCGAGGAGTCGACCTGTGGCCCGTCCCGCCGTCATCGTCGCACTTCCTCCGAGCGAGTCCATCCCGGTCTCGACGGAGCTGCTCACGGCCGGGTTCGAGGTCATGGAGATCGAGGATCCGAGGGAGCTCGAACAGGTCCTCGAGGTACGACAGGACATCGCGCTGGCCATCCTCGACGGCGAGGGCGACCCGGACGAGGCCCGCGGCTACCAGGCGGTGCTTCGTGACGCGGGACGGCCGATCGCCGCACTGACGGTCGTCTCGCCCAGGGCGTTGGAGCGACTCGCGGCGCTGGACACCGGCGACAACATGAACGAGTACTTCACGCGACCCTACTCCGCCGATTCGATCCGATGGCGTGTCGAGGCCATGTGCATCCGGCGCGAAACGGTCGACGACGGCAGCGGACCGATCCTGCAGGGTGGCGATTTCGGACCCGGCAGCTGGAACGGTCGGGCGACCACCATCGCCGTGTTCAACCCCAAGGGCGGTGTCGGCAAGACGACCGTCGCGACGAACCTCGCGGCGGCGCTCCAGACCCGCAAGGGCAAGTCGGTCCTGCTCATCGACGCCGACACCGTGACCGGCCACGTGACATCGTCGCTCGGGATCGAGGGCACGCGCACCGTCGCCGACAGCTGGCGCGACGAGGCCGAGGGCGGTCCGTCCGAGTCCCTGATGGATATCGCCGCGGCGCATCTATCGGGCATGCGCGTCATCTCACTCACCGACTCGCCGCTCCACACCGACGTCCTCGATCCCGCCCGGATGGCCGCGGCGATCAAGTTCGCTAGGGCCCGCGTCGACGTCATCGTCATCGACCTGCACCCGTCCTACAGCTCGCTGAACCAGGCGATCTTCACCGAGGCCGACCGCATCCTCGTGCCGGTCACCCCGGACCTGCCCGCGATCCGCGCCGCCGTCCAGCTGCGCGACGTCGCCCGCGGCCTGGGCTGCCGGGAGCGCCTGGCGATGGTGGTCAATCGCGCCAACAGCGGTGTCACCGTCGAGGACATGGAGACCACGGTCGGGATGCCCGCACTGGCCCTCATCCGCTCCGGCGGGATGCTGTTCGTGCGCGCCGCCAACGAGGGCCGCACGGTCATCGACATGTTCCCGAGGGAGAAGATCTCCTCAGACTTCGACACCCTGGCCGACCGGGTGCTCGGTGCGCCCAAGCCGGCGACGGCCGCCCGCGCGGGCTTCCGGGTGATGCCGCGGGTCAAGGAGCCGGTCCGCGCCTGACGCGCGAGCCGCGGGCGTCAGCCGGCGCCAGGCATCAGCGGGCGCGATCCGTCCAGTTGGTGCCGCCCATCGACGATCCGGGGAGCTTTTCATGGCGCTCACCGGTCCGGACGTCGACCTGTTCCACCCCACGCAGGTATTGGCGGTTGACCAGTACCGTCGCGTACGGCCCCGGCCCGATCGTCCGATCGCCGATCGCCGCGGTGGCGTCCACGATCGGGACGAACATGTCGGATGAGCGCTGCAGCAATGAATCGGGCTCCGAGCCCGGGTAGAGGTAGACGGTCCCGACCACCCGATACGGGGGAGCTTCGAGGGCGACCTCGTACGAGACCTTGTGGACCTTGTGCGCAGATCGCGCGTCAGCGCTCATGTCGGGCAGTGAAGCGTCACCGGTCAGGACGATGACCAGGTCGTACGGGTCCACGGACTTCAGGCCTGGCGCGGGGGCGAGCGGCTCGGACCCATCGGCCGGTGCCCAGGTGACGTCCTCGATCGCGATCGGTTCGCGCTTGTTGAGGGCGTCCGAGAGCCGGCCACCGATGTCCATCCGCCCGACGAGGCGCCAATCCTCGGTCAATCCCTCGAACGGGAAGCCCGCGGACTGGCCCTTGGCGGCCGTGGGCTGCGCCTCGCCCGCGGTCCCTGGCGCCTTCCGTCGCTTCAGGAAGTCGAACGGCACGTCATTCCTCCGCCGCGCCGGAGTTCTCGCGGATCGTGTCGACGACGGCCGCGTCGGCGAGGGTCGTCGTGTCGCCGAGGACCCGACCCTCGGCGATATCGCGCAGCAGCCGGCGCATGATCTTGCCCGAGCGGGTCTTCGGTAGGTCCGGCACGAACATCAGGAACTTCGGGCGGGCGATCGGCCCGATGACCGTAGCGACGTGCTCGCGTAGCTCGACGGCGAGGGCATCGGACGGCTGCTGGTTGGCCTTGAGGATGACGAACGCGAAGATCGCCTGGCCGGTGATCTCGTCCTTCTTGCCCACGACGGCCGCCTCGGCCACCGACTTGTCGTCGACGAGCGCCGATTCAACCTCGGTCGTCGAGATCCGATGGCCGGCGATGTTCATCACGTCGTCGACCCGTCCGAGCAGCCAGAGGTAGCCGTCCTCGTCGCGCTTTGCCCCGTCGCCGGCGAAGTACATCCCAGGGAAGCGGGACCAGTATGTCTCGCGGTAGCGATCCGGGTCGCCGTAGATGCCGCGCAGCATCGCCGGCCACGGCCGCTTGAGGACGAGGTACCCCCCGCCTCCGAGCGGCACCGACTTGCCGTCGGCGTCGACGACGTCGGCCTCGATGCCGGGGAATGGGAACGTCGCGGATCCCGGCTTCGTGGTGGTCACCCCGGGGAGTGGCGTGATGAGGATCTGGCCGGTCTCGGTCTGCCACCAGGTGTCGACGACGGGCGCCCGCCCGCCGCCGATGTGCTCGCGGTACCACAGCCACGCTTCGGGGTTGATCGGCTCGCCGACCGACCCGAGCACCCTGAGGCTGGACAGGTCGTGGGCGGCCGGCCACGCCTCGCCCTGTTTCATGAACGCCCGGATCGCCGTCGGAGCGCAGTACAGGATCGAGACCTTGTCGTCCTCGACGATCTGCCACCAGCGATCCCAGGACGGCGTGTCCGGGGCACCCTCGTACATGATCCCCGTCGTCGCGTTGGCCAGCGGCCCGTAGACGATGTAGCTGTGGCCAGTCACCCAACCGATATCGGCGGCACACCAGTACACGTCGTCCGGCTTGACGTCGAAGATCGCCTCGTGGCTGAACGACGTGCCGAGCAGGTAGCCCGCGGTCGTGTGCAGGATGCCCTTCGGCTTCGCGGTCGTGCCCGACGTATAGAGCAGGTAGAGCATGTGCTCCGAATCGACCGCGACCGGCGGGCAGTCCTCCGGCTGGCGCTCGACGATGTCGTGCCACCAATGGTCGCGCCCCCCGACCATCGTCACCTCGTCGCCGGTCCGCTTGACGACGATCGTCGCCTCCATCGTCGGGGTCGACGCCAGCGCCTCGTCGGCGTGGTGCTTGAGTCCGACCGCCTTGCCGCGCCGGTAGCCACCATCGGCGGTGAGCAGGACCTTCGCGCCG
>Ga0184612_10001734_pt1 | contig 10559 bp, 9 predicted proteins | sample PLM3_60_coex_FD_133163 | JGI IMG/M metagenome (GOLD analysis project Ga0184612, IMG submission 133163) | Groundwater sediment microbial communities from an aquifer in East River, Colorado, USA - PLM3_60_coex | ecosystem: Environmental > Terrestrial > Soil > Riparian zone | place: USA: East...
TGGTCGGACTCGTGTTCAGCTTGATTCAAAACGCGCAAAACATCGGCTACCTGATTCCCGTCGAAGAGATCCAGCTTTTTTTGAACGACGTCGCGGACGGAGTGTACGACGGCAAGCCGCAAATGTTCGATCTGGTTCAGACCGTCGAGAACGAAGCGCTACGACGGCGCCTCGGCCTGCCCAAAGGGGTCAATGGTGTCATGATCGCGCAGCCATATCTCAACGGCCCGGAGTATCCCTTACATGAATGGGACGTGATCACTCAGATCGGTGACCTGCCTGTCGACAGCGACGGCAAAGTCGCGATCCGTTACGATCTTCGCCTCTCGGCGTCCTATTTGGCGCAAAGATTCGCAAAGAATGGCTTCTTGCCGGTAACGGTTTACCGCGACGGCAAGCTCGTTAAGATTAATTTGCCACTGCGCTCAAAACGAGACTTGGTGATTCCCTACATGATGGACGCGCAGCCGAGGTTTTTTATCCTCGGTCCCTTTGTATTTTCGCAAACAACCCAAGACTATCTTGACCGTCTGGGTAATCAGCGGCCGGCGTCGTTCGGGCGCCAGCCGAGTCCGCTGGTAACTCGACGCTACGATAAACCCGCCTTCGAAAATGAAGAGCTGGTGGTGGTCGCCTCGCCGCTGTTTCCGCATCGCATCACCAAGGGGTACGACGATCCCAACCGCGCCGTCCTCAGCGAAGTGAACGGTGTGCCGGTAAAGAACCTCCGCCATCTCGTCGAGATCCTGCGCGATAGCCCTGACGAACAAGTCTCCTTTAAATTTGCCTCCTCCGGCGTGCTGACACACGAAACAATGGTGTTCAATCGCGCCGAGCTTTTCGACGCCACCGGCAAGATTCTCGAAGAGAACGGCATTCGTTATCCTTACTCGTCGGATCTGCGCGCGGTTTGGGAGGCCCCGGGAGCAACTAAGAAGTCCGCCCAGGCCACCTGCTGCGCTCCCCCGCGCAGCGCCAATTAGCCCGCGCCGGCGGAAACGGCGCGCACGATCGCTGGATATGAAACCGTGCGCACGGCTCTTATTGGCTGACAAAATATTCGCGCTCGTGCTTTTTGTCGCCGTTTGCGGCTCAAGTAACCAGACGCTTGCGGCCACACCGGCGGAATACTCGGTTGAAACCCTTGTTCGCGGCTTGGATACGCCGTGGGCCATCGACTTCGCGCCGGATGGGCGCATTTTCATCAGCGAGCGTCCCGGCAGAATCCGCGTCGTCGATCGAGGCCAGCTTCGCGCCGAACCGTGGATGAACATCGATGTCGCGTCGGTGGGCGAAGCGGGGCTCCTCGGCCTAGCCATCGATCCAAGATTTTCTCAAAACGGGTTTATCTACGTCGCTTACACCTATCGCACGGGTATTTTCGGCTCGCGCAACCGGCTGGTCCGCCTACGCGAGGATTCTAACACGAGCAAAGGAGTCCTGGACAAAATCCTCATCGATGACGTCGCCGGCGCCAACAATCACGACGGCGGCCGGGTCAAGTTTGGACCGGACGGCAAGCTTTACTGGACAATGGGCGATGCGCAGTCGAGTTCGCTCGCGCAACAACTCTCGTCGCTCAACGGAAAGATTCTTCGCCTCAACTCGGATGGCAGCATTCCCACCGACAATCCGTTTCCGAATTCATATGTTTATTCTTATGGTCATCGGAATCCTCAAGGGCTTGCCTGGCAACCGGGAACCGGACGCTTGTACGCCACTGAACATGGTCCCAGCGGCTTTCAAGGCTGCTGCCGCGACGAAGTGAATTATATCGAACCGGGCAAAAACTACGGCTGGCCGGATATCCGCGGTGATGAAACCAAACCTGGAATGATTTCGCCTGTCATCCAAGCCGGCAGCAACGAAACCTGGGCACCGGCCGGCGCTGCTTTCGCGACTCACGGTTCATGGGCTGGGTCACTTCTCTTCACCGGATTGCGCGGCCAAACGCTTTATCGCGCGCTACTCGATCCGGCCAATCCGCATAAAGCCCTCAAGCTCGAACGTTATTTTTACCGCCAGTTCGGCCGACTCCGCGACGTCGTCGAAGGAGCGGACAAAGCGCTGTATGTTCTCACCAGCAATCATGACGGCCGCGGCAGGCCGGGCCCCGATGATGACCGGGTCATTCGACTGGTTCCCAAGTGATGTCCCTAGCCGTCAAACGGCGTGAACGATTTGTAGCGCTCAACATTTGCTAGTGCTAGCATGGCATCATCCGATAACGAGGGGTGATCATCCTCATGTCAAAAATCGGCACAGTCATTTTCTTTGTTCTCATTATCGTCGTTGCTTTTGGAGTTGTCAGTTTTTCGTCTGAGTACTTTCTCGGCAGACCTCTCATGGAGGTAGTTCGAGACTTCCTGTTTATGCTTTTCCGAAAGGAGTGACGGGCTGTGTTGGGTTGAAGTCGACGTTTGCCTGATTTGAGCGACGGATCTCTGGATCAAGAAAACTTTGCCGACATTCCATGTTTGAACGCCAAGCGGCACTCGCCCCGTTTGTCGGACTTAGTGGTACCATTTACGGAATCATTAGCGCATTCGAAAGGTTCGTCACAGCGAGCCCGGAAAATACAGTTTTAGCAGGAATATTCGATGCAATGATTTTCACTGCGGTATGCATTCCGATTTTACTCCTTGTCTTGCTCGCCTGGGATTGGTTCTCCGAAAAATAGCAACGATTGTTCTACTTCGGTGGCCCATTCGATCTACCTACTCAGCCGTGCCATTGATCCAAACACTACGCTGATATACCATCGCCGCGATCGTCGGGAGGCGTTGACATGCGTAAGCGAATCTTCAACTGGCTTGGAAAAGAATTTATCGAATTGAGTGGCGAAGCCAAGCCTGCGGAAAATGCCACGGTCGAAGCGCAGGACTTATTTCACAGGTTCGATGACGAGCTCAAATTGCACGGCTTATCGCTCGACAACACCGTGCGCAGCCGGCTGTGGGGACGGGACCGGCAAAGCCGCGATCTCGGCAGCAACGAAAGAGTTAAGATGCTGTCCGAGAAAGCGCGCTCCGCCAGCTCGAGTTACATCGCACCGGGCCATTTTGATTCCGCTGCCAAAGTTGCGGTTGATCTGCTCGCCATGCGCCCATCGGATTCGACCATGGGAAAGCGCGTCGTCGAATACGATCCGCCGATCGTGCCCATCCGCTTTCTGGTTTATGATTCCGTAGTCGTCCTTTCCGGAGTGACGACGGTCCTGCCGACGCTCGCTGAACAATTCGACAATATCTTCCCTCGCATCAGCGGCTCGCTGGCCGATGCCGGCAGCTCATGGGAGAAAGTCGCGCGCGTCTCGTTTTACCTCCATCGCAGCCAGACCTTGGAGAATTTAAAGTCGCTCTTCGCCCGACACGTGACGGCGAAGATTCCGCAGCTGGAATATTGCTTTGTCGATGGCTACTCCTCCGAAGGCAAATTCTGTGAAGTCGAAGTGACCGCAACGGTGTAATCATCATGGCAACCAACAAACTCAAAGTCGCGATACTGGATGATTTCGAAAAGATTGCCGACACGGTGCCGGCTTACGAAAAGCTCAAAGAGCGCGCGGATGTGACGATCTTGCGCAAACGGCTCGACACTTCCGAGAACATCGTCGCCGGGCTGCGCGATTTCGATATTCTTCTGCTGATGCGCGAGCGAACGCTTCTTAGCGATAAGGAATATGCCCAGCTGCCGACTCTGAAGCTCATCTCGCAAACCGGCCGTACCAGCCGCCATCTGGATTTGCCCAACGCGACGCGACGGGGCATCGCCGTGATCGGAACCGCGGCCGACAACGGCGTTTCGACGGTGGAGCTGACGGTGGCGCTGATTCTCGCGCTTTTGCGCAAGATTCCGCAAGTAAACTTGCGCATGCGCGAAGAGGCCTGGCCCGCGATCGTCGGCAATACGCTGGAAGGCAAAACCATCGGCGTTTTCGGTTTCGGCCGGATCGGTCGTGAAGTAGGGCGCATCATGAAGGCTTTTATTGACACCCGCGTGCTCGCCTACTCGCGCTCACTCACCGCCGAGCGGGCGCAGGAAGCCGGCGTCGAATGCGTCTCGCTGGAAACCCTATGGCGCGAATCGGACATCATTAGCGTGCACATTAATTCGAACGCGCAAACCCGCGGCAGCATCGGTGAGAAAGAATTTGCCATGATGAAGCGCGGCGTTCTGCTCGTAAATACCGCGCGCGGCCCGATCGTTTCGGAACCGGCCATGCTCAAAGCGCTGGAGAGCGGCCAACTGGGCGGCGTCGGCCTCGATGTCTTCGACATCGAACCGCTGCCGCTGGATCATCCGCTGCGCCGTTTCGACAACGCTATTCTCACCTCGCACCGCGGCTATGCGACGGTAGAAGTCATGAGCGAGCGCTACGAGCAGGCAATCAACAATATTTTGGACTTTCTCGACGGCAAACCGCTCAATCTCCACAATCCCGAGGTGCACATCCGAACCAACGCTTGACGGCATCCGCACGGATCCGCCTTCGGCGCGATCCTGCGGGCTCGCCCAAGTGACATGTTGCCCTCGCCGATAAAGCGAATTAAAATTTCCCCAAATGTCGAAGGTGCAAGCCTTTACGGAAAACGGCTCGCCGCATGCCGAGGTCCCAGCCGGCACGAATTACGGCAGAGCTTTGAGAGTTATGGGCCAAGACTTGACCGATTTGTTTCCAAAAGTCCTGGAAATCAACACCGACGGGGTGAGTTTCGAGGCCCGCGGCGAAAGCCATCCAAATCCTTTTGAAAGGATCAAGGAACCCGTTTTCAAGAAGGCTTGGAACGGATTGTTTCACAGGAAAGTTGTAGCAGACTCAGGTCCGACGCAATCAAAACCGACGCCCTTTGTGCGGAGTTACAACCCCGCGGAAATCGACCGGCTGGATCGACTGCACAGCGCCGCTAGGACCGGAAATCTCCAGAAGGCGGATATGTATAGCCTTGCCGAGAGACTGAGAACCATGGGTGCAATCGTCGACTCAAGAAACGGGCGCTTCAAACAATTGCGCAAGGAAGACGACCGGCTCTCGGTTGAATATCGGGACCAAGAAGGCAATCTAAAGGCAGCCAAACTGACCACCGTGATTATGTACCGCAACCAACGACGTTATAAGCTTCAGCGGCGAAACCCTCCCTTGGAGCTGTGGGAAGGTTATCATTTTTGAAAGGCCTCGTTCTTCAACGTCGGCAAGCATCAAGTTCTCATTTCCTCAATCGAACGGTACGGCGGTTCGGTCGACACCCACCGCGTCGGTTGCACCCTGCCTGCGCAAACGGCATCGCCTATTCTTTCTCGGTGCGCTCATAGCCGTACAAGAGCAGCAACATCTTTAGGTCGAGAAACTTGCCGGGATACGCCGAGTCATTGAATCCGACCTCGTCAGTTGCGATGATCCGTTCATACAACGAATCTTATGACGTTCAGACTCTCATCTGAAGAGCTCGCCAAGACTTCATTGGTTACGCTCGCTCACTACAACGCCCACGCTGACAGTTTCTGGGAAGGCACGCGCGATCATGACGTGAGACAGAATCGCGATGCACTGCTGCAAAACCTTCACGGACAGGGACCGTTTCGAATTCTTGATTTTGGCTGTGGCCCGGGCAGAGACCTAAAAGTATTTCGCGAACTGGGCCATGAACCGATCGGACTAGAGGGTGCGAAACGCTTCGTCGAACTGGCGCGCCAGTATACCGGCTGTGAAGTCTGGAACCAGGATTTTTTGAAACTCGAATTACCGCCGGAATATTTCGACGGCATCTTCGCCAACGCCGTTCTCTTTCACGTGCCGAGCCAGGAGTTGCCGCGAGTTCTCAAAGAGCTCTGGGTGGCGCTGAAACCCGAGGGTGTTTTGTTTAGCTCCAATCCGCGCGGCGATAACGAAGAAGGCTGGAACGGACAGCGCTATGGCTGCTACTATAATTGGGACCAATGGCGGCAACTGGTAGTGGCCGCAGGTTTCGTCGAAATCAGCCACTATTATCGTCCGCCCGGTTTACCGCGCGAGCAGCAACCGTGGCTGGCTTCGCTGTGGCGGAAACCGACGCGTAAAGAAATCGACTGACGGAGTAAGGATGTGATTTAATAGAATCCGAATGTAGGGGCAGACCCCTGTGTCTGCCCTTTCTAATGGGAACCACAGGGCCCCACCGATTTTTCGCACTGAACTACAACCCGCCACCATGCCAATTGACAGGCGCGCCGCCAATCGTCTAAGGTGCAAGTAAATTTGCCGTGAAGATTTTGACAAGCAAATAAGGAGGGACGACAGATGGCCATAGCTAGCGATCTCATTATTTCGTCGGATTCTCATGTGATGGAGCCCGTAGATCTTTGGAAAAAAGGCGTACCGGAAAAATACCGCGACGCGGCGCCGCTGTTTCCGCCGCATCAGGTTGGCGAGGGTTTTCAGCAGCATGCCGGCGGCTGGGACCCGAACGCCAGGATGAAGGAGATGGAAGCCGACGGCCTTAGCGCCGAAGTGCTCTATCCCACCTTGATGCTCGATCTCTTCGCACTCGACGATGCCGGGCTGCAAGAAGCCTGCTTTCGCGTGTACAACGACTGGCTGATCGATTACTGCAGCGCCGATACGAATCGGTTGATCGGCATCCCGGCCATCCCCGTTTATAATATCGACAATGGTGTCAAAGAGCTCGAGCGTTGCCACAAAGCCGGACTGAAAGGCTCGATCATTTGGCAAGCGCCCCATCCGGATCTCCCCTTTCACTCCAGCCACTACGATAAGTTTTGGGCGGCGTGCCAGGATCTAGATACGCCGGTGAGCCTCCATATTCTAACCGGTCACAGCTACAACAAAGATAAGAACAGAAAAGGCGTCGAGCGTTATCGCGGCAGCGTGAATCTCAAACTAATGGATATCGCCAACGCGCTCTTCGAGATCATCCATTACGGCGTGCTTGAAAGGAATCCCAAGCTCAAAATCGTCTCTGTGGAAAACGAGAGCGGCTGGATGCCCTGGATGTTTCAGCAGTGGGATTACTATTACAATCGTTTCAAAAAGCAAAACCCGCCGCCAATCACCCGTAATCCGAGCAGTTTTATAAAAGATCAGGTCTATGCCTGTTTCTTTAACGATCACGTCTGCGGTGAAAATTTGAAATATTGGGGACAGGACAACATCATGTGGTCGAACGATTTTCCGCATCCGAACTCGACCTGGCCCAACTCGCGGAAAATCATCGAACGCGATCTCGGCCATCTGCCGCCGGAGACCCAGCGTAAAGTGGTCTGTGACAACGTCTCCCGGCTCTACAATATCGACGCGTCGAAATTGCCGCGGGTTCAAAAGCAGGCGGCATAATAAGAAACAATCCATTAACTACAAAGGGCACAAGATCGTCGGGGCGGGTTGCAAACCCGCCCTTGCTTTTTAATCTTCGTGTTCTTCGTTGCAAGTGTTCGAAATGACGACCACCTACGCGTTGCAAGATTTCATCCAAGACTTAGATCGGATTACGCGGGCCGAAAGTGCGCCGGAAAAAATCGTCGCCGAAGCCAAGCCGTTGCTTGCCAAGTTGGTTCAGCAGCCGGACTGCATTCCATCGAGATACAAGAAGCGCGGCGCGACCGCCTACGGTCGCTACATGCTTCATCGCGCGCCTCTGTTCAACGTCTCGGCGGTGGTTTGGGGGCCGGGCGACAATGCCAAGGCGCACAATCACGACACCTGGGGTCTGGTCGGCGTCGTCGAAAACGAAATCCAGGAAACTCGCTTTCGTAGAAAAGATAACGGTTCGAATTCCGAATATGCCGATCTTGAAATAAGCGCGGTGCTGAAGAACAAAGCCGGAATGGTATCTTGCCTACTCGCGCCCAACGACGACATTCACGAGATGAACAATGTCACCGACTGCAACACCGTGGAAATTCACGTCTACGGCAAAGACCTCACCGACATGCCGCGCTTGCGCTTCGACGTCGCAATGAAAGCCGCCAAGACTTTCGCCAGCCCGAAGTACGACAACTGCTGAACTGCCGCGTCCGGTTAATGCGGCAGTTTCGTTTCCCAATCCAAATAGCGCTGCATGTCTTCTTTGTTGCCGCGCACCGATGGGGAGAGAACGACATCGTTTGGCTCCACCAGGCAGGCATCAAGTCCTTTCTCTGTCGGCATGCCCGCCTCTGACCACCGGCGCACGCCGCCATCTAATACTGAAACGTTCGTGTAGCCGATCTCCACCAACGTTTGCGCGGCGAATGTAGACTGCCGACCGTCGGAACAGGTAACGACGACCGGCTGATTGCGATCGGGAAACCGCTGCGGAAACTTGATCTCAATCCAACTACGAGAAATCCATCTGGCACCCGGCACATGCGCTGCCTCGAAATCGAGACTCGTCCCGACATCGAGGACCACCGCAGATGAGTCAGTAATTCTTCGATTGAGTTCCTCCGAATCGATATAGCGAACTGTTTCTTTCGCGGTTTTCATTCCTAAAGGTTCATTGACTGCGCCAGTGATCAGTATTGCGCCGCTGTTCGTCCATGCATCGAGTCCGCCGTCTAACACCTCCACATTTGGAAATCCCATCTGCCGATACCAATAAGCCGCCATCACGGCGCGCGACGCCTGATTGCTGATAAAAATAATCCGCCCGTTACGCACGGCGACAAAGTCATCGGCGCGCTGCACCGCTTGGCCGCCCGGCACGTTAATCGAACCTGCCACGTGCCTGGCTTCGTACTCGTGCTCCGAGCGCACGTCGATGAAATAGGTCACGCCTGCGTTCGAATCTGCCATCAAGTTCAAAACTTGCTGCGGCGAAATCCGTGGAACGCCTTCTTCTGCGGCAATTCGTCGAGCGAGCGCCATCGCCGCTTCTCTGCCTGTCGGCGGCGCCAGCGTCTGCCGGCCCGGCTTCGTTTCCAATTCGAATCCCGCCAGCACCCAACCCATGGTGCCGTTTCTCAGCGCGCGGACGTTGGTCAATCCGAGCCGCCGCAGCGCCGCCGTGCCGATTATGCTGCGCGTTCGCCCCGCGCAGTTCACAACGACCGCTGGTTTCTGACGCAGCTCTTCTGCCCAAAGAATCAATTCTCCGCCGGGAATGTTCGAGCCGCCGGGAATGCAGAACCGTCCGTATTCTTCCGGCGTGCGCACGTCGAGAATTACGGGCTTAGCGGAGCCATCGAGTAAACTTTTCAGCTCTTGCGGCGAGATTTCGGGAACGCTGCGTTCATGTTGCACCTTCTCGCCAAACGTCTTGCTCGGCACGTTCACCCCGCTGACCGTCGCGCGCCCTTCCCTGCGCCACTCTGTGAGCCCGTCTTGCAGAATTGAAGTTCGCTCATAACCGAGTCCGTTCAAAGTTTTAGCCGCAAGCGGAGCTCGATCTCCACCCTCGTCGTAAAGCGCGATCGGAATCGAGCGGTTCGGCACCAAGCCGGCGACGCGAAACTCGATTTGGCTGCGCGGCAATGAAGTGGCATTTTGAATCTGGCCCTGATTGAACTCGCCGCGCTCGCGCACGTCGAACACGGCGAACAAAGAGCCCGACGTCATCAATTCGGTCAAATCATCACAGGACATGTGCGTGATCATAGTATGAGTCCCTCTCGTCTTGCGCCTATCATGGTCACCAGCTTGACCTAGCTTCGGCTTCTGTTCTACTTATGCCAGCGGTAAATTCAAGCGCGACCAGAGCGGAGGAAACATGGCATCCATCCACGAACGTTTCAGCGGTCTTTTTATTCCTTACGTCACGCCCTTTAATCAAGATGGCTCTCTTGATGAGGAAAGTCTGAAGCGCTTGACCAAATATTTTTTCAACATCGACAGTGTCGCCGGCCTGGTTTCCTGCGCGCGCATCGGCGAAGGACCGGTTCTGAGCATCGACGAAAAACGTCGCGTTTATGAGATCGCGGGCAAGGCCGCGCGGGAAGCGGGCAAAGTTCATATCGCCACCGTCGCACCCCAATCGACCGACGAAGCAGTCGCATTGATGCGGGATCTGGAAAATATTCCGGTGGACGGCGTGATGATATTCCCGCCGCTGCTCTTTTCCTGGGGCAAAGTCGATCCCAACCTCAAAGTTCGCTTCTTCGAAGATCTGGCCCGAGAGACGAATTTGCCCGTGGTGCTATTTCAAGTGCCGGTGAAGAGTTATTACTACGATCCCAAGACGATCTGCCGGATCGCTCGTCTGGAAAATGTCGTGGCCTTCAAAGAAGCGTCATTCGACATCGACTTATTCACGGAAACGGTCCATCAGCTCAAGCACGACAAATCCGACGCGCGCGTCTTAACCGGCAACGACCGCTTCGTCGCCGAGAGTTATCGTATCGGCGCCCACGGCGCGCTGATCGGCGTCGCCAACGTCGCTACCGAGAAATGGGGCGCCTTGGACATCGCCGGCCGCGCCGGCAATTTCGACGGAGCCGCAGCGATCCAGCGCGAGCTGGAATCCGTAAAAGAATTGGTTTTCAGCGAGCCGATCGTCGAAGCTGTCGCCCGCATCAAGGCAGTTCTGCACTATGAGGGTCTGATCAAAACAGCAACCGTGCGCCGCCCGCAGCTGGGGATTTCGGAA
>Ga0184612_10001735_pt1 | contig 10558 bp, 11 predicted proteins | sample PLM3_60_coex_FD_133163 | JGI IMG/M metagenome (GOLD analysis project Ga0184612, IMG submission 133163) | Groundwater sediment microbial communities from an aquifer in East River, Colorado, USA - PLM3_60_coex | ecosystem: Environmental > Terrestrial > Soil > Riparian zone | place: USA: East...
CGCTCCCATTCGGCCTTGGTGGTGGCGCGATCGACGGCGGCACGAACGGCCTGATCCTCGATCTCTACCCGACGAGCCGTGGCCGCGCGCTCAATCTCCTTCATCTGTTCTTCAGTCTCGGGGCCCTTGCGTCGCCCCTCGTCGTCGGCCGGCTCGTGGAGGCGGGCGTACCGTGGCAGGGCGTCGTTCTTGGCACGGCCGTGGCGGCGCTCCCGCTGGCCATCCTGCTGGCGGTGGTCGACATGCCATCCGGGCATCACGCTCGAGCCGAACGGGCTATCGGCGCGCGCGTCGGGCTGTCGTTGCCGCTCATCGCGCTGGCCGTGGCGATCGCCTGTTACGTGGGCTCCGAGGTGGGCGTCTCCAACTGGCTGGTGCGCTTCCTCGAGACCGCGACACTGGGCGTCGCGACGTCGGCCCTCGCGTTGTTCTGGGGTTGCCTGGCGCTGGGGCGCCTCGCCAGCGCGCGCTGGAGCGATCGTTTCGACCACGCCCACTTCGCCGCGATCGCCTCGCTGGTCGCCGCGGTCGCACTCGTCGCCGCGGTCGTCGTGCCCGCGCTGCCGGCGTCGATCGTGTTGTTCGGCGTCGTCGGGTTCGCGTTCGGGCCCGTCTATCCGCTCATCATGGCCGTCGGCGGTGACCTGTACCCTGCCCGTTCGGCCGCGGTCAGCGGGTTCCTGTCCGGCTTCGCGGTCATCGGCGCGATCCTGTACCCGCCGGTCATGGGCTTCGTGTCGGTCGGGGTCGGCCTCGGCGCGGCGATGACCGGCGCGGCCGTGCTCGCGCTCGTTTGCGCGATCGTCCTGTTCGCGATCGGTCGTGCCGATCCGAGACGCGCCGCCGAGGGAGGCCGTCGAACGCAACAGGCCGCCTGACGGTCGGCGTCCCGGGTCCCTCTCGGGGGCGTCAGACCGCTGGCGGCGGCGCGGTCCGGTCGTACACGACGACCCGCCAGATAAAGGTGCCGCGCTCGGCGATCGGGCGCAAGCCGGTCGCCCCGGCCAGGGCATCGACCATCGCGGTCGGATGGACATAGGCGCGATACGCCTTCCGGCGTAACCGGAACCACAGGTTCTCGAGGTGCATCGCGATGCGAACGAGCCGCCGATCGCGGGGCAGGACCAGCCCGTAGACCGTCCGGGCGCGCGCCGCGGACAGGCCGACGAGGGCCTCGGCGTCGGGATAGCAGCACACGACCCGGTCGAGCGTGACGATGTCGGCCGGGTCGATGGCGGCCGCCCGCCGTACGAAGTCGCCCTCGACGAACTCGATCCGGTCGAGCAGGTTCAGGCGACGAGCCTCCTGCCGGGCGACGTCCAGGTAGGCCGTGGACGCATCGACGAGCACGGCGTGACCCGCGCCCGCCCGGAGGAGCTCCTGGTCGATGATCCCGATCCCGCCGCCGATGTCGAGGACGCTCGAACCCGCCGAGCGGTACGGCTCGAGCAGCTCGAGCAGCATCCGCGTCGTCCGGTCAGGGCCATTCCGGCGGTAGCGGTCGCGGTCGCGCTCGGCGGTCCGCCGGTCGAAGATCGACGCGAACTCATCGCATCCACAGGCGTCCATCTCGTCAGCCTGCCGTCCGAGCCATGTCCTCAGCCACCGGTCACGAGGACGAGCTTGTCGGTCGCGGATTCCGCTCCCCACACCTCGGCGCCGCGCCCGTGGAGCTGGCGCACGGCCGCGTTCGCGCTGGGCACAAGGATCGATTCGAACGTCGCGCTCGCCGGATCGAAGCGGACGATCGCGTTGGCTCCGAAGTCGGTCAGCCACACGACGTCCCGCGCGTCGACGAACACCGCGTAGGCCATCGGGTCGCCGCCCGGCAAGGCCCACTCGCGCCAGGTGCTCCTGGCCGGATCGTGGACGGCCACTTGACCCGCGTCCCACTCGCTGACCCAGATCCGGCCCGATGAATCCGACCACACGCGACGCGAACCCTGGTTCGGCGTCGGGGGCTGCACGATGGTCGCGGCCCCGGTCGTGGGATCGATCCGCGCGATGTGGCTCCCCGCGAGCGAGGCGTACCAGATCTCGCCGGCGGACGTCGCCGTGATCCCGTACGGGCCGCGACCCCCGGGAGCGTCCCACACGCGCATCTCGCCGCTCGTCGGATCCAGTCGCCCATAGATCCCGGCCTGGCCGGTGAACCACAGGATGCCTGACGGGTCGATCACCGCGGTGTTCAGGTTGGCGCTGGCGCGATCCGAGGGAAGCGGGAACACGCGCACGGCGTCGGTCCCGGCATCGACCCGCACGATCGCGTTGAGACCACCGTCGGTGATCCACGCGGCACCGTCGGCTGCGGTGATGACCCCGTGCGGTGCCGATCCGGCGCCGAGCGGGATCTCGCGGACCTTCCCGGTCGCCGGGTCGAGATGACCGAGGACGCCGTTGCGCTGGCCGGTGTACCAGATGCCGCCATCGGCCGCCGGCGCGACGTCGTGGGGATGCGATCCGGCCGGGACGTCGTACTCCCGCGCCCGGAGGGCGACGGTGGTCGAGGGTGAGGTCGGCGCGGTCGTCGCGGTCGGCCCCGTCGTAGCGGTCGGGCGGGTCGTGGCGACGGCGACGGACGCCGGCGGTGCGGACGCGGGCGTCGTGGTGGCGGCACTGGAATCCCCTGCCTGGGTCCCACAGCCTGCGACGAGGCCGGCGAGGACACCGACGGCCGCGATCGCAAAGGGCCCCCGAGCGCGACTCACGTCGGCGACCCGTCCGCGCCCTGGAGGTCCTCGAGGAGTCGGGCGAGCTCGAGCGCGTTGGTCGAGCCGTAATTGGCGTAGCAGTTGTTGAACAGGACGTGGGTGTCCTTCGCCTGGGCGGCGATGGCGCGTACCCGCGGCGCCCACTCGCCCAGCTCGGCCTCGTCGTAGAGGTATCGGAACCGCTCGACGGTCTGGATCCCGGCTGCTTCCCACGTCGCGCTCCGCCGGCCGTGGAAACGAACGATGGCGAGATCAGGCGACGGCGCGGCAACGATGGGCGGCACGCTCGACTTGAAGCCCTGCGGACCGTCGACCACGACGAGCGGGATGGCCCGGTCGCCGAGGAACCGGAGCGTCCGCTCGATGTTCTTCTCGTTGAACCAGCTGCCGCTCCGGAACTCGACCGCGCCGACGAGGCCCGCCTCGCGCAGCCGGCTTGTCGCCTCCTCGATCGTGTCCCGGTTCTCCGAGCTGGTGAAGAACCAGCGGGGGTACTGGAGGAGGATCGAGCCGAGCTGACCGGCTTCGGCGAGCGGCTGGAGCGCGTCGGCGAAGCGCGCCCACACCTCGTCGCGAAGGTCGTCCGGCAAGTCCTTGGCGTAGATCCGTCCCTTCGCCGCGAGATCCTCCGGGAGCGCCTCGCGAAGGTCCTTCGGGAGCCGCTTGACCTCGGTCGGCTGGCCCGTCATCAGGGCGTGCGCCTTGATGTCGAAGGTGAAGTCCGGTGGCGTGCGTTCGACCCACAGCTCGGCGGTCCGGCGGGCAGGGAGCGCGTAGTACGTCGCGTCGACCTCGACGATCGGGAACCGGCTCGCGTAGTAGGCGAGTCGCTCCTCAGCAGTGTCGGCCGCGTCCGGGTAGAACACGCCCTTCGCCGTCATCGTCGGGTCCGTCCAGGAAGCGGTCCCGACCCGGATCGTGCCGCCGGACGGCCCGGAGATCGGCTCGGCGGCCACGTCCTCAGGCAGCGACGCGACCCGGTGGGACGCGGCCGACGGACCGGGGTCATGCGCCTGATCCAGGTCGGGTGCGGGCGTGGCCGAGCGCAACGGGTCGATCTCGGAGCGAGCGGGTGTCACCCGCCTAGAGTAGCGCGGGCTCGTCGATGGACCAAAGGACGGATCGAGCGTACGCTCGGCGCGATGTCGACGAGCGAAGGCCCCGGCGCGACGCGCCAGGGACCGATATCCATCCTCAAGTGCCCGAACTGCGGCGCCTCGAACCGCATCGCCCCGAGTGAGAAGGGTGCGCCGCACTGCGGGACGTGCGACAAGCCGCTTCCGTGGGTCGTCGCCGCCGACGAATCGACCTTCGAGGTGGAGACGCAGGCCTCCCCGACCGTCGTCATCGACCTCTGGGCGCCGTGGTGCGGGCCCTGTCGGGTGGTCAGCCCGATGCTCGACGCCTTCGCGCGTGAGTTCGCCGGGCGGGTCAAGGTGGTGAAGGTCAATGTCGACGACAACCAGGGCCTTGCCATCCGATTCGATGCGATGAGCATCCCGACGCTCGTCGTCCTGCGCGACGGCGCCGTGGTCGACCGGGTGGTCGGGGCGATGCCCCAACCGGCGCTATGGGCGCGCTTGACACCGCATCTGAAACCGACGAAGGCCACGGCGGCGCCGGCGCAGTAGCCGTAGGTAGTCGGCAGGACGATCCCCTGCCGGCTCCTCGGCTCAGGCCGGGGGCACCGTGAAGACCGACTGCGACGCGATGAGATCGACGATCGACATGTTGGTGGTGTAGGCGGCGTCGCCGATGGTTCCCGAGGTCTCGATCCAGACGGCGCGACCGCCGTAGTCGATGAGATAGCCGTAGCGCGTCACGCCGACCGGATAGCCCGGGCTGCCGGCGGTCGATGTCGCCTGGAGGCGCGTCGCCGGCAGGCCGGAGACGGTCACGGGCTGGTTCGTGATGACGTTCCACGCGGTCGTGTTCGTGGCCGCCGTGAGGGCGTCCTGATACGACACGGCGGGGTCGGCCTTGATCATGACCGCCGTGGTCAGGGTGGTCGGGTCCGCCGGGACGGTGATCGGGGTGGGACTGAAGTAGCGGCAGGCCGCCGTCGCCGGTTCGGTGACCGTGAACCAGTTGGCCGGGTAGGAGATCGTGGCGATGGTCACGTTCGTCGGGACGATCAGGGCGCAGGTCGCGACGGGCGGCAACGACGCCGGCGGCGCGACCGTGGGCGCCGCCGATCCACCCGGGCTCGGCGTCGGCGCAGCGGTTGGAGCGACAGTGGGAGCGGCCGTCGGGGTGGCGGTCGGGGTAGGGCTCGCGGTCGGCGAGGGGCTCGCCGATGGCGTCACCGTGACCGATGGCGCCCCGCTCGGGCCGGGCGACGGCTCGGGCTCGGACGGCTTCGCGAGCGTGACGAGCGTGCCGCCGCCGACGGCGCTCAGCATGAGCTGGTCACCCCGGCGCTCGACGCGGCCCACGCCCTGGAGTGCCGCCAGGAACGCGGTCTCCTGGGCCATGACGTCATCCGCGCAGGCGATCCGCGTGGTGGCGAGGGGACCGATGGCGGCGACCTCGCCGTTCGTCGTGTACGGCCCCTGGAACGTGTTGCAGCCCGAGGACCCGGCGACCTTGTTCAGCCGGAAGGTCGCGGTCATCTCCGTCCCTGGGAGCGGGGCCGTCAAGTTGCCTGGTCCGGTGGAGTACCCGGTGACGACCCACGAGCCGAGGAGCGGGTTGGCCGGGGCGGCATCGAACACGAGCAGGACACTGCGGTCGGAGGCGCGGATCGTGAGGGTCTCGTTCCGGACGTTGTAGAAGCGGCTCTGCTGAAGCAGCGTGATGAACGAGGTCTGGAACGCGTCGGCGACCTCGCCGCACGACATCAGCGTCAGGATCGGCATGCTGACCAACAGGATGCGCCCGCCCGTCCGGTAGACCGCATCGTAGTCATTGCAGCCGGCGAAGCCCCTGACGCGTTGAGCCCGGAAGTCGGCGTCCGCATACAGGTCGTCGGGGACGATGGTCAAGGCGCCTTCGAGCGCGTAGGAGCGCAGGACCCACTGCTGCGCCTGCAGTTCGCCGCCGGGCCCATCGGCGTTCTCGTCGCCGGCCGCCCCGGTCGACGAGCAGGCCGCCACGAGCAGGGCGATCGCAACGAAAGCTGCGAGGCGTCGGGTCATCATCGCTGCGCTGCCGTGCCGGCTACTGGGCCTTGCTGGCGACGTACAGGGCGAAGAGGCGAAGGGCATGACCGAGGGCGGCCACGATCAGCGCCAGGAAGAGTGGCGCTCCGATGGCGGCCGCGGAGATCGCGAACGCCTCCAGGAAGTTGACGTTCGGGCGTGAGGTGAGGTCGATCCACCACAGGACGCCGGCGATGAACGCGTAGAGGATCGACAGCCAGCCGACCCACACGAAGATGGTCGCGATCGATGCGAGCCGGGTGGCATCGCGCTGCAGATCCACGGGTGATCCCTCCAACCTCTGTGACCTCGGGTCATCGAACGTGCCGGCGGGCGTGCCGGGCGTCCGTCCAGTATGCCCGTCGGCGCTCGGTCGCGTCGCGAATATCCCGGGCGACCCGCCCGAGAATCAGAGGCGCCCGGCGAGCAAGGCTCGCCGGGCGCACATGACGTGGTCCAGGGATCGTTCAGAGCTCGAGGCGCTCCATGCGCCCGACGGCGAAGGCGACCAGCGCGGCCATCGAGACCGCCCAGGCGACCGGGGTGGCGACGCCGACGTCGGCGCCGAGCCCCAGCCCCACCGCCCAGCCGAGGATCGACGTCGGCAGGTACGGCTCGATCTGGATCGGTAGGATGCCGGCGACGATGGTCGGCAGGATCATCACCGCGATCCCGATCGCGGCGACCGCCGGCTGACTCGACACGACGGTCGAGGCGGCGAGGACGACGGTCACGAACAGTGCGATCGTCGCTCCGGCGCCGACGACCACGCCGATCAGCGGGACGATCGACGGTGCGCCGTAGAGCACGGTCACGACCGCGGCGGTGATCACCAACGGGATGATCGCGGCCACGACCCACAGGACCGAGATGGCGGCGAAGGCTTTCGCCGCCCAGATGCCGCCGCGGGCGACCGGCTTCGAGGCGAGCCACGCGAGGGCGCCGTTCTCACGCTCCACGATGAGCAGGCTCATCGACGCGAAGATCGCCACGATGACGAAGATCTGCGAACCGACGGCCGTCATGACGTTGTCGAACGGGACCATCGACATCGGGGCGCGGGCGACACTCGGATCGGTCGGCACGTTTGCGACGACCCACGCGTTGAGCCACGCATTGGCGGCGCTGAGGGCCATGAAGGTGGCCGTCACGATCAGGACGACCCACGCCCGTGGCCCGTGGGCCCATTCGGCCAGGTCCTTGCGAACGAGGGGACGGAAGCCGAGCATCACATCGGTCCGACTGCCCGGACGAGGGAGAGGCTTGGTGGTGGGGATGGTCGAGGCGGTCATGATGCACGCTCCTTGGTGTTGACGAGGCGGAGGAAGACGTCTTCCAGGCCGAGGCGGACGAGCTGGTTCTCGGCGACGGACAGTCCGCTGTCCGCGCCAAATCGGGTGACCGCGACCTGGACGGCGGTCGCATCCGTGGGCGCGACCCGCACGTGGTACGTGCGGGTGTCGCCGTCCCGTTCCACGGGCTCGACCGACACGACGCCCGGTAGAGCCGCGAGCGCGATGGCGGTCGAGTCGTCGGCGCCACCGAGGACGACCCGGAGCCGATCCTGGTTGAAGCTGTCGAGGAGTTCGTCGGTCGGGGCCGACCGAACGAGCCGGCCGCCGTCGAGGATCGCGACGTGATCGCTGACGCGCTCGACGTCGTCGAGGATGTGGGTGGAATAGAAGACCGTGGTCTCGCCCTTCAGGTCGCGCATCAGGTCGAGGACCTCGCGCCGACCGATCGGATCGAGCGAGCTGACCGGTTCGTCGAGCAGGAGGACCGACGGTCGGCCGATGAGGGCCTGGGCGATACCGAGTCGCTGGCGCATCCCGCCCGAGTACGTCTTGAGGCGGCGATCGGCCGCATCGGCGAGCCCGACCTTGGACAGGACCTCGCCGACTCGCCCGTCGTTCGCTCCGCGCTCGGGCGGATAGAGCGACGCGATGAAGCGCAGCGTGTCGCGACCGGTCATCCAGTCGTAGAACCGCGGCTCCTGGGCGAGGTAGCCGACTTCGCGGCGGTAGGCGGGGCCGGCGGCGACGGGGATCCCCGCGACCGACGCGCCACCGCTCGTCGGGCGTGTCAGGCCAGCGAGCAACTTGATGGTGGTCGACTTGCCCGCGCCGTTCGGCCCGAGGAAGCCGTAGATAGACCCCGTCGGAACGTCCAGCGTGAGATCGGTCAGCGCCTGGACCCCCGGGTAGTGCTTGGTGAGGCCGGCCGTCGAGATGGCCGTGACGTCGTTCATGGGTGTGGGACCTCTTGGTGTGTCGCGAGCCGGGTGCCCGCGTCGACCCCAAGATTCGGGCCGAGCTGCCGCGATGTCGTCCGTCCCTGGTCTCGAAATCACGGACCCCATGCGTTGCGCCGCCCGCCCGTCGGGTCATCCGAAGGGATGTGGCCGTCTCATCCCGGGGTTGGCCTCGGAGCTACTCCGGGACGGACCCGGGGCGGACGAGACCCGCCTCGTAGGCCAGGACGACCGCCTGCGCGCGATCCCGCAGGCCTAGCTTGTCGAGGACGTGCGACACGTGGGTCTTCACGGTCGGTTCCGCGAGGACGAGCCGATCGGCGATCTCGCGGTTCGACAGCCCGCGGGCGATGAGCCCGAGGACCTCGACCTCCCGCTCGGTCAGTTCGGCCAGAGCAGCCTGACGGGTATCGTCGGCCGGCGGCAGGCGCTCCGCGAAGCGATCGAGGAGGCGACGAGTGACGGCCGGCGACAGCAGGGCGTCACCGGCGGCGATGACACGGATCGCGGCGACGAACGCGGCCGGCGTGACGTCCTTGAGCAGGAACCCGCTGGCCCCTGCGCGAAGCGCCTCGACGACGTACTCGTCGGCATCGAAGGTCGTCAGTACGAGCACACGGGCATCCGGGATCTCCCCGTCACGGACCATGCGGCGGGTGGCCTCGACGCCGTCGAGCACGGGCATCTGGATGTCCATGACCACGACGTCAGGGCGAAGGCGCCTGGCGGCCTCGATGGCCGCCTTGCCATCCGCCGCCTCTCCGACCACGTCGATGCCGGACTCGTCATGCAACACCATCCGGAATCCCGTCCGGACGAGTTCCTGATCGTCGACGAGGAGGACCTTGATCGTCACGCCACTCCCCTCGGATCCGGTTCGATCGGCAGGCTGGCGAGGACCCGAAAGCCGGTCGGCGTCGGCCCCGCTTCGAGCCGGCCGCCGAACACGGCTGCGCGCTGCTGCATCCCGATGAGACCGTGGCCCTCATGGTCGAGGTCACCGACGTCACGCGGGCCGTGGCCGCCTTCGTCGATCACCTCGATCTCGAGGACGCGCGGGGCGTAGCGAAGGTCGATCCTGGCGCGGGCGCCGCGGGCGTGCTTCAAGGAGTTCGTCAACGCCTCCTGGACGATCCGGTACGCCGAGAGCTCGACACCGTCGGCGAGCGGCCGGCGCTCGCCCTGCACGGACAGCTCGACCTGCAGGCCCGCAGCGCGAACCTCCTCGACAAGCTCACCGAGACGGTCGAGGCTCGGCATCGGCGTGAAGCCGTCCTCGGTCCCCGCGTGCCCATCCCCGAGGACGCCGATCATCCGGCGCATGTCGACGAGCGCCTCGCGGCTCGTTCGGTCGATCGCCTCGAGCGCCGTCCGAGCTTCGTCGGGGCGGCGGTCGAGGGCGCGCAGGGCGGCACCGGCCTGGATGACGACCACGCTCACATGGTGCGCCACGATGTCGTGGAGTTCCCGGGCGATCCGTTCCCGCTCGGCGACGATGGCGGCCTGGGCACGCTCCTCCCGCTCCGCCTCCGCCCGGCGCGCACGATCCGCCATCGCCATGGCGAACAGGCCCCGAGTGCGCGCGAGATCTCCGAGCGCCCAGGCCAGCCCGACGACGAGCGTCGTCTGGAAGAGGCCCTGCAGCGAAGCGGGCAGGCTGCCTTTGGTGATGTTGACGGTGGCGAACAGCGTGGCCACGGCGATCAGGGCAAGGACCGAGGTCCGTCGGTCGCGCCGCTCCGCTACGGAGTACAGCGCGACGAACGACCCGAAGCTCTCGTTCACCGACGAACCGGCCGGCGCGAGCATCGCATGGACGAATGTCGCTCCAGCGCTCACGACGAGGACCGCCACGGGGAACCGCCGGCGCGCGATCAGCGGCAGCGTTTCCAGCAACAGCAGCGCGACGCTCAGTGGTTCACGCCCGCCGACGTCGTCCGCGCCGCCTGCGAGCGCGATCAACGACAGGGCCGCCAGGCCGAACGCGATCGCGCCGTCGACCAGCCAGGGATTCAGCGACAGGCGCGGCCGGACGGCCGGACGATCGGTCACGTGCATAGCCTAGGCATCAGCGCAGCCGCCGACATCGTCCCGTGGATGCATCTTCGACCGCGCCCCGAGGATGAGTCGGTCCGTTCGCCGGGCCACGCCCGACGCGTCAGCGGCGCCGAGCCGCCGTCGCCAGCCGGCGCCTGAGCGATGGCTGCGGGACCGCCGAGACGTCGATGCTCGCCGCGCCCAGGAACCCGATGAACCGGGTCATGCCGCGACCAAGCGCCTCGCCGAACGCGGCGCTCCGGGCGAGCGCGTCGTCCTCCAACCAGAGCCCGTTGATGACAAGCGTGCCCGACGAGCGATCCAGCTTCGGGTCGAAGCGGGCCACCAGCCGGTCGCCCCACAGCACGGGCATCGTGTAGTAGCCGAAGCGACGCCGCTCGGCGGGCTTGTAGACCTCC
>Ga0184612_10001736_pt1 | contig 10557 bp, 9 predicted proteins | sample PLM3_60_coex_FD_133163 | JGI IMG/M metagenome (GOLD analysis project Ga0184612, IMG submission 133163) | Groundwater sediment microbial communities from an aquifer in East River, Colorado, USA - PLM3_60_coex | ecosystem: Environmental > Terrestrial > Soil > Riparian zone | place: USA: East...
CGCGATGAGCAGATACGACGCGAGACCCACGCCCTCCCAGCCGAAGTAGAGCATCACGTAGTTGTTGCCGAGCACCAGCAGGAGCATCGCGGCCACGAACAGGTTGAAGTATCCGAAGAACCGCCGGCGCGCGGTCGCGGACGACTCGTGGTGCTGGTCGACCGGGGCGTGAGCCATGTAACCCACCGCGTACACGTGGATGAGGAAGCCGACCCCGGTGATCAGGAGGACGAACACCGCCGACAGCGGGTCAAAGAGAAGTCCAAACTCGACCCTCAGACTGCCCACCGGAATAAAGGTGAACAGGTTCAGCTCGGCCGCGCGGTCGTCAGCCGGCAGGTCGCGCAACTGGAAGAAGTAGAACAGACCCAACACGAACGCCGCGCCGACGCTTGCGCAGCCAAGCAGGTGTCCCCACCTGTCCGCCCGTCGGCCGAGCACCAGGAGGAGGACAGCACTCGCCAGCGGAATGGCGATCAGCAGCCAGAAAGAGTCCAGGGTCATCGGTCCCTCAGTACTTCAGCAGGTTCGCGTCGTCGACACTGGCCGAGCGTCGCGTACGGAAGATCGACATTATGATGGCGAGGCCGACGACGACCTCGGCCGCGGCCACGACCATGACGAAGAAGGCCATGATCTGGCCGTCCAGAGTTCCGTTGATACGGCTGAACGTGACCAGTGCCAGGTTGCCGGCGTTGAGCATGAGCTCAACGCACATGAACAGCACGATGGCGTTGCGCCGGATGAGCACTCCCACGGCGCCGATGGTGAACAGCACCGCGGCCAGCACCACATAGAACATCGGGGACATGGGTGCTACCTTCCCTCGGTGCTCTTCGGGGCCGACTCGGCCTCCGTAAGCTCGCGCGTCGGCAGGATTGGCGAGATGCTTCGCTCGGCCTGGCTTCCATCGGGCAGGCGGGCCGGCGTCGCCACCGATGTGGACGTCGCGTAGACACCGGGGCCGGCCTTGGGCGCGGGATAGTTTCCAGGCGCGAATCGCGCCCTGGACATCTCGGCCTGGTTGAGCTTCTCGCCCTTGCGCTTGTGGATGTGCGCGAGGATCATCGCGCCGACCGCGGCCGTGATCAGCAGCGCACTGGTGACCTCGAAGACGAACACGTACTTCGTAAAAATGAGCTCGGCGAGGCCCTGTACGTTGCCGCCCTCGTTCGCCGCGGCGAGGTTCACGGGCTCCACGTCGCCAAGCGCGCGAGCGACGGCGGCGCCGATGAGGCCGGCGAAGCCGAGGCCGAGGACGATCGCCGCGGTGCGCTGGCCCCGAAGCGTCTCGATGACCGAGTCAGACGCATCCCGGCCAACGAGCATGAGCACGAACAGGAACAGCATCATGATCGCGCCGGTGTAGACGATGATCTGCACCATGCCTATGAACGGGCCCTGCTGCAGCACATAGAAGACACCCAGCGACAACATCGTCAGGACCAGAAACAGCGCCGAGTGGACCGCGTTGCGGGCAGCCACCATGCCGATCGCACCGACCACCGCGATCGGGGCGAAGATCCAGAAGGTGACCGCCTCGCCGGTGGGGACCGTGGCGGCGGCGAGCAGCACCGTACTCATTGCCAGCCCTCGCTCCGTCGCTCGGCGATCGTCCGCCGTTGTCGTGATCGCCGTAGCCTCGCGACTGCGCTCATCTGTCCTCCCCCTCGTCCTCGCCGCCCGCACGCTCCGCGCCTACGCTCGTACCTGGGTGGGTCAACGCACCGACGTAGTAGTCCTTCTCCGAGTCGCCCAGGCGCATCGGATGTGGCGGACGTTCCATGCCGGGCAACAGCGGTGCGAGCAACTGCTCCTTTGTGAAGATCAGGTCTTGCCTGCTGTCGCGGGCGAGCTCGTACTCGTTGCTCATCGTGAGCGATCGCGTCGGGCACGCCTCGATGCACAGCCCGCAGAAGATGCACCGCGCGTAGTTGATCTGGTAGTCCGCGGCGTAGCGCTCACCCGGCGAGTACCTGTTCTTCTCGGTGTTGGTGGCGCCCACGACGTATATCGCGTCCGCGGGGCACGCCCACGCGCACAGCTCGCAGCCGATGCACTTCTCCAGCCCGTCCGGGTGCCGGTTGAGGATGTGCCGTCCGTGGTACCGCGGTGCGAGCTTGTCCGGCTGCTCGGGGTACTTCGTCGTCACGACCTTCTTGAACATGTGCGAGAAGGTGACGCCGAAGCTCTTGAGGGTTCCACCTATGGACACGGCTCAGTCTCCGTCCCGCTCGGGCACGCCCACCGGTGCACGTTCGGCCTCGATGCGCTTCAGCCGTGGGCTCGGCGGCACCTGAAGATCCAACGGCGGCACCGGGAAGCCTTTGGACCCACCGACGCGGCCCTCGGCGGGTGCGGCCGGCGCCACCTCGGGCTCGCGCCGGCTCGGCCAGAGCGCGATCACGAGCAACAAGACGATCCCGGCCCCGCCGATGGTGAGCCACCGGTCGCGGGTCTCCCAGCCGTCCGTGACCCGCAGCCCGGCCAGCGCGAGGATCCACACCAGGTTCGCCGGCAACAGCACCTTCCAGCCGAAGCGCATGAACTGGTCGTAGCGCAACCGGGGCAGCGTGCCGCGCAGCCACACGAACACGTACAGCAGCAGGAGCAACTTCACGGTGAACCACAGGAGGGGCCACCAGCCCTGGTTGGCGCCCGACCAGATCGTCAGCGGCCACGGCGCGCGCCAGCCTCCGAGGAAGAGCGTCGTGCACAGCGCGGAGACCGTGACCATGTTGATGTACTCGGCGAGGAAGAAGAGTGCGAACTTCAGCGACGAGTACTCGGTGTGGAAGCCGCCGACAAGCTCCGTCTCCGCCTCGGGCAGGTCGAAGGGGGCCCGGTTGGTCTCGCCTACCGCCGAGATGAAATAGATGAGGAAGCTGGGGAACAGAAGGATCGCGTACCAACCGGGGGCCGTCAGGTCGAGACCGAGGACTCTGACCTGGTCCCCGCCCGCCTGCTTCGCGACAATCTCGCTCGTCGACATCGACCCAGCCGTCATGAAGACCGCCACAAAGGACAGTCCCATCGCGACCTCGTACGAAATCATTTGCGCGGCGGAACGTAGGCTGCCGAGCAGCGGGTAGGTCGAGCCGGACGCCCATCCAGCTAGCACGACCCCGTAGATGCCCAGCGACGTGACGGCGAACACGAGCAGCACCGCGACCGGCAGGTCGGTGAGCTGGAGCGGAGTCCGCTCACCGAACATCGACACGACCGGCCCGAACGGGATGACCGAGAACGCGGTGAACGCGCAGATGGTCGAGATGACTGGCGCGAGGAAGTACACCGGCTTGTCGGCGAGCGCCGGCATGATGTCTTCCTTGAACGCCAGCTTCAGGCCGTCCGCCAGCGACTGCAGCAGACCGAACGGGCCGTTCCGGTTCGGACCGGGCCGCACCTGCATTCGCGCCACCACTCGGCGCTCGTACCAGATAGCGAAGAGCGTCATCACGACGAGGAAGACGAAGACGGCGACGACCTTGATGAGCACGATCCACCAGGTGTCGTGGCCGAACTGCGCGAGGGTGGGATTCACGTGTGTCCTCCGACCCGGGAGAGCCGAACGACGGCGCCCGACGTCACGCCCAGAGCGCGGCGCACCAAGGAACCGCGCGAGTTGGTAGGTACCCAGACCACGCCGTCGGGCATGTCGGTCACCTCGGCCGGCAGCGTGAGGCTGCCACGCCCCGTGCTCACCGTCACCTCGTCGCCGTCGGAAACACCCATGCCGGCCGCGGTGCTCTTGGACAGCTGGGCCAGCGCTGGACGGGCGGTGCCGGCCAGGTCCTCTTCGCCGTCAAGCAGGCTGCCCAGGTCGATCAGGTGGTGCCAGGTGGCCAGCACGGCCTCGCCGTCGCCGGGCTTCGGCGCCGACCCGGGCGCGACCCGGGGCGGCGGCTGCTTGACGGCCCGGCTTATGGGCAGAGACCCCAACTCCCGCCGGATCGCGGTCACGTCGTCGCAGCCCAACTCCACCCCGAGCTCCCGAGCGAGTGCATCGAGGATGCGCGCGTCGGTCATCGCGGTCGTTTCGAGCACCTCGAGGAAGGGACGCAGCCGGCCCTCCCAGTTGAGGTACGTGCCGGCCTTCTCCACCGGCGGAGCGACCGGGAACACAACGTCGGCCCGGCGCGCCACCGCCGAGCGCCGGATCTCCAGCGACACCAGGAACTCGACCTTGTCGAGCGCCTCCTCGGCACGCGTGGCATCGGCCAGATCTCCCGGGTCCACGCCGGCGACGACCAGCGCACCGATCTTCCCCCCGGCGGCGGCCTCGATGATGGCGCCGGTGTCTCGGCCGACCGAGCCCGAGATGACGCCGGTTTTCAGGTGCCATGCGTCCGCGAGCTCCGCCCGCGCCGCGGCGTCGGTGACCGGGCGGCCGCCGGGCAACAGGTTCGGCAGACAGCCTGTGTCCACGGCACCCCGGTCGCCTGCGCGTCGCGGCACCCACGCCAGCTTGGCTCCAGTCTCGTCTGCGAGCTTCGCCGCCGCCGAGAGTCCACCCTGGACGCTCGCCAGACGCTCGCCAACGAACAGGATCGCGCCCTTCCGGCCGAGCGCGGTTCGCAACTCGTCCGAACCGGCGAGGATCGCACCCTCACCGCCGGGCACGGTCTGCACAAGCCGCGCGTCGAGCTTCGCCAGGCCGCGGGAGAGAAACGGCGCCACCCCGTGCACGACCAGGTGGTTCTTGCGGACGGCCTTGCGCAGACGTAGGAACAGGATCGGGCACTCCTCCTCTGGCTCCAGCCCCACGAGGACCACGACCGGCGCCCTGTCGACGTCGGTGTAGTTGACCTCGGTGGCGCCCGCCACACACGCCGCGAGGAACTCCGCCTCCTCGCCCGAGTGCGGGCGGGCCCGGAAGTCTATGTCATTGGTCTGCAGTGCTACCCGAGTGAACTTCGAGTACGCGTATGCGTCCTCGACCGTGAGTCGCCCACCGGTTAGCACGGCCACGCCATAGGCCCCGTCCCGGGCCCGGCGCAGGCCCTCAGCCGCGAAGCGCAACGCCTCGGGCCAACTGGCCTCGCGCAGCTCTCCACTCTTTCCGTCGCGTACGAGGGGATTGGTCAACCGGTCATAAGCCGTGGCGTACTGGAAACCCCACCGACCCTTGTCGCAGTTCCACTCCTCGTTGACGGCCGCGTCATCGCCGGCCAGGCGTCGCATCACATGGCCACGCCGGTGGTCGGTGCGCTGGGCGCATCCGGCTGAGCAATGCTCGCAGACACTCGGCGAGGAGACGAGGTCGAACGGCCGGGCCCGGAACCGGTACTGCGCGCCGGTGAGCGCCCCGACCGGACAGATCTGGATGGTGTTGCCGGAGAAATATGAGTTGAACGGCTCGTCCGGATCGATGCCGATCTGCTCGTCCGACGATCGGTCCATGAGATCGATGAACTTGTCGCCCGCGATCTCATCCGAGAACCGGGTGCACCGCTGGCAGAGGACGCAGCGCTCGCGGTCCAGCAGGACCTGACTGGAGATGTTGATCGGCTTGGGGAATTCGCGCTTGTGCTCGAGGAAACGGGTATCGGTACGGCCGGTGGACATCGCCTGGTTCTGCAGCGGGCACTCGCCGCCCTTGTCGCACATCGGGCAGTCGAGCGGATGGTTGATCAGAAGCAACTCCATGATGCCCTCCTGCGCCTTCGCGGCGACCGGAGAGGTGAGCTGCGTCCGCACAACCATGCCGTCCGCGACGGTCTGGGTGCAGGATGCGACGGGCTTGCGCTGACCCTCCACCTCGACCAGACACTGTCGACACGCGCCGGCCGGCTCCAGCAAAGGATGATCGCAGAAGCGCGGGATCTCGATACCGACCTGTTCGGCCACGCGAATCAGCAGAGCGCCCTTGGGCGCCGTGACCGGGATCCCGTCGATGGTGAGGTTGACGGTGTCCGTGCTCTTGACAACGTCTGAACTCATTGCCGGCCCTCGCTCCGTCGCTCGGCGATAATCCGCCGTTGTGGTCCTTGCCGTAGCCTCGCGCCTCCGCTCATGAATGCGCTCCCGCCAACTGCTTGTTGGACAGCTTCGGAGCGGTTAGGCCCTCGATATAGTCCAGGTAGTCCTGCTTGAAGTACGCGAGCGACGAGGTCACCGGGCTGGTCGCGCCGTCACCCAGGGCGCAGAAGGAGCGGCCCAGGATGTTGTCGCACGTGTCAAGCAACGTGTCGAGGTCGGCGTGTGTACCGTGTCCCGAGAGGATCCGCTGGTACGTGCGCACCATCCAGTAGTTGCCCTCGCGGCACGGGGTGCATTTGCCGCACGACTCGTGATGGTAGAACTCCAGCCACCGGTACGTCGCGTAGACCGGGCAGTCCTGGTCGGAGAAGATCTGGGTCGCCGTCGTGCCGAGCATGGAGCCCGCCGCGGCCACGGACTCGAAGTCCAGCGGCACGTCGATGTGGTCCGCGGTCAGCAGTGGCGTGGATGAGCCCCCCGGAGTCCAGAACCTCAGCTGATGGCCCTGCTGCATGCCGCCGGCGAGCTCGATCAGCTCGCGAAGGGTGATGCCCATGGAGCACTCGTACTGGCCGGGATTGTTCACGCGACCCGAGAGCGAGTAGATCATCGGGCCGGACGACTTCTCCGTGCCCATCTGCTTCCACCAGTCGGAGCCGCCCAGCACGATGTACGGGACGCTCGCGATCGTGCCCACGTTGTTGACCACGGTCGGGCAGGCGTACAGGCCGTTCGTGGCCGGGAACGGCGGGCGCAGCCGTGGTTGCCCACGAAACCCCTCCAGCGAGTCGAGCAGCGCGGTCTCCTCGCCGCAGATGTACGCTCCGGCTCCACTGTGGACCACTAGGTCGAGGTCGAACCCGGACCCGAGGATGTCTTTGCCCAGGTACCCGGCCGCGTATGCCTCGGCCACGGCGGATCGCACTCGCCGGGCCGCGTTGACCGCCTCGCCCCGGATGTAGATGTAGGCGTTGTGGGCACGGATGGCATACGAGGCGATGATCACGCCCTCGATCAGCGAGTGTGGGTCATGCGTCATCAGCGGCAGGTCCTTGCAGGTGCCCGGCTCGCCCTCGTCGGCGTTGACCACGAGGTAGTGCGGCTTGCCGTCGTTCTGCGGGATGAAGCCCCACTTCATCCCGGTCGGAAAGCCCGCGCCGCCACGGCCACGGAGCCCGGAGTCCTTGACGAGCTGGATGAGGTCGTCCTGGTGCGCCGCCAAAGCCTTACGGAGCGCCCGGTAGCCGTCCAGCCGCTCGTAGGTCTCCCGGCGCCACGCGTCCGGCGTCGCCCAGCGCCTGGTCAGCACCGGCGTGAGCTTCCCCACGACCAGCGCCGACGGCGGACTCGACGGACCACTCATTTGACCTCCTTCGAGCTGGCGGGCTTCGCGCTGCCTTGCCTGGCCGTGATCGGCGTATCCGGGTCGTACTCGGGGGCCGCCACGCCGTGCTCCTCCGCGAGTCGGTGTCCGCGCAACGTCGCCTCTCCGGCCACGCCATCGGCGAGAGCGTCGGCACGCTCGTCGGCGTACCCGGCCAGCTGCAGCGACATCTCCTTGAGGGTGCACAGCCGGGAGCCGCGGGATGGCCTCGGCGGCTTGCCCTCCTGTAGTTGGGTCACGACTCCCAGCGCGGTCTCGACATCGACCCGGTCGAAGAACTCGTAGTTGACGGTCATGACCGGGCCGTAGTCGCACGCAGCGAGACACTCCGCGTGCTCCAGCGTGATCTTTCCGTCGGCGGTCGTCTGGTCGTGACCGGCGTCGAGGTACTCAGACAGCATGTCGAAGACCCGACGCCCGCCGAGCACGTCGCACATCGTGTTGGTGCACACGCTGACCAACCAGTCGCCGGTCGGACGCCGCTTGTACATGGTGTAGAACGTTGCCACCGCGCCGACCTCGGCCTTGGTCAGCCCGAGGGTCTTGGCGCAGAAGGCGATGCCATCCGGTGAGATGTACCCCTGCTCCCCCTGGACGATGTGCAGCAACGGCAACAGCGCCGAGCGCGACTTGCCCTCGGGGAACCGCGCAATGATCTCCTTGGCGCGCAGCTCGGTGGTCTCGGAGAAGGCCATCAGCGATCACACCCGCCCAGCACGGGATCCAGGGAGGCTCCGCCCGCGATGACGTCGGCGAGCAGCCCGCCCTCCGCCAGCGCGGGAATCGCCTGCAGGTTGACGAAGCTCGGGTCGCGGAGGTGCAACCGGTAGGGCCGAGTTCCGCCGTCCGAGACGGCGTGCACACCAAGCTCGCCACGCGGTCCCTCAATCGGCACGTACACCTGCCCGGGCGGCACGCGGAATCCCTCCGTGACGAGCTTGAAATGGTGGATCAGAGATTCCATCGACTGGCTCATGATCTTAGCCACGTGCTCGAGTGAGTTGCCCAGGCCGTCTGCACCCACGGCGAGCTGGGCCGGCCACGCAATCTTCCGGTCCTCCACCATGATGGGGCCCGGCTCAAGCCGTTCCATCGCCTGTTCAACGATGCGCAGGCTCTGCCGCATCTCGCCCAGGCGGACCTGATAGCGGCCAAACACGTCGGCGGTGTCGGACGTCGGAACATCGAATTCGTACGTGTCGTAGCCCAAGTACGGCATGGTCTTGCGCAGGTCCCAGGCGAGGCCCGCGCTTCGCAGCACCGGACCGGTGATGCCAAGGGCCAGACAGCCGGTCACGTCCAGGTACGCCACGCCCTGGGTACGCTCCCGCCAGATCGTATTGCCCGACAGCAGGTCCTCGTACTCGTCGATGCGCTTCGGCATAAAGCTCACGAACTCGTGAATCTTGGTCACGGCCTCGGATGGCAGGTCCTGGGCGAGCCCTCCCGGCCTGATGTAGGCCATGTTCATGCGCGACCCCGAGGCGAGCTCGAAGATGTCGAGAATGGACTCCCGTTCCCGGAATCCATAGATCATCATCGACAGGGCGCCCAACTCCAAGCCGGTCGTCGCCAGCCAGACCAGGTGGGAGGCGATCCGGTTCAGTTCCATCATGAGCACGCGGATCGTGGTCGCCCGGTCCGTAATCTGATCCTCGACGCCCAGCAGCTTCTCAACCGCCAGGCAGTAGGCCGCCTCGTTGAAGATGGGTGCGAGGTAATCCGCCCGCGTGACGAACGTGGTGCCCTGAGTCCAGTTGCGGTACTCGATATTCTTCTCGATGCCCGTGTGCAGGTAGCCGATAACCGCACGGGCTTCGGTGACGGTCTCGCCCTCCAGTTCGAGGACGAGCCGGAGCACGCCATGCGTAGATGGATGCTGCGGGCCCATGTTGACCACGATCCGCTCGTCGCTGACCGGGTCATGCCCCTCGGTGACCGTGTCCCAATCTCCGCCGGTGACCGTGAAGACCTTGCCCTCAGTCGTCTCGCGCGCCTTCGCGTAGTCGGTACTCATGTCCCCGCCTCGCTTCGCTCGCCGGCGCCATGAGGCACGTATACGGTGAGCTGGCTGGTTCCCTCGCTTCGCTGGCTCATTGGTAAGACCTCCGCTGGTCTGGCGGCGGGATCTCCGCGCCCTTGTACTCCACCGGCACGCCGCCCAGGGGGTAGTCCTTGCGCTGCGGAAAGCCGTCCCAGTCGTCGGGCATCAGGATCCGCGTCAGATTCGGGTGCCCCTCGAAGATCACGCCGAACATGTCGTACGTCTCCCTCTCCTGCCAGTCGGCGGTCGGGTACACGCTCGTCACGCTAGGCAACTGCGGTTCCTCTATGGACACTGCAGCCTCCAACCTCACCCGGCGACGGAATGTCAGGGATGTCAGCTGGTACACGACATGCAGGCGCCGCTCATCGGTGCCGAGGTAGTCCACACCGGACACCGACGAGCAGAGTTCGAACCGCAGGGCCGGATCGTCCCGCATCGCCTGGCAGACTTCCCGAATTGACTCCGGCCGGATGTGCAGGGTCAACTCGCCGCGGTCGACCACGACCTTCTCGATCGCCTCGTCGAAGGCCGGATACGCCTCCTCGAGGGCGTCGTAGACGTCGTCGAAGTACCCGCCGAATGGCCGAGGGCTGCTCACGACGCCTACGCGCCGACGGACCAGCCCGCCGAAGCCGGACGTGTCTCCCGAGCCGCCGACGCCGAACATGCCGCGCCCGGCCGGGCTGGCCGGAGGAAACTCCGCGGGCGCACCGCTTGTCGCGCCGACCGGCGGGGTCGAGACAGGCACGCCGCCTCCGTCAGTCTCACTCACGGTGCCTCCCCATTCGCTCGCTCGCGCGGCGCCGTACCCGACGTCTTCCCTCGGCGCCACGCCACGGCTTCTCCGGCGCGTCGCCTCAGTCCAGACGCCGCCGCGCCAGCTCGCTCACTCACGGTGCGCGCCTCTCTTGACGCTCGGCAGTTCGCCGCCGCCGAACTCCTTCATCCAGTTCTCGATGCGCAGTTGCTCCTCGCGCCCCCGGGCCACCGCGGCCGTCCACTCCTTTCGCCTGACGGGGTCGAACCGGTAGCTCGACGGCATCGCGCCCGGCGCGACGATGGGTGGGCCGTCGGCCTCGACCTTCGCCGCGATCGCCTTGCGGCGCCGGTCACCGAGCGGCTCGTGCATGATCTTGTCGTGCAG
>Ga0184612_10001737_pt1 | contig 10557 bp, 7 predicted proteins | sample PLM3_60_coex_FD_133163 | JGI IMG/M metagenome (GOLD analysis project Ga0184612, IMG submission 133163) | Groundwater sediment microbial communities from an aquifer in East River, Colorado, USA - PLM3_60_coex | ecosystem: Environmental > Terrestrial > Soil > Riparian zone | place: USA: East...
CGGGTGATCGCCAACCACCGAGACGCGGAAGCCGCGGGTCCGCAGGAGATCCGCCGCCCGATCGCCATTGACTCCGATGAGATCCGGCATCACGTAGGTGGCCCCGCGCTCGCCCCGATTGACGAGCAGCGAAATCGTGTCGGACTTGCTCCTGGCCGGCGGATTCTGCGCGACCACGGTGCCAGCTGTATAGTCGAGAGAGCGAATCTCGGCCGTCGGCCCAACGCCGAAACCGTCCTGCGCCACTCGCAGCTGGGCCGTTCGTTCGGACTCGCCCACCAGCCCCGGCACGATCGTCGACCGCGGGCCCGCGCTGATCCAGACGCGCACGCTCCGCTGCCGTCGCGTCCGCGCGCCGGAAAGCGGCTCCTGCGCGAGTATCTGTCCCGCCGGGACCTTCGGATCCACCTTGCGGCCTTCCTCGACCTTCAACGTCAGGCCTGAGGCCGCAAGCGCTGCCGAGGCGTCGTTGACGGTCTTACCGGCAAGCTCGGGTACGACGACCTCGCGGGTCTTCAGCGCCATCCGCATCGCCGCCGCCGCGAACAGAACGTAGGTCAGGAGAAGCGCGCCGCACACGAAGAGCACCTTGCCGGCCCCCCACACGCGCGTCGTCAATGGCATGCAACCTCAAATTGTACCGCAAGTTGGACTTAATCGGCCTTTCCCAAGTGGGTAGCGGGTCAATTCGCCACGGACAACACGGGCCGCCCCGCTGACCAGCGCGCATCGCGCGGATGGTCGACGAGCCGAGACCACCAGAAAGAACCTCCAGCCACGCGGGAACCGGGTTCTTTCTGGTGGTCTCGACTCGTCGACGCGTGGCCCAGGGGCCACGCGTCAGCGGGACGGCACACGGATCGGTCTCCGTGTTGTCCGTGTGGTCCGTGGCCTCATTCCTCTGAAACTGACCCACTCCCCTTTGCCAGGATTGCCCCGAAGAACGCTTCGAGGCCGTCCCGGAACGGGTAGGTTCGCAGGTGACCCGCGGGGTTGATGAGCGACTGAATCGGCGCGGGCAGATCTCGGGCCGGGACGGGCCGGAACCCGCTCTCTGCCACGAAGGCGGCGACAACGTCCTCGTTTTCCTCGGGCTCGCTGGAGCAGGTCGAGTAGACGAGCCGGCCGCCGGGACGAAGCACCCGAGCCGTTTCCCTGAGCATCTGCCGTTGCGCGGCAGCGAGCCGGGGGAGATCGGCTTCGGTTCGGCGCCAGCGGACGTCGGGGTCGCGACGGATTGTTCCGAGCCCGGAGCAGGGAACGTCGAGAAGCACCCAGTCGAAGGACGCCAACAGAGGCAGAGCGGCGGCATCCGCCTGAACGATCTTCACCGAACGGGCGCCGGACAACCGCACGGTCTTCGCGAGTAAATCCACGCGCCTTCCTCGGACGTCCGTGGCGATGATGAGACCCCGGTCGTCGATGGCGGCGGCAATCGCCGTCGTCTTGCCCCCGGGAGACGCGCAGGCATCGAGCACGCGCTGGCCGCGCTCGGCGGAGACGAGCGAGGCAACCAGTTGGGACGCTTCGTCCTGCACGACGAACAGTCCGGTCTCTGCCAGGGGCGTCAGAAGTGGGTTGCCCTTCCGTACCACCCACGCATCGGCAGCGAAGCGGCCGGGCTCGACCTGCACACCGTGGGCCCCGAGGGATTCGGCGAGCGACGCGCTCTCGGCGCGCAGCCTGTTCGCGCGAATCGTCAGCGGCGCGGGGCGGTTGTTGAATTGCAGCCATGCTTCCGTCGCGGCGAAACCGTAGCGCTCCAGCCATCGCGCGGCCAGCCACCGCGGGTGAGAGAGCGTGATCGCGAGGTAATCGAGCGCTGCTTCGCGGTCGTCAAGCGCGACAGCGTGTTGGTCTCGATTGGCCGGCCGCGGCGGAAGCGGGAGATGGTCGCGCTCACGACTGACGCGGCGCAGCAGGGCATTGACGAGCGGGCCCGCGCTCTTCTTGCCGGCCTTTCGGGTCATGTTCACGGCGTCGCTGACCACCGCTGCCGCCGGTACCCGATCCAGATGCAGGAGTTGAAAGATCGCGCTTCGCAGGATCTCGAGAACCTCGGGGTCCAGCCGCGTCACGGGGCGCCGGCTGAACTCGGCGATGACGTGGTCGAACGCGCCCTGCCACCTGATCGTGCCGGTGACGATCTCGCCCGTCAGCGCCCGGTCGCGCTCGTCGGGCAACCGCGCGCGGACGCGCGCCAGCGCATGGGGCAGATCGGCATTGCCCGTCGACACCGCGCGCAATGCGTCATACGCCGCTTCGCGCGCGGGCGCGATCATCCCCGTTCGACTTTCGTGCCGGGTCCGATGTGACGGCCCGCCAGAAACTCACGCGCGGACATCACGCGCCGGCCTTCCGGTTGGATGATGAGCACCCGTAGCACCCGGCCGTCGCCCGCCACGATCTCGAACCGCTCCGGTTCGGCGCGCACGATCGTGCCGGGCGCATCCGGGCTCACGGCCGACGTCAATGCCGTGCGATGGATGAGGACTCGAGCCCCGCCGATGCGTCCCGACACGAGCGGCCACGGCTGCAGCCCTCGAACCAGGTTGTGAAGGCGCTCGGCCGGCAACGACCACTCGACCGCGCCCTCCGCTTTGGTGATCTTGGCGGCGTACGTTGCCAGCGACGCGTCCTGGGGCGTCTCGGTCGCGCGGCCCTCGGCGATCTCCTGAAGGACATCGAGCAGGAGGCCCGCTCCCATCTCGGCGAGATCGCGCTCGACTTCCACACTTGTTTCGTCCTCGTGGATGGCGCGCCGGGCCTTCTTGAACGATGCACCCGCGTCGAGCTCTTTCACAACCCGCATGATCGTGATGCCGGTTTCGCGGTCGCCCGCGATGACGGCGCGGTGGACCGGTGCCGCACCACGCCAGCGCGGCAGCAGCGAGGCGTGCACGTTGATCATGCCGAGCGGCGGAATGCTCAACAACTGATCGGGCAGGAGCCTGCCGTACGCGGCAACGACCCCGAGGTCGGGCGACAGGGCAGCGATCTGATTCAGGAACGCCTCGTCCTTGAGGCGCTCAGGCTGCAGCACCGGCATGCTGCTGGCCAGAGCCAGTTCCTTGGTCGGGGTCGGCGCCAGGTGATGCCCGCGGCCCTTCGGCCGGTCGGGCTGGGAGACGAGCGCGACCACCTCTGGCACTCCAGGCGCACCGTTAGGGTCGAGCAGCCGCCGCAGCGTGGGCACCGCGAACTCCGGCGTCCCGAAGTAGACGATGCGCAGTCGCCGGCCCGGTCGGGCGTTCACCATCGACCGTTGCGCTTCAATTTCTGGATTCTCCGGACGATGAGGTCACGTTTGACGCCCCGGAGGCGATCGACGAAGACCACACCGTCGAGATGATCCATCTCATGCTGGAACGCGCGCGCGAGGAGGGCCCTGCCCTCGACGGTCCGCTCGACGCCGTCGCGATCGAGTCCTTTGAGGACGGTGCGGGCCGGCCTCACGACGGTGGCGTTGAATCCCGGCACGCTGAGGCAACCCTCTTCTTCGAGCTGCATGCCGTCGCGCTCGACGAAGGTTGGGTTGATCATGACGATGAGGTCTTTCCGGTCGCGGCCGACGCTCACGTCCACGACGAACACCCTCAGCGGGACCCCGACCTGTGTCGCCGCCAGACCGATGCCCGGCGCGGCGTACATCGTCTCGATCATGTCGTCGATGAGCCGCTGCAGGTTGTCGTCGACGGTGGGCACATCGGCCGCCGGCTGGTGCAGTGGCCGCTCACCGTAGCGCAGGATTGGACGAATCATCGAGAGCGAAAGCGCGCGCGGACGGCCTCTGTCGAGGCGGCCACGGCGCGCTCGAGGTCTGCGATCGCGTCGCCGCCGAATCGCTCGACGAGGGCGTCAGCGAGCACGAGCGCGACCATCGCCTCGCCGACAACGGCGGCGGCCGGGACGGCGCAGACGTCGCTGCGCTCGATCGCGGCGGGCGACTCCTCCATGGTCGTCAGGTCGACCGACCGCAGCGGCTTCATCAGAGTCGAGATGGGCTTCATCCAGGCGGACACGCGAAGGTCTTCGCCGTTGGTCACCCCGCCTTCGAGCCCGCCGGCATTGTTGGTCGGGCGAGCCACGCCGGTTTCGTGAATCCCTGAAGTGTCCGGAACGATTTCGTCGTGGACGCGAGAGCCAGGGCGCACCGCAACCTCGGGACCGAGGCCGATCCCGACCGCCTTGATGGCCGGAATCGACATCAACGCCTGTGCGAGGCGGCCGTCGAGCTTCCGGTCCCACTGGGTGTAGCTGCCGAGCCCGACCGGGAGGCTCTTGACGATCACTTCGAACGCGCCGCCCATCGTGTCTCCGGCCTCTTTCGCCCGATCGATCGCGGCGATCATCTGCCGCTCGACGTCAGCGTCGATGCAGCGCAGCGGGCTGTCGTCGGGCAGCGCGGCGGCCCGCTCGAAGGTCACGAGCGTTCCGGCGGGCAGACCCGCTTCGCCGAGCACGAAGACGTGGCTCGTGATGCTGGCGCCCACCCGGGCGAGCAGCTGTTTGGCGATGGCCCCGGCGGCAACCCGTGCCGCGGTTTCGCGTGCGCTCGCGCGTTCGAGGACGTCACGCACGTCGGTGCGCCCGTACTTGGCCACGCCCGCGAGGTCGGCATGGCCGGGACGCGGGCGGGTGACAGGGGCACGGCGCGCGCCCCCGGTGTCGGCGGCGGGTACCTCGACACCGACCCGCATCGTGTACTGCCAGTTCGGCCAGTCGCGATTCTCGATCAGCATCGCGATCGGACCGCCGATCGTTTCGGCGGCGCGAACGCCGGACAGCAACTCCGCGCGATCGGATTCGATTGCCATGCGGCGCCCGCGTCCGTACCCGCCCTGGCGCCGTCGCAGGTCGCGCGTAATCGCGTCCAGATCAAGAGTCAGGCCGGCGGGAATACCTTCGAGAATGACCACCAGCGCGCGCCCGTGCGATTCGCCGGCTGTGAGAAATCGCACCATTGAAGGCTCGATTGTATATTAATTTCTGCGCGCTCCTGGAGGTCCTCTCACAGATCTCCCAGCAAATCCGAGTCATTTCAGCCCGGCGGTCCCCTTGCACTCACCGGTGCATCAGCCCATGCGCGAGTTGGTGGCAGATCGGTTCGTGGCACTCGGGCGCACGTGGATCGACGTAGCGAGCGGTGCGCCAGTGCGCCTCCGTTTCGCGCCTGCGGGTCAGGTGTCGGCGGAGATCGTCTGGAACGATCAGTGCGCGGAACGTGCCCGCCTGCGGCATCCGCTCATGAACGTGCTGCTGGACTACGGCCTGGCCGACAGCGGGCGCACGTTCGAGGCGTACAGCATCGGCGAGCCGATTCGCGTTTCTGGCACCGCGGCGTCGCTCTTGCTGCAGCACGCCGGCAGCTTCATGCAATCGCGCGGCTTGCCGCTGTCCGCGCAGGTCTCGCAGGTTGCCCTACGGAGTGTCGCGGCCCGGCTCAATTACCGCCGAGGTCGGCCCGCAGCCCGACCGGCAGGCACCCGGGGATCCGACGGGCGGGTGCTCGGACTCGTCCTGCAACCGCGGGCGATCCTCGAAAGCCTCAGCGAAGCGCTCGAAGACGCGGCTTCGTGCGGCACGACGAGCATCGAGATTGCCGGCGGGCGGGGCTCCGGAATCCGAACGGCCCGCCTGTTCGCCGCCCGAACGGCGCGAGTGGCCGGGCTCGTCCCGGTTGCGAGCTCAGTCCTCGTGCGTCTTCCAAGGCTAGGCGAATGCCTTGCCGGACGACACCTGTGCGTGCTGCTCGACGATCACCCGCCCGACGAGCGCGCCACGCTCGCCCTGTTCCTGGCTCAGCTGGGCACGGCAAGCGCGCGGCGGCACGTTCTGCTCCGATTCTCCAGAACTGAAGCGCCGCGTCCCGGCGCGCGAGAGATCGATTCCATGGGGATTGCGGCCATGACCTCAATGGTGTTCGTCGACGGCGACCACGGACCTTCGCACGAGGAGTTGTTCAACGCTGCGCGAGGCGCGGCCGGGCGCCCTGGACTCTTTCTGGAACGCCTGCGCGCCACGCACGTGGGCGAACACGCAGTGCGCATCGCGGTGGTCCACGAGTCGTCGCCGGCGTACCTCTTTGGGCCTTCGGCATCGGGGCCCAAATCGCGCGGCGTGGGACGGGTGCTGCGGGACGCACCGCATCGCGGCGCTCGGCTCGCATCGCGCGGCAGACACGCGTCGGCCGAGCGTCTGCTCGCGCGCGCGTCGCGCGTGCTCGAGGCCCGCGGAGAACCGGCGCTTGCCGCCGCCTGTGCCGAGCAATTAGCCTGGATCGATCGCGATCGTGGCCGGAGCGATCGTGCGCTGGAACAGTTCGAACGCGCGCGCTCGCTTTTGGGACGTGCGCGTGCGCCTTCCGACCGTGCGCCTTCCAAGAATGACGCGCCTGAAGTCGGCGCAGTCGTGGGCATCGGGATCATCTGGACCGACCAGCGGCGCCTGAGGGAGGCGGAAGCCTCGCTGCGTGCCGCGTGCGCCGCCGCAGATCTGCTGGGCGATCTCGACCTCAGGAACCGCGCCTGGCGGGCGCTTGCCCGTTGCCTCTTCTGGCAAGCGCGCTACGACGAGGCGGCCGTGGCCCTGGAGGCGCTCGTCGCTCCCTCCTCGATCGACGCCGGCACGATCGAAGCCTGGGCGCTCCTGGCGCGCACGCGCGCGGCCATGGGCGAGGTTCGAGCGGCGCTCGCCGCCGCGGGCGAAGCGGTCACGGGCGCCGGCCGGCTCGAGGTTCCCAGGGTTGCGGCCGCGGCGCTCCGAAGCATGGCACTCGTTCAACGTCTGGTGGGAGACGAGGAGCAGGTCCGGCTCTGGAGCGAGCGCGCCCTGCGGACGGCGACGTCCGGCCACCTACCGCTCGCGGGGCTCCGTGTGAGGTGCCTGGGCGTGCCCGGCAACGGGACCACGCCCATCGCCGGGCGCGCGGCGCGGTGGCTGGGACACCTTCGCGCGGCGCTGGCACGCCGTCCGTTGCCGGCGTTGCTTCGCCTGGAGATCGAGGAGGCCTGCGCGCGGGCAGACGTGGCCGGTCGCGGAAGGATCCAGGCCAGCGCGTCGGACAGAGCCCTGCTGGATCTCGAAGTCCTGCTGGAGAGGGCGCACGCGGCGCCTGACGAATGCGCCGCGCTCGAGGCTGTCTGCCAGCTCGTGTGCGAGCGCTTGCGTGCGGCCAGCGTTCAGATCGTCACCGGGCCTCCCGAGCCACGCACGATCGCGCGAACCGGCCGGCCCTGGCAAGGTGACGCCGCACTCGTGACTCGCGTGATGGCTTATGGCGCCTGCGGGCTCGACGGTGTTCGTGGCACGGGCCTTCCGGCGAGCGCGTCGAGCGAACCCCAGCAGAGGGCCGAACCGATCCGTTTCGGTCAGGAGGCGATCGCCGTGTTGTGCTGCCGATGGACGATGGGGACTGTCGTTGATTGGGCTCGCGCCTCCGCACTGCTGCGCGCGGGAGCGCTCGCCGCCTCGTCCTCGGTCCGGAGCCTGCTCGATCGTCCGGCACCGCTCGCGTCCGACACCGGCTTCAGCGATCTTCTCGGCTCGAGCGACGCCGCGTCGACGCTGCGCGCCGCCATCCTGCGCGCGGCGCGCGCGCCGTTTCCGGTCCTCGTGGAAGGGGAGAGCGGCAGCGGCAAGGAGCTCGTGGCTCGCGGCGTGCACCGGCTCGGTCCCAGGCGCGACCGCCGCCTGTGCACGGTCAACTGCGCGGCCCTCTCCGATGACCTGCTCGAAGCGGAGCTTTTCGGCCACGCGCGCGGGGCCTTCACGGGGGCGGTCAGCGAGCGCGCCGGGCTGTTCGAAGAGGCCGATGGCGGCACAATTTTCCTCGACGAAGTCGGAGAGCTGTCGCCACGCGCGCAGGCCAAGCTGCTCCGCGTCCTGCAGGATGGGGAAGTCAGACGTGTCGGCGAGAACATGCCGCGCCGGGTCGACGCGCGGCTCGTCGCCGCCACCAATCGCCGTCTCGACGAGGAAGTCGCGGCCAACCGGTTCCGGCCGGATCTGCGATTCCGTCTCGATGTCGTGCGCATCGTCGTTCCGCCGCTTCGCGAGCGCGCATCGGATATTCCCGCGCTTGCGACGCACTTCTGGACCGAAGCGGCCGCCCGTGTGACCACGTCGGCGACGCTGACGTCCGAGACGCTCGCGACGCTGGCGCGCTACGACTGGCCCGGCAACGTCCGCGAGCTGCAGAACGTCATCGCTTCGCTCGCGGTCCACGCTCCGCGCCGCGGCCGGATCACACCGGCGGTGCTTCCCGCTCACATCGCGAGATCCGGGGTGGCCGGCGCCACGACGTTCGAAGCCGCGCGCCACGAGTTCGAGCGCCGGTTCGTTCGCGCCGCCCTCGCACAGGCCGGCGGCCAACGCGCGCGCGCCGCCCGGACGCTGGGCCTGTCCAGGCAGGGCCTCGCCAAGATGATGCGACGGCTGCGGATCGACGAAAAAGTCGGTTAACGTTGAGTGATATCCTCAACGATCGATGCTGCGGTACCTCGTCCGGCGGCTGCTGCTCACGATTCCGGTGTTGCTCGGCGTCGCGACCCTCGTCTTCGCCCTGATCCATCTCGTGCCCGGCGATCCGGCGCAGTCGATGCTTGGGGAGGGCGCATCGGTCGAGGACGTCGCGAAGCTGCGCCACGCGCTCGGCCTCGACCGCCCGCTGCTCGTGCAGTATCAGACGTTCCTGACCGGGCTCCTCAAAGGGGACCTCGGGTCGTCATTCCGGTACGGAACGCCAGTCACGCGCGAGATTCGGGATCGGTTGTTTCGCACGATGCAGCTGGCCGCCGCGGCGATGGCCGTAGCGATCCTGTGCGCGGTGCCGCTGGGAATTGTCGCGGCGGTGTTTCGCGGCACCGCCATCGATTACGCGGCGATGACGCTCGCGCTCGCCGGCATCTCGATGCCGAACTTCTGGCTGGGTCCGCTCCTCGCGATTCTCTTTGCCGTATACCTGGGATGGTTGCCGGTCGCCGGCACCGGAACGATCTGGCACCTCGTGCTGCCGGCCGTCACGCTTGGTGCGGCGCTTGCCGCCATTCTGGCCCGCATGACCCGCGCCAGTCTGCTCGAGGAGCTCCGCGAGCTCTACGTGCTTGCGGCGCGCGCCCGGGGGCTGTCGCGGGTGCGCGCCGTGGTGCATCACGCGTTTCGCAACAGCCTCATCCCGGTCGTGACGATCATCGGCCTGCAGTTCGGCGCGGTGCTGACCGGCACGATCATCACCGAGACGATCTTCGCGTGGCCCGGCGTCGGCCGCCTGTTGATTCAGGCGATCAATTTCCGTGACTATCCCCTCGTGCAGGGCTGCATCCTCTTCATCTCTCTGACCTATGTGGTGATGAACCTGCTCACGGACCTGACATACGGCCTTCTCGACCCGCGCATCCGGTACGACTGATGATCCGCGTGGGCCTCGCGATCGTGCTCGTCGCAATACTGGCTGCGGCTGCGGGGCCGGTCCTCTCACCCTACGATCCCGCCTCACAGGAGTTGTCGCGCCGCCTCGAGCGGCCAAGCCTCTCGCACCCGTTCGGGCTCGACGAGCTGGGGCGGGACATCCTCTCGAGGCTTCTGTCCGGCGCACGGATCTCGCTGCTCGTCGGCCTGGCGGTCGTGTCCGTGTCGTCGGTTGTCGGCATGCTGCTCGGCTCGATTGCCGGATACTTCGGCGGGATCGTCGACGATGTGATCAGCCGGGCCGTGGACGTGTTGATGGCGTTTCCAGGCATCCTCCTGGCGATTGCGCTCGTGGCCGTGCTGGGCCCGAACCTCACGAATGTGGTGATCGCCCTCTCGGTGATTGGATGGGTGGGATACGCGCGTCTGGTGCGCAGCCAGGCCCTTCGCGCCCGTGAGTTCGAGTTCGTACAGGCGGCCAGAGCCCTCGGCGCCGGCTCGCCCCGCATCGTTCTCCGTCACGTCCTGCCGACCGCGCTGCCGTCGGTCGTCGTGCAGGCCACGCTCGGCATGGCCGGCGCGATCATCGCCGAAGCGGCGCTGAGTTTTCTCGGTCTGGGCGTGCAGCCGCCGACCCCGAGCTGGGGGACGATGCTCGACGCAGGACGGTCGCATTTGTTCGACGCACCGCACTTGACGATCTTCCCGGGTCTCGCGATAGCGATGCTCGTCCTCGGGTTCAACTTCCTGGGCGATGGGCTGCGAGACCGCGTGGATCCGAAGCTCGCCAGCTAGGGGCCTGTTCTACCTCACACGCCTCCGTAGATTCCGTGCCGCGACATTCGCGGGGTTCTTCTCCAGCAGCCTGTCGAGCATCGTTCGGGCAGCATCCGCCTGACCGCCGCGCCAGCGCGCCTCGGCGAGTTTGACGAGGAACCCCTCGTCGGCCGTGAGGGCAGGGGCGGCGCGTTCGTACCAGGTCGTGGCCAGAGCGATGTCGTTGATCCGCATCGAGAGATCGCCGATGCGAACGGCGATAGAGGCGCGGCGGCGCACGTCGGGATCCTCCCCGGCGAGGGCCATGTAGTCGAGCAGTGCCTTCCGCGCGACGTCGAAATGCGTGCGGCGCTCCGCAGCGTCGGCGAGGTA
>Ga0184612_10001739_pt1 | contig 10549 bp, 10 predicted proteins | sample PLM3_60_coex_FD_133163 | JGI IMG/M metagenome (GOLD analysis project Ga0184612, IMG submission 133163) | Groundwater sediment microbial communities from an aquifer in East River, Colorado, USA - PLM3_60_coex | ecosystem: Environmental > Terrestrial > Soil > Riparian zone | place: USA: East...
CCTGCTCGCGCTGATGGAGCTGAACGCCTCGCGCATCGCGGCGCGCACCGACGCGGCCGGCGATCCAATTCTGTTGATGGACCAGAACCGAATGCTGTGGGACCGGCTTCAGATCCGCCGCGGGTTATCGGCGCTGGCGCGGGCCTGCGAACTCGGCGGCGGGCAGGGATTCTACGGGCTGCAGGCGGCAATCGTCGCCTGTCACGCCAGAGCCGCCGCGCCTGATGACACGGAGTGGCCGCGTATCGCAAAGCTTTACGGCGAACTCTCAGGCCTGGTGCGCTCGCCGATCATCGAGCTCAACCGCGCGGTGGCGATCGGTATGGCCGAGGGGCCGGCGGCCGCGCTTGCGCTCGTGGACCAACTGACGCACGAGCCCGCGCTGAAGAACTATCATCTCTTGCCAAGTGTCCGCGGCGATCTGCTTTGCAAGCTTGGCCGCTTTGCGGAAGCCCGTACAGCGTTCGAGGCCGCGTCCGCGCTTGCGGCCAACAAGCGCGAACGGGAGTTGTTGAAACGGCGCATTGCCGAAGCGACCGATGCAGCAAGCCGTTCGCTGATTTCTGAATGAGCGATGCATCCCGCGCACGTTGGGATTGCCGTTTCCGCTGCAACGGCCCTGTTCAGCGACTCGTAGAACTACGGAATCCAAAGCATCCTTTCCGAACACTGTGATTAACCATTGGCGATTATCGTCACGCCAACACTTGCGGAATTGCGCATTCGCCCTCGTGCCGTATTTTTTTAGCGGCCATTGGCCCATCATTCGAGGACGCTGCATGTCGGGATTCTTCCCTCGTCGATCAACCCTGCTCGCAACGGCCGTTGCTGCGGCCGGTTTTGGCGCGATCGGCTTTGCCAGCATCGGCCTCGGCGCGGTCATCGTCGGCGAAACCCGCCGCATCGATCTCGGTGCGCAGGCTGCGCCCGGAATCGATGCGATGAAGGCGCAGTACAAGCGGCCGGCAACGATCCCGTTCCCGAAGGAAAATGCCTACACGCCCGAAAAGGCTGCGCTCGGCAAGAAACTCTATTTCGACACGCGCCTGTCGGTAACGTCGGCGCAATCCTGCGCGAGCTGTCACAGCCCGGGCTTCGGTTGGGGCGACGGTCTGGCGGTCGGCGTCGGCCACGGCATGGCGAAGCTCGGCAGGCACTCGCCGACCATCGTCAATGCCGCGTGGGGCGCGATCTTCATGTGGGACGGCCGGCTGGCAACCCTCGAAGAGCAGGCGCTCGGTCCGATCCAGGCCGCCGGCGAGATGAACATGCCACTCGAGCAACTGATGGAACGGCTCACCTCCATCGGCGAATACAAGCCGCTGTTCCTCGCGGCCTTTCCCGACGAAGGGATGAGCACCAAGACGCTCGCCAAGGCCATCGCGACCTATGAACGTACCGTGGTCTCCGAGCGTGCGCCCTTCGATGCATGGATTGAAGGTAATGAGAAGGCGATTTCCGAGGAAGCCAAGCGCGGCTTCGCCGTCTTCAACGGCAAGGCGCTCTGTTCCGCCTGCCATGAGGGCTGGAACCTCACCAATGACGGCTTCCAGGATATCGGGCTGCCGAGCAAGGATATCGGCCGCGGCGAATTCGTGCCGGGCGTGATCAAGATGCAGCACGCTTTCAAGACGCCTGGCTTGCGCGAAATTGCACGCCGAAGCCCCTACATGCACGATGGATCGCTCGCCACGCTGGAAGCGGTGGTTGAACATTACGATCGAGGCGGCGTCGACCGGCCGAGCCGTTCCGACCTGATGAAGCCGCTCGGCCTCACGGCCCAGGAAAAATCCGATCTGGTCACCTTCATGAAAACCCTGACCAGCAACCTCAGTCCAACCGCCGTGCCGGTCCTCCCGCGCTGATCCCAGCCCTACCGATCCCAGTCCCGCCGATCCAAGGATATCCCATGCACAAGACCATTCTGTTCGCTCTCGTCATTCTCTCCGGCCTGTCGGCTGGCGCGCTCGCTGCCAACCAGGTGATCCATCAGCAAGGCCGGGTATTCTCCTCCGAGAGCGTCACCATCAAGAAGGGCGACGCGCTCACCTTCGTGAACGACGACAGCATTCCCCACAACATCATGTCGGGCACCAAGGGCAGCGAATTCAATCTCGGCTCGCAGGCGCCCGGCATGTCGACGGATGTGACCTTCAAGGAAACGGGCGACGTGCAGGTCATCTGCGCCATCCATCCGCGGATGAAGATGATGGTGAAGGTTACGGATTAGTCACGCCAGACGGCGTTGCCGGAGATTTGTGATGTCGATTCGCTACAAGATTTTCGGCGCCTTCAGTGTTGTCATCCTGCTCGCCTGCGGGCTCGCATTCTACGGCATTCGAGGCATCTCCACCGCGGGCGATCAGGTGGTGCGTCTCTATGACGGCCCCCTGATGGGAATCAACCACGCGCGTTCGGCGCATGCCGGGTTGAACGAAGCGCGCCTCGTCATGCAGCGCAGCCTGACCGACGGGGCGACGCGCGAAGCCGTTGCCCGGTTTGAAAAGCTGGTTCGCAACATTTCCGAAGATCTCAGTGTGGTTCGGGACAGGGTTCAGAGCGCAACCGTCAAGGCTGCCCGGGAGAAGGCTGAAGCCGGCCTCCGCGGCTGGTCGGGCGCCGGACTGAAGATCCTCAAGCCGGTGCCGGGCGGCCTGACCGAGATCCCCACGACCTTCTCGCTGATGCAGCAGGGCGACGAAGCCGTCGCGGCGCTCGACGATCTCGTGGAACTGGTGGCGGCCTATGGCTTCGACTACCGGACCGAGGCGGAAGCATCGGTCGCCGCAGCACGCACCGCCATGTTCGGGATCGCCATCGGTACCGCACTCGTCGGATTCATTATCGCAATGGCCTTTGCCTATTCGCTCAGCAAGCCGATCTCGGCCGCGGTGCACGTGGCAGAACGCGTGGCAGCCGGCAATTTCGCAGATGACATCGCGGTCCGGCGGCGTGACGAGCTCGGCCGCCTTCTGAAATCGCTCGCCGTCATGCAGGCGAGCCTGAAGGCCCGCGCCGACCAGGATCTCGCGGTGATGTCCTCGAAAGACGAGACCCATGCGCAGCAGGTCACCCGGCGGCAGCGGATCGAGGCGGAGATAGAAGCCTTCCGTTCCACCTTCACCGCCGCGCTCGCCAACACCGACCGGATGACGGGCGAATTGACCAACACCGCGCAAACCCTTTCCTCAATCGCGCACGCCGCCGGCAAGCAGTCCGTCGAGACAGCTTCCACCGCGGGCCAAACCTCGGCCAACGTTCAGACCGTGGCAACCGCCGCGAGCCAGCTCGGCGCTTCCGTGCAGGCGATCAAGACGCAGGTCAATGACGCCACGACGATCGTGCAGCGCGCCTCCGGCATGGCCGGGACGGCCAACGAGACGATACGGGCGCTCGCCAGCTCCACGCAGCATATCGATGAGGTCGTGGGCTTTATCCGCAACATTGCCGGCCAGACCAATTTGCTGGCGCTCAACGCCACCATCGAAGCCGCGCGCGCCGGTGAGGCTGGCCGGGGATTTGCCGTGGTCGCGTCGGAAGTCAAGGCGCTCGCCACCCAGACCGCCAAGGCGACCGAGGACATTTCCTCCCAGATTGCCGAGGTGCAATCGGCGACGAAGCAGGCGGTCGACAATGTCGGCGCCATAGCTTCGATCATGGATGAGATCGATCGCTTCACCGCGGCGATTGCCGACGCCGTCAGCCAGCAGAACGCGGCGGCGAGCGAAATATCGAGGAGTATCGGGCACGCCGCCGCCGGAACGGAAAGCGTCGCCCGCAGCATCGCGGGAACGGCCACCGCGACCGAGAACACCAATCGTTCCGCCGACCTCGTGCTGGCAACCGCGCGCGACCTGTCGGACCAGGCCGCCGATCTGCGCGCGTCCGTGGATCGATTCCTGTCGAACGTGGCGGCCTGAGGGGCGGCTTCACATTCGGGACTGACCGCTTCCGGGGTCGTTGGACTCTGTGGCCAGAGCTGCTTCACGGCCCTGCAGCCTTGCAGTCTTGCTCGTAACAAAGGCGAAGGCGGCAATGAAGGCGATGGTCATCAGCAGCACGATGGTTGGGGCCGGCGCGCTGTCGATGAAGAAGGAAAGATACACTCCGAGGAAAGACGAAATCACCGCGACGATGACGGCAATCGCCAGCATGACGCTGAATTTGCGTGTCATCAGGAAGGCAATGGCCCCCGGGGAAATCAGCATGGCAATGGCGAGGATGATGCCGACGGCCTTCAAGGCGCCGACGATGGTCAGGGAAAGGATCGCCAACAATCCGTAATGCAGCAGCCGGACCGGCAGTCCGATCGCTCTCGCTTGCGCCGGGTCGAATGCGTGCAGGAGGAGGTCCCGCCATTTGAAGACGACGACCCCGGCCGCAATGGTCGCGATAATTCCGGTTTCGACGATATCGCGGAGGTCAACCCCAAGCATGTCGCCAAACAGAATGTGATCGAGATGCACGTCGCTCTGGATCTTGACGTACAGCACGAGCCCGAGCCCGAACATACCCGAGAACACGACCCCCATCACCGTGTCCTGCTTGATGCGGCTGTTCTCCTTGAGGAAGCCGGTCGCCAGCGCGCAGATCATGCCGGCCGCGAAAGCGCCAACTGCATAGGGAAAGCCGACAATGTAGGCGATCACGACGCCGGGAAAAACGGCATGCGAGATCGCATCGCCCATCAGCGACCAGCCCTTGAGGACGAGGAAGCAGGAGAGGAGTGCGGTTGGGATCGCGACCAGCACCGAGATGATCAGCGCGTAGCGCATGAACTCGAATTGGAAGGGCTGGAGGAGCGTGTCGAGTAGCGTCATGGGCCAGCATCCAGCGCCTGGATCGCGCGGCGGCGCGCCGCCAGCATGCCGTGCTTGGGGGCGAGGAAGAAGACCGCGAGGAAGGTCAGCGTCTGCAGGACGACGATAATTCCGCCGGTCGCGCCGTCCAGGAAATAGCTGGCATAGGCGCCGACGAAGCTCGTCGTGGATCCGATCGCGACGCTGATCACGAGCAGGCGCGGGAAGCGGTCGGTCAGAAGATAGGCGGTCGCGCCGGGCGTCACCACCATGCAGATGACGAGGAAGGCTCCGACCGTCTGCAGGGCCGCAACCGTCGAGGCGGACAACAGCGTGAAGAACATGATCTTGAGAGCAGTCGGATTGAGTCCGATCGAGCGGGCGTGGGTCTCGTCGAAGAAGGTAACCATCAGATCCTTCCATTTGACGATGAGAACGGCGAACGAGACGAAACCGATGATGGCGAGCTGCAGGGTGTCTTCCGGGGTGATCGCCAGGATGTTGCCGAGCACGATGGTCTGGATGTTCACCGAGGTCGGCGAAAGCGACACCATGAAAAGTCCGAGGCCGAAAAAGGAGGAAAAGATCAGGCCGATGATGGCGTCTTCCTTCAGCTTGGTGCGCTGGTTGAGGAAAAGCATGGCCGCTGCCGCGAGGCCGCCCGAGAAGAAGGCGCCGATGGAAAACGGCAGGCCGAGCATGTAGGCGCCGGCGACACCGGGCACGATGGCGTGCGAAAGCGCGTCGCCGATCAGCGACCAGCCCTTCAGCATCAGATAGACGGAGAGGAATGCGCAGACCCCGCCGACGAGCGCGGAGACCCACATGGCATTGAGCATGTACCCGTAAGTGAAGGGTTCGAGCAGCGAGGACACTAGCTACGATCCTCATCGCCCGATGACGATTTGCGCCTGGTCGCCTGGCCGTCCTGGAAGATCACCGCCCGCTCATCGTCGGTGATCACATCGAGCGCACGCGGCTTGCCGCCTTCGCTTTCGTTCAGCACGAAATGCCGCAAGACGCCGCCAAAGGTCTTTTCCAGGTTTGCCTGGGTGAAAATCTCGACCGTGGGCCCGTAGGCGAGCACGGTGCGGTTGAGGAGCACGGTGCGATCGCAGAACTCCGGCACGCTGCCCAGATTGTGCGTGGAGACCAGCATCACCCGTCCTTCATCGCGAAGCGAGCGCAGCAGCTTGACGATGGCGTCCTCGGTGTTGACGTCGACGCCGGTGAAGGGTTCGTCGAGCAAAATCACCCGCCCATCCTGGGCAAGCGCGCGGGCGAGGAACACCCGCTTCTTCTGGCCGCCGGAGAGCTCGCCAATCTGGCGCTTGCGGAAATCGCTCATACCGACGCGGGCAAGCGCTGCTGCGACCGCTTCATGATCTGCGGCTTTGGCAATGCGCATCATGTTCATGTGGCCATAGCGGCCCATCATCACCACGTCCTCGACGAGAACGGGGAAGTTCCAGTCGATGTCCTCGCTCTGCGGCACATAGGCGACAACGTTCTTTTTCAACGCGGCATTGACCGGTTGGCCGAGAATCGTGATCTCGCCCCCGGCGAGGCCGACGAACCCCATGATCGCCTTGAACAGGGTGGATTTGCCGCTGCCGTTCACCCCGACGAGCGCGGTGATCGTGCCTGCCGGGATTTTGAAAGTCGCATCGCGCAAGGCCGTGTGACCGTTGCGGTAAGTGACGGTCGCGTTTCTGACGGAGAGGCCGGATCCCGTATCCGAGGACGCGGGATTGAGGAACGGATCGATCATCGCGCTCACTGTGCGAGGCCGTTTGCGATCGTCTCGGACGTCACGCGCAGGAGATCGATATAGGTCGGAACCTTACCATCGGCGGCGCTGAGCGAGTCCACATAGAGAACACCACCGTATTTGGCTCCGGTCTCGCGGGCAACCTGCTTGGCCGGGTCCGGTGAAATAGTGCTTTCGGAAAACACGACACTGATCTTGTTGGCTCGCACCGCATCGATCACCTTGCGGACCTGCTGCGGCGTGCCCTGCTGATCCGCATTGATCGGCCAGAGATAAAGCTCCTTCAGGCCGAAGTCGCGGGCGAGATAGCTGAAGGCGCCCTCGCTCGACACCAGCCATCGGCGCTCAGGCGGAATCGCCGAGAGCCTTGTCTGGATCGGAGCAATCGCCGCGGTGATCTTCTGCTTGTACGCCTCGGCATTCGCCTTGTAGGTCGCGGCGTTGTTCGGATCGTATTTCGCGAAAGCGTCACGGATATTATCGACGTAGATCAGCGCCGCATTCGGCGACATCCAGGCATGCGGGTTGGGCTTGCCCTTGTAGGGCCCCTCCACGATTCCCATCGGCTTGACGCCCTGGGAGACGACGACGCCTGGAACGCCTTTGAGGCGCTGGAAGAACCTTTCGAACCAAAGCTCGAGATTGAGCCCGTTCCAGAGCACGAGATTTGCTTCCTGCGCCTTCAGGATGTCACCGGGCGTCGGCTGATAGTTATGAATTTCAGCATCGGGCTTGGTAATCGACTCGACGGTTGCCGCGTCGCCGGCAACATTTCGGGCCATGTCGGCGATAACCGTGAAGGTCGTGACGGCCTTGAATCTGTTTTGGGCGAACGCCGCTCCCGTCATCAGCCCAAGCACCACAGCCCCCGCAACCGCCGCAAGAACGGCGCGCCCGCCCCGATCAGACATTCCTTTGCTCTCCTATGTCGTGCGCACGCCATTGCTGTCCGCAACGGCCTGCGACATTCTGTAATTGCAATTCATTCGCAACTAGCTTGACGTCTAGCGAACCTTCAGACATTTTGCAAATGCGACTTATTCGCAAAGTTCTCAAAGGTGGTTTCGTGGGGCGCAGTGGGCTTGACCAAAAGGATGTGGTGATCGCGAAGGGCTCACGGGCACGCGATCTGCTTGCTCAGGCCGGCTTGCGGCCCACCCGACAACGTCTGGCGGTTGCAGAACTCCTTTTCGCCGCCGGCGGGCGACATGTGTCCGCCATCGGTCTCCATGACGAACTCGCCCGACACGGCACGCGTGTGTCGTTGTGCTGCATCTACAGCAGCCTGCGACGCCTCAGCGAGATCGGATTAATCCACCGGGTGCCGGTGTATGGAGAGACCGCTTATTTCGACACCCAGATTTCGCACCACCATCACTTCTATGTCGCTCACGAAGATCGCCTGATCGATGTGCCGAGCGGCACGATCAAGATCCACGGCGTTCCAGCTGCGCCCGCGGGATACGACCTCATCGGCATCGACGTGGTGCTTCGCCTGAAGCCTTCCCGCCAGCCGACGCCATAGCCGCTCAATCCGCAGAGTTACCTCAGCTTGGATGAACCACACCACAAGCCACCGCGCATGTCCGTTCTTTAGATGCAATTGAGTTGCAATAGCAGTAAGGACTACTTTCCCGTGAGTAAGTTAAGGCTGAATATTTCCGTCCTCGCGGCGATCGCGATGGCCGAACCGGCGATGGCGGAAACGGATGTTGTCGATGGCATTCCGCCCGTGTCGATCGCGACCAGTATGCCGGATAACGGCGATCCGACGGGCAGCCGCAGATGGCTCGCCCAACATGGAATCACCTACGGGTTGGTCTACACCGGCGAAGCGCTTGGCAACGTGTCCGGCGGCATCCGTCGTGGCAGCCTGTATCAAGGCAAGCTTGAAGCGTTCACGGCCGTCGATTTCGGGAAGTTCGCCGGATGGCAGGGCCTGAGCTTCTTCGGCAATGCTTTTCAGATTCATCGGACAGCCGGAGTGCGCGGCGAGCACTTCAACAGCCTGATCACGATCAGCAACATCGAGGCCGTCCCTTCGACGCGCCTTTCCGAACTGTGGCTCGAGCAAAAGCTCTTCGACGACCGGTTTGGCTTTCGCTTCGGCCAACTTGCCGCCGATGCGGAGTTCTTCATCAGCGACTACAGCAGGATGTTTCTGAGCAGCGATTGGCCCACGATCACAGGCGCGAATCTACCCAGCGGCGGACCGGCCTATCCTCTCGCTACACCGGGCGTACGCTGGAGGTTTGATCCCGACAAGAACTGGTCCGCCCTCGTGGCCGTGTTCAATGGAGATCCTGGAGAACAAGGAACGGTCAACACCACCGGAACCAATTTCAGGGTCAACGATCCTCCGCTGCTGATGGGTGAGGTTCAATACCGGCACAATCAGGGAAAAGACGACAGCGGGCTGGCCGGAATCTACCGGCTGGGCGGCTGGCATCATTTCGGCGAGTTCCACGACCACAGGTACGGCACCGATGGACTCTCGCTTGCCTCCCCCCTGAGCAACGGCATTGCCCGCCGGATCCGCGGCAACAGCGGTGTCTACGGCGTCATCGATCAACAGATCTACCGCCCGGCGAACTGCGGCCCCGACAGCGGCATCGGGATCTTCAGCCGGATTTCGGCCAGCCCCTCCGACAGCAGCCACGTCAACTTCTTTTTCGACGGCGGCATTGTCTTCTCCGGCATGATCCCGAGCCGCCCCAACGACAAGTTCGGCGCAAGCTTCATCCATGCCAACATTTCAAATCAGGTACGGGCCTTCGATCGCGACATGGTTGCCCATTCCGGAAATGGACAGCCGGTCCGCAACTATGAGATGACGATAGAGTTGAGCTACCAGGCCCAGATCAAGCCTGGCTGGACCATACAGCCCACATTCCAATATGTGACTCATCCAGGCGGCCACATCTCCGATCCCGACCGGCCGGAGAGGCCGATCAAGAACGGCGCGATATTCGGCGTGCGAACGACCATTGCATACTGAGTACGGCATGCCGCTTTCGGTTGTCGTGAGAGGCCGAAAACGCCCGGCAGCGCGCCGGATCCGGCCGTCATTCAGATGAAGCGGAACTGTGACCGCTCGCGTTTGGCGAGTTTCGGGATCGCCTGGCGGAGGATGATGTTCTTGAAGTGGTCGGTCTGCTGATGCTCAGCGAAGGCCGCTTCACCCGCGAACACCTCGTAGAAGAAGAATTCCTGCGGCTTGGATATGTTCTGGTGAATCTGGAATTCCTTCACGCCGGGCTCGCGTTGCGCCTTTGGAAGGAAGTCTTTCAGAAGCTCCGCGACCGCGCCTTCCTCGCCTGAATTGACCTCCCAGAATGCGGTAACGATCAGGTTCTGGGTTGCGTTGTTGGTGGCTGCCATAGCCTTCTCCTGTGAATTCGACGCCGGTCCGGCTTTCGGCCGGTGGCTGAAGATCATCATGTCCGCTTTCGCGACATGAATGCTTCGATGAAGGACGAATTGTGGTATCCGCGACGGTCCGGAGCCGCATCGACGATTGGCGCGTTTCGTCCTATAGAATCTTGTCGAAGTAATATCGACGAAGGCCGCCTCCAAGCGTCTTGTTGCTCGCCTGGTCGGCGACGGCCTCGTTCAGCAACCGATATCCCGCGTGCCTATACAGTTCCAACGCAGCCGGTTGCAATTCAGACGTGCTCAATTCAAGCCTTCGCATGTTAAGCCGACGGCACTCGGCTTCCGCAAATTGCAGCATCAACCGGGCAATCCCGCTACGTCGGGCGGTCGGGTCGACATACATGCGACGCAGCTCCTTGGCGTGAGGCGCTGCGGGCTCAAGGCCGAACATGCCGACGATCTTCTCCTCCCTGAGAGCGACCCAGAACCCGCCGCCTCGCTCACCATAGTAAGCAGCGACGCGATCCATTTCCTCGGCCAATGAACGAGCGATGTAAGCCTCAAAGGCATCGCGCATATGCGGTGGCGATAGCAGGCGGTTGAC
>Ga0184612_10001740_pt1 | contig 10547 bp, 10 predicted proteins | sample PLM3_60_coex_FD_133163 | JGI IMG/M metagenome (GOLD analysis project Ga0184612, IMG submission 133163) | Groundwater sediment microbial communities from an aquifer in East River, Colorado, USA - PLM3_60_coex | ecosystem: Environmental > Terrestrial > Soil > Riparian zone | place: USA: East...
ACGTCCTCATCACGTGGGGCCCGCTGATGGTGGGCGGCGTCTACTACGCCGGCACGGGCTCGCTTCCCGGGCAGGTGTTGGCGGCGGCGACCGTGTACGCGCTCCTGCCCACCACGGTGCTCATGGGCAAACACATCGACAAGCTGCCGTACGACGCACCGACCGGCACCAAGACGTTCCCGGTCATCCTGGGCGAGGGACGGGCCAAGGCGCTCACGCAGGCGATGGCGATTGCCTACTACGTCGGGGTGGTCGCTTTGGTGGTCGCGCATGCCCTGCCGTGGCCTGCCCTGCTCACCCTCGTTGGCCTGCCCCGGCTCGTCTGGATGATGCGCCGGTACGCCGAGCCCAGACCCACGGAAAGGCCACCCGACAACCCCGTCTGGCCACTGTGGTGGGCTCCGATCGCCTTCCTCCACACCCGACGGGCTGGAGGTTTGCTCGTCCTCGGCATGCTCGGCTGGGCCATCTGGGCCGGGGTGCGGTAGCCGACCTCCTCCCGTCGATCATGACCTGGAGGTCATGATCGACGCTGTTTCACGACGGCCAGGCCGTGATCACGGAGATCTTCGGGGGGCGTAGCGGCCGACGTACTGCTGACCGGTCAGCTTCTGGATCTCGGCCATGAGCTCGTCTGTCATAGCGCGCAGGCTGGAGCTGTCGAGGGGCCGGCCGGTGAAATCCATTGGCTTGCCGAAACGGATCGTGACCCTCGGTCCGAACTTCGGTATGACCTTGCCGATGGGATGGACCTTCTCGGTGCCGATCACGCCGACCGGGATCACCCGGACCTCGGCGAGGAGGGCCAGCCGGGCCGCCCCGGTCCGCCCACGGTAGAGACGTCCGTCCGGGGACCTGGTCCCCTCCGGGTAGACGCCGACCAGGTCGCCACCGCGCAGCGCCGGGATAGCCGCATCGAGCGCAGTGAGAGCGGCCCGCCCACCCGCGCGGTTGACCTCGATGGCGCCCAAGCCTCGCATCAGAGACTTCATGGCCCAGCCCCGCACGCCCGTACCGGTGAAGTACTCCGACTTCGCCCAGAACGCGATGTGTCGGGGGACGACCGCGCCCATCACGTATTCGTCGGCCACCGAAAGATGGTTGCCGGCGAGAACCGCGCCACCGCTTGCCGGCACGTGCTCGAGTCCATCGACCGTCGGCCGAAATGCCAGCCGCACCGCGGGAGCGACGGTGTACTGACCGATCGTGTAGAGCAACGGCACGTGCGTCCCCTCAGCAGCGCGGATCTTCGCACTAACTGTAGGCGCCTCAGAACAGCGCGTCTTCTGGAGCCGTAACGGTCCGCCGATCGGTCATCGCACGAGGAATGCGGGGGGCCGCCTCGGGCGGCGACGACTCAATCAGTCCGGCGAGGTCGGCCGCGGACGCCGCCGTCAACCGGTAGATGCCCTGCAGCCCAATCGAGCTGGTCAGCTCCCCGTCCTTGAGGTGCCGAAGTGGACGCTCCCCCCGCTGTGACCGGAACGTGAGCCGATCGAGCACGTCCCTCGGCAGTTCGACATCGACTCGCGCAGCTGTGCCATCCATACCGATCACGACCTCTTCGGTGCACGTCGGAGCTAGGAATCTCCAGGCGCGGTACTGGGGGAACCGGTGGTCAATCAGCGAAGGGCCATCCTCCTGACCGAGCAGGATCATCTCGCGTACGCGCATCCGGGCGACCACATGCACACGACGGTTCGACACCGCCACCGGGTAGATCAGGTCGCCGATCTTGACGCCGGCGCGGCGAAAGCTGGGCTCGGACAGGTGCGGGCCGCCGAACAGTACCGGTAGCGGCTTGTGCCCGACCGCGACCGCGCTGAGCCAGCGGTCCATGGTCCAGAACACCGTGTAGGCCTCAGACAACCCGGCCTCCCTCCGTCACGGAACTCATCATGCTGCCCGCCTCGCATACCCGCCAACCGGCGCGCCACGACCCCCGCGAGTTCCGGCCGATCGGGGTGATCCCAAATCGTCCAATTAGGGGCGCGTTGCCCTCACACGACGTCTGGGCGGAAGTCCTTGCGGAGCACAGAACCGGCGCGCCAGTGCCAGGAGTCGCGGCCGCTGCCACGAAACTTGACGAACCCCGCCGAGGCGATGTCGTAAGCAAAGCAGTGGTACGGCTCGGTCGGGCTCCACTTGATCCGCGCATGGAGCGTCCGATCGTAGGCCCGCTTCTGCTCGCCCTCAACCGGCACCGCCATTCCGAACAGCTTCATATCGCCGTCTGGATTGGACAGTCCTGCCGGCAGGCTGTGCACGGTCATGCGTGGGTCACGCACCAGGTCGAGCGCCTTCGTCGACTGCCAGATCATGCCGGAGCAAAGATCGTCACCGACCAGATCGCACTCCACCGCGCTGATTCGGGGCGACCCGTCGGCACGCAATGTGCCCAAGAGCAGGATGTGCGCGTCGGCAATCCGCTCGCGCGCGATCTCGGCCAGTTCCGGGCACTCCCTAGAGAACTCCGCCCACCTCACCCGACCCACCTACCCACGTTCGGGGAACCAGAGGGCGATCTCGCGCTTTGCGCTGTCCGCCGAGTCGGAAGCGTGGACGAGATTCTCGCGGTTGGATAGGGACAGGTCGCCCCGGATCGTGCCGGCGGCCGCCTTGCGCCCGTCGGTCGCCCCGACGAGAGTACGCACGACCTCTATCGCTTCGTCGCCCGAGATAATCAACGCAACCAGTGGGCCACCCATCATGAACTCCTTCAAGGGCGGATAGAACCCCTTGTCCACGTGCTCCGCGTAGTGCCGATCGGCCAGGTCGGCATCCATCGTCCGCAGCACCATCGTGTCGATCGCGAGACCCTTTCGCTCGAATCTGGAGATGACCTCGCCAACCAGGCCACGCCTGAGTGCATCAGGCTTGATCAACACCAACGTGCGCTCGGTCATCTGCGATCACACTCTCCTTCGTACCGGCCGGAGCCGACCCGGCGCGTCATCGAGCCTAATGAGTCGGCCCGGTCGTCCGTGCCGCGCCCCCGGCCCACGTAACACGCTGAGCCGGGAGCTTCCGTTGCCTCGTGCATGGCCGTAGCCTCGCCACAAAAGGCGGCGAGCGGACGTTCACGCGCGGAGGGCGGCACGGTGCGGGACAGCAGTCGGTGGCATCTCACTGACTTCCAGCGTCTCATGGTCGTCCTCGCCATCCTCAGCGCGATGTTCCTCAGCGCGATGTCCTGGGGCAAGGAGGACGCCGCGCTGCTGCTGGTCGCGCTGGTCCTCGTCGTCGCTGCCGGCCTCGGTGTCTTCATGCTTGGTCTGCGCTACAACGGGCGTGTCGGCATGCACGGCAATGCCTACGTCATCGTGGCCCAGGAACCCCCCGCGGGGAAGATCGTGGGGCGCTGCGATATGCGCGTTCTCGTGGAGTTGCCTGGCCGCCCTTCGACGATGATGAAGTTCCGCGCCCACTCGGTTCCGGTCATCAAGTGGCCGCGGCCCGGGATGGTACTGCCGGTCGAGATCGCACCACGCAACGCCCGCCAACTGCGCGTCAGGTGGGAGCTGGTTGAGCCACACCACTCCCGGGCGTCGAGCCAAGCCGAGGAGGCCGCGGCCTTCGCCGTACCGTTCTTCACTGACTATGCCGAGGGTGCCTTGGGGCCGGACTTCCGGCCCAGCTCCACCAGCCCAACCCGCGCCACCAGCCTGATGAACGACGCGACACCGCCGGTTGTCGCGCACACCCTCGACGAGGGTTTCCCGCCCGCACCCGGGCTGGAGGCGGATCCTGAGTCGGCGGCCCGCGCGACGGAGGCGAACGCCCGCACCACCGAGTTCGACCTTCCTTCGCGGAGCATTCCACAGCCGCGCCCCGCGGAAAGGCCGGTGATGCGCGGCTCGGACGATGAGGCGCAGGCTATGGGCATCATGCTTGTCGTCTCGGATCTGAACAGGTCATTGCACTTCTACCGGGACGCGTTGGACTTCGCCGTGGTCGACCGCGCCAGCGGGAGCGCGGTGCTGTCATACGTGGGTGGCCGCGTGCTGTTGCGCCAGGTGGTCGACATGTCGCCGGCTGACCGAAAGGTGGTTCGCCTGTACCTCCCCGTACCAGACGTTGAGGCGGCCCATCAGGACCTGCGATCGAAGGGGGTCGAGTTCGACCACCGACCGCGACGGATGAGCCATGGTGACCGACTGGAGCTATGGACCGCGACGTTCTGCGACCCTGATGGCAACGCCATCTCGCTCACGCAGTGGCGCGACCGTGAAGAGACCCCACCACACTCATGATCGGAGCACGGTGCGACGCACGTGCAGGACGTAGCTCCACAGTAGTCCGAAGAGGACACCCAAGACGGCCAATGACGCGTGGAAGACGAACCCGGAGGCAAACAGCACCGCCTGCAGCGCCGAGCCCGCATGCCATGCCCACGACCGACCGAGCAAACCGGCGAGTCCGAAGCAGACCACCGCCATCGCAATGATCACACCGATCGCTACCCCAGCGAGGTTCGCGCCGATCACACGCATCGGCAGGATCGCGAGGAGCAGCACGACTCCCTCGCCCGCGAGCGCCGCCGCGCCGACCCCGCGAACGGCGGCCGCAGGATTGCGCAGGCCGGACTGTGGCTCCTCGCCGCTCATCGAACCAGCAAGGTACGGGCGTCCGCGACGGTCACCACGGACCCGGTGATGAGGACGCCAACGCCGGACAGTTCGCCCTGCACATCGGTCTCCGCGAGGGCGACGGCGGTCTCGATGGCGTCGGGTAGGAACGGTTCGACCCGCACCCGGTCCTCGCCGAAGATGTCGGCCGCGATCTCGCCCAGCGCATCGGCCGGCAACGCTCGGCCGGAGGTGTTGCGGGTGCACACCACCGCATCCGTGACCGGCTCCAAGAGCTCGAGGATGCCGGCCGCGTCCTTGTCGCCCAGGACCGCGACGACCGCGATGAGCCTTCCGAAGGCGAACTCCTCCTGGAGGGCGTTCACGGTCGCGGTCATGCCGTGCGGATTGTGCGCCGCGTCGAGCAGAATTGTCGGCGAGGTCCGCACCCGCTCCAGCCGGCCGGGCGAGGACGTCCCCGCAAAGCCCTCGCGGACGATCTCCGGATCCAGCTGGCGCGTGCTCGCACCAGCGCCGAGGAACGCCTCGACCGCCGCGAGCGCCACCGCCGCATTCTGCGCCTGATGGGCACCGTGCAGCGGAATTACCACATCCTCGTACACGCCACCGAGGCCCTGCAGCGAGAGCACCTGGCCGCCGACGGCCAGCCCGCGGCGCAATACACCGAACTCGGCACCCTCCCTGGCGATCGTCGCTCCGACCTCGGCACACCGCTCGAGGATCGGCCCTAGCGCCTCGTCCGGCTGCGCCGCACAGATCAGCGTCGCTCCGCTGTGGACGATTCCGGCCTTGGCCGTGGCGATCTCCTCAATCGTCTCGCCGAGCCACTCCGTGTGGTCCAGCCCGATCGGGGTGATTATGCAGGTATTCGCCTGGAGCACGTTGGTTGAGTCCTCCGCGCCGCCCAGCCCGACCTCTACGACCGCAACATCCACCGGAGCGTCGGCGAACGCGGCCAGCGCCATGGCGGTGGTTAGATCGAAGTACGTGAGGCTCTCCTGCCCGGTTGCATTGTCGTCGAGAAATCGGGCGACCGGAGCCACCTCGTCGTGGATCTCGACGAATTTCTCCTCGCTGACCGGGGCGCCATCGATGCTAATGCGCTCACGGACGGTCTCCATGTGTGGGCTCGTGTAGCAGCCGGTACGCAGGCCGTGCGCCCGCAGCAACGAATCGATCATGCGGGCGGTCGACGTCTTGCCATTGGTACCGGTGAGGTGGATCGCCGGATACGCCCGCTGCGGGCTGCCGAGGAGTTCGAGGAGCGCCTCGATCCGGGACAGGTCGAAGACCATGCGCGAGTATCCGCGGGCGTTCAGGGCAGCCTCGACGCCGCGATACTGCTCACTCATCTCGGTCCACCCATAAGACCCGCCGCACGACCCGCGGGTCGGGGTGAGGGATCTCGTCGCGACCGGCGATGCGGAAGCCGAGCGCCCGGACGTGCTCCTCCCACGCCGGTCGTGCCCGTTCCTCGCGGGTTGTCGCCGTCGAGATACTTCGGTACGAGAACAGCGGAGACCGCCTCGAACCAGCTAACACCGTCGATCTCACCCCGCTCGTACGTCGCGTTTATGCGTGCCCACTCCTGGGCGCCGCGGTCTACTACGACCTCGACGGGCTCGTCTGTCATCCGGCCAGCGCCTCCAGGGCGGCCGCGATGCGGGTGAGCTCGACCTCCGCGGCGGCCAGACGCTCCCGGACCTTCGAAACGACGGCCTCGGGCGCCTTGTCCGCGAAGGTTGGGTTGTCGAGCTTCGCGCGGCACTGGACAGCCTCCTTCTCGGCTGCCGAGCGGTCCTTCTCGAGTCGCGCACGCTCGGCGGCGATGTCGATCGTGCCCCGGGTGTCGAACTCCACCCCGACGCCGCCGGAGACCGACAGCGACGCCGTCGCCGCGAAGCCGACGGTAGGCGCGTCAAGGCGCACCAGCGACCGGATCAGCGGTTCGTGGGGAGCCAGGCCGGCCTTCGCCAGCCCGGTGAGCCGGGTAGCGACCCGATGGCCCGGCTTAAGGCCCTGGTCGGACCGGAACCGACGCACCTCTGTCACCACCAACTGTAGGGCAGCCACCTGCGCCTCGGCCGCGTCGTCCAGATAGGAGTTGTCGACCGTCGGCCACGCCTCGCGGACCACTGTCTCCTGGCCGGTCAGCGCTGACCACAGTTCGTCGGTGACAAACGGCACCACGGGGTGTAGCAACCGCAGCAGCTGATCGAGCACATGTCCCAACACCCGCCGTGTCGTGTCCGCGGGGGCGCCGCCGGCAGCCAGTACCGGCTTGGCGAGCTCGACATACCAGTCGCACACATCATCCCAGGCGAAGTGGTAGAGCGTTTCGCACACCTTGGCGAACTCGAAGCTCTCGAACTGCTGGTCGACGTCGCCGATGACATGCTGAAGTCGGGACAGGATCCACCGATCCACACTGGACAGTTCATCTTTCGTCGGCAGCTCGCCGCGGGCGGTCGCCCCACTCATGACCGCGAACCGGGTCACGTTCCATAGCTTGTTACAGAAGTTGCGCGAGCCCTGGCACCAGTCCTCGCTCACCGGAACGTCGGAACCCGGGTTGGCGCCCCGGGCAAGGGTGAACCGCGTGGCGTCGGCGCCGAACCGCTCGATCCAGTCGAGCGGGTCGACCACGTTGCCGAACGATTTGGACATCTTCTTGCCGTGCTGGTCACGCACCATGCCGTGCAGGAGGATGACGTCGAATGGCCGGGTGTTCTGCATCGCGTACAGGCCGAACATCATCATCCGGGCGACCCAGAAGAAGAGGATGTCGTAGCCGGTGACGAGAACACTGGTCGGGTAGAAGCGCCGCAGCTCAATGGTCTCGTCGGGCCAGCCGAGGGTGGAGAACGGCCACAGGGCGGAGGAGAACCACGTGTCGAGCACATCCTCGTCCTGCCGCCAGCCCTCGCCCGTCGGCGTCTCATCTTCCGGCCCGACGCAGACAGTTTCACAGTTCGGGCCGTACCACACCGGGATGCGATGACCCCACCACAGCTGGCGCGAGATGCACCAGTCGTGCATGTTGTCAACCCAGGCGAAATAACGCTTGGCAAGCTCCGCCGGCTCGATCCGCACGCTGCCGTCGCGGACGGCATCGCCTGCGGCCAGGGCCAACGGGCCGGTTTTCACAAACCACTGCAGGCTCAGTCGGGGTTCCACAGTGGTCTTACACCGGGAACAGTGCCCGACCGCGTGCACGTACGGACGCTTCTCCGCGACGATGCGGCCCTGCTCGCGTAATGCGTCCACGATGGCCGGTCGAGCCTCGTAGCGGTCGAGTCCGCGGAACGGGCCGTTGGCTGTGATCAGGCCCCGCTCGTCGAGGATGGTCAGGCTGGGCAGTTCGTGACGCTGGCCGATCTCGAAGTCGTTCGGATCATGCGCTGGGGTGACCTTGACGGCGCCGGAGCCGAAAGTGGGGTCCACATGCTCGTCGGCGATGATCGGAATCCGCCGGCCCGTCAAGGGCAGCTCGACCTCCTCGCTGACAAGGTGGCGATAGCGGTCGTCATCGGGGTGCACCGCGACCGCCGTGTCGCCCAGCATCGTCTCCGCCCGCGTGGTCGCCACTACGATCGCGGCAGCCCCATCCCCGTAACGGATCGAGATCAGCTCGCCCTCAACGTCGGTGTGTTCTACCTCGATGTCTGACAGCGCCGTCAGGCAGCGTGGGCACCAGTTGATGATGCGCTCAGCTCGATAGATCAGGCCCTCGTCGAAGAGTCGCTTGAAGATCGTGAGTACGGCACGGGACAGTCCCTCGTCCATCGTGAAGCGCTCACGAGTCCAGTCAACCGAGTCGCCGAGTCGCCGCATCTGCTCCTGGATCAAGCCGCCGGACTCCGCTTTCCATTGCCATATCCGCTCGACGAACTTCTCCCGGCCGAGATCGTGGCGCGACAGTCCTTCAGAGGCGAGCTGGCGCTCGACGACGTTCTGGGTGGCGATGCCGGCGTGATCGGTGCCAGGGAGCCACAACACCTCGTACCCCTGCATCCGTCGACGGCGGATCAGCGAGTCTTGAATGGTGTGGTCGAGGGCGTGACCGATGTGCAGCGATCCGGTCACGTTCGGTGGCGGAATCACGATGCAGTACGTCTCGCGATCGCTCTTGGGGTCGGCCGTGAAGTGACCGCCGGCTACCCACCGCTCGTATCGCCGCCGCTCGACGTCGGCCGGCTGGTATTGCCCGGCGACTGTGGTCGATTCCCTCGCGCTCGGATCCGATGTCACGGTCACGTGGCGAGTCTACGGACCCGTCCGGATTGCCCGGCACATGGCCGACCCACTTTGGCCTTATGCTCGCGGGGTTCACGCAGGGCTTGGAGCGCAAATGTCTGATCGTCCTTACCGCACGGGGCCGTGGATCGCCGTCAGCATCCTGGGCGTGCTGCTCATGGCCGGCGCCGGAGGCTTTTTTGTGCTCGCACGACCGGTGCTGGCCGAGGCAGTCTCGTCCACGCTGTCGACACCCGACGAGGTCGCGGGGTTGACGCTGTCGTCGAACCCAGAGTTGCAGACGGTGGCCGATGAGTTGAAGACCGGAATCCGTGAGGAAGTCACGAACTCGACGGGTTCGATTGGGGCGTTCTACACCGACCCGGCCGACACCGCGAAGATCGTGATGCTTGCGGGTGTGACCGGCGTCGTGGCAGACCCCGCGTCCGAGCTCGGCCGAGGCTTCACCGGCATCAGCGAAGGCGGCATGCAGATCACGAACCTCCACGATGTTGATCCCGGCCCGCTCGGCGGGGAGGCGAAATGTGGCGACTCCACGGCGAACGGCCAGGCGTTGATCGTTTGTGGCTGGGCTGACGACGCCAGCATCGCCTTCGCGTTGTTCTTCAACCGAGAGGCCGCGGCGAGCGAGGAGCTCTTCCGGCAGATCCGCGGGGAGATCCTCACCCGGGGGTGATCGTGCGCTACATCGACGCCGGGCTGGCCGAGGCGTTCATCGCGATTCACCGGGCCGGACTGGTGCACCGCGACCTCTAGCCGTCCAACGTCCTGCTGACCAAGGACGGCCCGTGCGTGATCGATTTCGGGATCGCGTTAGTCCCGGACTCGACGGCGCTCACCCCGGGAGTGATCGGCACACCGGCCTATATGTCGCCGGAGCACGTCGCCGGCGCCGAGGTGGGCCGGGCCAGCGACATCTTCTCCATCGGCGCCACGTTGGCGTTCGCCGCGACCGGCCAGCGGCCGCTCGGCCAAGGTACGCCGCACCCGCTCATCGCCAAGCTCATCTCTGGCCAGCTGGAGACCTCGGCCATCCCGGAGCAGCACAAGCCGATCGTCGCCCGCCGCGGGCCGCTGCAAGATCGCCGTGATCATGATTTGCCCGTCGTGAAATGGCGCCGATCATGACCTGGAGGTCATGATCGGTCGGGGTGGGGGGTGGGAATACAGCGAGGGGGCCACCGCGTGGTGGCCCCCTGCTGGGTGTTTTGTCCGGCGGCGTCCTACTCTCCCACACCGTCCCCGGTGCAGTACCATCGGCGCTGGCGGGCTTAGCTTCCGGGTTCGGAATGGGACCGGGCGTTTCCCCGCCGCCATGGCCGCCGTAACTCTATTGAACTGTACGGACCCGCCCGAGGGTGTCCGTTGTTCGGGAGTTGCACAGTGGACGCGTAGCTTGTTTGTGGTCAAGTCCTCGGCCTATTAGTACCAGTCGGCTGAACCTGTTGCCAGGCTTACACCTCTGGCCTATCAACCCAGTGATCTGGCTGGGGGCCTTAACCCTCAAGGGGTGGGAGACCTCATCTTGAAGCGAGCTTCCCGCTTAGATGCTTTCAGCGGTTATCCCTTCCGAACGTGGCTAACCAGCCGTGCCATTGGCATGACAACTGGCACACCAGAGGTTCGTCCGTCCCGGTCCTCTCGTACTAGGGACAGCTCTTCTCAAGTCTCCTGCGCGCGCGGAGGATAGGGACCGAACTG
>Ga0184612_10001741_pt1 | contig 10543 bp, 11 predicted proteins | sample PLM3_60_coex_FD_133163 | JGI IMG/M metagenome (GOLD analysis project Ga0184612, IMG submission 133163) | Groundwater sediment microbial communities from an aquifer in East River, Colorado, USA - PLM3_60_coex | ecosystem: Environmental > Terrestrial > Soil > Riparian zone | place: USA: East...
ACCTGGGGAGCGAACTGCAGCCAGCGCAACCGCGACCACGTGGATCCCAAACATCCGACCAACCCGCGCTACCAGCGCTGGTATCCGTCCGGCATCACGCTGCCCGTACCCATGAGGTCCTCGGGCGTGAGGGCGTCGTCGACCTGGGCGTGCCGGGGCGCCTCACGCGGCGCGCCAGCAAGGTCGATACCGGCCACGGCGTAGGTCGACTCGCGCACGGCGACCTGCTCCTCGAACGCCAGCGACGCGGCCTGCACCTCCGCCGCCGCTTCCTCCGCCGCCCGGGCGATCGCGATCAGGCGCGCGACTCGCTGGCGCGAGCCGAGGTTCGTCATCTGCGCCACGTGAGTGAGCGTGTGTCCGGATGCGGTGATCTCCGCGAGTGCCCGTCCGCGCTCGCGCTTGATGGCCGCGACGAGGGCGTCATAAAGGACCTGCTCCCGCGTCAGCACGTTGTAGCGGAAGAGGGGGTCGGGCTCGGCCAGGTGGTATCCGCACAGGTTGTGCAGGACCGCCTCGACCTCCTCGGGCTCGGCCTCGTGCCCCGCAGTGGTCCTGTCGATCATGGTCGACTCCTCGCCCCGCGGTCCTGCCCCGCTGTACTCGCCCGCATGGCCGCAGTCTGCCGGCGATCGCCTCGGTGGGCCACCAGCGACACGTCCCGACTTTCGCCGCCGATTGTCAGATCCGTTGCCACTGCTCGCGTATCCAGTCCATCCCGTCGATGATCCAGATAGTCTGCGTGAAATAGGCGACGCCGGCGAATGTCAGGAAGAGGCCCGCCAACAGGTGAGACCACCGCGCGTGCAGCCGCGGCCGCTGCAAGATCCGTTCGAGCACGAGGAAGCCCAACAGTCGCGTCAACCCGAACAGGCCGGCCGCCACCACCAACATGAAGGCAAGGCCGGCCAGCGGTGACCGGAGCGTGCCTCGCCCGGCCGCCGCCCACAGCCCCCAGCCGCAGAAAGCGACCAGGAGCCCGGTCGCGGTGAGACCCCACCCATCCGAGAGGCTCCGTAGAGACGCGCGACTAGAGCGCCGCCAAGAGACCGGCTTCGCCACCCTCGCCGCGACGGGCGGCCCCGAGATCACGACCGGCAACTCCGCGGTCGGCTCACGCAGCGGCCTTGTCTTGGGTACGGGCGCACGCCCGTACATTGGCCCGGCCGGCTCACTGGCACGGCCCGGGCGTCCGGGCCGGGACCCGGGATGCCCCGCGGGGCTGGCCGGGCCGGGGTGTCCGGCGGGTCCCGCCGGGCCGGGATATCCGGGAGGCCCGGCCGGGCCCGGGTTCGGCGGCGATCCCCACGGGTCGGCCTGCGGGTACATGTATCTCTCCAACTCGGCGAAACGTGCGAGCCGAACATCAGGCAAAATCAGGCACCACAGCCGAGGGTAGCCATCAATGTCACGTGGTGCCGAATCCGCCGCCGAAACTTGACCTCCCATTCAGCAAATGGGTCGCCAATCAGCCGCAACGGAGGTAGGAAGTAGAACCGTGGCCGACGACATCACGATCAGACCCACCGTCGATGACGATTGGGGCGCGTTCTATGAGAGCCTGGCTGGGTCATTCAACGATGACCCCGACGATGACTGGGCCGCCGTCGAGCTCCTGGTGTTCGAGCCAGAGCGATCACTGGTGGCCCAGCGCGGTGACGAGGTGGTCGGCACCGCGGGCATCTACACCCGCCGGCTCAGCGTGCCCGGGGCAACAGTGCCCGCCGCGCACGTCACGCTGATCTCGGTCGCACCGACCGCCCGGCGCCAGGGCGTCCTCACCCGCTTCATCAACCGGCAGTTCGCCGACATGCAGGCCGCGGGCGAGCCCATCGCCGTGCTCTGGGCCAGCGAGGGGCGCATCTACCAGCGATTCGGGTACGGGTTATCGGCTCGCAAGCTCAATCTGACCGTGGACACGCGGGAGACCCGGCTGTTAGCCCCCAGCGCCGACGAAGGCCGCATTCGGCAGGGAAAGCCGGCCGATCTGCGCGAGACCCTCGTCAAGGTCTACGACCAGGCGTACGCGAGCCGGCCGGGCTGGTCAGAACGGGCGTCCCGACATTGGGACAACCGCCTGGCCGACCCGAAGGTCGTCCGTCGCGACGCGTCGGCGCTGCGAGCCGTCGTCCACGAGGGCGCCGGAGGAGTCGACGGGTACGCGCTGTGGCGTGTCGCCAACAAGTGGGACGACGGCGGGCCGGCGGGCGAGGTGAGGGTCGGGGAGCTCATCGCCAACAGCACCGAGGCGTACCTGGGGCTGTGGCGTTTCCTGCTCAGCGTGGACCTCACCCGGACCACGACCGCCTGGTCCTGTGCGCTCGACGAGCCGTTGATGTTCCTCGTGAACGAGCCGCGCAAGCTTGGCGGCAGGCTTGGCGACGCCCTCTGGCTACGCATCATCGATGTGCCGGCGGCGCTCGCGGCGCGCCGATATGCCTCGCCCGTCGATGTCGTCATCGAGGTGACCGACGACCTCATACCGGGCAACGCGGGGCGCTGGCGGCTCACCGGTTCTGCCGAGCAGGCGACCTGCGTCGCCTCGACCGACGCGGCCGACCTGGCGTGCGACATCCGCAGCCTCGGCGCCGCGTACCTCGGCGACGCCGTGCTGCCCGCACTGGCCGCCGGTGGTCTGGTACGGGAGCTGCGGCCCGGCGCGCTGGCAGCGGCGAGTGCGGCATTCGGCTGGCACCGTCCCCCATCCGTCGGAGAAGTCTTCTAACCTCGCAGGTGTGGATGATGCTGTGCGCCGCCGCCGGCGCGTGCGCCATGCGCCCGAGGTCGGTGTTCCGGTCGAGCCAGACCCGATCGAAACCGGTGCGAGTGTCGCGCGCACGGCCGAGACCGTTGACGAGCGCGCGGGTTGGAGCACGGACGCCGCCGAGGCCGGGCCGGTAGAGCGCGGGCTACGTGGGCTCGTCGGAGGCGGCTCGTCGCAGGTGAAGCCCACGGCCGCGCTCCGAGCCAGGGACGCCGCCCGGCCGCGACCCGACGACCTTGCCCGGGCCGAAGAGGAGCTGACGATCGTTCGTCGCCATTGGGTGCCGCGAGACTGAGCCCCAACCCTCCCCCAACCCTCCGTCGATCTAGGGCCCAACCCTCCGTCGATCTAGGGGTTGTTCTCGTGGTTTGATCTCCAACCACGAGAACAACCCCTAGATCAACGACGGGCGGGGGCTATCAGACGGCCACGAATTCGGGGCCGCCCGGCGGCAGCGTCGGCACCTCGCCATCGGCGGCGGCGCGCGCGGCGAACTCACACAGGCCAGCCACCTGGCGCTGCCCGAGCGAAAAGTCGAGGGCCCGGAAGTACGCCGCGAGGGTCTGCGCCGAGAACGGCTCCCAGCGTGCGGCCGCGGCGGCCACGACGTCGAGCTCGTCCAGGCACAGCTCGCGCGAGCGGAGGAAGGCGTCGTGCACCTCCTTCACCAGGCCCGGGTGGGCGGCGGCGAAGTCGCGGCGGACCGCCCACACCGCGAAGACCATCGGGAGACCGGTCCAGTCGCGCCACGCTTCGCCGAGATCGGTCACGACAAGGCCCCGGTCCGCTGCCTCATGCCGCGCCCGCAGCGCCGCATCGCCGATGAGTACGCCCGCGTCGGCCTCGAGCAACATCTCGGTGAGGTCGGGCGGGCAGCGGAAGTAGCGCGGGTCAACCCGGTAATGCGACCGGAGCAGCATGCGGGCGAGCAGAACGCCGGTACGCGAGGTCGAGCCCAGAGCCACGAGACGTCCGTCCAGCTCCTCGGGCGGGACCGTCGACACGAGATTCACCGAAAGTACGGGTCCGTCGCTGCCGACGGCCAGGTCGGGTAGGAGCAGCAGCTCGTCCGTGTGGCGAAGGTACTCCACGAGTGAGATCGGGCCGACGTCGAGCTCGCCTCCCACCAACGCGGCGTTGAGCCGGTCGGGCGTGTCCTTGTGCAGCTCCACCCCGAGCAGCGCCCCCGAGCGCATCAGCCCCCAGTAGAGCGGCAGGCAGTTGAGGAACTGGATATGTCCCACCCTCGGACGCTGCGGCTCGTTCATGTTTCTGCACGGTAGCCGACCGCTACCGCCGGCCGGCCGCCAGTCCCGTCGATCTAGGAGTTGTTCTCGTGGTTGGAGATCCACTCACGCGAACAACTCCTAGATCAACGCTGAAGGGTGAAATCGAGTGGCCGCTGCGCAGGGCGCGCGTAGAATTGTCGTTCCCCGCGCCCAGATACGGGCGCATTGAGGGCACAGCCGACACCACGAAGATCCCGTGGAGCGTCGGGCGGCCGCCTACCGAAGTCGATCACGCCGGGAGCGCCGAATGACCCTGCCCGCGACCGAACCGAAAGCCGATCAGGACGCCGCACTCGCCGCCGACATCGAGGCGGAGCGGGCGCACCTGGTCGCCTCACGCGATGCGCTGCGACGGATGCGCGAGCGCGCGCAGCACCTGTTCAACACCGGCGACAAGGTGGCCGGCGACGCGTTCAGCGCCGAGACGCTCGGCCGGACGCTGCACCGCCGGGTCGCTGCACTCGCCGACGACCCCACAACCCCGCTGTTCTTCGGCAGGCTGACCTTCGCTGAGCCGGCCGCCCGGGCGCAAGCTTCCGAACACAGCGGGCACCGCTACCACATCGGTCGGCGCCATGTCACCGACGACGCCGGCGAGCCGATGGTGCTCGACTGGCGGGCACCCGTGTCACGCTCCTTCTACCAGGCGAGCGCCCGCGAGCCTCAGGGCGTGACCGTCCGGCGACGCTTTGGCTTCCACAATGGAGTATTGACGAGCTTCGAGGACGAGCATCTCGATCGGGGCGAAGAGCTCGGCACCGCGTCGAGAATCCTCACCGCCGAGATCGAGCGTCCGCGGGTAGGCCCGATGCGCGACATCGTCGCCACGATCCAGCCGGAGCAGGACGAGCTAGTCCGGGCCGATCTCGACGAGACGATCTGCGTGCAGGGCGCCCCCGGTACGGGCAAGACGGCTGTGGGACTGCACCGTGCCGCCTATCTGCTGTATGTGCACCGGGAGCGGCTGCGAAGATCGGGTGTGCTCGTCGTGGGGCCCAACACCGCATTCCTGCACTACATCTCGGCCGTACTGCCGGCACTGGGCGAGATTGACGTCGAGCAGTCCACTATAGACGGCCTACTGACACGAGTGACGGTGCGGAGCGTGGACGCGCCCGCGGTCGCCACGCTGAAGCAGCACGAACGACTCGCCGCCGTTCTGGCGCGCGGTGTGCGGGCGTACGTCCGGAAGCCCCTCGCCGGCCTGGTCGTCTCGGACGGATCTTGGCGGTGGCGCATCTCCGAAGAGGCGCTGCGCCGCATCGTGGACGACGTACGCCGTGAGGGCCCGCCGCACGCGGTCGGCCGGGAACGGGTCCGGGCGCGCACCGTCGCACTGCTACAGCGCCAGGCCGAGGCGCGTCGCGGTGACTCGCCGCCGGACACGTGGTTGCGCCGGATGGGCCGGCATCCGGAGGTACGGGCCTTCCTCGACCACGCCTGGCCGGAGCTGTCCGCGGAGCAACTGGTTCTCTCGCTCCTGAGCGATGGCTCCGCGCTCGCCCGAGCCGCGGACGGGATCCTGTCGCCCGACGAGCAGGCCGCCATGCTGTGGGAACGTCCACCTCGGACCGCCAAGGCGGCGCGGTGGTCGGCGGCGGACGCCGTACTGATCGACGAGGCGGCTGGCCTCATCGACCGGCTGCCCAGCTTCGGGCATGTAGTCGTGGACGAGGCTCAGGATCTCTCTCCGATGCAGTGCCGTGCCATCGCCCGCCGCTCCGAGCACGGCTCGCTGACCCTGCTCGGCGACCTCGCCCAGGGTACGGCGCCATGGGCCACGCGGGACTGGCGGCAGACGCTGGCCCACCTCGGCAAGCCGGACGCCCGCATCGTCCCGCTCACCGTGGGTTTCCGCGTGCCTGGCCCCGTCGTCGAACTCGCGAACCGGCTGCTGGCAGCGCTCGATGTGTCCGTACCCGAGGCGGTCTCACTGCGTCGGGACGGCTCTCTCGCCGTACGGGCGGTGGACGACCTCGATCTGGCGACGGCGGCCGAGGTACGGGCGGCGCTGGAGCACGAGGGCTCGATCGGGGTCATCGCTGCCGATCGGTCGGCTCCGCGACTCGCGGCCGCCCTGCGAGCGGCGGGCGTGGACGTCGCCTCGCCGGAGGACGACGCCCGAGTGACCGTCGTGCCGGCGTCGTTGGCGAAGGGTCTCGAGTACGACCACGTCGTGGTCGTCGAGCCGGCGGAGATCGTCGAGGCTGAGCCGCGTGGCCTGCACCGGCTCTATGTTGTGCTCACCCGGGCAGTGTCGCGGCTCGCCGTCCTCCACTCCCGCCCCCTCCCCACGCCCATTACCGCGACCACCATATCCGCGCGATCATGAACTGGTGTTCATGATCGGCGGGTCTTGGCAGCCCTAACTTCATGATCGGCGGGCATGCTGTCTGCAACCGACGATCTCTACGCAGCCAACTTCACATCGCTCACGACACAGCTGTACGCCTACTTCGGTGGCCGGCAGGAGGCGCAGGACGTCGTGCAGGAGGCCTTCTGCCAGGCGCTGACGCGGTCGAGGCAGATCTCCACGTACGAGGATCCGGTGGCCTGGGTGCGCCGGGTCGCCTGGAACCTGGCGACCAGCAACGTCCGGAGATCGCGCGTCGCAGCGGCGTTCCGGCGCGGGTATCGGCCCGAATACGCGCCCGCCCCCAGTCCAGACCGCGTGGCTCTGGTGGCTGCTCTTCGCGCCCTGCCGGACAAGCAGCGACAGGCCGTCGTGCTCCACTATCTCGCCGACATTCCCATATCGGAGATCGCGAAGACGATGCGGACGTCGGAGGGCACGGTGAAGTCCTGGCTGCACCGGGCGCGCGCCGCGCTCGCGGCCGCGCTTGTCTCGACCCCCACACCCGCCGGCGCTTCGGAGGAGGCCCGCCATGCCTGAGGTCATGGAAGAGGGCTGCATCGCGACGGCCTTCGCCGAGTTCCGCGAGGGCGCGCGGGCGGAGATCCGCGCCCCCGGGACAGCCGCGGCTCGGCATGTGGTTACGCGCCGTAGCCGGACCCGATCGCCGCCTACGCCGCGCTCGCCATCATCGGGCTCGTCGGGGGCGGGTCTGTCGCCGCCCACATGGTCGGGCCGTCGAATCGGCCACCAGCGGCGAACAACCGTCTCGGGCCGACGCTCAGCGATGACCAGTTGCAGGCCTTGGCTGTCCAGGCGCTCGCTCAGTTAGGGTTCGAGCCCGACACGGCTACGCGCGGAACGATCTTCGGTCCGTTGACGACCGGCCCGACGTCTGTTGAGTACACGGTCGACATGGGCTACGACCCGGTCGGTACCTCGGGCCAGTACGGGCTGGACATCGCCTGCGTCGGCACGGGAACGGAGACCGTGCGATGGTCCTCTACCAACGGCATCGTGGTCTTGCTCGACGCGGATAACGCGACAGGGTCGGCCTACGCGTACCGCGTGGCGCCCGTGGGCTGACCCGCTACCGCCGTAGCCGACCCGTTCCCGTTGATCTAGGGGTTGTCCTTGTGAGTTGATCTACAACCACGAGAACAACTCCTAGATCGACGCGGGAGGGAATAGCTCATGATCGGCGCCCAATGCGGGCGGCGATGATGCTAGCGGCGCGGTCGAGGGTTCGGCGATCGCGCTCGCTGAGGCCGGCGAAGAGTTCCGCGACGAGCCGCACCCTGGCCGCGCGGCCCCGCTCCAGCAGCGCGCGACCCCTCGCGGTCGTCCGGACCAGAACGATCCGGCGGTCGGTGCCGAAGCGCACCCGCTCCGCGAGGCCGTCAGACTCGAGAGCCGACACGGTCTTCGTTATGGCCGGGGCGGAGACCTGCTCGATGGCGGCGAGCCGGCCGATCGGCAACGGACCGCCGAAGACGAGGACAGACAGCGCCGACGCGCGGGGGCCGTCGAGGTTGAGCTGAGAATCGGCCGTACGGACCTGGCGCAGCAGACGCAACGCGGCTGAATGCAGCGCGTTGGCCGTTTCATGCAGCGCGTCCTTTGGGAGGCCGGCCGGGAGGGAGGGCAGGCCCGATTGACTGCTTTCCTTCACCATGGTTAACCTTTCGCTGAGGCTAAGCATAGGAGGGGCCATGGCGCTGGGACCAGTGGGGCAGATCCACATTTCGGTGACGGACGTCGAACGGTCGGTGGGCTTCTATCGCGATGTGCTCGGCTTAGCCCACCTGTTTACCGTCTCGGGGCAGCCGATGGCGTTCTTCGCCAGCGGGGACGTCCGCCTATACCTCGGTGTGCCGGAATCGGCGGAGTACCGCAGTCGTTGCGTTCTGTACTTCCGTGTCGACGACATCGACGCCGAGGTGACCCGCCTGACGGGGCTCGGCGTCGAGTTCCGCGACCGTCCGCACGTGGTCCATCGCGACTCCGGCACGGAGCTCTGGATGGCCGGACTGACCGATCCGGACGGCCACCACATCATCCTCATGCAGGAGCGGCCGGCTCCGGCCAGCTGACGGCGGGCTTCAGGCCGACGAGCGGACAGGCACGACCAGCGGCCCATTCTCGCCGTCGATGACGCGCACCCGCGCTCCATAGTGTTCGGAGAGCAACTTCTCCGTGAGTACGTCCCGCGGGGGGCCGGTCGCCACGACACGTCCCGCCGCCAGCAGCACCATGCGGTCGGCGTACTCGCCCGCGAGGGACAGGTCGTGCATCGTGGCGAGCACGGTAAGGCCGCGGTCAGTGCGCAGCTCATCGACGAGGTCCAGGACCTCCTGCTGGTGGCCGATATCGAGGGCCGACGTCGGTTCGTCGAGCAGCAGCAGTGGCGCACCCTGGGCCAGCGCACGGGCAAGGAACGCGCGCTGGCGCTCACCGCCGGACAGTGTCTCCAGCGCACGGTCGGCGAACCGGACGAGATCCAGCCTGCGGAGGACGTCGTCGACCGCGGCGAGGTCCGAGCGGGACTCCCGGCCCAAGGGCCTGATGTACGGAGTGCGACCGAGCAGCACATAGTCGAGCACCGCCATGCCCGGCGGTACGACGGGCGTCTGCGGCACGATGGCGACGAGCCGTGCACGGTCTCGTCGCCGGATACGCTCTGCGCCCGTACCCAGGAGGGAGATCGAGCCGCCGAACGTGAGCAGGCCGCCGACGGCGCGCAACAGGGTCGACTTGCCCGCTCCGTTCGGGCCGATTACCGTCACCCACTCCCCTGTGCCGACCGTCAGGTCAATCCCCAACAGGATCGGCGTAGAGTCCAGCGCGACGTGTAGATCCGCAATGTCGACCGCGTTCACAGTCCCACTCGCTTCGCGGTGCGCAGGACTAGCACGAAGAATGGCGCGCCCAGAAATGCGGTGACCACCCCGATCGGGATCTCACTCGGCGTGAGAATGGTACGGGCGAGGAGGTCCGCCAGCGACAGAAAGGCCGCACCGAACAACATGGACAGTGGGAGAATCACGCGGTAGCTCGAGCCCGCCATGAGGCGGATCGTGTGGGGCACGATGATGCCGACGAAGCCGATCAGGCCTGACACCGCGACCGCCGCCGCCGTTCCCAGCGAAGCCGCCGCGACGAGCAGATAACGGGACCGCTGCGGATGCAGGCCCAGGCTCGCGGCCTCGTCGTCGCCGACCGACAACACGTCGAGCTCGCGCCGGTGTGCCAGCACGACCACCGCGGTCACGGCCACATACGGCAGCAGGAGGACGACCTCCCGCCAGCCGTTGGTGGACAGGCGTCCCAGCAGCCACGAGTAGACCTCGCGGATGGTCTCGACGTTGCGCTGGAGGATGTACGTCTGGATAGCGGTGAGGAACGCGGATACCGCGACTCCCGCGAGGATGAGCGTCGCCGGGGTTCTGACCCGACCGCCGGAGGCGCCCAGGCCGAACGTGAGCGCGACCGCGACGAGCGCGCCGGCGAACGCGAAGGCGGGCACGAGGCCGCTACCGCTGCCTCCGCCCTCGATGCTGGATGAGGCGCCAAGAGCGACGGCCGCGGTCGCGCCGAGCCCGGCGCCGGCGGCGACGCCAAGCAGGTACGGGTCGGCCAGCGGGTTGCGAAACACTCCCTGGAAGCAACCCCCGGCAAGCGCGAGCATGGCGCCGACGAGTAGTCCCAGCACGACGCGAGGCAGGCGCAGAGAAATGACAATCGCGGCCTCCCGCTCGGTGAGGCCACTGTGGATGTCCACGCCGGGGATGAGGTTGAGCAGCTCCGCCGCGACGCCGAACGGGTTCAGTGCGACGGGACCGAACGCCAGACCGGCGACCGCGGCGATGGCGACGGCCGCGACGCCTACCGCCAGCCAGCGGGCCTTCAGCCGCGCGGATCTTGGGGCGGCATTTGACCGCGCCGATCTAGGGGTTGCGTTCGACTGCGCCGATCTAGGGGCGGCGTTTGACCGCGCCGATCTAGGGGCGGCGCTCGACCGCGCCGATCTAGGGGTTATACGCGCTTGTTGATCTCTAACCACGCGAACAACTCCTAGATCGACGGGGACAGGGGGTCAGCTCACCGGGGCCTTGGCGGCGGCGTCAACGATGGCGC